>Ga0182021_10000693_pt1 | contig 37116 bp, 32 predicted proteins | sample 612E3MmetaG_FD_120493 | JGI IMG/M metagenome (GOLD analysis project Ga0182021, IMG submission 120493) | Permafrost microbial communities from Stordalen Mire, Sweden - 612E3M metaG (Illumina Assembly) | ecosystem: Environmental > Terrestrial > Soil > Wetlands > Permafrost | place: Sweden...
CCGAGATGCCGACCACGCTGAACGCCAGGATGATGGCCACCTGGTACGCCGCCATATGCTGCATGAAGCCGAAGTAAAAAACGATGATCACCGCCATGAAGGCTTCGAGAATGCAGAGAAATCTGCCCTGCGTGGCGAGGTAGGTCTTGCAGGTTTCGTAAATCAGTTCGCTGACTTCGCGCATGGAGTCGTGGACCGGCATGTTGCGAAGGCGGGTGAAGATGAAGAGACCAAAGATCAGTCCGAGGGCGCTGACAACCAGACCGCCCATCAGGAGGTGGCTTCCGGACATGCCGCCGAGGAAGGTAACCCCGGGCAAGTCGAGCGGCGGGAGCTTGAGGTTGGCTTCACCTCCAGCTTCCTGCGCCATGAGCGGCGCGCCGAGCGCCACAAGAGCGACAATTGTCATCAATGCGCGTAAGGCCGATCGAATTCGCGCGAATGCGGCGCAGCGCTCGACACTGAGCGTGTCCGGAGTGGAGAACATCTGAAAACCCCCTAAAGATTTTTCCGGATCCAATGCGTGTCGGGAAGGGACGCAACAGACCGGGTTTGTGCGAGTGAACCGTACAACACCCGACCACACAGTATAAGAGATATACAGACCGGAATTCAACGACACGGTGGCAGCGTCATGGTTCGGCGATGTCGTCCCGGGCAAGTCTGCCGTGCAACCAACGGATAACAAACGTTAGCATCTCGACGCACCTGGACCCGCGATACCATTGATGTTGCAGTCTCGGACTCCCGGATTGCGGTATTTCAACGTCGCGTACGACTCTTCGCTATGCCTACATCGCTGAAGGTCTTTCTGATCTGCTGGTTTGTCGGCTTCGGCGTTCAGTACATCCGCAGCCGCGATCCCCGAATCGTCAAACTGCTGCTGGTGAGCGTCATGTGTGTGATTGGCCTGTATGTGGCTGCTTTTGCTCTGGCAGTCGCGGGCGGAATGACGCCGAAATATGACGCCTGGTTATACAAGGCCGATTGGGCCCTCGGCTCGCCGGCTTACTGGATTAGCCGGAGGATCGCCCGGACGCCCTTGTACCGCGTCCTGGTCATTGTCTATGACACCATGCCCGCGGTCTTGCTGCTGGTATATGCGGCGCACCTGTTCTGGCGAGGCATTCCCCGACGTGTGCTGGCTGCTTTTGTCCTGAACTTCGGTGTCGGCCTCTGCCTGTACCTTTTGTTGCCCGCTTGCGGGCCCATCTACGCCTTTCCCCATTTTCCCTGGGTAGTGCCGCCGTTTCCAGAACTTCAGCTCCTGTCCATCGCTGCCGTTCCGAACTGCATGCCATCGATCCATGCGTCCACCGCGCTCCTTGCTTTGGGGTTCTGCTGGCGCTGGCCGGCCGTTCGGGCCGCCGCCCTTCTCAACGTGGTGCTTACACTGCTGGGAACGCTGGCAAGCGGCGAGCATTACCTCATCGATCTTGTGGTGGCGGTACCCTATGCGGCGTTCGTATATGCGGCAGCCAATCGACACCCCCGCTCTGCCGCGGCATGGCTTGCATTGGTTCTCGCGTGGATCGCCGCCTTGCGCTTCGGGCTGCCGTGGATCGCTCCAGCGCCACTTCCTTTCGCCTGTGCGTGCGTTGCGACCGTAGTGGCTGTCGTGGCGTCAACTCTCCTCCATCGTGAGCCAGGCATTGCCTTGGGAGACGCTGCCGGCCTCGAAGGTCCCGTCGACCCCTCCCGCCCAGCCGAAAGCGCAACGGCCGCGCTCTAATCTCACCTGCGTGACTGCGGACCCGACACCTCTCGACACTTCGGGCCTATCGGTTCACTCGCGGGCGATGCCGCGGTGGCTGCCCCGGATGAAGGCGACCAGGTGCAGGGTCTCCATCGTGGGGATCTCGCTAGCGATGCGCGTCAGCGCCTCTTCCAGTTTCAGGCCGGAACGGTAGAGAAGGCGGTAGGCCTGTTTGAGGATGCTGACCTCGGGCGCCTTGTATCCGGCGCGCTTCAGCCCGACGAGGTTCAATCCGCGGGGCTCGATTTCGAACCCGGAGCAAGTGAAAAACGGCGGCGCGTCCAGGTTCACCCGGGTGTTGCCGCTCACCATGGCGAGGCGGCCGACCCTGCCATACTGGTGCACCAGCACACCGCCGGAGAGGAACGCCTCGTCTTCGATCTCGACATAGCCGCCCAGCAGGACGCAACTGGCGATCACGGTCTGGTTGCCGATCTTGCAGTTATGCGCGATGTGGCCGCTGGTCATGATGAAGTTGCCGTCGCCGATTTCCGTGGCGGACTCCGGCGGCGTGCCGCGCGAGATGGTGAAGTGCTCGCGGATCTGGTTGCCGTTGCCGATTCGCAGATAGCTGCGGGCGCCGTCGAAGTGCTTGTCCAGCGGCAGCGTGCCGAGCACGGTGCCGGCGCCGATCTGGTTGCTCTCGCCGAGGGTGGTCCAGCGTTTGATATAAACGTAAGGATCGAGGACGCAGCGCGCGCCCAGCACTACGTCGCGCTCGATGACGCAGAATTCGCCGATTCGCACCGCGGGGCCGATGACGGCGTCGGGCGAAACGATGGCGGTGGGGGCAATCGCGGCCGATGGATCGATGGGCATGAATCCGTATGATAAGCCCATTGGTGGGGCAGGCGCTTCCGCCGGCCAACGCCCGCTTGCCGCAACCGCTCCCGCCACGTCCCGGAGAGCTATCATCGTGTCATGCGAGTTCGCGAATTGGCGGAATGGCTCGGCGCCACCTTCGAAGGCGACGGTGAGAAGGAACTGACCGCGGTGGCCGCGCTGGAATCGGCCGGGTCGGGCGATGTGGCGTTCGTCGGTACCCGCAAAGCGGCGGCCGCGGCGGGATCCTCGGCGGCCGGGTGCCTGATCGTGCCGGTCGAGTGGCCATCCCCATCGTACCGGACCGTGATCCGGGCGGTGGAGCCGCGCACCGCATTCGCGCGCGCCATGAACCGCTTCTATCCCACCGTGGAACTGAAGCCCGGCGTGCATCCCACGGCGGTGATCGGCAAGGATGTCGAGATGGGCGCCCTGGTATACATCGGACCGCACGCCGTGGTGGGCGACGCCACGCGGATCGGCGTAGCGGCGGCCATCCACGCCGGCTCCGTCGTCGGCAAACGCGTCTCGCTCGGCGAAGGCTGCGTACTGTATCCCAATGTCACCGTGTACGACAACGTGGATATCGGACGGGGCAGCATTCTGCACTCCGGCTGCGTCATCGGGGCGGACGGGTTCGGCTACGTGATGGAAAACGAGCGCTGGCACAAGTTCCCGCAGGTGGGCCGGGTGGAGATCGCGGACTTCGTGGAGATCGGAGCGAATTCGTGCGTGGACCGCGCCGCCCTGGGTGTGACCTCAATCGGCGAGGGGACCAAGTTGGACAACATGGTGCACGTGGGGCACAACTGCCGCATCGGCAGACACGTGGTGGTGGCGGCACAGACGGGGTTCTCGGGCGGAGTCGTGGTGGAAGATTACGCCGTGATCGGCGGGCAGGTGGGGATCGGGGACAAGGCGCGGATCGAATCGCGGGCGGTGTTGGGCTCGGGGTGCGGCGTCCTGCCGTCGAAGATCGTGCGCAGCGGGCAGACGGTGTGGGGGACGCCGGCGCGTCCTCTCAAGCAGCACCTGGAGCAACTGGCCAACCTGGCGCACGTGCCGGATATGCGCAAGGAGCTGGTGGAGATGAAACGCCGGCTGGCGGAGTTGGAGAGGAAGGCTTGATGCTGGTAGTGGTGGGCGGCCACGCGCGGAACATCGGCAAGACCTGGCCGAAGGCCCATTCCAACAGGCGGGACTGACCGCGAATTCCCGGCAAACTGCGCCGGAACTTCATGCCAGTCTTGCCAGTCCCTCGGGCACTGTGAAATGCGCCACCACCTGGTTGCGGCCCCCCGCCTTAGCCGCATAGAGAGCGTCATCGGCCTGGTGGACGAGGGCTTCGGGTGGACAGTGGGAGGAGCAGGCGACGCCCAGCGAGGCGGTGACCACCAGCGGCTCGGAGGGTGTCACAATCGGCGTGCCGCCGATGGCGGCGCACATGCGTTCGGCTTGCGCGGCGGCGTCGGTGGCATCGCATCCGGGGAGCACGATGAGAAACTCCTCGCCGCCATAACGGCCCACCGAATCGTAGCGCCGGGCGGAGGATTTCAGACGGCGCGCGGCTTCGCGAAGGACCGCGTCGCCAGCCAGATGACCGTGCGTGTCGTTGACCAGTTTGAAGCGGTCGAGGTCGGCCATGATTACGGAGACCGGCTGGTTGGAACGGGCCGCCCGGGAGATTTCGTCGTCCAGGGCTTCGAGGATGCTGCTGCGGTTGAACAACCCGGTGAGACCATCGTGGGTGGCCTGTTCGCGGAGCGCTTCCCGCGTTTTCAGCAGCTCCGCCTGAAGGTCGAGAATGCGGCGCCCGGCGTGCAGGCGGACGCGCAGTTCGTGAGCGTTGAAAGGCTTGGTGAGGTAATCGTCGGCGCCGGCGTCCATACCCTCAATCAGATCCTGTGAATCCGTGCGCGCGGTGAGCAGCAGGAGATAGATATAGGGTTCGCGGTTGGCGCCGCGCACGCGGCGGCAGATCTCCACCCCGTCCATCCCGGGCATCATCCAATCCAGCACCGCCAGGCGCGGGGCATCCCCAGACTCCAGGATGCGCCAGGCCTCCGTGCCGCTGCGCGCGATGACCGGTAGATACCCCCACTTGGTCAGCATGGTCCGGAGCATGGATTGGAACACCGGGTTGTCTTCCGCGGCCAGCACGCGCATGGGAGGCGCCGAGGGAGGCGGGGCGAGCGGTTGGATGGCGTCGGCGCCGATGGTGGTCGTCAAAGGGTTCCTCCGAATATGCATATCGGCGGGCGCGGCGGAATCTTGAGCGGGATGGCGTGAAAAGAAAAGGCTGGCGCCCGGTCCGGTCCATCACAGAGCACCGCGGCGACCCGGGACGTGCGCTGTGCCTCGCCCAGCCCCTCGCAACATGATCTGGGGTACACTGGGGCGGATGGAAACCCCAAGCGGAACCCTCAGCCGGAAAGAAACCACCGTGACCGCCATTAGCCATCGTTCTCTGCTGTACGCTCTCGTCATCGCCGCCGGGCTCGCCACCAACCCTTTTGTCAATATGGGATTCAGCGATGACTGGGCATACTCGCAGATTGCCGTCCGCTTTGCTCAAACCGGCCATATCGAATACGGCAAGTGGGCGGCCGCCGCGGTTCTCGTCCAGACTGTCTACGGCGCCCTGCTGACCAAGCTCTTCGGCGGCACTTTTGTCACCCACCGTTTGGGCACCCTCTTCGTTGCAGGCTTCATCCCAGTCTTGGTTTACGAAACCGGGCGGCGCTTGAAGCTAAACGGCCGGATGGCCCTCTTTGGGGCACTGACAGTGGGTTTGTCGCCGCTTTTTACGCCGCATGCGGTCTCCTTCATGAGCGATCCTTATGGCTGCTTGTTTGCATTGGCCGCGATCTACGCCGGGATAAGATCCGTGCAGGCAGAGCGCGGGTCTACGGCGATAGCCTGGTTCGGCGCGGGCATGTTCCTGGCTTTTGTTGGCGGCATGAATCGGCAGGTGGTCTGGGTGGCGGGACCGGCTATCTTCGCCGCTTATTGCCTGTCAAGACACAGACAGGCTCGCCGGCAGTTGGTGGCGAGCGCCGCCTTGACCGCGGCATACGTACTAGGGTGCTGCTGCGTAATGGCTTGGCTCAAGAAACAACCGGGGTTCGAATATAAAGCTCTTGACGCGGCCACGCTCACCTTCCTTGGTGCCCACACTTTCCGCACCGCGTGGCTTTATGGAAAGCTCGTTCTGACATTGCTTGTTTTGGCAATCCCCGCGCTGGCGGCAGGAGTTCGGGCCCGCCGTACCGACGCCCGTGCCAATGCCGTCGGCTTCTCGGGTGGACTCCTGGTTCTTCTGTTGGGCTACTGGAAGATAGGGTTGGTCTTCCCGTTCCTAAGCAACGTTCTGACACGGTACGGTCTTTTTTCGGAGGGCGAGCTCCTGCCCGGCGGCCAGCCCGTCGTGCTGCCGATGTGGGTGTGCCGGCTGGCCGCCGCTTTGGCCTGCGGACTCGCGCTCAAGTTGCTGGCCCAGTGGGTTCCCGTGTTCAGGCAAGCCGCCGGGCGCATTCGCCGGGCGATTCTGTCGGCCGATTCAGCCGAAAACGCGACCATCCTGTCCACGCTTCTGCCGTGTGCATTCATGTTGCTGTATCTGTTCGCACTTGCATTTCTCATCGCTCGCGGCATGATCCTCGACCGCTACGCCCTAATGCTGTTGCCCTTTTTGGTCTTCATGATTATGTGGGCATGGCAGCGCGGTGGGGCCGAAAAGCCGGGCGTAGGCGCTTACGCCCTCCTGATCGTGTTTTCCGGGTACGGTACCGCCATAACACACGATCACTTTGCGCTGTCGAAAGCGCAACTGAAAGCCGTGGATGCATTTGAGGCTCGAGGAGTCGCGCGCAATCTCTTCCTGGCCGGCTTTGAGTATGACATGTCGTCGCAGTTACCCGAGCAGCGCCACTTTCTTGGGCCATGGGGATTGCCGGAAACGGCGGCAGCCTACCCTTCTGTCTGGTACCTGCCCATGGTGCCGGCAATCAAGCCTGTCTATTTCGTGTCGACTTCAAACTTGCCGCGTATGTCTTCGTGCGGGTTCCAGCCAGTTCCATACCTAACCTGGCTTCCGCCACGCCATCGCGAACTGGTAGTCTTATGCCGGGGCGGGCAGAAGCCATGACGGATGCCGTTGCGGGTACGAGCGGCGAAATGGGATAATCGGTCCCGGCCATGGAAGACGAGCGAATAGTACTGGTGATCGTGCCTGCCTTTAACGAAGGAAAGGCAGTCACGACCACCGTGGAACGCCTGTTGGCCGCCGGACACCGGGTGGTCGTGGTGGACGACGGCTCGTCGGACGAAACCATGGAAGTCCGGCGCCTGCCGATCGTTTATCTGCGGCATGCGGTGAACCTGGGCCAGGGCGCGGCGCTCGAAACCGGCATGGCGTACGCCCTGCGGGCGGGCGCCGACATCGCGGTCCACTTCGATGCCGATGGACAGCACGATTGCGCCCAGATCGAGCGCCTGATTGCGCCGATTATCGAGGGCAAAGCGGACGTGGTGTTCGGTTCGCGCTTCCTGCGAAAGGAAGACAGGGCGCGCGTTCCCTGGCGCAAGCGGATCCTTTTGCGGGGCGGAATCCTGATTTCCTGGGCGATGACCGGCGTGCTGCTCTCCGACACCCACAACGGGTTCCGGGCCATCTCGCGCCGGGCGTTGGAGCGGGTGCACCTGCAGGAGAACGGATTCGCCCACGCCACCGAGATCATGCAGCGTGTCCGCGAGGCGGGAATGCGATACTTGGAAGTGCCCATCACCATCACCTATACCGAATACTCGCAACGGAAGGGCCAGAGGCTTTCGGGGTCGCTGAACATTCTGTTCGACCTGATTATGGCGAAACTTACCAAATGATACTCGCCCAGCCGATCCTGGTGGCGCTGCTGGCTCTGCTGGTGGCCCTGTATTTCGCGCGCCTGCGCACGCGCGCCTGGGACATCCTGGTGATTGGACTTTGTTTCGGAATTGCGGCGCTGCTGGTGGTGAGACCGTCGGTCGCCACGCATCTGGCCCACATGGTGGGGATCGGGCGCGGCGTCGACCTGATCCTCTACCTGGCGATTCCGGCGCTCGCGCTTCTCATTCTGCTGCTATTTGCCCGAACCCGCGAACTGAATCTGAAACTGACCGCGGCGGTACGGGAGATGGCTCTCGCAAACCCACATGTCAACGCCGCGCCAGACCATACCAAGCAGTAGGAGCTTCCAGTCGCCGTTTGCGTCGAGCCGGATCGGGCGATGGCTGGATGCCTTGGCGTACGGGCGGGCGCTGCCGCTCGCCACGGCGGCCCTGTTCGCCGTAGTATGGGGGCCCAGGTTTGCCCGCAGCTTCTGGGTGGACGAGGCCGGCACGTTCTGGATGGTGCGCGAAGGCCTGTTTAGCGCGGTTCGCAAGACGTGGCATTGGCCCGGCCAGTCGATCCTCTACTCCGCCATCGCTTCGTTTTTCTGTTTCGACGGAACCGCATTGCGGGATGTTCTGCTGCGCATTCCCAGCCTCCTCGGAATCGCCGCCGCGGCGCATTTTCTGTATCGCATCGCGGAGCGGAGCATTGGAGACCGCGCCGGCTTGGTGACGGTCATCCTGTTTCTGTTCCATCCCGGCGTGACCGAAGTCGGCTACCAGGCCCGGCCCTACGCGCTTGCCATGGCGGCGGTCGCCGCTTCCTGTTGGGCGCTCAGCGAGTGGGAGAGCAGCCGGAGGAGGATCCACCTTCTCCACTACATGGGGGCATCGGTTCTGGTGATTTACCTGCACTATTTCTTTGCGGTGATTCTGGCTGTTCATGCTCTTTATCTGCTGTTCGTATTCTTCGTGGAAGGACGCCGCCAACGATGGGGCGAAGCGGTCCTGGCGGGCGCCGGCATCCTACTGTGCGTCGTGCCCCTGATTCCGCATCTACAGTTGATGGCGGGCGAACGCCACAAAGCGCTGCAATATCTGCGGCCGCCGGGTCTCCTCGACTTGACTAACTTTCTGGCGCCATCCTTGCTCGTCGCGGGCCTCGTGGCCGCCGGTTGTCTGCTCTTGTTTTTCCGGCCGGCGCATTTGCACGGCAGGACGCGGTTGGATCCTGCGTTCCTGTTTCTGCTGATGGCCTGGTGGCTGGTCGGTCCATCGCTGTTCATGGCGGTCTCCAGGGCTCCGGCGATCCGGATCTTCGTTGAAAGGTACCTCAGCTTTTCTTACCCGGCTCAGGCGCTGCTTTTCACGTGTCTCGGTTACCGGCTGTTCGGCGCTGCCGGCGCGCGAGTCTGGGCTTTGGCTGGGGTCGTGCTTTTTGCCGCCAATCCCCTGCTGGTGCGGGGAGCAGGAAGGGGAAAGGACGATCTCATGCCCGTAATTCAACTAATCCGGGCCGAGGCGAAGGCTCCCGTGTTCTTCCCGAGCCTCTTGGCAGAGTCGCAATTCTACGATTGGCGTGCCGGCAACCACGCCGACAGCTATCTGTTTGCGCCTTTGGTAGCTTACCCGATCGACAATCCCGTGCTGCCGCTTCCTTTTAAGCCAACGGCGGAGTCCTGGGAGTACGTAGGTGAGAGGCTCGATTCGCAATTGAGGGGAACATCGGAAGTGTTGTTCGTGGGATATCAAGGGCGATGGGAGGAGGGAATCCTGGAGCGTATGCAGCTCGCGGGATTCCACGCCACCGTCCGGGAACTGGGCAATTTCACGCTCTACGTGTTCCGCAGGTGAATGCCGCGGGAAGTGGGCAACCTGTGCGGGTGCGCGACATAAAAGTGAGACGATTCGCCCAAATGCCCCCAAATCGCAAGAATCCTGGCGTACACGATATTGCCAGACAGAGCCGCGACCGTGAGGGCGCGTTGGCTAACTCCGTGCCAGGCATGCGCTCCCTCGCGGTCGCGGCTCGGATTGGGGCTTCTCGGCCGTCCACTTTTATGTCGCGCACCCAACCTGTGCCTGGACCAGCCCCTCGCAGCATGGTCTGGGGTACACTGGTGCCGATGGGAACCCCAAGCGGAAACCTAGGTGCTGGCGCGTAATGGCCTGGCGCAAGACACTACCGACGTTCACTTGTCACTCTTGTCCAAGAACGGTATTGAGGACATCATGCGGCGCACACAGGCGGCGCGCCTCCGCATGATAGCGGACGCACTTCCGCCGCGGTGGCTGGAACCAATTCGCGGTCTGGACCGCAAGATGTCCGCCCGAATGGTCGGCCTGGCTGCCCTTGGCCGGAGCCCCAGGCTTCTGGTGGGGTCTGCATTTCTGATCATCGCCGTTTTCCGGCTCCTGATCGTGCTGGCAATCGGCCCACCGGTGCCGGAGGTCCTGGACGAGTTCTCGTACCTGCTTGGGGCCGATACATTCGCCTCGGGACGCCTGTCCACACCGCCGCATGCCCTGTGGGAGGCCTTTGAGAGCCCTCACATCCTCTCGCAGCCCACCTATGCCTCGAAGTACCAGCCCGGCCAGGCGATGTTTCTCGCGCTCGGCCAGCGCGTATTTGGGCACCCGTATTACGGCGTGATCTTTATGACCGCGCTGCTGGGCGCCGCGCTGGTCTGGATGTTGCTCGCCTGGCTGCCCCGCTCGTTCGCCGTGCTGGGCGGCGCCGTCGTGGTGACCGCCTTGTTGGGCTGCACATGGACGCGCACCTATTGGGGTGGCGAACTTGCCGGACTAGCCGGAACGCTCCTGATCGGCTCCTATAGACACATCACGTTTCACAAGAGGTACGGCTACTCCTGGGTGATGGGTCTGAGCTTCGTATTTCTGGTCTATACCCGGCCCTACGAAAGCAGCCCTTTAATGGCGGCGATGTTCGGAGCCCTTTTGTGGTGGGCCATGCGCTCTTCCGGTCCGCCGATTCGCCGCGTGTTTGTTCCCCTGTCAGCCGTACTAATTGCCGGGACCGCATTCCAGTGCTATTACGATTATCGGGTTACCGGCGACTGGAAGAACTTGCCGTACATGGAACATCAACGGCAATACCACGTGGCCCCAGTATTGTGGATTGGCCATCCGACGGCACCCAAGACCTACCGCGCAGTGACGCTGAGAATGGAGCACGTGGACCGGGCGATGCAGGAGTACCTCGGGATCCTGGATCACTGGCGGATGGGCTGGTTGGAGCGAATGCGGATGCTGATGCGTCCCATCCACGTGATCGGGGATTGGCTCGCGGCCGCGGCGCTTGCGGGTCTGTTTTTCAGGGATGGCAAGCTGCGCTTCCTGTGCGTGGCGTTTTTTGGCGTGGCGGCGGCTGGATCGGTGCTGGTTTGGCAAATGTCGCACTATTACGCGCCGGTATACGGGCTCACGGCGCTGATTACTGCCCGGCTGGCCTGGCGCGTGAGGCGGCGATTCCGGCCTTTCGGCAACTTAGCCGCCGTGCTCATCATCGTCGGATGCTGGTCCCCGGCACTATATTGGAGCTTCCGGGGAGTGATCACCGAGTTCAAACACCATTACCTGAACCAGGCGGACTTCAAGTATGCACACGCGGCGATGCAAGACAGATTGACCCGCGAGGGGGGCCTTCACTTGATCTTAGTCCGCTATACGCCGTCTTATCCGGCCGAGTGGGGTGAGTGGGTGTACAACGGCGCGAATATCGACCAATCGCGGGTTATCTGGGCGCGCGAAATGAGCCCGGATAACAGCAGGCTCTTTAGTTACTTTCGCGGCCGCAAATTCTGGTGCCTGGATGCCGGCGTGAAGCCCTTTGAACTCAAGTCGTGCGCGATGCCCGCTCCTTGATACCGCGGTCTGGCGGCTGGCGTGCGCGCTGGCGGGCCTTGCCGGATCGCCCTAGCTGCCGGCGTGCGGCTTGTCGAGTGCCGCCATGGTTGGCAGAATGGCCGCACCTCCGTCATTGGTGGAGACTTGGCCCTCCGGCGCTCTTGCACGTATACTGGTTGCCAAGGGTGAGCGAGCCTCGCCCGCATAAGACAAAGATGACACAACCTTCCTACCAGTCGGCGGTGCGGTACTGTTCGTTCGCGTGGATCGTCATGGCTCTCGCGCAACCCGTTATCGACGCTTTCCGCCCACTGCATTCCTCATACGCGTGCACCCATGCGGGTCGGGGCGCGATCCTGGCCGGGCTGCCAAGCCGCGGCGGTGCGCAGTGAGCCGCCCGCGGGCCGGCGGCATCGAATCGGAAAGGACTTCCTGCAGATGACTCCAACCGATCCCCCGGATCCCGGCCCCGCCGCTGCTGTTGTGCCGCCCGCAGGCGCCGTGGAGCGGAAGAAAACCATGCGTTTGGTTACCGCTCTGTGGCTCGCATCCATTCTGCTGGGAGCGGCGCATGGCTGGGTTGGCCGCCACTCGATGAACCCGGATGGCGTCACATATATGGATATCTCGGACGCCTACCGGGGAGGACACTGGAAAGCCGCTCTGAACAGCTATCGCAGCCCCCTTTACTCCTGGATGCTCGCGCCCGCGCTGGCACTTACTCAGGCGTCGCCCGGCGCGGAGTTCGCGGCGGTACATGCGGTCAATTGTCTTATTTTCCTGGCCGCTCTTGGCTGTTTTCACTTCTTACTCACTGGCGTGATCCGGATTCATCCGGAGTCGGCGTTTCCGAATTGGGCACTGGCGGGCGCCGCGTATGCCTTGTTTCTCTGGTCCACGCTGATATTAATTAGTCTGGAACTCGTCACGCCGGACTTGTGTGTTGCGGCGGTGGTCTACGCCGCGACCGGGGTTCTGCTGCGGATTCGAAAGGGCGATGACCGGTGGGCTGTGTTTCTTGTCCTGGGACTAATCTTGGGAATCGGCTACTTGTCCAAGGTTGCGCTGTTGGCCTTCGCGCCCCTGATTGCCATCTTGTGCGCCGTGGCTATTGGAAACTTGCGCCAGGCAATGCCGAGAGTCATCCTCATGGCTTTTGGCTTCGTTGTCGTGGCCGGCCCGTGGATTTACACGCTGTCCAATGCGGAGGGCCGGCTTTCGTTCGGCGACGCGGCAACACTCAATCTCGCGTACATGCAGCAGGGGGTGCCCATGGTGCACTGGCATGGCGGGCCCCCTGGGAGCGGTGTACCGGTGCATCCCGACCACCAGATTTTCAGCCACCCCGATGCCTATGGGTTTGCCTCGCCCATTTCCGGCACCTATCCGCCCAGCTACGATTTCTCCTACTGGGCCGAAGGAGTGATCGTGCGGCCTCAAGCCGGGGCGATTCTACGGCGTCTGGCAAGGTCCTTCCGCGAGTACTTCACGTTTTTCGACGAGCGGTTGAGCGGAGTGATCTCCATCCTGGTTCTGTTGTGGTTGATCGGCGTGCGCGGCCCATCCGTTCTCGGGAATCTGGCTCAAGAGTGGAGACTGCTGATACCCGCGTTTTATGGATTCGGCCTCTACGCGCCAGTGTGGGTTGACTGGCGATATCTGGGAGCGTACGTGACCTTGCTCTGGATTGCACTTCTGTGCTCGCCGCGGATTCCGGAGTTTGGGCGGAGACACCAGATTACAGGGGCGGCGGCAGTAGCCATCATGGTCGTATTAGGACTCCACATTTGTGATTTCAGTTACACCAAGATCCGCCAGAGCGATCCAATGGCAGAGCACTTGGAAGTTGCGCGCAGCCTGCGTGCGCAGGGCATCGGCCCCGGCAGCCCGGTTGCCAATATTGGGGACTCGCACGTCGCCTTCTGGGCGCGGCTTGCTCGCGTGAGGATTGTGGCGGAAATCCCGCTCAACTTGACAGATCCAGCAATATTCAGGCCCGATATTACGGAAGTGGACATTTTCTGGGCCGCGAGCGCGGAAGTTAAGGCGGCCGTGATGCGGAAGTTCGCGGAAACTGGTGCGAAAGCCGTCATTGCGCGGGATGTGCCGCCCGCACCAGCGGGTTCGGGATGGCAAAACATCGTGGGGACGCCGTACTCTCTCTACCGCCTTCACTGACCAGGCCGGCCGCCTGGCCGCTCCGCGCCGGATTTTGCCGCCGAGGGCCCTCATGCGAGGTGATATCGTAAGGGATTGCTTGCGCGAAGGAGTGGTAGCTCCGTGAAAGTAGTGATTCTGTGCGGCGGTCTGGGCACGCGTCTGCGTGAAGAAACGGAATTCCGTCCCAAGCCGATGGTCGAGGTGGGCGGGCGCCCCATCCTGTGGCACATCATGAAAACCTACGCTCACCACGGGTTTCGCGAGTTTGTGCTCTGCCTCGGATATCGCGGGAATTCCATCAAAGAGTACTTCCTGAACTACGAAGCTATGAACAACGATTTCTCCATCAGCCTGGGAGAGAAATCGCAGATTCACTTTCACGGATCTCATGCCGAGCAGGAATTCAGCGTCACCCTGGCCGACACCGGCGTGGATTGCATGACCGGCGGACGCATTCATAAGATCCAGCGTTACCTGGACGGGGACGCCTTCCTGATGACCTACGGCGACGGGTTGACGGACGTCGACATCGGCGATGTGGTGAAGTATCACCACAGCCACGGGCGAATCGCCACCGTGACCACCGTTTCCCCGAGTTCGCGCTTCGGTTTGATCGATCTGGCCAAAGACAGCCGCGTCAAGAGTTTCAACGAGAAACCCAAGACCGATGGCTGGATTAACGCCGGCTACTTCGTGCTCAACGCCCGGGTCTTCGACTATCTCGGCGGCGACGACTGCGTCTTCGAGCGCGAGCCCCTGGGGCGGCTGGCGCGCGACGGCCAGTTGATGGCCTACCGCCACGACGGATTCTTCTACGCCATGGACACTTTCCGCGAGTACGAGCACCTCAACGAGCTGTGGAGGAGCGGCGCCGCTCCCTGGAGGACTTGGGCGTGAGCGGTTTCTGGCGCGATCGGGGAGTGCTCGTGACCGGCGCCACCGGGCTGGTGGGCGCCTGGTTGACGCGGCGCCTGCTGGATGCCGGCGCCGACGTGGTTTGTCTGGTGCGCGACTGGGTACCGGAAAGCGAACTGGTGCGCGCCGGCACGCTGGATCGCGTCAAGGTGGTGCGCGGCGATATACGCGACCGCGACGTGGTGGAGCGAGCCATCGGCGAATACGAAACCGGCACTGTGATTCACCTGGCGGCGCAGACCATCGTGGGCATCGCCAACCGGAACCCGATTTCGACTTTCGAAAGCAATATCCAGGGAACGTGGAATCTGCTGGAGGCCTGCCGGCGGTCGCCGCTGGTCCAATCGATCGTGGTGGCTTCCTCGGACAAAGCTTACGGCGATCGGCAAGAGCTGCCGTATACGGAAGATGCCCCGCTCGCAGGGCAGCACCCTTACGACGTCAGCAAGAGTTGCGCCGACCTGATCTCGCGGGCATACGCGAAAACCTACGGTCTGCCGGTGGCGGTGACGCGTTGCGGCAATTTTTACGGCGGCGGCGATCTGAACTGGAACCGCATCGTGCCGGGCACCATTCGCTCGATCTTGCGCGGCGAGCGTCCCGTGATCCGCTCCGACGGCCACTTCATCCGCGACTATTTCTACGTGGAAGATGGCGCCGCGGCTTACATGCTGCTGGCCGAGCGGCTGCACACCCGGCCCGAACTCGCGGGCATGGCGTTTAATTTCTCCAATGAAACGCAGGTGACGGTGCTCGATCTGGTGCGGCGCATCCTGCAGGCGATGGGATCCCCGTTGCAGCCCGATGTGCGGAGCGAAGCCACCAACGAAATCCGCCACCAGTATCTGGCCGCCGGGCGCGCCCGGCAAATGCTGAACTGGTCTCCGCTGTTTTCGCTGGAGCAGGGACTGGAGCGCACCATCGCCTGGTACCGGGAGTTCTTGCGTGACCGGGCGTAAGCGCGAGTTGCGCCGGCGGATCCTGGACCTGGTGGGCGAGTACTGCGCCGAGGCCTTTCCGCCGCGCGGCTTCGTGCCGGGGGAAACCCCGGTGCCGATCTCCGGCAAGGTGTTCGACGCGGCCGAAATGCGCCTGCTGGTGGATTCGGCGCTCGATTTCTGGCTCACCACGGGGCGTTTCGCCGAGCAGTTCGAAAAGGAATTCGCGCGCTGGTTGGGCGTTCGGGAATGCGTACTGGTCAACTCCGGATCGTCCGCCAACCTGGTGGCCGTCTCCGCGCTGACTTCGCCCAAACTCGGCGGCCGCCGCCTGCTGCCCGGCGACGAGGTGATCACCCTCGCGGCGGGCTTCCCTACCACGGTGAACCCGATCGTCCAGAACCATCTGGTGCCGGTGTTCATCGATGTCACGGTGCCCACCTACAACGTGGATGTGGCGCAGCTCGAACCGGCGCTTTCACCGCGCACGCGCGCCCTTTTCTTCGCCCACACCCTGGGGAATCCGTTCGATCTGGATGCCGTGAAGGCTTTCGCCGAGCGTCACGGCCTCTGGCTGATCGAGGATGCCTGCGATGCCGTCGGCGCCATGTACCGCGGCCGCAAGGTGGGCACTTTCGGCGACCTGGCCACCACCAGTTTCTATCCCGCGCACCACATCACCATGGGCGAAGGCGGCAGCGTATTGATGGAGGCGCCCCTGTTGCGCACGCTGGCGGAATCCTTCCGCGACTGGGGCCGCGACTGCTGGTGCGCGCCGGGCAAGGACAACACCTGCGGCAAGCGCTTCGACTGGCAACTGGGTGGACTGCCGCACGGGTACGATCATAAGTACACTTACTCGCACATCGGCTACAACCTGAAGATGACCGACATGCAGGCGGCGGTCGGCGTGGCGCAACTCGAAAAACTGGACGGTTTCCTGGATGCGCGCCGCCGCAACTTCGCCGCGCTGCGCCAGGGTTTGGGCGATTTGGAGGAGTTCTTCGTCCTGCCCGAAGCCACCGCGGGCGCCGAGCCGAGCTGGTTCGGATTCCCCATCGCGGTGCGCTCTGGCGCGCCGCTCACCCGCAACCACGTGATTCACGAACTGGAGCGGCGCAAGATCGGCACCCGCTTGTTGTTCGGCGGCAACCTGGCGCGGCAGCCGGCTTATGAGAACGTCGCCTATCGAATTGCGGCGCCGCTCACCAACACGGACTTCGCGATGAACCAGGTATTCTGGATCGGCGTCTACCCCGGCATCACCCCCGCCATGCTGGAGTACGTTTTGGAGAGCTTCCACGCCATTCGAGCCTAGCCATGGAGAATCCGCTGGCGCGCGATCTGGACCATATCCTCTCCCATACCGAAGACTTGTGGGCGGCCGTTCGCGGCGAGCGGTTTTTCCTCACCGGCGGCACCGGCTTCGTCGGCACCTGGCTGACCGAGAGCCTGCTGTGGGCCAACCGCCGCCTGTCCCTGGGCATTTCCGCGGTCTTGTTGACGCGTAATCCCGAGGCCTTTCGCCGGCGTTCGCCGCATCTGGCGGACGACTCCGCGGTGACCTTGTGGCCGGGCGACGCCGTCTCGTTTGCCTATCCCGATGGCACGTGCCCGCTGGTGGTGCACGCCGCCACGGAACGCTATTCCCCACCTGAGGGGGAGCACCAGGCATCCGCCCTGCGGCGCGATGTGGCGGCCACGCGCCGCGTGCTGGAGCTGGCCGGCACCCGCGGCACGCGGCGGATGTTGTTCACCAGTTCGGGCGCGGTCTACGGCACCCAGCCGCCCAGCCTGCCGAACATCCAGGAGGACTATCCGGGCGCGCCGCCGTCTACCGGCCCCAACTCCGCCTACGCACAGGGCAAGCGCACCTCGGAGCAGCTTTGCGCCACCTTGAGCCAGTTGTTCGGTTTCCACGTTACGATCGCCCGCCTATTCGCTTTCATCGGACCTCTGCTGCCCCTCGATGCCGGCTACGCCGCCGGCAATTTCATCCGCGATGCGCTCGCAGGCGGCCCCATACTCATTGAAGGCGACGGCACTCCCTACCGCTCCTACCTGTACGCGGCCGATCTCGCCGTCTGGCTGTGGACCATCCTCTTGCGCGGCCGGAGCGGCGCCGCCTGCAACGTGGGGTCGATGGAGGAAATCTCCATTGCGAGCCTGGCGCGCGCCATCGCCCGTGAAATCGCGCCGGGCGCCGAGATCCGCACCGCGCACCCGGCTGTGCCCGGAGCCCCCGCCGCGCGCTACGTTCCGGATACCGGGCGCGCCGGGCGCGAACTCGGCCTGCGCGCCTGGATTCCTTTGGAGGAGGCCATCCGCCGGACGCACCAGTGGCATCTGCGAAGCTGAGGATGCTCCGTGATGAGATCAGATTGGAGGCGCCCAGCCCGCCTGTTCGGGGCTGGTGGTGAGGGCCGGCGCCATTTCGTGCAGCGCCCTGGATCGCATGCTGCCGTCGGGCAGCAGGTAGGAAGGCACAACGGGCAGGATGCGCTGGTCCACCTGCGCCATCACTTCGCAGACTACGGGGCCCTTCGCGTCCAGCACTTCGCGCAGGCATCGCGGCAGCGCGCCGCGATTCTCACAGCACACGTAGGGTAGGCCGTATGCCTCGCAGATCTTGCGCAGGTTTGGAAAAGTGACGCCGCTGCCGGGCGTGGACCCGACGAAGAAGCCGTCGAAAAAGGTCTTCTGGGTGTTACGGATGGAGCCATAGCCATCGTTGTTGATGACGAACGTCTTGATGTTGAACCGGTGGTGCGCCAGGGTCTGGAGTTCCTGGATGTTGGGTTGCAGAGAACCGTCGCCGAAGACGGAAACCACCTGCTTGTGCGGCGCCGCAACGGCTGCGCCGAGCGAAGCGGGCAAGGCCCACCCCATCTCCGCCAGCGAACCAGGGTTCAGATAACGCTGGCCTGCCTTCTGCCGGAAGGCCTGGGCGAGGATGGGGTGTGGCTGCCCGGCGTCGGTGAGAATGATTTCGTCGCCGGAGAGCGCGTCGCTGAGCTGGTCGACGAACTCATAAAGGTTCACAGGATCGCCAGGCCCGCCAAAGACGTGCGGTTCGTTGCGGGAAGAGTAGTTCTGCTTCCACGAGCGGCAGGCGGCCCGCCAGCCGGGACCACTACAGGGCGCGGCCTCGCGGACCAGCATGGGCAGGTACTCGTGAAGGTCCCAGGCGAGCTTCCATTGCGCGCCGGTGGAGTCGCGTTGTAGCAGGGCGCGATCCAGATCGATTTGAATCTTCAGCGCCTTGGGGGCGAAGAGTTCGCCTTCATAGCCGACCGTTTGCAGGTGAAGGCTGCAGCCCATCGTGAGGATAACGTCGGCGGACTGGACGGCGAAGTTGGCGCCACGGTGGCCGCGCGGACCGGGATGGCCGACGAAGAGCGGGTGCTCATCCGGAACCAGGTCTTTGGCCATGAACGTGGTGGCCACGGGTACCTGCCAGCGGTCAATGAGCCCGCGAAACTCCTCGGCCAAACCCGCGCAGCGAATGCCGTGACCGGCCAGCAGCAGCGGGCGCTCGGCATTCTGCACAGCCTCGATCACCCGCTGCAACCCGCCGGGAGAAAAGTCGCCCGCCGGCGTTGCCGGCTCTGGCACATAGGCGCGCATCTCCCCCGGGCCGATTGGCGCGCCCTGCACATCCAGCGGCAGGTCCAGCAACACGGGTCCCGGGCGGCCGGTGGTGGCAAGGTGGATCGCCTTTTCCAGGTGATAGCGGATGTCGGCCGGCTCGTCGACGAAGGCTGCGTACTTGGTGACGGACTTGACGATGGGAACGATGTCCACTTCCAGGAATCCACACTGCCGCAGGCCTTCGATGCCGCGCCAGCGCACCGTCTCCCTGCGCTTGCACTGGCCGGTGAGGAAGAGCACCGGCACGGAGTCCTGATAGGCGCCAACCAGGCCGGTGAGCAGGTTCGTGGCGCCGGGCCCGCTGGTCGCCAGGCAGACGCCGAGTCTTCCCGTCTGGCGCGCATAGGCATCGGCGGCCATGGCGCAGGCCTGCTCGTGATGGTTGCAGTAATAGCGCATTTTCGTGCGCCCGAAGGCATCCATCAGGTGCATCATCATGCCGCCGCTCAGCATGAAGAACGAGTCAGTGCCCAAAGCTTCCACCGCCCCGGCGATGTAATCGGCAACGCGAACGGGTTTGCTTTCCGCCATCTGCGCCGATGGAGGCGTGCTGGGCTCAGCCATAGTCAGCTATTATAACTCTCGATCTCATGCGGCTTGCGGCGCAAAATCGGGACTGACCCGGGACTGACACCCGCAGTTTGCCGGAAACTGGATGTCCCAGGGTTTGCCCCACGGGACGCGCCGTCCGGTGCCGTCGGGGACTCGACCGCAAATGATATAATTCTGACGTTATGATCGGTTAATTGCGTGGGCCAAGTAACTCGACAAAGGCTCCGCCTCCGCACCATGGACTGATTCGAAGCTCGGCATGCCTAAAGCCCTCCTTTCCGCCGCATCGGGATATGCCAGGACTCTGCCCCCAGGAGCACGGCTTCTGGCTCTGCTGTGGCTCGAAATGTCCGTTTTTAGCGGGATTCTGTTCGCCGGTTATCTGCGGCAGCATTTTGCCTGGCGAAACCTCGAAGCCGCCGCGATCCCCTATGCGCTTGGCTGGTTGGCAGCCTGCGCCGCGTGGCGATTGCGAAGCCAACTGCTCGCGGTTGCCCCGCGGCGCACTCTGTGGCTCACCGTCGTTGGAACGGTAGCTCTGCTCGCCATGATCGGCGCCGAAGGCCAGTGGCAATTCGGCGGTTCCGACTACAGTGCCCTGGTTGACGTGGCATGGCGGCAGCACATTGGCCAACAGGTATACAAAGACTTCCCGTGCACATTCCCTCCCGGCTTCTACCTGGGAGCCCGCTACGCCTTTGACCTGTTTGGTGTCAACTGGACCGCCTTCGTGACCATGGGGTGCATGGCGACGTTGGTCTGGATCGCCTGGGCAACCTGGCTGCTCGTCCGCCTCCTGGGGCCCCGGCCGATTGCGCCGCTCATCGCCATCGCCGTCGCGGCCATGACCCAAGTTGTATGTGGTGTCTGGTGGTATAACCCGCTAGCCACCCTCGCTGCCGCCATCTTCGTGCTTTCGGCACTCCGGCTCCACCGCTCGCCGGACAGTTGGTTGTCTCTATTGTCGTACTGCGCTTCGATGGGGATACTGCTCTTAATGAAGGCGAATATGGGCGCGATTGTGGTGGCCGGCGTCTCCATCGCACTGGCGCTGGTTGGGTGGAAATGGACTGGCAGGATAGCAGTGCTATCAACCGTGGGCGCCCTTGCATCGTGGGGCATGCTCCGCGCCAACGGGATCTCAGCCGCCGACGTTTTGTCAAGCTACCGGGCCGTTGCCGGCCATGGCTTGCAGTTGTTTTGGGGCTTTCGCGATTTCCCCCTGTGGGACGTTGCGGCCAACATCGCAATGCTGTGCGCCATCGCGTTTCCCGTGGCGGCTGCCATGAGTCCCGTGGAAAAGCAGCGTGTCTGGCAAGCGGCGCGTTCCGTAGAGGGCAGGATCCTCGTCGTGGCCGCAATCGGCGGTCTCTACTGCGGCATGAACAATGGAGAATGGAAGTTCGTGGCCGCGGCGATCATCCTGATGGCCAGTGTTTTGTTCGTCCTCTCTCTGGCGCCGGCCGGGTCTTCGGCGAAACTGCCGGGCGCCAACCCTTCCACCGCCGTCGCCGCGGCCGTTGCCCTATGTGCCATGTTCACCGCCATCGGATGCGGGACCGGTTGGTACCGCCTGCGAGTCCTGACCGTGGGAGATTTCTTCGAGTGGCACACGTTGCCGCCTCGCCAGGCGCCCCCGTTTTTCAAAGGCCTGGTGGCCGGACACCGCTTCAACGAAACTCTCGATCAGATCGAGAGTCTCCTTCATGAACGCTCTTACCAGAACGTATTCTTTGGTCCCCGGCTCGCCTTCGCATACGCAGCCTTCGGACGCCCTTCTCCGAACCGCCAGCCAATCTGGTTTCAGAAAGGCACCTTCTTCCCCGCGGACAGAGAACCGGAGATTCTTCGAATCTGGGAGGAGTCGAATTTCGATCTTCTAATATACGCGAAGAACGACTTTACCCATTACTCCCCAGTGTTCCTCGAACTAATACGCCGCCATTACACGAGAGACGATTCTTTGACCCGCTTGACCCTGTTCCATCGCAACGGGCCGCCCGCGGCCGCCAGGGCTGGCAGGTCAGCGGATCAGGCCCGCCTCAACCCGTAAGCGTTCGCCGCATAGAACCATTCGATGGTCCTGGCAATGCCCTCACGCAAGCCGGTTAGTCGATACTCCGATAACAGCGACTTCAGTTTTCCGACGTTCAAGCACTTCGAAACGGCACCTACGTAACGTGCGCTGTCGTACTCGATCTTATCGGCGGGATACCCGGCGATTTCGCAAATCATGTTCGCAAAATGCCGGATCGGGTATTCCTCTCCCGCGCCAATGTTGACGATCTCGTTCTTCACGAAACCCGACAGACGAATCAGGATATCGACGAAATCCGAAACGTAAACCACCTCCCGCTTCTGATGGCCGTCTCCCCAAAGGACGACCGGTTCTCCAAACTCCTTGCCCCGGACGATCTTCCGGATGAGGTCGAAAATGAAGTGCATTTGACGGCCGTCGGTATGGTAGCCAGGGCCATATAGAGTCGATGGGACCGCGCACAGGTAGTTTAAGCCGAATTGCCTGTGGAGCGCTAGCAAGCCCACATACAGCATCCGTTTGGTCATCGCGTAGGTGTACAGGCTGTCGGTGGGAACGCCAAGCAGGTACGCGCCTTCTTCCAGGTCCCTTCCAGGCTCGTATGCGCAGCTCGAGCCCATGCAGATCAGTTTGGCCTGGGGCTGGCTTTGCTGCCACCATGCCAAAACGTTGCTATTCAGTTGCTGGTTGCGGATCCACTGCTCCCCTGGATGGTTCAGGCAAAAATCTCCCGCTTGCGTCCATGCCGCCAGGTGGTAGACCTGGTCGTAGACTGTCGAGTCGAATCGCTTCAGACTGCCCGGTTGGGTGAGGTCGCACTCCGCGGAACTGAATCCCATTACCTCATGTCCGTCCGCCTTGAGACGCGCGCTAAGGGCCGTGCCCAGGAACCCGGATGCGCCGGTCACGAGTATCTTCATTGCCTTGGCTCCATTGGATTCACCGGGAAGTAGAATTCGATTCCGCGATCCAGCAAGCGCCGGTTATTGGCCAGTATCTCCGATTTGAAGTTCCAGGCGAGGACATAGTAAATATCGGGGAGTTCGCTCAGTTCCTCCTCGATCGTCACGGGGATGTGCATGCCGGGAGAAAACAGACCTCTTCTCAGCTTGTTCTTCTCCACCAGACAATCTATGTAGTCCGTGCCCACGCCGAAATAGTTCAGCATCGTATTGCCCTTCACCGGAGCACCGAAGCCAAACACCCGCTTGCCGGCGCGCTTGGCCGCGGACAGATAGTCGAGGTTCTCCGTCTTCATCCGCTGGATCCGGCGATAGAACGCGTGGTAGGTTTCGATCTCGTTGCTGCGCTCCTCCGCCTCCAGCCGTTTCATTTCCAGCAGCCGGGCGCTCTGCTCCGCTCGTCCCGTATGGGTGACGAAACCGACGATCGATCCGCCATGGATCGGCGCCAGGTAGGCGTCGAACAGGCAAAGGCCGTGGCGCTCCAGCAAACGCTCAATCGTCTGAAGGTTGTAGTAAAGCAGATGCTCGTGATAGATCTGATCGAAAGCGACATTTTCCATGATGCTTTTCATGTAAAGGAACTGCACCACAAATACGCCACCGTCCTTCAGCGCCTCGCGAATCCCCTCGGTCGCCGAATGAAGCTCCTCCAGATGAAAGAAGACGCCGGCGGCGTTGATCAGATCGAACTTGCGCCCGATCTTGCGAGCCGTATCGAGATTGAAAAACTCATTGAGCGTTGGGATCCCCGCGGCGTTGGCTATCCTGGCCGTCCCCTTGGAAGATTCCACACCCAGCACTTCGTAACCGAGCGCTTGAAAGTGTTTGAGCTGGGTTCCGTCATTGGAACCGATATCCAAGACGGACTTGGCTGCCGCCCCGCGGAGAAAGCGCGCGTCGGTCTCCACCGCCACCTGGCGAAAGTGCTCGCTGAGAGACGCCGTCACCCCGGAAAGATAGGTATGATCGCCGAACATCACCTCTTTCTTCACCGTGTAGTCCAATTGGGCGGCGCCGCAGTCCCGGCAATAGACCACCCGGAGTGGATAGAATGGCTCCGTGCCCACTTCTTCTTTCTTGAGGAAGTGATTGCACCAGGGCTGCGATCCCAGGTCTACGACGGGTTCCAGCTTACCGCTGTCGCACACTCGGCAGATCATAGAAAATACCCACGGTTGGCGGTCACGAACTGGCCGGCACTGGAGAGCGTTTCCTCGGTGCCGATGTCCAGGAACGGTGCACTGGTGGAGCTTACCGCGATTCGGGCGCCAGCCGCCAGCAGAGTGGGAAACACGCCGGTTTCGAAGCTCAGGGGACGCGAGGATGGAAACTGCTGGAACAGGCCCGCCGTGAACAAGTAAATGCCCGCATTGATGAGCCCGGCGCCCGGATGCTTTTCGGAAAACTTCAGCAGTCTGCCGTGCGAGTCCGCCTGCAAGGAACCGTAGCGCGAACAATCCGCCGCGTGCAGGCCCAGAATCACGGCTTCAGCCTCGCCGTTTGCCGCCATCTCGAGCATGGGCCCCAGGTCCGCTAATACCAGGGAGTCACCGTTAGAAACCAGCCATGTGCCGGGTTCCTCCGCCCTGCGGCCGATGGCATGCAGGAAGCCCCCAGCCGTGCCCAACGGGACTGGCTCCGCTTCGCAGCGAATCTCAATCCCCGGGAGTGCCAGGCGATCGAAGTGCGCCGCGATGGTTTCCGGCCGGTAGCCGGTCGAAATCGTCAGGTCCGTGAAGCTCTGTTTGGCCAGGAAGCGAACCACCCATTCCAGAAAGGGCTTGCCCGCCGCCATAGCCATCGGCTTGGGCAGGTTGGGAAGCAGGTGCTGCACCCGGGTGCCACGTCCTCCCGCCAGGATGACGGCTCTCGGCGCCCGGCGATCGGGCACGGGGTGCAACCCGCTAGACATTGGAATGCCGGCGATTCCGCAGAATTGCGCAGCCCTTGATCAATTCCCGGATTCCTCTGTCCAGAGGCCATTCCGTTTGGAAACCGGTCTGCGCCAGCCGGGCGTTGGAGACGATGTAGTCCCGCTTGTCCGGATCCTCGCCAATGGCCGCTTCCACGTAGACGAACTCGGACAACTGTTTCTTGATTTCCGCGCACAATTCAAGCTTCGATAGATTCGCCTCCTCAAGGCCCACGTTGTACGGCTTCCCTTTCATTTCCTCGAAATGATTCACACCGAACAGAAAAACTCTCGCCACGTCGCGGATATGAATGTAGTTCCGCTTGAAATGACCTTCGAAAATCAGCACCGCCCGGTCGGTGACGGCCCGATAGACGAAGTCGTTGACCAGCAGGTCCAGGCGCATCCGCGGCGACATGCCAAACACGGTCGCCAGGCGGAAGGTCAGGCTGTTTTCCCGCGCCAGCACAGCCGCTTCAGCCTCAACCTTGGTGACTCCGTAAAGCGAGATGGGCCGCAGCGGCGTCTCTTCGGTACAGAAAGCGCCGCCCTGGCCGATCCCGTAGCCGCTATTGGTCACGGGCAAAATAATCCTCTGCTCTTTACTGGCCAGACGGCAGATCGACTGCACCGCATCCCGATTGACGGTCTTGGCCCCAATCGGGTCCTTGGCGCACATGGGTGCACCCACCAGCGCCGCCAGGGGGATTACCACGTCGGCCTTCGCCAGCAACTTCTTCACCAGGGCCTCGTCGCGGCAATCGCCCCGCACAATCTCAAATGTGTCGTACTGGCAGCAGTCCGCCAAACCGGTCTGCTGGAACATGAAATTGTCCAGCACCGTTACCCGATGACCGGCTTGCACCAGGAACGGCGTCAACACCGAACCGATATACCCCGCGCCACCTGTGATGAGTATGTTCATTCTGTCGATCCTTCCTTGAACTCCGGACTCCGGGTGTTTTCAGGAATGAATGATCCCGCTCCCGCTGGCATTGATCGAAAACGGAACCTCGTAATAGTTCTCCAAAGCCTTGCGCACGGCCGCCTGGTTCTCCTGGGGGACAAAAAGCAACAGAAAACCTCCGCCACCGGCTCCCAACAGTTTGCCCCCCAACGCCCCGGCCGCGCACGCCGTTTCATACATGGTATCGATTACCGCGTTGCTCACGCCGCTGGCCAGCATCCGTTTTTCCTTCCAGGTGCGATCCAGCAGCACACCGAATGCCGACAGCGGTTCCGTCCCCGTGAGGATGGCGTAGGCCGCGTCCACTAGATTCAGCATGCGCTTCAGGTTCTCCTGAATGTTGGGCAAGTTTTCGAGTTTGGACTTTTCAATGGTTCCCGCCGGCCGCGTAATGCCCGTAAAAAACATCAACAGCGATTCGTCGAGTTCGCGCTCCCGTGTCTTGGACATGGTGACTCTATGCACCACAAAGTGGTCGTCGCGGATGAAGCGGACCACGTTCAAACCGCCGTACGCGGCCAGCACCTGATCCTGGCAGCCTACCGCCTCTTTGAGAATATTCCGCTCGATATGGACCGCCATGGCGGCCAGTTCCGACTGCGAAATGAACTTGCCTTGGAAGGCCATCAGGGCGTTGATCAATCCGACCGTAAAACTGGAAGAAGATCCTAGACCCGTGGAGGACGGCAGGTCGGCCGCCAGACTGATTTCTACGTCGCGCTCGATATTCAAGAATCGAAGGACTTCCCGAAATGGCCCATGCTCCACTTCGTCCAGCGAACTGACACATTCCACCTTGCGGTACGCCAGCCGAATGGAATAATCGAAGAGGCGGGATGGGAACCGAGTGACCGAGTGGTAGATGTATTTATCGATCGCCGTCCCCAGCACGGCGCCGCCATGCTGTGTGAAGAACTGCGGAAAGTCGGTTCCGCCTCCGAAGAAACTGACGCGTAAGGGTGTTTGGGCGATGAGCACGGGTTTATCCGAGTTTGGCGCTTGTCACAAGACCTTTTGAAGAACCAGGTGCATGCCGCCGCCATCTTCCGGACACCAGTCCTTCAGCGACATCCCATGTCCACGCACCATGTCTTGAGTCGTGAAGGGATGGTTCTCCACCTTCACGAATCCCCTCTCACAGAATAGCTGTTCCCACCAGCCGGCTGGCTTCAGGGTCAGATGATACACCGCGCCGGTTAGCGGATTGCCGTCCGGCAGCAGATCGACGGACCCGATGAAATAGCCCCCCGGCCTGAGATGCAGGCTGATGGAACCGACCAGCCCCGTCAGCGCCGCTTCCGGAATGTGCTCCAAAACGTCCCACGCCGTAATCACGTCAAACTGAAATGGCCGTCCCGCCAGACTTACCTGAAAAGGCTTCGTAATGTCGCAAGTGAAGAGATTGAAAGGGATCGTGTCCCACTCTCCCGACCGCATCCTTTTTGATGCGTCCGATCCCTCCAGCCCGATCGCGGCATGGCCATCCCGGAGGAAACTACGTACCAATCCACCTCCCGCGCAGCCGAGATCCATCAAAGAGATTTTCTCCTGGGGCCGCAGAAACTCGCGGACCTTAAGGTTGAATCTGTAATTCACCGAGCTATCGAAGACTGTGCCTCTGGGGTGCAAGTGATCGGCGCTGCCCACGGCGACTGGATACGCGGTCTCCACCGTGAAGCGGTCCCGTCCGCGATCGTAGGACGCGAGGTAGTCCTGCTTCCACAGCATGTTCTCCCGCATCTCCGCGGGCGTGAGCTTACGTTGCGAAAGAAGCTTGTCCATGAGGGACAGTGAACGAAAAAAAAGCCCGGTGATCACAGGAGGCTTATGCGTCAGGAGCGTCGTCTTGACCTTTCGGTATACCCGCTTCACGAATCGGATCGTTGCGCTCTTCATGGGAGGGCGTTACCTTCCGTCACATCACGTCCTATACTCCGCTTTTAGCCTGCAAAGGCCCCGATAGGCAGCCATGCTTTCCTTCAGAAAATACCCAAAAGGGAGACCCCGGCTCGAGCCCTTGAGCCGGCGGCGATGGATCACGTGAACCTGCTTGATGCTCCGATTGTCCAACTCCGCGCGTAGAAGAAGTTCGGCGTTCAGCAACGTCGGCATGCAGTGTATCTGCGGGAGCAATTCCTGCACGAGGTCCGTCCGGATGATTCGAAACGCGGAGTTGATGTCGCTATAATGGACGTCAAACAGGAAGCGGGCGATGTGGTTGAAAAGGGCTGACGCAATTTTGCGATAGAACGGATCCTGCCTGCCGATCTTGGCCCCATGAACAAAGGAAAACTCCCCCAGGAACGGAACCAGTTTCCAAAACTCCGAGGGAACATACTGTCCGTCCGAATCCGTGAAGAACACCAGCGGACATCGCGCTGCGGCATACAGTGAACGCGCCGCCGCGGCGAATCCCTCCTTGGTGTCGTGGTACATGACCCGGATAAAGGCGTACTTCCCGCAAAGCCTTTGGAGAATCTCGCGACTGCCATCCGTGCTGGCCGACTCGTCAATCACCAACTCGGAGCCCGCGGGAAGATACTGAAAAACGTCCCTGACCCACTCTTCAATGACGTCTTCCAAGACCTCCGCCTCGTTGCACACGGGCATGAGGATCGAAATGGCCGACGGCAAAGCGGTAACCCTTGCTTTAGTCATCGCTCTCCGCGGAGCCTGCCGCTCCACCAGTATCGAGACTCCTCGCGGCCAAGGCTTTCAGGGGTTCCATTGGTGACACTTTAACGACTCGTTGACCAGCTAAGACCGTATGATAGCACCCGAATCGTGGAGCAGAAGGACCGGACGGCGTCCGCCAGCCAATGCCGTGGGACGGTTGACAGCAGCGGGGCGCCTGAGCCTTAATGAGTCATGACTCCCGGTTTCCGCGCATGAAAACCATCAGCATCGTTACCGGTTGTTTCAACGAGGAAGACAACGTCGAGGAGTTGTATACCCGCGTCCGCAAGGTGATGGCCGAGGTCGGGCGCTACCGCTACGAGCATATTTTCATCGACAACAACTCAAGCGACCGCACCGTGCGGATCCTGAAACGGATTGCGGCCGCCGACGCCAATGTCCGGCTGATCGTCAATGCCAGGAACTTCGGCCACATCCGCTCGCCGCACCATGCGGTGTGCCAGGCCCGCGGCGACGCCATTATCATAATTGTGGCCGACCTCCAGGACCCGCCGGAAATGATTCCCCAGTTCCTTCATGGATGGGAAGAGGGCGCTTCCATGGTCCTGGCCATCAAGAACGCCAGCGACGAGAACCGGCTCATGTTCTGGATCCGCAAGAAATATTACCGGCTGGTGAACCGCCTCTCTTCGATCGAGACCTTCGAGAATTTCACCGGCTTCGGCCTCTTCGACCGCCAGGTCATCGACGCCGTCAAATCGTTTCATGACCCGTATCCCTACTTTCGTGGCATGATCGCCGAGATCGGCCTTCCCTGCAAAACCATTGCCTTCAACCAGCCGCGCCGCAAGCGCGGCTTCACCAAGAACAACTTCTACTCGCTCTACGATATGGCCATGCTCGGCATCACCAACCTCTCCAAGGTGCCGTTGCGCCTGGTGACCTTTTTCGGGTTTGCCGGAGCCGGGCTGAGCAGCGTGGCGGGGCTCACCTACCTGTTCTACAAATTGTTGTTCTGGAACCGTTTCTCGGTGGGCATGGCTCCCGTGGTAATCGGCATTTTCTTCTTCGGCTCGGTGCAGTTGATCTCCGTCGGAATCATCGGCGAGTACATCGGCTCCATCCATACTTACGTGCAGAAGCGGCCGCTCGTGATCGAGCGGGAGCGGGTGAATTTTGAATACGAGCCCGGCCTGCCGCTTCAGGACGGTCCCGCCGGCGCCGGTTCTTGAACGCACGCCGCATCGCCGAAGAGATCTAGTATCATCGTAGCCAGAATGGTAAAAGAGATTCATGAGCAGGCCTTCGCGACGCTGGACGCCTGGGTGGGCGAGCCCACCGGCGGACTCCCGGAGGAATTCTTCCTCTTCCTGAGCCGCTTCACGCCAATGGTGAACGTGGATCTGCTGATCCAGGACGACGGCCACCGTACGCTGCTCACCTGGCGCCAGGATGAGGCCTACGGCGCCGGCTGGCACGTTCCCGGAGGCATCATCCGGTACCAGGAAACCGCCGAGCACCGCATCCGCGCCACCGCCCGCAGGGAACTCGGCGCCGACGTGGCATTCGATCCGCAGCCGATTGCCATCGAGCAGATCATCGACCCCGATCGCCGCGAACGCGGGCATTTCATTTCCCTGGTCTACCGCTGCCGCCTGCTGGGGCCGCCCGACCCCGCCTTGCAATACGTGCAAGGCGAACCGCGGCGCGACCAATGGGCTTGGCATGCAGGTTGTCCGCCGGATTTGCTTGCCGTGCAAGCGTGCTACCGGAGGTTTTTCTGATTCCCGGCGCCGGCCAGCCGCAAACCGTCGAAACCCCCGCCCCGCAGGCCGCCAGACCCAGTCCCTGGTACTGGATTCTGGCCGGCGGCCTGGCTGCCGTCCTGCTCTACTACGCACTGCGCGGCGTCGAATGGCGCCGCGTCTGGCAGATCGTGCTGGGTGCGCGGTGGCCATACCTGGCGGCGGGTATCGGCATGTCGCTAGTCAACTTTTTCGTGCGCTCGATGCGCTGGCGCGTACTGCTCAACGCGCGCGGGCATTTCCGCGTGGCCACCGTCTTCTGGGCCACCATGGCTGGTTACATGGGCAACAGCTTTCTGCCCGCCCGCGCCGGCGAAGTGGTGCGCAGCTTCATCATCAGCAGTCAATCGGCCCTGAGCAAGACCTACGTACTGACCACCGCGCTGACCGAACGGTTGATGGATGCCATTGCGCTGGTGCTCTGCGGTTCCGTGGTGCTGATCCAGGTGAGCCCCAAGCCAGCCTGGATGGATCGCCTTGGGCGAACTACCGCGGCGATCGCCGCTCTGGGGGCGTTGCTGGTAGCGGTGCTGCCCCACGCCGAAGGTCTGATCCGGCAAATACTGCGGCGCATGCCTCTGCCCGGCGCGATGCGGGATCGTCTATCGGGGTTCGTTGGGCAGATCCTGTTGGGTCTGCGCGTCTTCCATCATGCGGGACGCTTGTTGAGTTTTACGCTGCTCACGGCGCTGATCTGGGTGATCGACGCGTTTGGCGCCATGGTGATGTCGCGCGCTTTCGAAATCCACATGACTTTCCCCGTGGCCTTGTTGCTGCTGGCCGGAATGGGATTGGGGAGCGCTCTGCCGGCGACTCCGGGATATGTCGGCATCTACCAGTTCGTGGCGGTGACCATTCTCCCTCCATTTGGAATCGACCGCAACGCCGCACTTGCCTATATCATTGTCTTGCAGGCACTCACGTATGCGGTAGTGCTGGTCTTGGGCTTGTTGGGTCTGTACAGAATTCGGGCCGCCGGCAAAGCGGCGCGGAATCCGGCATCCGCGCGCAAAGTCCCGTAGCCCTGAGAAGCTGAGAAAAAATGCGCCCGCAAGCGGGCGTTGGCAAGCTGAAGCATGCCCCACCATTGCAGACAAACAACCTGCGGCTTTGTGGGACAGGCGCTTTCGCCTGTCCACCGATTTCTTCCCAGCTTCTGAGGGAGTGGTTGCTTGGCCTCCGAACGGCATTCTTGCCGGGAAGCAGCCTACGGCTCCGGCAGCCGCCCGCTCCAATCCATCCACGCCCAGACCACGGCCGTCAGCGAGCCGAAGGCCCCCGCCACCAGCCCGATGGTGCGCGGCCCCACGTACTGCGACGCGATTCCGGCGGCCGCCATCGACACAATCATGACGCTCCAGCGGATGGATTCCATCGTGCTGAACACGCGTCCACGGAACTCGTCGGGCGTATGGCGCAGCAGTTGCGCATTGTTGAGCACGCTGGTTACCGCCATGCCCACGCGCGACAACATCATGAACCCGAGCGCCGCGGCGTAGGATTCCACCTGGCTGAACAGCATGTAGGCCGCGCCGTGCAACAGGTAGGAGATGGTCACCGCGCGCTTGTAGCCGGCGAAGCCCACCTTCCGCCCGGCGGCGTGGCCGATGAAGCCGCCCATCAACAGGCCGATGCCGGCGAAGCCCCAGATGGACCCGATGCCGCTGGGGCCGCGGTGAAACACCTGCTCGCCGAACAGCGCGAACAGAATCTGCGCCGCGCCTCCACCCAGGCTCCAGCCCACCGAGACCATCGCCATGCCCATCATCAGGGGGACGCCGCGCAGGTAGGAAAGGCCCGCGCGGTACTCGTGCCACGGGCGCGTGGCGGGGGCCGTGGCCGCGCGCTGGACGCGGAAGCCGCCGGGCACGGAGATCTGCCAGATGGCCCACGCCGAGAACGCAAACGACAGCGAATTGAGCACGAACGCCCAGTGGTAGCCGAGCCACGCCGCACTGTACCCGGCCAGCAGCGTGCCCACCGTGAGGGTGGCCCACTGCGTGGTCTGGGTCAGCGAATTGGCGGAGTGCAACTCGTCCCGGGTCGCGATAGTGGGCAGAATGGCGGCGCGCCCGGCGGTGAAAAACGGCGACGCGAACATCAGGCCGCCGCTCAGCACGTAGAGCAGCCAGGGCCGCGGCTGATGTACGGTCAGCACAAAGCCGAGCGCGATCAGGGCACGCACCACGTCGCTACAAATCATGATCTGCTTGCGGTCGAGCCGGTCCAGCAGCACGCCGGCCACCGGGCCGGCCAGCACCGCCGGAATCGCCCGCGCCAGCATCACTCCAGCGACCACCAGGCCCGAGCCCGACCTTTCCATGACCAGCGCGAACACGGCGATGTTGTTGAAGAAGTCGCCGACCTCGCTGACCACCTGGGCCATCCACGTGTAACGGTAATTACGATTCTGGCGCAGCAGGTCCCAAAGGGAGGTCATGGACTGCTTCATGATAACGCGCGGCTCGACCCCTCCCTCACGGTCGGGGCTCCGATCAGAGCCCCGAAAGGCAACAGGCCGCCAGCTCAGCGCGCGCCAGTGCTCCCCCCAAATCGGCTAAAGTAGTCGAAATGGACTTCTCGATTCGCCCCATGGCGCCGCCTGACTGGCCCGGCGTCCGCGCCGTTTACCTGGAGGGCATCGCCACCGGCAACGCCACTTTCGAAACCGAAGCGCCCCAGTGGGACCGTTGGGACGCCGTCCATTCCGCCGCCTGCCGCCTGGTGGCCGAAAACGCCGGCGCCGTCCTGGGGTTCGCCGCACTCAGCCCCGTCTCCGCCCGCAGGGTCTATGCCGGCGTCGCCGAGATCAGCGTCTATGTGGCGGAGCAGGCTCGCGGCTCGGGCATCGGCGGGGCGCTCTTGCGCGAACTGGTACGCGCCTCCGAGGCGGCCGGCTTCTGGACCTTGCAGGCCGGCATCTTCCCCGAGAATCACGCCAGTCTGCGCCTCCACCAGAAGTGCGGCTTCCGCGTCCTGGGCGTCCGCGAACGGGTCGGCTGCATGGCCGGACGCTGGCGCGACGTCGTCCTGCTGGAGCGCCGCAGCGCTACGGCCGGCGTCTGAAATCGAGTCCCACCATCTTCTTGCCGTCGCGCACTTCGCGCGTCGACGTGCGCCTCAGTTCGAAAGACCGCTCGCCGAACTCGGCCATCAACTCGCCACGGTCGACCAGGTGCGGCGGCTGATCGTCCAGGGCCGCCAGCGTGCCTGCCCGCGGACGCCCCACGAAACCGGCTGGGTTCTCCTGTGTGACGGTGAAGACACGCCGCGCCATGCCGCACAGCCCCGCCACCGCGCGCCGCCAATCGACATGCTCCAACACCAGGATCGCGATGGCCAGGTCGAAAGGCCCCTCGACACGCGGCGCCTCGATATCGTCCACCAGCGTTGGTTGGACGATGCGCGTCCGCAGGCGGTCCAGGTAGAGCGGATTGAGATCGGTGAAGATGGGGCGATAGGGCGCCAGCGCGGCGGGCGGAAAGTAGTCGAAGTACTGCCCCGTCCCCGCGCCGGCGAACAGTATGCGCGCGCCGGGCGCGGGCGGCGTCTCGCGGAACAGTTCTGCCAGCAGATCGGCGTTGGCTTCCGGTTGGCCGGTGGACGCCATGTGGCGTTCGTAGTCGTCCGCGGTGATGTGTCCGGCCCACAGGTCGCGCAAGGTGCGGGGCATGGCGGAGATTGTAGCAAGGCGCGGTAGGCTTCAGCCTGCCAATCCGGGCCCAGCCCGAACGGCTCATCCTCCCCAAAGACCCGGTCTCATCCCGCCGGGTCACGCACACGGAGCGAGTCCCAGTCATGGGCGATCCTGATCCGGCGAAAACTTGCACGTCGCATGTCGAGCGCGCGAACCTGACGATCAGACGAAAAGAGGTGGATGCGTACTATGCCTTTAGGGAGGAAAACTCCAAGAAGGCTGAAGAGGCGTAGCTCAAGCAATTCGACCACGTTCCGATTAGCGCGGCTCTCCGAATGAGCTTGGACGCGCTTCACAATCAACAGGTTAAGCTTGATGATGACGTGTTCGCATTTACGGTCCGGGAGACGAAGGTCGATGAATCAAAGATCCTCAAAGCGTCTGTACGATTCTACCAGTTCGATGACGGTTGGCACCCAAGCTCAAAGTCAGGGGAGGATCTCAAAGGGGCTCTTGTGAAGTCCGAGAAATAGGGCCATCGACCTCGCTTGTCACCGCACCTCCCGGGTGAAGTCACAAACGCTCCAGGTTCTATTCTCCCTACCGCACCTTCTCCGCCAATCTGCCGACGGCGAGGAGGATGCCGTAGAGGAGGGCTTCGGGGCGTGGGGGGCAGCCGGGGATGTAGACGTCCACCGGGATGGTGGAGTCCACGCCGCCGCGGGAGGCGTAGTTGGCGCCGAAAATGCCGCCGCTGATGCCGCAGGCGCCGACGGCCACGATCACCTTGGGGTCCGGGGTGGCGGCGTAGGTCTTCTCTAACGCCAGTTCCATGTTGCGGGTCACGGGTCCGGTGACCAGCAGCATGTCGGCATGGCGCGGAGAGGCCACGAAGTGAATGCCGAAGCGTTCGATATCGTGGATGGGATTATTGAGCGCCGCGATTTCCATTTCGCACCCGTTGCAGGAACCGGCATCCACCTGGCGGATGGCGAGCGAGCGGCCCAGGGTCTCACGGATGACCTCGCCGACTTTGCCGCCTAAGTCGCCGGCCGTGGCCTCCGACTGATACTCGGCGATCAACTGGCGGTGAGTGCCATCGGGGTTGAGGCTGTAGTCGGCGGTGAGGACCAGGCTGGCGCGACTGTGGGTAGCGAGTTCGAACCCGGTGGTGATGCGCACGGCGCCATCGGGTGAAACGTCGGCGCACTGGCCGCAGAATATGCAGAGGCCGTAATCGATGGTGACGCGGCGGCTGTTGGCAGGCGGGGTACCCTCTGGGTCCGCCTGCCCCACCTCCAGCGCGATGGCACCGGTGGGACAGACGCCGGCGGCGGGGCGGGCGTCGCGCCACGTGGCGAAATCGAATGCCGGCGCGCCGCGGAAATGCGCCGAGACCACGGCGGGCACATACGGGTAGGCGACGGTGGCGATGCCGGTGGTGACGGTCTTTTGGAGTATCTTGAACATGGTCAGCGGTCCGTGCCCGAATAGGAGAGGTTGAAACTTTTGTTGATGACCGGAAAATCGGCGATGATGTTGCCCTGCACGGCCTCGACTATGGCGGCCCAATTGTTCACCGAGGGGTCCTTGATCTTACAGCGCTCCAGGCGATTGCCGGGGGCGGTGCGCACCCAATGCAGGATCTCGCCGCGCCAGCCTTCGACGGCGCCGAGGGCACAACGGCCGGGCGGAATGGGTTGCTCCAGGGCGCAGTGAGGGCCGTGCGGCAGGGCACCTTCCCGCAGATCTTTGCCGGCGGCGCGCAGAATGCCGAAGGATTCCTTCACCTCATCGATGCGCACCAGCATGCGGTGCAGGACGTCGCCCGCCAGGTACACCGGCACGTGGAAGGGGTAGCGATCGTAGGCGGCGTAGGGGTGGTCGCGGCGGACGTCGAGATCGACGCCGGAGGCGCGGCCGGCGACGCCGACGATGCCCAATTCCCGGGCCGTTTCGGGACGCAGAATGCCGGTATGCTCCAGGCGGTCGCGGGTGGAATCGGAAGACTGCACGAGAGAGACGAGAGAGTCGAATTCGCGCTCCACCTGGTCCAGGGCGTCGCGCAGCAGATCGAGTTGCGCGGCGCTCCATCCGCGGCGCACGCCGCCGACGCACACCATGCCGCGGAGCCAGCGGCTGCCGGTCAAGGCTTCATTCAGGCGGACCACGATTTCGCGCAGCCGGCCGGCGTGCGCATTGGCCACCACGAAACCGACGTCGGTGGCGATGGCCCCGATATCGCCGATGTGGTTACAGACGCGCTCCAGTTCCAGCAGGATGGTGCGCATGACGCGGGCGCGCGGGGGAACCTGTGTTTCGGCGGCGTTCTCAATGGCCTGGCAGAACGCGGTTCCGTGCGAAAAGGCGGAATCGCCCGAGATGCTCTCCGCCAGAAAGACGGCGCGGTGGATGGGCATGTCTTCGAACAGCTTCTCGGTGCCCTTGTGGGTGTAGAACATGCGGAGTTGCAGGTATAGAATGGGCTCGCCGGCGACGGCGAAATTGAAATGGCCGGGCTCGATGATGCCGGCATGGACGGGGCCGACGGGAATCTGGAAGACTCCCTCGCCGAGGGTGGGGCGATAGACGTGGCGCTCGCCTTCGAAGAGCGGCAGAACCTGGCGCAGCGGAAAATCCTTACGCAGGGGATGGACGTTGGGCCAGTTGTCGTGGAGCGCGACGCGGCGTGGATTGGGATGGCCGGTGGCTTCGAGGCCGAACCAGTCCTGGATCTCGCGCTCCTGCCAGTTGACGGCGGGCAACCCGGCGGCGAGCGAAGGGAAATGCGGCTGGTCCGCGGGAATGGGCGCCTGGAAGATCAGATAGCAGGGTTCCGCGAGCTGTTCGAAGACGTAGTAGTTGTAGAAGACACCCTCGGGGGCCACGCGATCTTCGGCGAACACCGCCACCAGGCGGGACTCATAGACCGAGCGCAAGTGCTCGGCGAGCGGCCGCACATCGGGAGCGAGGAGCGCGATAGAGACCTGGTTCTGGGCCAGATGAAGGGGCGCCTGCGCGGGGCTCACCAGATCCGGAAACTTGTCACGCAACTCTTGGAAGAGATTCTTCATAAAATCACCAGGCTGGACAGGCCAGGAGGCCTGTCCTACCGCTACCCACTCACCACCTGGGCGGCGCGGCGCACCAGTGTCAACAGCGGGGCGGGGAGCCAGAAGCCGATCACGATCAGGACGGCGACCATGACCAGAATCGAGGTGTCCCGCCACGGATACCAGGGGGCCGGGGCTTCGTCCGTGGAACCCAGCACGAGCCCGTTGACATGCAGCGCCACACCACCGAAGACGGCGGCTCCAAAGAGGAGGAAGAGCGCGCCGGTCAGGAAATATCCGCCGCTGAAAGCCGCGCGGACAATCAGGAATTCGCTCTGAAACAGGCTGAACGGCGGTGTCCCGACAATGGCCAGGGTGGCGATGCAGAAAGCCGCTCCGGCCAGCGGCATGACGCGGAGTACGCCGCCCTTGATTTTTTGGAAAAGGTCGGTCTTGAAGCGTTGATAGATATTGCCGACGCACAGGAACAGGGCGGACTTGGCTACCGTGTGGAACATCATGTGCAACATCAGCGCCAGACTTCCCAGGGCGCCGCCGACGCCCAGCGC
>Ga0182021_10000694_pt1 | contig 37071 bp, 37 predicted proteins | sample 612E3MmetaG_FD_120493 | JGI IMG/M metagenome (GOLD analysis project Ga0182021, IMG submission 120493) | Permafrost microbial communities from Stordalen Mire, Sweden - 612E3M metaG (Illumina Assembly) | ecosystem: Environmental > Terrestrial > Soil > Wetlands > Permafrost | place: Sweden...
AGGCAAGGAGACCTGCGAGATCGGAAAAGCCCTGGCAATCCTGAATACGCTCGGGGTCAAGATGACTCTGACGCCGCCGCCGGCCAAGGAGGAGTGACGCATGGCAAGAATGCTTGACGTCTACCTTCACGGCGATCCCATCGGCCATCTTATCCAGGACGATGGTGGCGATATGGTATTCGACTATGCCGAAAGTTGGCTGAACAAGTCCGGCGCCACACCCCTGTCGCAATCGCTGCCCTTGAGGAAGAAACGGTTCAAGCGCAATGAATGCCGGGGCTTCTTCGCCGGCATTCTGCCGGAAGGGGCCACACGCGAAATCGTCGCCCGCAATCTCGGCATCGGCGCACGGAACGACTATGCAATGTTGGAGCGGATCGGCGGCGAATGCGCGGGTGCGGTCACTTTCATTCCGGCAGGCCAAACCCTGCCGGAGCGGAGTTACAGCTATCGCAAGCTCTCCGCCCGGGAACTCGCAGCGATCCTCAAGGAACTCCCCAAGCGCCCGCTGCTGGCGGGCGAGGAGGGAATACGTCTTTCGCTCGCCGGGGCGCAGGACAAAGTCGCCGTACGCATTGAGGACGGCGAAGTCAGCCTTCCCCTGGGCGGCGCGCCGAGCACGCATATTCTCAAGCCCGCGGCGGAGCGTTTCGAGGGTGTTGTTTTTAATGAAGAGCTGTGCATGAAACTGGCCGCTCGAGCCGGTCTGCCCACGGCTTCCGTGGAGACGAGGAACGTCGATGGCATGGACTACTTGCTCGTGGAGCGATATGACCGGATTCACAGGCCGGCGCCGGGTGCGGCGCCCGTTCTTGAACGGCTTCATCAGGAGGATTTCTGCCAGGCGCAGGGCTTGGTCCCCGAACATAAATATCAAAAGGAGGGCGGACCATCCCTCAAGCGATGTTTCGGGCTGCTGCGCGATGTATCGAGCGCGCCGGTCATCGACCTGGCGCGACTTCTCGAAGCGGTGATTTACAACTACTTCGTCGGCAACAACGACGCGCACGGCAAGAATTTCTCGCTGCTCTATCGCGGCGCCGGGACGGAATATCCGGAGATCGGGCTCTCGCCGCTGTACGATATCGTCAGCACCTTGTACTATCCCGAGCTCAGCCGGGACATGGCCATGAAGATTGGCGGCGAATATTCCTCGGAGAAGGTGACTGCGAGAAACTTCGAGCAACTGGCTGAAGAAGCGGGTCTGGGTAAACCCCTGGTGCGTGGCCGCGTACATGAGATGGCCGAACGGGTCATTGATGCTCTTGCGAAAGTGGAGATCGCACATCCGGTCGCCGAAAGGGTGGCCGGGCTGATACGGCGGCGCTCGGAAAGGATCCGGGACAGTTTTCGGAACTAAACTGCGAAGGCTGGCGGACGGAAGTCCGATACACCCGGCGAGACACCCCATGCCGGCCAACGTGCCCCGCGGCGGGAATGCGGGCGAACGCCTTCTCCATTTCCAGCCGAACCGCCACGCAGAGACTCCTTGCGCTGTTGTATTCTGGCTAACTGAGGTGATCCGTGACCAAGACTCTGGCAGGCTTCTTCCTGCTTTCCCTAGCTCTGTCGGCACAGGAGATTCAGTTCACCAGCACCAAGGACGGCACCCGGCAGCCGGCCCTCTTTTACGTCCCGCCCGGCGCCGCCGCCTCCGACAATGGCCCGCGCGCTCCGCTGCTGGTCTTTCTCCACGCCTGGTCCGACAACTACATGTCTCCCGCCGGGAGGGGCCGGGCCGAAGTCGTGGACGAGAGCCGGCGGCGCGGTTGGATTCTCATCGCTCCGAATTTCCGGGGTCCCAACGATCATCCCGGCGCCTGCGCCTCCGACGAGGCGGTCGAGGACGTCGTCGACAGCGTGAACTACGCCAAAGAGCACGCCCGCGTGGACCAGAAGCGCGTCTACCTGCTGGGCAGCTCGGGCGGCGGATTCATGTCGCTCATGATGGCCGTGCGGGCGCCCCGGTTGTGGACTGCGGTCTCGGTCTGGGTGCCGATCACCGACCTGGTCGCCTGGCACGAATTCTCCAAAGCCACCGGCCCCGAGTGGAATAACAAGTACGACAAAATGATGGAAGGGTGTTTCGGCGGCCCTCCGGACACCCCGGAACGGATCCAGGAATACCGTCGCCGCTCGCCGCTCCCCTTCCTTGCCCAGGCAACAGGGATCCGCATCTACATCGACTCCGGCATCAACGACGGCCATCCCCGTAACGCGGTGCCTCTGAGCCACTCCCTGCTGGCCTTCAACGCCCTGGTGCGCGCCAACGGTCTCGCGAATTGGGCCCTCTCGGACGCGGACGTAGACACGATGACGAAAGAAGCCCGGATTCCCGCCCATCTGGCGGCGGAAAAGGAGATCGACCCGCTGCGCAGGTTTGGTATCCTGTTTCGCCGCTCGGCCGGTCCCGTGCACCTGACCATCTTCGACGGCGGACACGCGGTGGACGGCCTCACCGGAATCCGCTATTTCGAGTGATTGGCGTCCAGGGCGTTGATTCTTGGCCACGTAACTCACTGATTCCTCGTGCCCGCGTTTCGCCACCGTCCTTAATGGAGTAAATGGAGTAACGGCGGCCGCCTGGCATCTGTCGTCCCATCGGCCTTCACGCAGCTATCATTCTGTTCATTCTGCGCCCCCCTCTTCCGCGCCCAAGTCAAATTGCTGAATCACAGCCCTGAGAAGGCTGGCGGCGGCGGTTCGATTCGCCTGCTCTTGAAAACCTCGGCTTCCCGGTGGCGAGGGCAAACCGTAGTTTCTCAAAATCCCACTTTCCTGGCACTATCCGTTCTTCGCGGGCCCGGGCTCCACGAAAATCGCTTAGGCTGAGCCGTTTCCCTTCCTTTGCATCCATATCAATTCTCGGTCGGCGTCCTGTTCACACTGTCGATGACGAGGACCTCAACCGGCCCCTTGGTGGCTTCGAGTTTGAGCCCAAGCTGCTCCTGAAGAGCTCTAGAGATGGAACGGCCGGTTTCGGGATTGTCGTCAGTCGCGTAATCCAGCTTGAAGTCATACTCGCCCTTGAGCCCGGTTTGGTCTGACACAGGATGCTCCTCAGTGCTCGCCAGCCGGCTGGCCAACATCGGCATGGAGGCTTTTTGGCCAATTTCGGTATAGCTCACTCCCGGCAGTTCTCGCGGCGTATTCCGAAGGGTGCGGATGTAGGAGTCTTGGCCGGTTGATTCCTTGAGCTTGGGGCCTCCCTTCGCAACTACAAGCGCGTACACGTCCCCTTCGTGGGTCTGGCGGTGGACCTTCAGTTGGAAGCGATCGGCCAACAGCGTCCGCAGCATTGCCATCATTTGGTCGCGAGTGGGGTCGCCTTCGGCCTTGGCGTCGATGTTGAACCGGTCGCTATCCAACCAACTCGGCCCGCCCGACAACTGATAGCGCTTGATGCTGAACGCCTCGAGGATAATTTGCCCCAGTTCCACGTTCGTGAAGCTGAGCCTTCCGCCCGGATACACACGAAAGTCTACGTTCCGCTGGCCCGGGCTGGCCGGCTTGACCGACGCCACCTCAAACGCCTGCGGAGCCGGTGGTGTTTGGGCGAAAACGGCGCAAACGGTGACATACACAATGGCCACACACCGTATTGGAATATGCATTCGAGGCATCATTGTCTTCTTTGGTATTCTGACGCTTCCCGCCCCCAGCACGTGCGGGCTATCGCCATCGCCACAAGCCCCGCGGATTGCCGCTCCCCTTCCTTGCCCAGGCAAAAGGGATCCGCATCTACATCGATTCCGGCATCAACGACGGCCATCCCCGTAATGCGGTGCCTCTGAGCCACTCCCTGCTGGCCTTCAACGCGCTGGTGCGCGCCGCCGGTCTCGCGAATTGGGCCCTCTCGGACGCGGACGTAGAGACGATGACGAAAGAAGCCCGGATTCCCGCCCATCTGGCGGCGGAAAAGGAGAACGACCCGCTGCGCAGGTTTGGTATCCTGTTTCGCCGATCGGCCGGTCCCGTGCACCTGACCATCTTCGACGGCGGACACGCGGCCGATCGGCGAATCCAGGGCGGCTACCGATCCGCTCGCCCTCGGAGCGTTTCCAAAAGGCGGATCACTTCCCGGTAGCACTTATCGAACGAGAGCGCCCGCCTTGCGGAATCCAAGTCGAATCTGTCGGTCAGGGATGCCTGATCCACATTCGGTGAGTAAGCGCCGGGTGTCACTCGTTGGTTCAGCCACTCCTTCGCGCCCCGGACAGCTTCGAGCTGAGGCGGTGGTTCCAGATCCTCGGGGAATCCTCTGTGTCCCCGCAGCGAGTGGGCGGCGGCCAAAAACCAGGACTCGAACTCTCTGTTCGGGAGCACCACCGCGGAGGGCAGATCGCCTCGCGCTGCCCGCGTTCTTGCAAGTAAATCCGGGGCAAGCCGAGCCGGACAGTCGTCATCGCTATCCAAAACGACCAGAATTCCGCCGTCGGCCTCGGCGCGCATCGCCGCCAGCGCAACAGCTTTCTCCAGCTCCCCGGGCTTCAAGAGTTTGCTTTTTGGGATACGAATCGGATAGGGAATCTGAACGGCCAACCCCGCGTCGAAACGGCCCGCGATTCTACGAATCAGGATCGGAACGGACGCGCATTCCCCATGCCCTTCCACAATGCACGCGATTCGCACCGGCATCAGGTACGCTCGCGGTCGAATAGACGAAGCCGTCTGTCCACCTTGGCCGGAGCAGACTCGGGGTCCGGGCGCAATTGGTCCATCCGCAGCAGTTCTCCGGGCGTGTAGAGGCGGTTCAGCAATGCCGTGCGGCCGGCCCGATCCAGCGGCGCGATGTGCGTGGATCCCCCTTCGGCGTAGACCGCCAGTATGGAATCCGCATCGATCTGCTCATCGTCCAGCAGGTCCCCGCTGTGGCTCGTCACGATGACTTGCGTACTGCGGCTGGCCTCTCTCAGACCGTCGCGCAGCAGGCCTGCCGCGGCGGGATGGAGTGCGATTTCGGGTTCTTCAATGCCGACCAGCGGCACGCGAGGTCCGGCGCCGTTTCCAGACTGGAATAATGCCACCAGAATTCCCAGCGCCCGGACGGTGCCATCGGACATGTTCGCAGCCAGAAAGCGCCAGGGATCCTTCAGGCCGGCCACCTGTTGGCGGAATTCCAGAGTCTCCTTTGGGCCGATCACCTTCACGTCCACACCGTGAACGCCGGGAACCACCTTCGACAAGTACTCCTCGATGCGTGTTTTCCGGCTTCGGTTGTTCTTTTTCAGTTGCGCCAGGACGCTGGTGATATTGCTGCCATCGCGCGCCAGCAGTTCACCGGCGTCGGGCGACTGGAGGTCGCGTATCCTGTCCGGGTTCAGACTGTAGAACCCCATGCGGGAAAGAGCTTCGTAGACTGGCCGGAACGCGGAAAGTCCGGAGGCATTTACCAGATACAAGCGGTCGAGCGCGGCGGCGGGCCCAGGTTGGGTATTTTCAATTACCTTGCCCGATTCAATTCGAAAATACTGGACCTCGCCGAGGGCTTCCGCCGTCCTGATCTCGCATTCTTCGTCCTGAACTTCAAAGCCGCCCTGTGGACGCGCTCCAATCCGAAACGCGTAGTGGCCGGTCTCTCCCGAGGCCAAAGCAAAACACAAGCGCAATCCGAAGTGATTTGGATGTCCCCCGGACCGCCGCCTCACATCGTTGATGCCGCCCCGTTCTCTAAGCGCATGTTCCAGCGACGTGCGGAGTGAGTCCGTAACAAACCGTAGCGCGTCCAGGAAGTTACTCTTCCCGGCGCCATTCGGTCCCACCAGAAACGTCAACGGACCGAGCCTCACGTCGCACGCGGCGAGGCTCTTGAAGTTCTTTAGGGCGACCCTCGTCAAGAAGGTTGAACTTGTCATGGTGGCCGGTTCGACAGGCGGTCTCCTCCCCTATGCTATCGCACAGTCACCAGATTCTTGCCCCGTTTTTCTGAATCGTTTCAATCACTCCGGGGTTTCACGACTCCTCAGCTCACTCTTCGCCTGCTATACCAGGATCGGGAGGGGCCGTGCCACATCCGTCCGACGCATCTTGCGAAAAATCCCCTCAAGATGCGTCTCCCAATTTCGACCAACCGCCGCAACCAACTGAAACGATAGGGCCTTACATTGTCGCAAATGACAACTCCACATGTGGGGCAGGATGGCATCCTGCGGGCGGTTGGCAACCGCCCTCTCGCGCTCCCGCTTGTATTCCAGAGAATACGGCCCTATTATGTGTTGGGGAGATCCCGATGAAGAGACCCAAGATCGCGCCGCCTGGCCAACCCGGGCTGAGTCGCAGAAACTTCTTTGGCTCGGTGGTGGCTACCGGCGCAGCCGAAGCGGCCATACTCACCGTCCCGGTCGAGGCGGCCCAGCCGGCGGCCGGAAAGGCTGCCGCGCCAGCCGCCCAGCCCGCCGCCGCGCCAGCCGCCGGCGGCGACCTGGTGGCCGCCGTCCTCAAAGTGAACGGCCAGACCCACTCCCTGCGCGTCGAACCGCGCTGGAGCCTGCAACACGTCTTGCACGACCATTTGGGTCTCATCGGGACCAAGGCCGGGTGCGAGCGCGGCGAGTGCGGTGCCTGCACCGTGCTCATCGATGGCATAGCGCGGTACTCCTGCGTGACCCTGGCCCTCGAAGCCGTGGGCACCGAGATCGTCACCATCGAGGGCCTGATGAACGGCGAGAAACTCGGTCCCGTGCAGCAGGCTTTCGTCGAGGAGGACGCCCTCCAGTGCGGCTACTGCACTCCGGGACAGGTGGTGTCGGTGGAAGCGCTCTTGCGCAAGACGCCGCAACCCACGATCGAGCAGATCCACGAGGGGGTGAGCGGCAACCTGTGCCGCTGTGGAGCGTACCAGAACATCTTCCGCGCTGCCCAGCGCGCGGCCGAATTGCGGAAGGCGGGGAGGTAAGACATGGCCGAAGCGACTGTGAAACCTTGGGGCGAAACCACCGTTGTCGGTAAGCCCACCCCCCGCATCGACGCCTACGAACGGGTCAGCGGCAAGGCCGTCTTCCCGGTGGATGTCATCCTGCCGAACATGCTGTATGCAGCCACGCTGCGCTGCCCGCACCCAAATGCCACGGTGAAGAAGATCGACGTGGGGAAGGCACGCGAGATGCCGGGCGTGCACGCCGTGCTCAGCGACGCCGACCCGGAAGCGCGCGCCGTGGGCTGGTACTCCCCTCCTGCCGGCGCTACCCAGATGATGAGCCGGCTCTTCGACCCGCACTGCCGCTATGAAGGCGAGGAAGTAGCCGCCGTGGCCGCCGAGACCCAGCAGCAGGCTTGGGACGCCGTGCGCGCCATCCAGGTGGAATATCGGACGCAGCCCTTCGTCATCGGCATGGAAGAGGCCATGAAGCCCGGCGCTCCGCTCGTCCACTCAGGCAGCAACCAGGTCGCCGCGCCTCGCGAAATCAAGCGCGGCGACGTCGCCAAGGGCTTTGCCGAGGCCGACGTCGTACTCGAAGAGACCTATCGCACCTCAACCGAGATTCAAGCCCCCATGGAAGTCCACGGATCGGTTGCCAGGTGGGATGGCGATCACCTCACGGTTTGGGATACCAACCAGGGCCCATTTGGGATTCAATCCGGCATTGCCAAGGCTCTGAACATGCCCTTGAGCAAGGTGCGCGTCATCTCCAGCTACATGGGCGGCGGCTTCGGCAGCAAACAGGAAGCGGGCAAGTACTCGGTCATCGCGGCGCTGCTGGCGCAGAAGACGGGCCGTCCCGTCAGACTGTTCCTCACCCGGGAAGAGACCTTCCTCTGCGTGGGAAACCGGCAATCGCACATCATGAAGCTCAAGGCCGGCGTGAAGAAGGATGGCACCCTCACGGCCCTCGAGTTGACCGGCCTCGGCGAAATCGGAGCCTACCCCTCTAATGCCAGCGTGGGTTATCAGATTGGCGACTTGTACAAGTGCCCGAATGTGCACACTCAAGAGCTCATGGCGTTTATCCATGCCGGCCGCCAACGGGCCATGCGCGCTCCGGGCTATCCGCAATGTAATTGGGCGCTCGAACAGATGATGGATTCGCTGGCTGAGAAACTCGGCATGGATCCGGTGGAACTGCGCCTCAAGAATATCTCCACCATCTGCCAACTGGAGAACAAGCCATACACCTCCACCGGCTTGCGCGAATGCCTCACCGAGGGCGCGCGCGTGTTCGGTTGGAAGGAGGCCCGCTCCCGGCCCAAGGGGGATGGACCCTGGCTGCGCGGCGTGGGCGTCGCCGGCGGCATGTTCGGCGAGCAGTTTGGGCCGCCGGCCACTGCCATAGTCCGGCTGAATGCCGATGGCAGCGTCGACCTCAACATCGGCGCCGCCGACCTGGGCACCGGGACCAAGACCGTGATGGCCATGGTGGTGGCCGAAGAGTTGGGTGTGCCGCTGGATCGTATCTACGTCGAAAACGCCGACACCGGAACCACTCCCTACAGTCGCGTCAGCGGCGGCAGCAAAACCGTGTTTGGGGATTCGCCCGCCGTTCGCTCGGCCGCGCTCGAAGTCAAGGCCCGCCTGCTCGAAATGGCCGCCGAAGATCTCAAGGTTCCGCAATCGGACCTGGTCTTCAAGGACGGCGCGGTCACGGCGAAGGGAGGCAAAAAGCTGACCATCGCGGACCTGGTGCAGCCGCGTACGCGGCAAATGGTGGTGGGGGTCGGCCGGCGGGACCCCGATCTGGTCGACAAAATCGTTCGCCCCTTCGCCACGCACTTCGCCGAGGTGGAAGTGAACACCCGCACCGGCGAAATGCGGGTTCTGCGCCTTTTGGCCGTGCAGGAAAGCGGCCGGGTGATGAACCTGCTGACGTATCGGAACCAGGTGCAGGGCGGGGTGCTGATGGGCGTCGGCTTCGCCACCATGGAGCGCCGCATTCTGGATTCGACGACCGGCAAGATGGTGAATGCCAACCTCCACGACTACAAGATTCCGACCGCCAAGGATGTGCCGGCCGAGGTGACCGTTCTCCCCATCGATCCGCACGACACCGAGTGCAGTCTCACCGGCGCCAAGGGGGTTGGCGAGCCCTCCACCATCCCCACCGCCGCGGCGATCGCCAACGCCTTCTATAACGCCACCGGCATACGGGTTACCACGTCGCCCATCACGACGGCGCAAATTTTGACTCTTCTGGCGGAACGCAAAGCGAAAGGATGAGCCATGCTAGCCAAATTTTCCTATCGGCGGACAACATCGATTCAAGAAGCGGCGGCAGCGGCCAGCCGGCCGGAAGTGCGGATTCTCGCGGGTGGCACGGACCTGCTGGGGTGCCTGCGCGATGGCGTATTCCAGGCCAGCCGCCTGGTGAGCATCAACGGCATCAAGGATCTCCGGGGTATCGGCCCGCGGACCGGCGGCGGGCTGCGCATCGGGGCGTTGACCACCCTGACGGCGATCGCCGAGAACCGCCAGGTACTGGATGGCTATCCGGTTCTGGCGCAAGCCGCCGCCGCCGTGGGCAGTCCGCAGTTGCGCAACCAGGGGACTCTGGGCGGCAACCTCTGCCAGCGTCCGCGCTGCTGGTATTTCCGCGGCGACTTCCACTGCCTGCGCAAGGGTGGTGAGCAGTGCTTCGCCGCCGCCGGCCAGAACCAGTTGCACTGCATCTTCGGCGGATACGAATGTTTCATGGTGCACCCCTCGGACGTCGCGCCCGCGCTGGTGGCCCTGGATGCCAAGGTAAGCGTGGCGGGCCCCCGCGGCACGCGGCAAATGCCCTTGGCCTCGTTCTTCGTGCTCCCCAAGGCCAGCCATTTGAAAGAAAACGTGCTGGAGCCGGGCGAGCTGGTCACGGAAGTCCTGCTCGATGCGCCGCAGCCCGGAACCCGCGGCGCCTATCGCAAGGCGCGTGAGCGCGGGGCATTCGATTTCGCCCTGGCCGGCGCAGCCATCGTGCTGACCATGGCCGAGGGCAAAGTCAAAACCGCGCGCCTGGTGCTCAGTGGCGTCGCGCCGGTCCCGTGGAGATCGGCCGAGGCCGAACAGGCGCTGGTAGGCAAACCCTTGGACGCCGCCACAGCCGGAGCTGCCGCCGCCGCCGCCGTGAAAGCCGCCGTGCCGCTCCGCGACAACGGTTACAAGGTGCCGCTAGTCCGGGGCCTGCTGGAAGAATCGCTCATCGCGCTGGCGGTGTGATTCAGATCTTCATCCGGCCGGAACCCTGACCGCGGAAATGCGGGACGCGCTGCTCCTGTCGCAGCTTGAGAATCAGCCGCATGACCAGCCGCTCGATTTCGTCGCGCACATCGCAGTGCGCCTCATACTTCATGGTGACGGGGTCGGGCACCCTCCATTCCACCACGGGCGCTCCGATGTCGTCGGGCAACGGGGAGCCGGTCATGTTGACCACCAGGTCGAACTGCGAGCGGCCCAGGTGGCGTATGCTCTTGGGGAACTGGCCGCTCATGTCGATCTCTTTTTCCGCCATGGCGCGAACCGTATCCGGCATCACATTCATGGCCGGAGTAAGCCCCGCGCTGGCGGCTATGAGAGCGTCCTGCCCGTAGGCGCGCGCGAACGCCTCGGCCATCTGGCTGCGGCAAGCGTTGCCCACGCACATGAACAGCACCCGTTTAGGCTGCGTCATTCACACTCCGCATCCGGCAAGACCTGTACTACTATCCGCCAGCACGACGAATTGTGGGGCAGGTTGTTAACCTGCGGCGGATTGTCAATCCGCCTGCCCCGCTTGGACGCGCCCGCCACGACCGCGGAGAACCGCCACCACTCGTTGCAGCTTGCCGCCATGCGGGGCAGGTTGGCAGGGGTACCCTCTGGGTCCGGCGGATTGTTAATCCGCCCGGCGCCGGTTGCCAACCGGCGCGCAGGATGCCATCCTGCCCCACATCCCACGCACGGTGTCCGCCTTCCCCAAAGGTACGTGGCGCTCATAGTTTCTCCAAGAAAAGCGCGTGCACGCGCGAATCCGCGGTCAGCTCCGGATGGAACGTGGCCACCAGGTGGCGGCCCTGCTCCACCAGCACCGGGTCGCCCCGATAGCGCGCCAGCACCTGCCCGCCGCCGTCGACGCGCCGGATGACCGGGGCGCGAATGAAGACCGCCTCCAGCTTGCCCGGCGCGGTGCGCCGCTCGAACTCCGGCTCCGGGTCGAGCTCCGTTACGCGGCTGTCGATCTGCCGGCCGTAGGCGTTGCGCTCCACCGCGATCGCCATCAGCCCCAGGCTTTCCTGCGCGGGGTTCGACACCTCGGCGGCCATCAGGATGGCTCCGGCGCAGGTGCCGAAGACCGGCTTGTGGCGGCCGAATTCCGCCAGCGTCGCCATTAGCCCGTCTTCGTGGAGCAGCTTCAGCATGGTGGTGCTTTCGCCGCCCGGAATCACCAGCCCGTCGATGTCGCCGAACTGCTCCCGCTCGCGCACGTACACGGGCTCGGCGCCGGCGCGCGCCAGGGCCGCCCCGTGCGCCGCAAAATCGCCCTGCAGCGAAAGCACGCCCACCCGCTTCATCACCAGCCTCGGGTCTGCAACAGTTCCGACTCCGGCAGCTTGGAGATATCGAGGCCCGGCATGGCGTCGCCCAGCAGCCGGCTGGCCTCCAGCAGCTTCTCGGGATTGTCGAAGTTCTTGGCCGCGTGTACGATGGCCTGCGCGCGCGCCGCCGGGTCGGACGATTTGAAGATCCCCGAACCCACGAACACCGCCTCGGCGCCAAGCTGCATCACCAGCGCCGCATCGGCCGGCGTGGCAATGCCGCCCGCCGAGAAGTTGGGCGTGGGCAGCTTGCCGTGCGCCGCCACCCACTCCACCAGCTCCAGCGGCGCTCCGAGCTCTTTCGCCTCGTGCACCAGCTCTTCCTTTCCGAGCACCGTGAGCTGCTTCATCTGCTTGACGATGGTGCGTATGTGGCGCACGGCCTCGACGATGTTGCCCGAGCCGGCCTCGCCCTTGGTGCGGATCATGGCCGCGCCCTCGGCGATGCGACGCAGGGCTTCACCCAGGTTGCGGGCGCCGCACACGAACGGAACCTTGAAATCGGCCTTGGCGATGTGGTGCTCTTCGTCGGCGGGGGTGAGCACTTCGCTCTCGTCGATGTAGTCCACGCCCAGCGCCTCGAGAATGCGCGCTTCCATGAAGTGGCCGATGCGCGCTTTGGCCATCACGGGAATGTGGACCGTGCGCATGATCGCTTCCATGATGCCGATGTTGGCCATGCGGGCGACGCCGCCTTCCTTGCGGATATCGGCCGGCACGCGCTCCAGCGCCATCACGGCGGAAGCGCCGGCGTCTTCGGCGATCTTGGCCTGCTCGGCGTTGGTGACGTCCATAATGACGCCGCCCTTGAGCATCTCGGCCAGGCCGACCTTCAATCGAAACTGTTCGCTCGAAAAATCAAACATCCCTACCTCCGTAAAATTCCGCTCTCTTACGTTCGCGGCTCTGCTACACCATCGCGCTGGCGGGCTCGAAGCTCCCGGAGGCGCTTTCGATCTCGCTCGAAACCAGTCGTCCCAAAATCGACAGGCCGCTCCGGATCTGGTCCGGAGTGAGGCCCGCAAAACTCAACCGCAAGGCTCCCGGCTCGAGCCGGGATACCGCGAAGTAGCGGCCGGGCAGATACGCCACGCCTTCCTTCTGCGCCCGCGGCAGAAGCTCGCCCGCATCCAGCGGCTCGGGCAGCCGCACCCACACGTTCATCCCGCCCTGGGGCCGCGTCCAGCGCGCGTTGGCCGGCAGGTACCGGCGGCAGGCGTCCAGGGTGGCGGCCAAGCGCTCGGCGCCGGCTTCGAGCACGCGCGCGCGGTGGGCCTCCAGGCGTCCGGATTCGGCGAATTCCAGCAGCACCGCCTGGGAAAGCTGGTCGGTATGCAGGTCGGCGGCCTCCTTGGCTTGGCGCAGGCGGTCGATGAGGGGCTTCGGCCCCACCACCCAGCCCACGCGCAGGCCCGGGAAACTCACCTTGGAAAAGCTGCGCAGTAAAACGGTGCCGCCGTTCTCGTCGAGTTGCTTGATGGCGGGCAGCGGCTCGCCTTGGTAGCGCAAGTCGCCGTAGGCGTCGTTCTCGACCACCGGCACGCGCGCCGCGCGCGCCGCTTCGAGCAGCTCGCGCCGGGCCGCCAGGGGCAAGGTGGCGCCCGTGGGGTTCTGGAAGTTCGAGGTGACCACCAGGAAGCGCGGCCGCTCGCGTTCCAACACGCGCGCCAACTGCGCGATGTCGATCCCATCCACGCCCACCGGGATGCCCACAAGCTGGGCGCCAATTCCAGCCAGCAGATTCTTCAGGCCGGGGTAGACGGGATCTTCCACCGCCACCGTGTCGCCGGGCCGCAGCATCACGCGGCCGATGAGGTCGAGCGCCTGCTGGCAGCCGTTGGTGACGATCAGGTCGTCGCCGGGACCCGCCAGGTGCTGGCGACGCGCCTCTTCCATGAGATAGCGCCGCAGCGGTTCGAAACCGGCGGGCGAGCCCAGTTGCAGGATGGCGGCCAAGTCCGGCCGCGCCAGCACCGCCGCGCAACTGGCGCGGAATTCATCCAGCGGAAACAGCGCGTGCGAGGGCCGCGACATGACGAAGCTCACAACCTCGCCGCCAGGCCCCGAGGGCGTCCAGCCCGAATGCCCCTGGGGCGGCATCTCGCTACGCTCCAGCAGGGAGTTCCAGTCGACCCCGCCCGGGCCCGTAGGGCTCCCCGCCACCGAATGCCCCGTCACGAAGCTGCCGCGACCCACCTGGCCGGCGATCAGCCCTTCGGCTTCGAGCATTTCGTAGGCTGCCGAGACGGTGGTCCGATTCAGTCCAAGAAGACCAGCCAATTCGCGAGTGGCTGGCAGGCGTTCCCCACGGGGCAAATCTCCCGAACGGATCTTCCCCGCAAACTGCTGATAGAGTTGGCGGTAGAGCGGGATCTCGGATTCGTGAACCAGGGATGGTGCAAAATCCATCAACCCATACCATACCATATTGGACTGGCTCCAGTAGCGTCCGGCCCAGAGGATGCCCTGGGCCGGGCACAACGCCTTGGAGGTGATACAATCCGATTCAAGGCCATGAAAGGGTTTGCGCTGGTCGCGCTCGCATGCGGGGTGGCCCTGGTTGCATGGCCGGCCCAGAAGAAGAAAAAGGACGAAATCACCCAGACGCTCCAGGTTCCCAAGGAGCTTCCCAGCGCGGTGGTGGGCGACACCCGCCGCCTCACCTTCCACGTCACGCCCTTGTCCTCCAAAGGCCTGCTTTCGCAACAGGTGCGCGACGCTCTGAAGGCGCTCGCCCACGAGGCCGGCGGCAATACGGTCCTCAAGATCCGCGCTTTTGTGGCCGGCTCGGGCGACGTGCGCCGCGTGCGCGATCTGGTGAGCGAGTCTTTCGTGGACCGCCGCCAGCCGCTTCCGGCCCTGAGCCTGATCCGCTCCGGCGGGCTGCCGCTGGAGGGCGCGCAAGTGGTCCTGGAGGCCATTGCCGCCGGGAAGAAGGAGGTCAATCCCCACGGGCTGGCTTTCTTCTCGGCGCAGACGGCCACTTCGGAGAACCCGCTCGACGCGGTGGCGCCGCTGGCCGGCAAGTCCCTGGCCGCCCTGCGCCAGGCCGTCCAGGCCGCGGGTTCGGAGCCCGCCGACGTGCTTCGCGTCACCTGTTTTCTGAGCTCGCTGGACGACCTGGCGGCCGCGCGCAAACTGGTGGAAGCCGAGTATCCGCGCGCCGCGCTGAACTACGTGGAGACGCAGCGCGCGCCGGCCCGCGCGTTGGCGGCGTGCGAGGCCGTGGCGCGGCTCCGCCGGGACGCCGGTGGCCGGCTGGTTCTGACGAACCCCGAAGGCCTGCCGCGGGAGACGGGGGAATCGCAGATCGCGCTGGTGGGCGCGCTCCACGTGGTGCTGACCGGTTCCCAGGTTTCGTTCGGGTACCGGGAAGAAGACGCGCGGCTGGCTTTCGAGCGTCTGCGGAAGTCGCTCGAGCAGGACGGCGCCTCGGCCGGCGACGTGGCCTTCGCGCACTACTATCCGCTGTCGGAGGGAATCGCGGAGCAGGTGCGCAAGGTACGCGCGAAGTTCTTCGACGACGCCCGTCCTCCGGCCGGCAGCCTGGTGCTGTTCGAGGGACTGCCCTCCATGGAGGCCGGGTTCGCGGTGGACCTGGTGGCGGTGAAAGACTAGCGGCGCCAACCGGGCGCGGAGGGTGCCCCGCCCGCGGTAGAATAGGTCTAGCTCTGTGATGTCTCTTGCCCGTCTTCTCGCCGCTTTGCCCTGGTGGGGGATCCTTGTGCCGGTTCTGGCGGCGCAGGTTCCAGGGGGCACCCCGGCGGCGCAGCAGAAGGAGGCGCCGGCCGCGCAATTCCAGGCTTCGGCGAACGAGGTCATCGTGCCCATCACGGTGACGGACGACAAAGGCCGCTTTGTCTCGAACCTCGAAGCCAAGGATTTCCGGATCCTCGACGAAGGCCGGCCGCAGCGCATCAAGTTCTTCAGTCACGACCAGAAGCAGCCCATCGTGGTGGGGTTTCTGATCGACATGAGCAACAACACGCGGGTGCACTGGAAGACCTACCAGGACGCCATCCTGGAGCTGGTCTGGAACCTGCTGCCGGGCGACAAGAGGTACACCGGCTACCTCATCACCTACGGCAACGACGCCGAGATGGTGGTGAACACGACGTGGGATTCCGACAAGATCGCCGATAAGATCAGAAAGCTGAAACCGGGCGGCGGGTCCTCTCTGTTCGACGCCATTTACATGGCGTGCACCAAGCACGAGCTGGTGCAAGGCGAGCCGTACGAGCCGCGCCGGGTGATCATTTTGGTGGGCGACGGCCACGACAACGCCAGCAAGAGGAGCATCGACGAGGTCCTCGAGGTGGCCCAGCGCAACCTGGTCAGCATCTATGCCATGAGCACGCAGGCGTTCGGGTTCGCCAACGACACCCAGGACGTGCTGGAGCGCATCACGTCGGAGACCGGCGGCCACGTCGAATATCCCCTGAATTCGCTGTACAAAGACGTTTCGGGCTATCTGTCGAACCCTTCCGACGTCGGCAACTACGCGCTGACGGTCGGCACCGGAGGCTACGCGGCGGAGATTTCCGGGGCCATCATCAAGGCCGTGGGTGGAATCGGCGGCGAAGTCACCACGCAGTATGTGCTGCGCTACGTTCCGGATGTGGACCCGGAAGCGAGGGGCAAGGTATTCCGCCACATCAAAGTGGAAATACCGACTCTGCCCAACGTCAAGATCCACGCGCGCAGCGGCTACTTCCCCAACGCCGTTCCGGGCGCGCCGGGCAGCGGGCAGTAGGGAACCATACCTCTCAGACCTCCGCCAGTTCGATCCGCATGCATAGGTTCATGGCCGGCGTCACTTCGCGGAACACCGCCAGCATGGATTCCACCAGGTCCAGCCCCGTCGAGCCGCGCACCTCGCTCTCCCGCATCGGGTAGAAGATCTGGAACCCCGCCCAGCCGTTTTTGGGCGCGGCCTGCAGCGCTTTCCGCAACTTCACTACGCCCGGATACCCGGCGCGCGCGAAGTATTCGGGTTTCTCCTCCCAACCGCCCGCGTGCAGCATGAACCCCTCATGCAGCACCAGCCGTTCCAACTCCCGTTCCATGGGGCTCCCGGGCTTGAGCGCCTCGATCAGCCGATGCCAATCCCAATCCGCGCGTAACTCGCAGTAGCCGGAGTCGGGCGGCGCCTTCACATACCCGCGTTCCACCTGCAACCCGCACTTGAAAAGCTGCTCGCCGGTATCCACCGTGAGGAAGAACTTCGAGCAGCCGAAGCTCACATCCGAGGAAATGGGCATAGCTGTGCGATTGGCCCGCGGCAAGTAGCCGATCCACTGCCAATAGACGCCCCGCCCCCACCGCTCGGTGACGAACGATTGCGCGTAGCGGGCCTCCAGCGCCAGTTTCAAAATCCGCGTGATGCGCTGGTTCTCCTCGAGATTCCCGACATGAATCCCGTGCTGAAAGTCCAGAAACTCGGGCCGGAATCCGACCGCCACCCCCAATCCAGGGAGGACCACTGGCGGATTATCGTGCCGGCTGATGGTGCCGATCTTCTTAGCCATTTGCGACCATCTTAAACCAGGACGGCGGGATAGTCATCGCCACCGCCATGAAACTCGGGGAGACAAGCGCGTTGAGCGGGTTCTATCCACGTCCGCACGCCGATCCACGGAGCGCTCATGGTAGCGGGCTTCGGCCAGCAACTTCTGGTAGCTGGCCCACCGCGACGGTTCGAGTTCGCCGGTTTTGAGCGCGGCGGACAATGCAGAGCCCGGCTCGCCCGCGTGCGCGCAGTCGCAAAACCGGCACTGGCGCGCGAACGCGGCGATGTTGGCAAACACTTCGTCGACCGAGTTCCGTCCCGCCCAGAGGGCCAGTTCACGCAGGCCCGGTGTGTCGATCGGCGCGCCGCCACCCGGCAGTTCGATCGGCATGCGGGGTGTGGTCGTGTGGCGCCCGCGCGAGTCGGACTCCCGCACGGGCTGGGTCGGGCTGGGTAGCTTGGCGAGACTTGCCCGCCGCTCTGTGGTATATTTATTCGTAGGAACGAATAAACAAACAGTATGAAACTTCCAGTTGGTATTGTCGGACATCGCGGCTACGCCGGGGCGGAACTGCTACGTATCCTGGAGCGTCACCCTCACGTCCAGCCGCTGCTGCTGTCGGACCTCGACGAGCAGGAGGACGCCGCGTCCTTCCGCCGCGCCCAAGGGGTGTCTCGCTTGCCATGCAACCCCAAGACGGTTCGCGCCGAAGGAGTTGTGTTGGTTTTCCTGGCTACTCCGCAGGGGGTTTCCATGGAGTTGGCGCCCGCCATGCTGGAGGCTGGCGCGCGCGTGGTGGACTTCAGCGCGGCATTCCGGTTCCGCAACCCGGAGACTTATACGGCCTGGTACAAAGAGCCGCATACCCAGCGTGAGCTGCTGGCGGAGGCCGTTTATGGGTTGCCGGAATACTTCCGCGAGCGCATTCCGGGAGCGCGGCTGCTCGCCAACCCGGGCTGCTACCCGACGGCCGCCAACCTCGCCATCCGGCCGCTGGTCGAGGCGGGGGTGGTCGACCGCGCCGCGGGGATCGTCTGCGACGCCAAGTCGGGCATCAGCGGCGCCGGACGGCGGCCTAGCCTCAAAACCAGCTTCTGCGAGGTAACGGGAAACTTCTCTGCGTACTCCATCTTCAACCACCGCCACGTTCCGGAGGTACTGGGAATCAGCGGCCTGGAGGAAAGGGAGTTCAGCTTCACGGCGCAGCTTCTGCCGCTCGAGCGCGGCATTCTGGAGACCATCTACTTCCGGGCGGTGGGCCTTACCAGCGCCGACCAACTGCTGGCCATCTACGAAAAGCAGTACGCCGGCGAGCCGTTTATCCGGCTGTACGAACCCGGCCACATGCCGGATCTGCACTGCGTGGCGCGCACCAACTTCTGCGATATCGGCGTCACCCTGGATGGCAAGACCGGGCGCGCGATGGTGGTGAGCGCCATCGACAACCTGGTGAAAGGCGCGGCGGGCCAGGCGGTGCAGAACATGAATCTCATGCTGGGGCGGCCGGAGACCGAGGGTTTGCTGTGAAGGTTCTGGTCAAGCTGGGCGGCACGCTGCTCGATAGCGCGGAATCCCGCGAGCGGCTGGCGGCACAGATCGCGGCGGCCCGCGGACGCGGAACGGAGATGGTGGTGGTGCATGGCGGCGGGAAACAGATGACGCGGTACCTCACCGAGCGCGGCATCGAGAGCCGCTTCGTGGGCGGGCTGCGGGTCACCACTCCCGAAACGCTGGACGCGGTGCTGAAGGTCTTCGCGGGCAGCGTCAATCACGAGCTTGTGTCCAGCCTCAACCGCGCCGGGGCGCTGGCCGTGGGACTTTCCGGCATCGACGCGTTCCTGGTGGAAGCCGAGCAGATGGACCCGGCGCTGGGAGGGGTGGGACGCGTGACCAAATCGAACCCCGCGCTGCTACAACTGCTCACCGCCAACGGCTATCTGCCGGTGGTAGCCTGCGTGGCCGGCGACCGGCAGGGGCAGGTCTTCAACGTCAACGCCGACCAGATGGCGGTGGCCTGCGCGGCGGCCTTTGGCGCACAACAACTGATCTTTCTGACCGACGTGGAAGGCGTGCTGGATGGCTCCAGGCATGTGCGGCCGGTACTGACCGTGGCCGAGAGCCAGCGTTTGATTGCGGACGGCGTGGCCACCGGCGGCATGCAGGCCAAACTCAACGCCGCGATGGCGGCGCTGGCCGGCGGCGTCGAGCAGGTGCGGATTGCCCCGGGCGCGGCCGAAGGCGTGCTCGAACAGGTTCTGGCGGGTGGCGGGGTGCCCTCTGGGCCCGGCACCCGCATGGTGCCCGGCGAGGCGCCCACGGCATGATCAGCGGGCTGCACGCGGACGCTTTTGTGGAACCTTCCACCGTCAAAGGGCGGCTGGTGGTTCGCAAGGCGGCGATGCGCGATATCCCGCCGATTCTCGACCTGATCAACGGGTACGCGGCCGCAGGCATCATGCTGCCGCGCACGGAGTTCGAGTTGTCCGAGGCGATCCGCGACTTCACGGTGGTGACGCTGGGCGGCGAGCTGCTGGGCTGCGGCGCGCTGCATTTCTACACTCCCACGCTGGGCGAGATTCGATCGCTGGCAGTCCACGAACGGGCCAAGACGGTGGGCGTGGGCCGCAAGCTGGTGGAAGCGCTGGTGGAGGAGGCCCAGGGACATGAACTCGAGGCCGTGTTCGCCTTCACCTACGTGGTGGAGTTCTTCCGGAAGGTAGGATTCCATGAAGTGGAGCGCGGGGCGCTACCCTTGAAGGCGTGGAAGGACTGTGTGCGCTGCCCCAAATTCCAGGCGTGCGATGAGATCGCCATGCTGCGATTTCTCCGGCTGGAGCATGGGACCGACATGCAGCCGCTGTGGGGCCAGGCGCTGGGATCGGGCGACGACCAACTGATCCAGATTCCTACTCCGCGCAATTTGTAAGCGATACCCCCAAAGTGACTTGGGAAATTCCCCGCAAAAGACCGCTGAGAAACTCTACGCTCTCTGGACGTTTTGGATGTAGAATCTGCTTTTGGGATAGCAAACTCCTGAAATCTGGTACTTTGATCCTACTTCTTGTGAGGCAAGCATGAGAGCGCAAACGGTTGACGTGAAATCCTCAACTGGTCGGGTCCTGTGTTGCACGGTTTTCCGGCCGGGTGGGAAGAAACTACTGGCGAAAGGCCATGTAATCAGCGATGAAGATATTCGGGTTCTGGCATCCGAAGGCATGGAAACCATATGGGTTACCGAGCTGGAGGATGGCGAGATCGGCGAGGACGACGCGGTCTGCGCCGTGGCCAGCGAGATGGGATGCGGGAGTTTCGAAATCCGTCTGGCGGCGGGCGGCCGGGCCAACCTGCTGGCCACCGAGAATTGCTGCGTGCTGGTGGACGACGAGTTGCTGAAGCAGATCAACTGCACCGCCAGCGTGGTGATCGCGACCTCATTGAACTTCAGCTATGCCATTGCCGGTCAACGGATTGCCACGGTCAAGAGCGCTCCGTTCGCGGTTTCGAAGGACCAGTTGGATGCGGTCACCGGGATACTGAAAGAGCGCGGGCCGATCCTGCAGGCGCGCCCCGTCCGGACGCCGAGTGTAGGGGTTCTCTACACAGATCCCATCAGCGGCGAGAGGGCGCGGCAACTCTTCGAGAACATCATGCGCCAGCGGTTGGACCGCTTTGGTGTAAACGCGAATTTCGTGCTGGCCTGCACGGAAGACGAGAATTCAGTTGCGCGCTGCCTGCAACACCTGCTTCGATCCAAGCCGTGCGTGATCCTGGTGGCATCCACCACGGCGCCGGCTGGTCCGGAAGACGTGGTGGGCCAAGCCATGGTGAAGGTGGGGTGCCAGGTGGAACGGTTCCTGGCGCCGGTAGAGCCGGGGAATTTGCTGCTGCTGTCGTACAAGGATGAGACGCCGATTATTTCGGCGCCAGGCTGTTTCCGGTCGGCCAAGCCGAATGTGGTCGACCTGGTGCTGCCGCCGCTGTTGGCCCGCTATCACGTCACTGGCTGGGAGGTGGCCTGCCTGGGACACGGCGGTCTGCTGGCGTAACAAGCTCCTCCACCCCTGCAACCCATATCCTCCGAGCGGGTTACAGGAGTATTCGAGCCGGGCGTTCTCCTCCGGGACGCCCGGCTTTTTCGTCTACCAACCGATGCCGCGCGCCTTCAATTCCCGTTGCAACTGCGCCAGGGACTCAAACTGCACGGCGTCGATGCCCAGCCGTTGGGCCGCCTCGACATAAGCGGCGATGTCGTCGGTATAGAAACACTCCTCGGGACGGCATTCGCAGCATGCGAGGGCCGCCTCAAAAATCTCGCGCTGGGGCTTCATGGCGTGCGCCTCGTAGGACAGAATGCGGCGATGGAAATGGCGCAATAGGGGGTAGTCCTGGCGGATCGTCTCGAAGTGGATGGCGTTGGTGTTGGAAAGCAGCAGCAGCCGGTAGCGGGCCGCCAGCCCTTCCAGCATAGCCTCCGGGATCAGAGGATCGGTGAAGATGCCGCTCCACAGCTTGCAGAAATCGGCGTAGCCGATGTCGAGGTCTAGAATCCGGGAGAACTGCGCGACGAAGTCCGGCGGCTCGATCAGGCCGGTTTCGAAGCGCTCGACCAGATCGGTGGCTGCGATGCGCCGGTGAATCTCCGCCGCGGGATAGGGGCAGTAGGCCTCCAGCGCCCGACGCCAGCGCTCGAATCGAAATCCACGAGGACTCTGCCAAGGTCGAAGATAATGGCTTTGTACATGGGACATCTTCAACGATAACCGATGGCGCGCCGCACGTCCGATTCCGCAAAGGCGCTGTTCGGGAACGAACACTCACGGACCATGTCGGGAGAGGGGTGCGGCGACATAAGCGAGCCATTTTCAATAGTTTCCGCCGCTCCGTTTAATGGCCCCGCAGTTGCGGCTGAGTTTCCGCATCGCTATTCTGAATCCGGAGGTGGGCTCCATGCGGGCTCTTTGGCTTCTCTGTGCCGTGGGCGCGGCCTGGGCGCAGGGCTTGACGGTTCAAACGCCCGAAGTATCGGTGTATGAAGGCACCAAGCCGTGGTCGCGCCTGGCGGGGAGGTATCTGCCCGCGCCCCTGTCGCGCACGGTTTTTGCGAATTCCGGCCGGCTGGACTCCCTCATGCGCGCGGGCAACGTCTACTTATCGCTGGCGGACGCGATCGCGCTGGCGCTGGAAAACAACCTGGACATCGAGTACCACCGTTATGACCGGCGGCAGGCGGAGACCGACCAGTTGCGGGCCAGCGCCGGGCAGTTGCTGCGGTTTTCCGGCGGCGGCATCCGCGCGGGCTTCTCCTCGGCCTCGAGCGGCGTTCTGAGCGGCAGCGGCTCCCTGGGAGGCGGGGGGGGCGGCGGCGGAGGCCAGAGCGGCATTCTCAGCGGCTTCAGCATTCAGGCGGCGGGAAGCGGCATTCCCAACCTGGAGCCGCTGGCTTTCGTGAGTTGGCAGGCGGCCCACCAGACCAGGATTCTCACCAGCGACGTGGGCACCGGCACGAACTACCTGATCTCTTCGGCCCATACCATGGATTACGGGATACAAAAGAGTTTCCTGACGGGCACCCAAGTGACGCTGGACATGTCGCAGCAGAGCCTGTTCCAGAACGCCCCAGCCAACGAGTACAATCCCAGCCTTAGCGGCAACCTGGGGCTCAGCATCCACCAGCCGCTACTGCAAGGCTTTGGATTGGCGACCAACCGGCGGGCCATCACCATCGCCAGGAACAACCTCTCGGTGGCGGACCTCAACTTCAAGACGCAGGTGATCGCCACGGTGAAGAACGTGATCGACCTGTACTGGGACCTGGTGAGCCTCAACGACAATCTGAAGGCCAAGCAGAAGGCCCTGGAGATCGCGGAGAAGCTCTACCAGGACAACCGCAAGCGGCTGGCCATTGGGGCCGTCGCGCCCATCGACATTGTGCAGGCGGAGGCGGGGGCCGAAACCGCGCGACTGGATTTGAGCCAGGCGCGCGCGCAGCTCCTGCAACAGGAACTGATCATCAAGAGCGCCCTGACCCGCAGCGGCGTGGACAGCGTCACCATCATGGACGCCCACATCATCCCCACGGATGCGATTCAGGTGCCGGAATCGGAAGCGGTTCAGCCGATCCAGGATATGGTGGCGGAGGCCCTGGCGGACCGGCCCGAGTTGAAAGCCAGCGCCATCAACATGGAAAACAGCCGCATCAACATGAAAGGCGTGAAGAACGCCATGCGGCCGGGTCTGGACCTCTACCTGAACCTGCAGAACAATGGCCTGGCGGGCGACCTCAACACGATTCCCATCCCCATCGCCTCGGACGGGACGCCGCTGTTCTCGCGCACCGCCCCGAATGCCTACTTCATGGGCAACTGGGGGACGGTGTTCAGCCAGGTGCTGGGACGCAACTTTCCGAACTACTCGGCCGGTTTCAATCTGAACGTTCCCCTACGCAACTCCGCGGCGCGCGCGGACATGATCAAGAACCAGTTGGACTACCGGCAAGCGGAAATCGACGCCAAGCAGGCGGAAAACTCGGTGCGCCTGAACGTGGTGAATGCCCGGATTGCGCTGGAACAGGCGCGCGCGGCTTACGAAACGGCGGTGAAAGCCCGCAAGCTCCAGGAGCAGACCTTCGCCGGCACGCAGCGGAAATACCAGATGGGCACGGCCACTTTCACGGACGTGGCGCTGCTCCAGCGCGACGTGGTCACCTCCCAGACGGCGGAAACCAACGCGTTGAACGGTTACATCAAAGCCCGCAACAATCTCGACCTGGTGCTGGGCAGGCTTCTCGAAAACAACCACGTGGACATTCAGGAGGCATACAAGGGCAAGGTGCAGAGGCCTCCCGATACCCTGCCGGCGGTGGACCAATCCGCCAAAGGCGCCGCCGCGACGCAGGCCCAGTAGACTCCCGGGGCGGCGAAAAGGCAGGCCGCCTTACAGGCGGCTGGACCCGCTGAAAGCGAGTCCGCAGGCAAGATTGCCTGCCCCACAAACCACGCTTTTTCATGGGGTTTCGCGGGCCGAAGGCCCAGGCCAACAGGGTCGAAAAAGCACCCAAAACCGCTCTCTAACGTTCGCGGCTCCGATCCGAACCGCGAACGTCGGAGAGCGATGGCCTGCCCCACGCCAGACTCGGGACAGCCTGGAAGGTTACTTGGCGGCGGCGGTGGCGGAGCTACGCGCCTTGATGAAACTCTCGACGTTGCTCTTGTCGATCAGGGTGGCGCCCGTGTCCACGAACGTGGGGATCGGGGAGAAGGAATCCTGAACCCAGTTCGCGGTGAGGGGCTGGAGCGGGTGATGATACAGGTCGTCGAGCAGCTTGACCCCCAGGTAGGCCATGGTGAACGGCTTCTGGCCGATGGTGGCGGTGATGAGGCCCTTCTGGATGCCTTCCAGGGTGCGCTGGTCGGTATCCATGGCCACCACCAACTTGCCGGAGACGTTCTTGCGGCCCAGGACCTCGGCGACCTCGGGTCCGGCGATGGACGTGAGGCAGGCGAAGGCATCCACCTTGGCGCCCTTTTCGATCATCTCCATGGTGCGGTCGAAGACTACGCCGGGGTCGCCGTGCTCGTCGATCACTTGGGTGATGTGGATCTGCGGGTGCTCGGCGAAGACGTCGGTATAGCCACGCATGCGGTCCTTCAGATTGGCCTGCTCGGGGATGGTGAAAACGACCACGTTGCCCTTGCCGCCGAGACCTTTGGCGAGCATACGCGCAGCCATGACGCCGGCCTTGTAGTTGTCGGTACCGATAAAAAACAGGCGTTTGGAGTCGGGAGCGTCCGAGTCGATGGCAATCACCGGCACGCCTTGAGCGATGGCGGCATCGATATCCTTGTTCAAGATGCCAGGGGCGCTGGCGGAGACCAGGATACCGGTGGGCTTCTGCTTGAGAATATCCTGAAACTGCTCGTCCTGGGCCTTGGGGTCGTACTTTTCGGGGCCTACGAATTCAGCATGGACATGCATCTGGGCCGCGGCGCGGTTGAAACCAGCGGCGGCTTCCTGCCAGTAGGGAACCTTGGTATTAGCGGAGACGAAAAAATACTTTTCCTGCACCTCGTGCTGGGAGCCGCCTCCGCAGTTTACGAGCGGCAACAACAGAACGGGCGTCAGAAATGAGACCAACCGGGACATGAACTCCTCCTTAATAGGGAATTATAGCAACGTGAATCGGAGGGAGCGTGACGGGACGCGAGTTGGCAGGCGCTGTTACACGGCGCGCTTCAACCGCGCGATCCCTTCGCGGAAGACCTCGGGGGCGGTGAGCAGGCTCACGATCAGGAACGCCTCGGATTCGAAATCGTAGAAGAAGCCCGGCTGCGTCAGAACGCCGTCACGCGTGAGCAGTTGAATCGCCCAGTCTTCCTCGCCGCGGATTCGCGGCATGCGCACCGCGATGTACCAGCCGCCTTCGACCGCCAGGATGTTGGCCGCCGATCCGGCGAGCATCTCGCGCGCCACCGCCAGGTTGCCGGCCGTGCGCTCGCGGATCTGGCGCTGCACCGACTCCCCGGAGGCTAGCAGCCGCGCCGCCGCGCGGGCCACCGGCGCGCCAACGGAAAGGTACGTGTCGGCGATCCATTCCAGCTTCTCCAGGGCTTCGGCCCGCAGCTTCGGCGGACCGCTGGCCACGATCCAGCCGAGCTTCATCTGCGGCAGCCCGGCAACCTTGGAAAGCCCGCTCATGGAAAATGCCAGGCACTCCTCGACGCCCACCAGCGTGGCGACGCGCTCCGCATCGGGGGATCCCAGCGCGTAGTCGGAGAAGACCTCGTCGGAAATCAGCGCGATCCGGCGCTGGGCGCACAGGCTGGAAAGCGCTTGAAGCTCCGCCCGTTTCACGTACGAGCCGGTGGGGTTGTTGGGATTGACCAGCACTACCGCGCGCGTGCGTTCGGAAACAGCGGCGGCGAGCGAGTCCAGATCGATGGCCCAGCCGCCATGGTAGACCAGCGGGTATTGGCGCACTTCGACGGATTCCAGGTTGGCGAGAAACTCGAAAAGCGGGTACGAGGGGCGGGGAACCAGGACGTGGTCGCCGGCGTTGGTCAGCAACTTGAAGAGCCAGGCATAAGCCTCGCTGGTGCTGGCCGTGAGGAGGATGCGCTCGATTTCGACGCGCGCGCCGCGTGCCGCATAGTAAGACGCTACCGCCTGGCGGGCCTCGGCGGCGCCGGCGGGCGAAGGCTCGTAGACCAGCATGCGCGGGTCGTCGAAGGCGCGCACGATTTCCGGCGGGTAGGCGAGCCCGGCGCGCGTGGGGTTGGATTCGGTGAGGTCCAGAATACGCGCTCCGTCCCGGCGCATGGCCTCCAGCGCCCGGGTGAGGCGGTTGGTTTGGGAATCCCAGTGGATGCGGGAGGAAAACATGTGGTCTCATTGTAGACCGCGGGGGCGGGCCGCGTAAGATAGAGAATTGGCATCCTCCATCCCACTTATCGACTTTCAGAATGTCACCGTGCGGCGCGGCCGCCGCGTGGCGCTGGACGGCGTCACGCTCTCCATCGCGCAGGGCGAGCACGCCGCCATCCTGGGGCCCAACGGCTCGGGAAAATCCACGCTGATCAAAGTCATCTCGCGCGACCTGTATCCGGTAATCAAGGCGGAGCCCTGGTCGCTGCGCATTCTCGGCCGCGACCGCTGGCACCTGTTCGATCTGCGCAACCATCTGGGCATCGTCTCGAACGATTGGATGCAGATGTGCACGCGCGACTACTCCGGGTACGAGATTGTGCTGTCGGGTTTTTTCGGCAGCGTGGGGATCTGGCCTTATCACCACGCCACGCCCGAGATGGAGCGGAAGGCGCGGGAGGTGATGGAGCTGCTCGAAATCCCGCACCTGGCGGAACGGAACACCAACGAGATCTCGTCGGGAGAGGCGCGCCGCATCCTGATCGCCCGTGCCCTGGTGCACGATCCGCAGGCGCTGGTGCTGGACGAACCCACCTCCAGCCTGGACCTGCACGCCACCCACGAGCTGCGCGAGATTCTGCGCAAGGTGGCGCGCAACGGCATCGGCATCGTCATGGTGACGCACCACCTTCCGGACATCATCCCGGAGATGCGGCGGGTGGTGCTGATTCGCGACGGCCGCGTGTATCGCGACGGGCCCAAGGAGCAGGTGCTCGAAGCCGCGACGCTCACCGGCCTGTTCGGCATTCCGGTCGAAGTGCTGGAGCGCGGCGGGTATTATCACGTGCTGTGAGGGGGAGCATGGGCCATGAACGCTGAAGGCAGGGCGGGAAGTTCCCGGCTCAAGAGTGTGGCGCGAATCGCGGCCATCGGATTGGTCCCAGCGCTGATCGTGCTTTTGGCACCACGCTTCTAGGCGGCTTTTTCGCGTCGTGCTCAAGTCTTCAAAGCCGGAGTCGCCGGCTGAAAGCCGGCTGCAGCCACGATTGGCTGCCCCACAGCTCGGTGCTACCCACTCCACGCCCCCCAGGCTACGGGTGCTAAACTATTCCTTACAAGGCGGATCTACTTGTACCGGTTTGTGTTTCGGGCCCTCCTGATAATAGCCCTGACGGTTCCCGTGGCTATGTCGCAAGAGGGCCAACTCGACGCCAGTCCCGGGCTTTTCACCGTCATGGCCGCGATTAACGCCGTCGGCTATGCGGCGGACTTGTCGTCGCCGAACAATCATCCGCTGCGGGACGCCATCCGCGCGGAGCTGGCCAAGCGAAATATCCCTTCGCTTCCGGCCGTCAAGGCGTTTTTCGACCGGCACCGCAAGAACGACGACACCTCGGAGCTGAGCCAGTACATTTCCTACGCGCTCACCGCGGGCGGGCCGCCGGACTTCGCCATCCGGCAGCGCGACGTCGAAATCCCGCCGGACGTGGCGCTGATGCAGGGGCTTTCACCGCTGCTGGCGACGTTCTATAAGGAAGCCAACCTAGAGGACTTGTGGAAGCGGTCGCAACCCTCGATCGACCAGTACATCGGGCGGTATCACGGGCCCGTTTCCGAGGCCGTGCTGCTGGTGAACTCCTACCTGCGGCAGCAAACCTCGGGCGCCAGGGGGCGCCATTTCCAGATATATATGGAGTTGCTGGCGGCGCCCAACCAGATCCAGACGCGCAGTTACGGCTTCGAGTACTTTATCGTGATCACGCCCTCGCCGGAATTGCGTACATTCGACGTGCGGCATGCGTATTTGCACTACCTGCTGGACCCGATGTCGACGCGCTACCAGGAGATTCTGGAGCGCAAGAAGGGGCTTTCCGACCACGCCCAGCGGGCGCACGCGCTGGCCGATTCGTTCAAGGACGATTTCCTGCTGCTGGTCACGGAATCGCTGATCAAGGCGGTGGAGGCGCGGCTGGACCATAAGCCGGAAGGGGTGCAGACGGCCCTGCGGGAGGGTTACATTCTGACGCCTTATTTCGCCGAACATTTGACGGCCTATGAGAAGCAGGAACAGTCGATGGCGTTCTACTATCAGGACCTGGTGGGGGCCATCGACGTGGTGAAGGAAGACAAGCGGCTTTCCAACGTGGAATTCAATGCACAGGAGATCGTGCGCACGGTGAAATCAACGCCGCGACCGGGCCCGGTGGCCACCCCCCCGCCCCTCACGGGCGCGGCCAAGACGCTGGAGGAAGCGGAACAGACGTACACGGCCCGGGACCTGGACACGGCCAAGAAGCTATACCTCGAGGCATTGCAGCAGGCCGGCGGCGATTCCCTACACGCGGCGGTATACTATGGTCTCGCTCGGATCGCGGTGCTACAGCAAGACCCCGAAACGGCCGAGAAACTGTTCGGAAAAACCCTGGAGTCGCAACCCGAGCCGCAGGTGAAGGCCTGGGCGCTGGTCTACCTGGGGAGGCTTTCCATGGCATCGGGAGAACGCGAACAGGCGGTCAAACATTTCCAAGAAGCTCTGCAGGTGGATGGCGCATCGGTCTCCGCGCGCCAAGCCGCGGAACAGGGCGTGCGGCAACTTTTAAAGAAGTAAGGATAACAAGGAGTTCTCAAATGAAACGAATGATTCTCACCGGCGCCCTGGCATTGGTGGCTGGTGTTTCGAGCCTGATGGCGCAAGCCAAGGCGCCGGCCCCCAAATCGAAGGACGAGCTGGCGGCCCTGCAGGCATTGGTAAACGCGCGGGCCAACCCGGATGCCACCATCAAGGCGGCCGAGGAGCTGATGACCAAGTTCGCGGATACCGAATTCAAGGACATGGCGCTGTTCTCGGAGGCCGGGGCCTACGAGCAGAAGCGCGACATGGACAAGGCGCAAACCTACGCCGAGCGCACGCTGGAAGCGAACCCCAAGTATTACCAGGCTACGCTGATGCTGGCCGAGCTGCTGGCGCAGAACACGCGTGAAAACGACCTGGACAAGGAAGAGAAGCTGACCAAGTCCGAGAAGTACGCCCATGACACCATCGCAATGGTGAAGGAAGCGCCCAAGCCCAATCCGCAGATTCCGGACCAGCAGTGGGAAGACGCCAAGAAAGATCTTACGGCGGAAGCCCACAACGCTCTGGGCCTGGCTTCGCTGACGCGCAAGAAATTCGACGTGGCCTTCACCGAGTTCAAGACGGCGGCGGATGGCGCGGCCCATCCCGAACCGGCTTACCAGGTGCGGGAAGCATCGGCGCTACAGTCGGGCGGCAAGTACGACGAAGCCATCGCCATCTGCGACAAGATCATGGCCGATCAATCGGTTCATCCGCAGATCCGGCAGGTGGCCCAGGCGATTCGCGCCACGGCCATCAAGGCGGGCGGAAAGAACACCACGCCTCCGGCTCTGCAGGCCGCTCCGGCCGCTCCCGCGGGTCAGGCCCCTCCGCCGCCAGCCGAGAAGAAGCAGTAAGCAAGCGTTGGTACATGCGCGCGGATCCGGCATCGCTGGAGCTGAGAATCGATCATCAGTTTGCCCACGCGGAGTTGCTGCACCGCGCGCTCATCCACAGCTCGCTCGCCAACGAGTCCCACACGGGCGCCGGTTCTCCTCTGGACGACAACGAGCAACTCGAGTTCCTGGGCGATTCGGTACTGGGGTTCCTGGTCGCCGAGGCCCTGGTCAGGCGTTTTCCGGAGCATCGCGAGGGCGAGCTTTCGCGGTTGAAGGCCCACCTGGTAAGCGCGGCCCATCTGCATGGGGTGGCGCGGCGTCTGGATCTGGGCAGCTATCTGGAACTGGGCCGCAGCGAGGAGATGAGCGGCGGGCGCGCCAAGAAGACCCTGCTGGTGGACGCCCTCGAGGCCATCATCGGGGCGATGTGGCTGGATGGCGGACTGGATGCCGTCCGGAATTTCGTGGCCGCGCATGTGATGGACGCCCCATTCTTCGGGGATGAGGAGGCGGGGACCGACATCCAGCCGGCCATCGCGAATTTCAAGAGCGCGCTTCAGGAGCTGGCGCAGGCGCACAAATTGCCGCAACCGCGCTACACGATTGTGCGGGAGCGGGGCCCGGAGCATTCCAAGACGTTTACGGTGGAGGTGCGGGTGAGCAAGGACTGGACCGGACAGGCCGAGGGCCGCACCAAGAAAATCGCGGCGCAAAGGGCGGCGCGCGGAGTCTATGAGCGGCTGCGGGAAGGGGACTCCGCGGCCGTGCCGCCCGCCGCACCCGACGGGGGAGCCGGCTCGCCAGCATGAGCGGCTTCATGAACCCGGCGGAATTCGCCAATATCGCCAAATCCGAAGAGCATTTCTGGTGGTACCGGGGCATGCGGACCATCCTGTTCCGCCTGTTGGATCCCTACCTGGCGGGGAGAAGCATCGGCCGGGTCCTCGAGGCCGGGTGCGGCACGGGTTACTTCTCGCACCTGCTTCAGAGGGAACGCGGCTGGCCGGTGGTGCCCATGGATTACAGTTGGCACGGCCTTTGCTACGCGCGGGAGATGGGCGTCGAACGCGCGGTGCAGGGGGATATTATGAGGCTTCCCTTTGCGGACGGGGCCTTCGACCTGGCGATGTCCGTGGACGTGCTGGCGCACCTGCCGCGGGGCCAGGAGCACCTCGCCGCGCGCGAGATGGCGCGCGTGCTGGCGCCCGGCGGTCTGGTGGTTGTGCGCACGGCGGCGCTCGACATGCTGCGCAGCCGCCATTCCCAATTCGCCTTCGAGCGGCAGCGGTTCACGCGGCGCCGGCTGATGGCGTCGATGACCGATGCGGGGGTGCGGGTGGTGCGATGCACGTACGTCAATTCGCTGCTGCTGCCGGTGGCGCTGGCGAAATTCCGGGTGTGGGAGCCGCTGCTCCGCAGGCCGCCCGCCAGCGGGGTCGAACCGGTGGCGCAGTGGCTCGACAAGCTGCTGTATGCGCCGCTGGCGCTGGAGGCGGCCTGGCTTGGAGCCGGCCACAATCTCCCGGTGGGACAGTCCGTGGTCCTGATCGGTGAGAAAATGGAATGACCTTGGAGGCCCGCAAATTCCCATCGCTGAGCGTCTTTTTTCCGGCCTATAACGACGCTTTCTCGCTGCCGGCACTGGTTCGCAAGACGTTTGCCACGCTGGAACGGTACGTCGCCGACTACGAGGTGGTGGTGGTCGACGACGGTAGTCGCGACCGCACTGCGGAAGTGCTGGAGGAGCTTCGTCTTGAGTTCAGCCCCTGGCTGCGCGTGGTGACCCATGCGCACAACCGCGGCTATGGCGGCGCGCTGCGCAGCGGATTCGCGGCGGCTCGGAAGGAGTTTGTCTTCTACACCGACGGCGACGGACAGTACGACGTCGGCGAGCTGCCCCGGTTGCTGGAGCTGGTAGGGCCCGCCACCGGGCTGGTGAACGGCTACAAGCTGGAGCGCCGCGACCCGCGCCACCGCGTGTGGATCGGGAACGTGTACAACTTTTGCGCCCGCCTTCTGTTCCGCATTCGCATCCGCGATATCGATTGCGATTACCGGCTGATTCGGCGCGCGCTGCTGGCCAAGATCCACCTGACCTCCACCAGCGGCACCATTTGCGTCGAGCTGGTGCGGAGACTGGAACTGAGCGGGTGCCAGGTGGCGGAAATCGGGGTGCATCATTATCCGCGCCTGCATGGGAAGTCGCAGTTCTTTCGAATTCGCTCGCTGGCGGTCACGCTCGTGCAGCTTGTGCGGTTATGGGTAAGGCTGGTGATATTGCCATGACCGTCCCGATGGTGGATCTGCGGCCCATGCTGGCGGCCACCGAGCCGGCCTGGCGGGCCCATCTGGAGCGCCTGTTGGAGCGCAGCCAGTTCATCCTGGGCGAACAGGGGGACGGCTTCGAACGGGAACTGGCGGCGGCGTGGGGTGCCCGGTTCGCGGTGGCGGTGGGGTCGGGCACGGCGGCCATCGAGCTGGGGATCCGAGCCGCCGGCCTGGCCGAAAGCGGCGCGGAGATAGTGGTGCCCGCGCTCACTTCGCCGTTCACGGCGCAAGCCATCCTGGCGGCAGGATGCCGGCCACGGTTCGCCGACGTAGCCCCGGAGACGCTGCTGCTCGATGCGGAAGACGCCGAAGGGCGCGTCCGTAAGCGAACCGGAGCGCTGCTGCCGGTGCACCTCTATGGGCAGCCGTGCGAGCTGCCGCGGCTGGCAACCATGGCGCGGCGGCACGGACTGGTTCTCTTGCAGGACGCCTGCCAGGCGCACGGTGCGCAAGAAGCCGGGCGCCCGTTCACCGGCTTTTCGCCGGCCGTAGCATATAGCTTCTACCCCACCAAGAACCTGCCGTGTCTGGGCGATGGCGGGGCGGTGCTGACCGATTCGCGAGCGGTCGCCCAGAAGTTGCGGCGGCTTCGCGATGGCGGGCGGCGCAACGACCAGGTGGCGCGGACGCGCGCCACCAATTCACGCCTGGATGAGATGCAGGCCTGCTACCTGCGCGCGTTCCTGCCGAAGCTGGCCGGGTGGAACCAGCGCCGCACGCGGCTGGCGGCCCTCTACGACCAGGCTCTGGCGGGGTGCGAGGGCGTGCGGCCGGTGGGACGGCGGGCCGGTTCGGTGTGCCATCTCTACGTGGTGCGGGCCGCCCGGCGCGCCCGGCTGCGGAAGTTCCTGGCGGAACGCGGCGTGGTCACCGCCGTGCACTATCCCGTCCCATTGCACTTGCAGCCGGCGTTCGGGGAGTGCGGCCTGAAACGCGGCAGCCTGCCAGTGGCGGAACAAGCCTGCCGCGAAATTGTGTCGCTGCCCTTGTGGCCGTACCTGCCGGAGACGGCGGTGGAGGAAGTAGCCGAGCGGGTGCGCGAGTTCTACAGGGAAGCGTAGTCGACTACCTGCGGCGGCGAGATTTCCTGGGCTTCCACCTGAAGCGTGAACGACTTAGTGGCCACGGCGCCATCGTAGCCGACTGCCAGCAGTGTGTAGTGAGTGGTGTGTTCCGGCTCGATTACCAGGCAATGATTGGGGAAGGGATAGACTTCCTGCATCATGGGAGAGATGCGCACGGACTTGGCGTTTTCCACGCTATAACAGATGCGCGCCGATTCGCCCGCCGCGACGATCCCCGTGCTGGCATAGAATTGCAGAATCCGCACGGGCCCACCCACCGGGCGGACCCAGGCGCGACGGTCCGACGGGTTCAACGCGCTCAGCCCCCACATGGCGATCAGGAGACCCACCGCGGCGAACACCTTCGAGAACGCTGAAAACAGTCGCACAGCCTTTAATCTTAGACTCCACTATAGCGGCAAAGGATTCAACTGTGGGGCCGATTGGCAATCCGCGGCCGATTGGCAATTGGCCTGCCCGTAGTTTGCGACACTGGTTCCATGCCCATTCGAATCGTTCAAGTGGATGCCTTCACGGCCCGCCCCTTTACCGGCAATCCGGCCGCCGTTTGCGTGCTGCGGGAAGCACCCACCGAACAGTGGATGCGCGATGTGGCGCGCGAGATGAACCTTTCGGAGACCGCCTTCCTGACGCCGCACGATGACGGCTACAACCTGCGCTGGTTCACGCCGGCGGTGGAAGTGGACCTGTGCGGCCATGCGACGTTGGCCAGCGCCCACGTGCTGTGGGAAGACGGTCACCTGCTGGCGGAGGAACAGGCGCAGTTTCACACGCGCAGCGGGCTGTTGCTGGCCGACCTCCGCGGCGACTGGATCGAGCTGGATTTCCCAGCCAAGGTTGCGACCCCCGCGGAGCCGCCGCCGGATCTGCTTCCAGCCCTCGGGGTGCAGGCGCGTTTCGTAGCCCGCAGTCAATTCGACTACCTGGTGGAAGTGGAGTCCGAAGAGACGCTGCGCGCCATGACGCCGGACTTCACGGCGCTCAAGAAGGTGCCGGTGCGCGGCGTGATTGCGACGGCGCGGCCGTCCTCCACGGAGTTCGATTTCGTCTCGCGGTTCTTCGCTCCGGCGGCGGGAGTGGACGAAGATCCGGTCACGGGTTCGGCCCACTGCGCGCTGGGCCCCTACTGGGCCGAGCGGCTGGGCAAGAGCGAGTTCACCGCGTATCAGGCGTCGGCGCGCGGCGGCGTGGTGCGGGTGCGGCTCAGTGGAAACCGCGTGATTCTGGGCGGCCAGGCGGTGACGGTGCTGCGGGGAGAACTGGCGGCGTAGTACACTCCCTTCATGCCGGATCTTCGCGACATGCCCGATGAGCCGCCGCCGTTTCTGGGCACCTGGCGGCGTGTCTACATAGCGGTCCTCATCTTCCTGGGCGTGGTCATCGCGGCGGCTTACCTGTTTACGCGAGCGTTTCAATGAGGCCCCTCGACTGGATTGTCCTGGTCGCGGCACTGGTCTCCATCGTGCTGTACGGCCTCTACCGCGGGCGCGGCAGCGACACGGTGGACCGCTACCTGCTGGCCGGCAAGTCCATGCCCTGGTATGCCATGGGCCTTTCCATCATGGCGACGCAGGCCAGCGCCGTCACCTTTATCTCCACCACCGGGCAATCGTATGTGGACGGGATGCGGTTCGTGCAGGCCTATTTCGGACTGCCCATCGCCATGGTCGTGATTTGTACCACGGTGGTCCCGCTTTTTCACAAAGCCAAAATCTATACTGCCTACGAATACCTGGAGAAGCGCTTCGACAGCAAGACGCGCACCCTGGCGAGCGCGATCTTTCTGTGCCAGCGCGGGATCTCCGTGGGGCTGACGCTCTATGCGCCGGCCATCGTGCTCTCGGTGATCCTCGGCTGGCCGGAGCGGGTGACCACCATGCTGATGGGGACCTTGGTGATCACTTACACCGTGCTGGGCGGCATCAAGGCCGTAACGTGGTCGGACGTGCAGCAGATGGGGATCATCTTTCTGGGGCTGGTGGTTTCGCTGGTGACGGTGATCGCGCTGATGCCCGCGTCGGTCTCGTTCGGCGACGCCATGTTTCTGGCGGGCAAGGCCGGACGCCTGAATGCGGTCACCACGAACTTCGACTGGAACGACCGCTTCAACATCTGGAGCGGCCTGATTGGCAGCACGTTCCTGTTCCTTTCTTACTTCGGCTGCGACCAGTCGCAGGTGCAGCGCTATCTGACGGGCCGCTCCATCGCGCAGAGCCGGCTGGGCCTGCTGTTCAACGCCGTGGCCAAGATCCCCATGCAGTTCTTCATCCTCTTCATCGGCGCCATGGTGTTTGTCTTCTACCTGTTCGTGCAGCCGCCGGTGCTGTTCCAGCGCACGGAGCTCGGCCGCATTGAACGGGTGGGCGATTTCCAGCCCCTGGCGGAGCGATACAACCGGGCGTTCGAGGACCGGCGCCAGGCGGCGCTGGCGCTGGTGGAAGCGCACCACGCGGGCGACGCCGCCGCCGAAGGACGCCGCATCGGGGAGTACCGGGCGGCGCAGAAGGAGATCGACGGCGCGCGCACAGCGGCCGCGAAGCTGGTGGAGAGCACCGGCGGCGAGAAGGGGTTCAGCGACACCAACTACATCTTCCTTTCGTTCGTCACGCGCCATCTGCCGGCGGGACTGGTGGGGCTGATCATCGCGGTGATTTTCGCGGCGGCCATGTCCGCCAGCTCCGGAGAGATCAATTCCCTGGCCACCGTGACGGTGGTGGACATCTACCGGCGGTACGTGCGCCGCACGGCCAGCGACCACCACTACCTGGCGGCCTCGCGCTGGGCCACGCTGTTCTGGGGCGTGTATGCGGTGGCATTCGCCGGATGGGGCAAGCGGCTGGGATCGCTGATTGTGGCGGTCAACGTGGTAGGATCGCTTTTCTACGGCTCGCTGCTGGGGTGTTTCGTGCTGGCGCTGGGCTTCAAGCGGGTGGGGGGAACGGCTACCTTCATCGGCATGCTGGCGGGGGAAGCCGCCATCTTCTCGGCCTTCCTGTTCACGGGCATGTCGTACCTCTGGTACAACGTGATCGGCTGCGTGGTGGTGGTGGCCACCGCGCTGGCCATCACCTACGCCGCGCCCGGCGCAACCGCCACCACACCAGGTATGCGGCAATCAGTATAGCGGCCGCGATGGTTCCGGCGGCCAGGTAGTGGTCGATGTCGTTTTCCACCGCCTTCCATTGGTCGCCCAGGAAGTAACCGAGGCCGACGAAGGCGGCCACCCACAGGCAGGCGCCGCTGTAGGCGAACAGGGCGAACTGGGGCGGCTCAACCTCGCTCATGCCCGCCGCGTAGGCGGTGACGTGGCGCACCCCGGGGACGAAGTAGCCGAACGTCAGGCCCCAGTGGCCCACGCGCTCAAACCAGGCGTGGGCTTTGCGGATGTGCGCTTCGGTAATGTGCAGGTACTTCCCGTAGCGGTGGATGAGGGCCAGCCCGAACGTGCGGCCCAGGACGTAGCTGATGGTGATGCCGGAAGCGCTGCCCGCGAAGGCCGCCGCGAATGCCAGCGGCAGCGACAGATGGCCCTTGAAGACCAGGTAGCCGGTGAAGGTGAGAAGGGTTTCGTCGGGCACCGGGAGCCCGACAATTCCAAACACCAGCAAACCGAAGATGGCCAGGTAGCCGTACTGCGAAATCCAGGCCAGGACCTGTTGTTCCATAGGTGCTCAAAAGCCGCTCAAATCCACCCTACACCACCTTACACCGACAAATTCCACCCTACACCACCTTACACCGACAAATTCAGGGACTGTCAGCTCTGTCCACGCGGCGGTGGGACCGGACCACGGCAACCCGGGCACCCCCGCGCCTTGGGACAGAGAAGACAGTCCCGATGCCACCTTACA
>Ga0182021_10000695_pt1 | contig 37008 bp, 32 predicted proteins | sample 612E3MmetaG_FD_120493 | JGI IMG/M metagenome (GOLD analysis project Ga0182021, IMG submission 120493) | Permafrost microbial communities from Stordalen Mire, Sweden - 612E3M metaG (Illumina Assembly) | ecosystem: Environmental > Terrestrial > Soil > Wetlands > Permafrost | place: Sweden...
GGGGTAGCCGGAGATGACGGAGTCGATGGCCTTGGTGGCTTCCTGGCCGGTGACCTGTGACGAGGCGAGCACGGCCGCGTTGCGGGCCACATTCGGGCCCGTATAGGGCGCCGGGCCGGGGACCGCGCTGAGGGGCCACGGCAGGGGAGCGGTGTACTGGCGTTCGGTCCACTGAGCTGTCACACCGTCGGGGCAGGTCGACAAGTTGGAGCACAGAAGCGGGTCATGGTTCGCGTAGCTCACCACGGCGTTGGTCTTGAGGACCAGGTCGTTGCCCGAGACGTTCGCGGGATCGTTGACCACGTTGTAGTCGCGGTATGCGGTCACCGTGCCCTGGTAGCCGGCGAGCGCGTCGAGGGCGAACAACGCACCGGTCTGGTGGTCCGGATGATCGCCTTGGTCGCTTCTTCCATCCTGCAACCGGATGGTGGACGGTCCGGTGGCAGCCACTATCGCGGCGATCGTCTGGACCAGGCCGGTACCGCTGTAGGTCGATGACCCGTCGATCGCCTGGATCGTGCTGATGGCGCCGGAACGGAGCTCGGACAAAGACTGGTTACCCGTCGAGGGGAATCCGGCTCCGGACATGCCGCCATCCGGAAGCCGGAGGTAGACCAGGTCGAGCGACCCATCGGTGTTGCTCGTCGTGTGAATGGAGTGGCCAGCGAACGATCGCTGAGAAGCCGTCCAGCTCGTGGGCGCTCCCAGCATGGTCGCGTACGCGCTCTGAGAACCAAGCTCCCGTCCCAGCCAGTACGAACTGTCCTGCCCGTCGTCCCCCGCTGTCAGGAACACCGTGGTGACACACACGCCAGCGTTGATGTCGTGCTGAATGCTTGGATTCATGAAGAGCAGGTCGTCGTCCTGGTGGGCGACAATATCGAGGCTCCGTTGACTGCATGCGAGGGTCGCGGCGACCGACGGTGAATTGACCACCAGCGAGGCGCCGACCAGCGACAGTCCGACCATAGTGCGGAGCAACGAGGCAATGCTGATTTTGACGGTCACGGCCAACCCCCAAGTCTGCCTGCAGGCCTCGACCCGCGTGGACGACTGCGTCCCCAAATGCGCAGTGTCCTTCTCGTAGTGTCGTCCACCCCGGCCCATGGGGCAAGGGGGACGATTAACCGAACTTCCGTCACCGACGGAGAGCCTCAGCGCCGCGATTCGTCACCACCGGTCTGCCACAATCGATCCCGCCGGGTCACGGAGACACGTGGCCCCAGTGCCGACGGGGAGGGTGAGTGCAGTTGATCACGTCCCGAGCAGTGCCGCCGTACAGGCTGTGGCAGCCGTTGACGACCACAGCCACGGGTGACGTGCGTCAGACGGTTTCGTACGCCATCCGCAGGGTGACCTCGGCGAGCCCGGTGTCCGTCCCCTTCCCAACTCATGAGTGACGCAGGTTCGAACCTTCGGGCGAAGGTGGCACGCGGGGCGGCCTGGAGCAGCGTCAGCACCATCACCTTGCGCTTGGGCAGCGTGGTGGTGGGCATCGTCCTTGCTCGGCTACTCACACCGAGCGAGTTCGGGGTGTACGCGGTTGCGCTCACGGTTCAGTCAATCCTCATGACTGTCGCGGACCTGGGGCTCTCTGCGAGTCTGGTGCGCTCTGACGAGCCGGAGCGGATCGCGCCAACGGTGGCCACGCTCGGCCTGGCGATCGGCGTCACGACAACCGCAATCTCTGTGGCTACCAGCTCGCTGCTCGCCGATCTGCTGGGGAGCCCGCCCGCAGCTCCCGCAATCTCGGTGTTGGCTCTTACCCTGCTTCTGTCGAGCGTGAGCCTCGTCCCCTACTCGATGCTGCTGCGGCGCTTCCAGCAGCGTGAGCTGTTCATCGTCGGCGTCGCGGACTTCGTGGTCTCCACTTCGGTCACCTTGGCTTTGGTGGCTCTGGGGTTCAGCGTCATGGGACTGGCGATCGGTCGTGTCGCCGCCCAGATCGTGTCCTCTGCCCTGCAGTTCTTCTTGGCGCGGGTGCGACCGCGGTTCCGGATCGACCGCGACGTCGTCCGTCCAGTGCTGGGGTTCGGGTTACCCATCGCATTGGCGAACCTGCTGGCCTGGGGGCTCATCAACATCGACAACATCGTGCTGGTGCGTGTCGCGGGCGCGACCGCCCTGGGCTTCTACGTTCTCGCCTTCAACATCTCGAACTGGCCCATGAGTGCGCTGTCGCAGACAGTCCGCGCCGTGTCCCTCCCGTACTTCTCCCGAACGGGCAATGCCGATGAGGGGCTGGCCCGATTCGTGGGACTCGGCTGGGCTGCGGCATTCCCCGCGGGCGGTCTGCTGGCGATGCTCAGTGCACCGCTGGTCTTCACCCTGTACGGCCAGCGCTGGCTGCCTGCGGCGCCAGTCCTCGCGGCCCTCGGAGTCTTCGGGGCCCTCCGCGTCATCTTCGACATCTTCAACGCCTACCTCTATGCCCACGGACACTCGCGGCCCGTTCTCGTGGTCCAGCTCGTCTGGCTGGTGACGCTGACGGTCGGCATGGTCTTCGCGACGAGGGCGTTCGGGATACTGGGTGCGGGATGGGTTCATGTGATCGTCGCGCTTGTAGTCGTCCTGCCCGCCTATCTGGTGATCCTCCGAAGAGCCGGGGTGGGACTCTTGGTCGTTCTCAAGCGCGCGTGGTGGCCCTCCGTCGCCACCTTGCCCGCTGCCGGAGCAGTCGTCCTCACGCAGTCACTGGTCTCCGGCCCGGTTCCGAGGCTCCTCATCGGCGGAGCGTTCGCATCCCTGGTCTACCTGGTCGTGATGTGGCCCTGGGCGCGGCGGGAGTGGCGCGAGGTCAGGCGCCAAACGGCTCCCGCGGAGTGACTGCACCTGAGCGTGCAGCCTCGGCGGCCGACCGCAATGCGCTCGCGTGCCCGCGCACCATCGCGGCCTCGGTGAAGTCGGGCGGCACGGAGCCGGTGGAGCGGCGGCGGTACTGGCTCGCGGCGGCCAGCGCGGCAGCGAATTCCGCCCGGTTCGACTGATGTCGACGGCGCCGCTGGGCCGCCATCGCAGCCTGTGAGTAGTCGGTATTCGCGCGGTTCACGACCATGCCGTCGACCCCTTCCGAAGAGACGAGGTGCCGAGCGAATCCCACTTCGGAGAGAACCACGGGCAACCCGCACATCACTGCCTCCACCGCTGAGAGCGGACCGCCTTCCGCGAAGGAGTCGAGCGCGTATACGTCGCCTGCCTGCAGGACCACCCAAGGGTCCGAGTCACCCAGCAGGTGGACCCGGTCGCCCAGAGGGGATGCCTGCCGCAGAAGGTGGGCACGACGCACCTCCAGCCAGTTGTCGGTGGCGCCTGCCAGAACCAGGCGGAGGCGCGGCTCCGACCCCACGGCGGCGAGGAAGGCATCGACGAGTCCCGCGGCGTTCTTCTGGGGGCTGAAGCGCTGCAACGCCACCACGAGGAGATCGTCGTCGGTGATCTCCGCTCCTACCGCACGACTGATCGCCCGCCGCGCCTCGCCGCGCTCCCACGCGGCTCCCGGGGGGAGGCCATGAACACCGTTGAGTACGACCCTGATGCTGTGCACCCCGAGACGGTGCTCGAAGAAGGTCTTCACCCCCTGGCTCACAGCGACGCACACCGAGGTGCGCTGGGCGACGGCCGCCAAGGTGGCCCACGTCGGTGCGTCGAGGTAGGACTCCATCGCGTGGAACACGGGCACGACCACGGCGTGCGAGGACAGCGCGGCTCGCGCCAGCTCCCGCTCGGGGCGGTGGAGCTGGATGACGTCGGGCTTGCGCCGATCGATCAGTGCGGGCAGATCGGCAGCGGACGCCATCATCACCGGAATCCCGGCAGCCCGCAGCTCGGAAGCAGTCCGGCCCTCTCCGGTGCAGACGACCTCGGTCGCGATGCCATGTGCCGGGAGATGGCGAGCGAGGGTCGACACGACCGCCTCGACCCCGCCGCCGTCCAGCGAGCCGGCCACGAGAAGGCAGCGCAGATCCTGCTCGGGATGGGGTGCGGGGATCGCCTCGTCGCCGTCGAGCCGCAGTGGGGGGCGCCGAATGCTGGGGAGTCCCCCACGGATCGCCAAAGCGCCGAACAGGCGCTGCAGGTGCCCGAACCGCACCTCCGCGGGCAGCAGGTCGGTGATGGCCGTGAGGCCAAGTGCCGCCCCGTAGCCGATCGTGGCCAGCCGACCGTTCGCAGCACGTGCTCGCGAAGCCGGTGGCCCGCCGTGCCCGTCCATGAAGTTCGGTGCCCTTTCGCTAGGAACCGATGCGATCCAGCCGGCCTTGATAGACCGGGCCCCCTCGAACGCCGCCAGCATCGCACATCGGGCTTTGAGAGCGGCCGTGTCTCTCTCGGCGGCAACCAGGCGCTGCGGTGAACGACGAGTACAGGCGCGGGTCCCAGGCAGGTCGCCCGCGGCTACGTCGTGGTTCGTGCACGGGGAGTCCTGAACGGGACTCCCCGTGCTGCGTCGCAAACCGTTCGGCGCACATCAGCGCGCCTCGGGTGACCCCTGGTAGACGATCCGTTCCAGCGTGGCCACGAACACGTCTGTACTGATCTGCCAGCTCCGCAGGGTGTCCGGACGATGAACCTCGTGTCTCGTCAGTGGTTCCTTCTGCCGCTGCACGACCTCGCTGAGCGTTCGGGCCAGGGCTCCTGACGACGGGGCGCTCCACACCACGGACGGGTCGGTGAGCACCAGCCGAGAATAGGGATGGTCATTGCACACAGGCACGCAGCCGCCCGCCAACATCTCCTCCGGCACCAACGAGATGTTGGTGAAGGAGAGCGCAAGACCAGCGACGGTCTGGTTGTACAGCACATTGAGCTCCGAGGGGGTGACCCGCCCGTGCCACGTCACCGGCACGCTGAAATCTCCAGGTTGGCCGTTTCCGTAGACATGGATCTCTTGATCGGGCTGCAGGTCATGGAAGATTCGCAGAGCTTCCCGCGCTATCAGGAATCCCCGACGCGGAACCGTGGGCATCGAATAGTAGACAACCCCGTTCCGAGATCCCTTCTCCTCATCGACGTACGTTGTGAGATCGCAGCCGAAAGGAATGAGGTGAGAATTCTGACCGGCCACATCGCGAAGGGTCGCCTGAACCATCTCTCCGAGCGCCAGCAGGTGGAATCCGAACGCGTACGTCTGCTCGGCGAGGCTCGAGGCGGCGCCCATCGGGTAGAAGTACGGCTCGTAGTCCTGGATGAAGTAGAAGCGCTGCATGGGCGCGTCGGTGCTCCATCTGGCAAGCGCGTGTGCCGTCTGCCACGCCGTCGCGACGACCGCGTCATATCCCACGATCGGACCGTTCAGCTTCACTACCCGAGCTGAGACCTGGGGCCAGCCTTCACGGATGATGCGCGTTCGCTCTTCCAGATCGGTGTCGAACGGGTCGTAGAGGATCAATGTGCATTCATGCCCGGCCTTCTCAAGGCCTTCCACCATTCGCATCATCGTGGTGTGGCCGCCGGACCCTGGCCCCATGGGGCTTGTGACGAATCCCACGCGCAGAGGCCTATCCGAGGGAGGGGGCGTCTCGGGATGGCGGAGGCTCAGTTCTGTCGCATCGACGAGATCCTCCGGTCTGGAGAAGTAGTCGTTGAGGTCAGGTGTCACCCGACGCTCGAGCCATCGCAGCCCTTGGCCCACCAGAATCCGACGCCCCGACGATGTCATGAGCTGTCGTGCCCGTCGTCGGAAATGGCCCCCCATGCCCGGGATCCTATTGCCGCCGTGTTGTGCATCGATAGAGCGAGCCGGTGCGCTCTTGCGCCGTACCACAGCCGGGTCGCTACCGCTCGGGCCGCGGATCGGCGGCTGTTCTCGCCCGGCCGCTCGACCTCATGCTGGGCTCATACACGCCGCTTCGGTGCCAGCGGTGCCACCTCACCCGCAGCCTGATGCCCCGGTACGCCGATTGCGCCACGTGCCACGGCAGCCACGATACGACGGCGGGTCCGAGTCGACGACGACGCGCAAGCGCGGCTGCGAGCGGTCCCGTCGCGACCGCGGGGTCGCAGTCGCGCGCGAAGAGGAGCAGCGCGTCCCCGATCTCCCGGGCGTCGCCGCGCCCCCGGTCGTACAGGTGGCAAGCATCGACCAGCGCCTCATGTGCCAGCGCACGGCGGGCCGTCGCCAACAGCTCCTCCGCATCCGGCAGGTCGGCCGCGATTCCGGAGAAGAGGGTCTCGAACGCAGCTCGCCGCTCGATCCGCTCCTTCACGATGTCCCTGTTCGCCATCGACAGGCTCTTCTCGTGCAACCGGTGCCACGCCTGGTCGGCTCCGAGGATGTACGCCACGTCGGAGAAGGCAGCGATGCGGAACCACATCTCCATGTCGTGGGTGTGCGCCAAGTTCTCTTGGCCCCCGACGCGCGCAACGACGCTGGCCCGCATCAGCACCTCGGGGGACGTGATGACGTTGTTGCCCGCTTCGCAGCGTGCGCGCAACCAATCCGACCCTCGCCAGTGGAGCCAGCCGGACGGCGTGGCGCGCGCTTTGGGAAGTCGCTTGCCCCAGAAGTGCAAGGGATGCCCATAGACGAGGCCGACCGACGGCAGGGACCGCATGACCGCAACAGCCCTGGACAAGGATCCCGGCGTCAGGAGATCGTCCGCGTCCAGTCGTACCAGGAACTCGCCCCGGGCTTCGGCGAGTCCTCGGTTGAAGGTGGCCACCGGTCCAAGGTTGACGGTGTTGGCCATCACCCGGACCCGTGCATCGTCGCGTGCTAGCGATCGTGCCACCTGCAGGCCGTCATCGCGCGACGCGTCGTCCACGACAATCACGTCGACGTCGACGCCATCCTGGCTGAGGGCGCTCTCGACCGCGAGAGGGAGGAAGCGCGCGTAGTTGTAGCACGTGATGACGACGGTGACATGCGCCCGTCCCGGCGGTGCACCTGCGGGCGTGACCAGGCGCGGGCCCGTCCAACGCTTCATGGGCCATCGCCCCCCGATGCCCCGGACCGCGTGCTGGCCTCGGGTTCCGGATCGTCGAGGAGCCCGGCCAAGGCATGTGCCGCTCGGAGCTGGTCGCGGATCCAGCGATGCGATGTGACGAGGTACAGCGCGCTCGCGACCACGCCGCCGGCCACAAGACCCGTCCACGGAATCGTGCACAGCCGCGAGACCAGGTACGCCGCTGCGGCGGCCAGGCTCGCCAACAGGAAGGGGCGGAGCATGCCGATGAGCGGCTCCCGCAGGGCCATCCCGGTGACGCGATGGATGTAGAAGAACATCAGAGGGACGACCACAAGGAGGAGTGTGGCGAGGTGGGCCCAGGCCGCCCCCACCGGTCCCAGCGTCGTCGACCCAAGAACTAGGGAGGGCACGAGGACGACGAGCCACACCAGGTTGATCACGAACAAGGCGTGCGTCGCGCGGCACGCGACCAGGACGTCCGTCAGCGGCGTCACCATGCCCCGTACAGCCCCGGCGAATGCCAGGACGCTGAGTATCGGGATCGCAGCGGTCCACTTGCTGCCGTACAGGGTCAGCACGAGCGGGCCTGCAAGGGCTCCGATCACGGCCGACCCGAAGTAGAAGCTACCTGTCGTGATGCTCAGGCTGAGCGCGACGAAGCGCTCGAGCAGCCCGGGACGAGTGCGCAGCCGAGAGACAAGGGGAAGTCCGACGTTGAGGAGGATCGGCTGCATGAGGCCTTGGGGCCAGGAGGCCACGTTGTTGGCCAGGGTGTACGAGCCGAGCTGGGGCGTCCCGTTCACCCTGTTGACGGTCACGGAGTCTGCGTTGTCGAGCGCGAGACCGACCAGGTTGGCCCCGATCAGGGGCACCCCGAAGCGGATCAGCTCGCCGGCCGCGCGCCGGTCGAACCGCGGTGGGTAGCGACGGGGCGCAAGAGCGATGAGGACGATCACGCTGGCCAGCTGCCCGAGTACGCGGGACCAGGCGAGCGCCATGGCCCCCCATCCGAGCAACGCCAACGGGATCATGGTGAGGTTGGCTGCGAGGAAGCTGGCTGCGTCTGCACGGAACTTCAGGTCCTGCCTGAAACCCCGGGTCAGCAGAGCCGATGGTACGGCTGACGGGCCGGCGAGGAGCACGACCAGAGACAAGACCTGGATCGCGGGGGCGCTCTCCGGTGCGCCCAGGGCGACCGCCACCGGATGAGCGGCCATCGCGGTGGCGGCGGCGATGAGAGCTGAACTGACCAGGGACAACGTCACCGCTGTCGGAGCAAGCTCGTCGAGCCTCTCCCACTCGCGGATCACCGCTGAGCTGACCCCCAGGTCGCTCACGTTGACGACAACGGCGTACACCACCATCGCGATAGCGAACACGCCGAAGTCATGGGGGACCAGCACGCGGGCGGCGAAGACGCCCACAGCCAGCTGACCGACGCGGAGCAGGGCTGCCCCGGCCCCGCTCCAGAGGATCGAGGTACCGATCTGACGCCGAGTGGGCGATGTCATACCCCGAACCGCTTCCACCGCTGACGAAGCACGCGATCTTGGATGTTTCGGGCGGCGGCACCCGGCACGACGCGTGCCGCAAGGTCGTGACGTGTCGCCACCTTGAGGCGCCACTGGACCGCCCGCCACGAGGGCGCGTTGACGACGGACGGGTCCTGGTGCCGAGCGATCGTGAGGAGCTCGGGGATGGAGTCGTCCGGACCTCCTTCGTCGAGGGTCGTGGCGACGATACGCACGGCGTCTCGAGCGAGGGCTCGGCGCACACGGGCACGAGCAGCGGTGGGATTGGCGAGGTGCGCCCAGCGTTCGTCGAAGAGGTTGTCGAGCGCCAGGATCCGCTGCTGGAGGTCGAACAGCAGTCCGGCATGGACAGTCTGCTGCAGGCTGGCTCCATGGATGCGGTAGTAGCCCTGGGTGGTCCCGACCACATAGCCCACTGACCCGGCCGTGGCCAGCCGAAGCCACATGGCGAAGTCGCTGGCGGCCTGGATCTCGTCGCGCAGGCCGCCCACTTCGTCGATGGCATCCCGGCGCATCATGGCTTCCGGCTGACGGATCGTGTTGTGCGGGCGGCGGAAGCGAGAGGACAGCCATTCCTCGCCGCCCCACACCAACCATCGACTCGGTGCCGCAGGGTCGCCCGCTGGCGGGGACTCCGAGAAGGTGCGCACGGGTCCATAGGCGAGCGTGACTTCCGGATGGCACGCCATGAGGTCGACGGCGCGCCGCATCGACCCGGGGGGGAGGGCGTCGTCGGCGTCCAGCTTGACCACGTACGGTCCGCCAGCATGGGCGAATGCCTCGTTGGTGGCGCGGATGTGTCCCACATTCCGCGGAAGGGAGATGACGCGAACGCGATGATCGCCGGCAGCCAGGTCATTGGCGACATCGAGGCTGTCGTCAGTCGAGCAGTCGTCGACGATGGTGATGTCGGTCTCCACCCCTACCTGAGTGAGAACGGAACTCACCGCAACGGGCAGGAAGCGCCCATAGTTGTAGCAGGTCATCGCCACAGAGACGTGTGGTCTTTCGACGCTACCGGACCTGGGGCGCTCGATGATCACAGCATCACACTCTAGATCGCGATCAGGGTCGGCTGTCGGCGTGAAGCGGCCGCACCGAGCCGTGACCTTCGCGGGGTCCTTGGAACGAACGGACCCGTTGTCACAGCGGAATTCTCCGAAGGGGAGAGAGAGAACGGTTGGAGGAGTCTCACGGTGAGCCTCGCAGTCTCGACAACGCCCGGCTGGCGCGAAACTTCGTCAGCTCCCAGGCATTGCCCGACGCTGACGACAGACGCTCTGGCCAAGCGTGCTGCTGCACCGCCACCTCGGAGTACACCGAACTGAGCCACTCTGAGATCGCTCCGAGGGAGTTGTACTCCTCCACCGTGCGCCGGCTCAGGAGAGGCAGCTCCGGATCGGGGGAGAGCAGCGCCGACACGATGAGCTCTGCGAGTCTCGGCAGGTCGACCTTGCCCGAGCCGATCCCGTACCAGCCCTGACTCAAGAACATCGGCAGCGTCTCTGGCGTGAGTGGCTCCCAGAACCCGGCTTCGCCCTGCACGATCACCGCCTTCTCGAAGGCCATGGCGCGGAGGATGGAACTGCCCATCCCCAGCGCGAGGTCTGCAGCCTGATAGAAGGGACGCGGATCGAGGAACTGCCCGACCACCACGGTGGTTGCTCGCCCGAGTGACTCGGTCGCGCGACGCACCGCTTCTTCGACACGGGGGCGCTCAGGACCGTCACCGACGATGACCAGCCGCGCCTTGACGTGCTCGTTGACCAGGGGCATCGCGGCCACAGCGTCGAGCAGGCCCTCGAGCTTCAACCTGCTCGCGAGACGTCCGATGATGACGACCAGCCGCTCGTCGTCGGCCGCGCCGACATGCGAGCGTACGTCGGTGACTCGTCCGTCGCTCAGGGTCAGAGCCGGTGCTGTTCCGGGCGCGTTCAGCTCGGTGTCGATGGGAATCTCCATGAAACGGACGTCCGGCCGCCTGCGCCGCTCCTGCTCCCAGAGCTGCCGCATGCACACGATCATGGGCACAGACGTGGGCAGGAAGAACGGCACGTCCACCGAGAGAACCGTCGAGAGAACCGGGGTTCCCAGTAGCCAGCCCGGCCCGTACATCGTGTCGAGCAAGGTGTTCCACTCGTACGGATGGATGACATCGAACTTCCGTCGCCGTGTGAGCCGTGTGAGCGCCATGGCAGTCGCTGGACACGGCGTGCCGCGTCGTTCAGGTGCCTGGATCCACTCGAGTCCGCGACGACGGACCTCCTCGACGAGAGGTCCGTCCGGGCCGAACACCGTCACCTCATGACCGAGGCGTGCGACGCCATCCGCGAGCTCGACCGCGTTGAACTGGCTTCCGCCGATCTCCATGGTGTGGGTCTCGACGAGGATGCGCATGGTCACCACCCCTCAGCCGCCGAGCGGATCGCATCCGCCACCTCACGCTGCTGGTCGGCGCTCAGATGCGGGAACATGGGCAGTGACAGCATCTCGGTCGCCGCCTGCTCGGCGACGGGGCACGAGCCTCGCTGGTAGCCGAGATGGGCGTACGCGGGCGTGAGATGCCAAGGATCCGGGTAGTGCAGGCCAGCACCGATGCCGGCGGCTGTCAGCTCCGCCAGGAGACGGTCGCGGCCGGTGGCGACCCGGATCACGTACAGGTGCCAGATGTCGCAGTTGCCGGGCATGCTCTGCGGGACTCGTACGCCCGGCACACCCGACAGGAGCACGGCGTACCGGGCCGCCGCCTCGCGGCGACGCTCGTTCCACTCGGGAAGGCGTCGGAGCTTCGCGCTGAGCGTCACGGCGTGGACGGCGTCGAGCCGGGAGTTCATGCCGACGATCTCGTGGGAGTACTTCACGATCGAGCCGTGGTTTCCCATCAGCCGTAGAGTCCGCGCGAGTGTGTCGTCGTCGGTCAGGACCGCGCCTCCGTCGCCCGACGCTCCGAGGTTCTTCCCAGGGTAGAAGCTCGTTGCGGAAACGCGCCCCAGTGCTCCCGCCTTCCGTCCCAGACGCTCTGCCCCCTGTGACTGCGCTGCGTCCTCGACGATCGGCAGCCCGTGGGCGGCGGCGATGGGTTCGAGTCGTTCCACGGGGGCCACCTGGCCGAACAGGTGCACCGGGACGATCGCCTGCGTCCGCGGCGTGATCGCGGCCGCCACGGCGTCGGGGTCGATCAGGAGGAAGTCAGGATCGACGTCGACCGGTACGGGGATGGCGCCGATACGGGAGGCGGCCTCCGCCGTGGCGATGAATGTGTTGGCCGGCATGATGACCTCGCCACCCGGCGTGACGCCCGCGGCGCGGAGCGCAAGCTCCACAGCATCGGTGCCGTTCCCGACCCCGACGCAATGGGCCACTCCGAGGAACGCTGCGTACTCCTGTTCGAAGGCGGCTACCGCCGGGCCTCCAACGAAAGCGCCCCGGCGCAGGATGTCCAGTACAGCCGGCTCCACCTCGATGGCGATCTCCGCCTGTTGTGCCGCAAGGTCGATGAACGGGACGCCCATGGCTCGCTCCTTTCCGATCGGTCGAGCCGGGTCTGCGTGGCGAGGCTGCTCGCGGCCGTGGGCAGCAGCGGAGTGCTCATGCGGCCCTCAGCAACACGTCGATCACGCGGTCTTGGTTGGCCTCGTCCAGCTGGTGGTACAGAGGCAGGATCAAGGTCGAGTCGGTGAGCCGATCCGTCACCGGAAGGTCGGCGGGCAGATGCTTGTACGGCGGTTGCCGATGCGCGGCCATGATGCCCCGCCGCGCGGAGACGCCGGCGTCGGCCAGCGCGGCCAGCAGGCCTTCTCGGTCGAGGGGGTATTCCGGTCCGACCTCGACCCAGAACGACTGGAAGTTGCCCGTCCCGTAGGCCGGGTCGGACACTGCGCGAAGCCCTGGGATGCCGGCGATCGCTTCCTGGTAGCGACCCGCGAGCAGCCTGCGTCGAGCGATGATCGCGTCCAACCGACCTAGCTGTACGAGTCCGACCGCGGCCTGCAGGTCGGTCATGCGGAAGTTGAAGCCCACCTCGTCGTACGTCTCCGGCGGCGCGAGCGTACTCGCGTGCCGGTCCGCAGCCGACACACTCATGGCATGCTCGCGCAGCCGCCGGGCGCGTACGGCCCAGTCCTCTCGGGAGGTAGTGAGCATGCCGCCTTCGCCGGTGGTGAGGAGCTTCCGAGGGTGGAACGACCACGCGGTGATCTCGGCGCCGGCGCCCACGGGCCGCCCTCGGTAGACCGAGCCTGCGCCGCACGCTGCGTCCTCGAGCACCAGGACCCCGCGCGGGTCACACAGCTCTCGAAGCGGGTCCAGGTCGACGGGGACGCCGCCCTGGTCGACCGCGATGACCGCCCGCGTCCGTGACGTCAGGTGCGGCGCGACCGTACCGGCGGTGATGTTCCCGGTGATGGCATCGACGTCGGCGAAGACCGGTTCGGCACCCACGTAGCGAACCGCGTTCGTGGTGGCGATGAACGAGAACGACGGCACCACGACCTGGTCGCCGGGTCCGAGCCCCGCGACGTGCAGAGCCAGGTGAAGCGCCGTCGTACAGGACGACACGGCCACCGCGTACGGAGACTGCATGCGCGGCGCGAACGCCTCCTCGAACTGTTTCACCTTCGGGCCCTGTGCCACCCAACCGGAGCGCAGTACCTCGCTGACCGCGGCAACTTCTTCCTCGCCGAGCCACGGCTGCATGACGTTGATGCGCTCCACGTCACACCACTCCGCTGAGCTCGGCATCGGTCTCACGCTCGACGAGCCACCAGTCGACCAGCCGGCGGAGTCCATCGTCCAGCCCGATGCTGGCCGTCCACGCCAGGTCGCGCCGGGCGGCCGCGGTGGACGCCAACCGACGCGTGACGCCGTTGACCTGACGCTCGGGCCCGAACTCGATGGACGCCTCCGAGCCCATCGTCCGCAACAGCGCCTCCGCCAGGCCGCGCAGGGAGGTCTCCTGCTCGCTGGCGATGTTGTACACGCCCTCCGTCACGTCCGAGGCAGCCGCCAGCAGGTTGGCCCGCGCGATGTCGGTGGTGAAGACGAAGTCCATCGTCTGCAAGCCGTCCCCGAAGATCAGCGGCGGTTGCCCCGCCGCGATCCGCTGCATCCACCGGATCAGCACCTCCGTGTACAGACCGTGGATGTCCATCCGTGGGCCGTACACGTTGAAGTAGCGCAGCGCGACGTAGTCGAGGCCCTGCATGGCGCGGAAGCTCTTGAGCATCCCCTCGTTCATCACCTTCGCCCAGCCGTAGAACGTGTCGTTGTTCCACGGGTGGTGCCGCTCGGTGGTGGGGAACTCCTCCGCCAGCCCGTACACCGACGCGGACGACGAGGCGATGACCTTGCCGACGTGATGCTCGGCCGCTGCCTCGACGACGTTGAACGTGCCGTCGATGAGCACCTCATTGGCCAGGCGCGGTTCCTCAGCGCACTGGGTGATCCTGATCGCCGCGAGATGGAACACCAGGTCGCTGCCCTGCGTGATGTCGTGGACGAGATCGCGGTCCCGGATGTCGCCCTCGACCAGGTGCGTACGAGGGTCGGCAAGGGCATCGCGCAGGTTCGCTCGCCGACCGCGGACCAGGCTGTCCAGCACGCGGATCTCGGCAACACCGGCGTCCAGCAGCTGGTCGACGACGGTCGATCCGATCGTCCCGGCGCCGCCGGTGACCAGGGCGGTCGCGCCGCGCAACGACGTCACCGTGCGACCTCCTGCTGCAGTGCCACCGCACGACCGGTGGCGAGACTCTCGTCGATGGCGTGGAGCACCGTCAGGACACGCAGGCCCGACTCGCCGTCTGTGAGCGGTGGACGTCCTTCGCGGATCGAGGCGGCGAACTCCTCAACCATGAGCCCGAGCGCCTCACCGCCCGGCAGTGCCGGGACGTGGATGTCGCCCATGTGGTAGGACACGGTGAGCTGCGTGCGCTCGGCCAGGTCGTCCGGACGCTTTGCCATATGGACCCCGCGGTCGTGCAGCGCCACCGGCTGCATGGGATTCAGGTCGTCCCATACCAGAGTGCTTTTCCGCCCCCCGACCACGAAGGAGCGGATCTTGGTGGGGGAGAGCCAGTTGACCGTAATGTTGGCGATTCCTCCGCCCGGGAGTGGCAGGCTGGCGTGACCGAGGCAGGCCCTTCCTGTGCCGAGAGGATCGGCTCCCGTGGCCGTCACCGGACCCACGTCGAGGCCCGACGGCAGGATGAAGTCAAGGATGGACAGGTCGTGCGGGGCCAGATCCCAGAAGACGTTGATGTCGGGTTGCACCAAGCCGAGGTTGATGCGGACCGAGTCGACGTACAGCACGTCGCCGATAACGCCGTCTGCGATCGTCTGGCGGATGTGCCTCACGGCCGGCGTGTAGCAGAACGTGTGATCGAGCATCAGCGCCCGGCCCATGTCCGATGCCACCTGGACCATGCGTCGCGCGTCCTCCAGGTTGGTCGCCAGCGGCTTTTCCACAAGGACGTGCTTGCCGGCCTCCAGGGCGGCGATGGCGAGATCGGCGTGGGTGCGCGCTGGGGTGGCGATGGCGATGGCGTCCACGTCATCCCGGTGCACGAGCCGGGACACATCGGTCTCGACGGCGACGGTCGAACGGTCGCCGACGACTCGAGCGGCGCGTTGTGGGTCAAGGTCGCAGACGGCGACAAGATCCCAGTCAGGACTGTTCCTGAAGTTGCGTACGAGGTTCGGTCCCCAGTACCCCGCGCCGATGACGGCGATCCTTAACTTGTCCATGCCCTTCCTCCTCGAGTCGAGTCAGGCACGGACACCGGCTGGAACGCTAATGGCCCCAGCCATGTCCATCCCCCCACAGGTGTTGTGCATGCTAGTTGTTCGCGTCTCCGCGGGATAGAGCAGAGAACGTGGGCGTGCTCAAGTCCTAAGCGCACGTTGTGCCTGGATCAATAGGCTCCTCGAGAGTTAAGGACCGCTCCTACGGTGCGGGTCAGGATCATGAGGTCCTGGAGCAACGACCAGTTGTCGACGTAGTACAGGTCCAGCCGTACCGTGTCGTCCCACGACAGGTCGGACCGGCCCGACACCTGCCAGAGGCCGGTCAGACCAGGGCGAACGTCCAGCCGGCGATGTACGTCCTGCTGGTACTGAGCGACCTCCCGGGGAAGTGCAGGCCTCGGCCCGACGAGGCTCATCTGACCCTTCAGGACATTCAACAGCTGCGGCAGCTCGTCGAGCGACAGCCGCCGGATGCATCGCCCGACGCGGGTGACCCGGGGGTCGGCCTTGATCTTGAACAGGACCCCACAGTGCTCGCTCTTGAGCTCGAGGAGGCGCTGCTCAGCATCCACGGTCATGGACCGGAACTTGTAGAAGTGGAAGGTCTCGCCTTTGAGCCCCACTCGTACCTGCTTGAAGACGACGGGTCCGTGGTCCTCGAGCTTGATGGCGAGGGCGATGACCGCCATCACTGGTGCGGCGAGCAGGAGCGCCACAGCAGCGCCAACAACGTCGAACAGGCGCTTGCTCCAACGCATGGCGAGCAGTGCACGGGGACTCTCCACGTACACCAGCGGGAGCCCGCCCACGGGCCGCAGGTTCATCCGCGCCGCCGACACGTCAGTGAGCCCCGGGACGACGACGAGCTGAGCGTCCTGGTCCTCGAGCTGGCGGGCCAGCCGGTTGAAGGCACTGCCAGACGGGAGTGCCCCGTCCGTGAAAATGACTGCCTGGGCAGCTGTTACCTGGAGCGCAGGCAGGATGTCATCGAGCGAGCCGAGTACCGGAAGACCACCAGGAGTCTGCTCGTCCGCAGGAGTCGGGCTCAGGACGCCGATCACGTGGTAGCCGAGGTACGTGGCCCGCTGGAGGACCGTGGCGATCTCGTCCACGTGCTGGTGATCGCCGACCAGAAGCACTGGCGCGCACAGCCTCCCCTTGGAGCGCAAGATGTGGACCAGGCGGCGGGTGAAGTGCCGCTCCGCGAGGAGCAGGGGCAGTCCCGCCAGGAAGAGCAGGACGAAGAAGCCTCGCGAAAGGTCGTACCCCGTGAGGTACGCGGTGACTCCTAGCGCCCCGGCGGCGAAGAAGGTGCCCATCAGGACTGCGTTGAACTCGGCGCTGCCTACCCCGACCTTCTCGATCTGATACGCGCCGACCATCGCCAGCAAGGTGAGCCACAGGCCGACGATCAGTGCGGCGATGGGGAGGATGCTCCCGAGGAGACGCGGTGCCGGATCCAAGAACAGGAGTCTGTCCCGACCCACCACAGCGAACGCTGTGGCAGCAAGGATCGCGAGCGTGTCGCTGAGGATCAGCACCAGTGTGTGAATAGACTTTGTACGGTTGCGGGACAGTGTCCACGTGACCGCGAGGGCGTTACGTTGCTGTCCCAGCTCCACGGCAGTCATGCGTCCCCCCTAAACGGGGGCAACGCGCCAGGAGGCTTGACGTGTGGCCGCCCCCCAAAGCTACCAACCACGTCCGTTTCTGAGGCAAAGTATGCCCGTAGGTGGCCCGGAAGGGAACACCTAATTCAGATGTATTCGACTTAAGGTTTGTACGCCTCTTAAGCCGCGCGATCGCGGCCGTGGCGTCGACAGTCGGAGGAGCCCCCGGGGCGTGCCGATGGCGACCAGGAGTTCGGATGGATCCCGCCACCCGGCAGCTGACGTTCGGTACTGACGGGGTGTGTCCGGGGAACGGCGCCCAGCCCCCGCCCTCGATCCGAGGCCTGCCTCCCAGGTGCAGGATGCTCATCGCGAAACATCTGGGGATGCATGCCACGCCCAAGGCTAACCGGACGCGGCGGCCCTAGCGAGGACGGATGTCACGGGGGCCGGACGACGTTCGCGGAGCTGAGGTCCAGTGCTGCGCGTGGAGGATCTCGGCTCCGTCCAGGACCACGTCGAGTGCGAACTCGAACTCGAACTGGTCATCGCATCCCGGCCCGAGTCGTGCGTCGGAGCCAGCATGTGCGGCGGCCATCGCGATCTGCGCGAGGTGAGGATGTTGTCTGGGGAGGGCGTCCCTCTGGGCAGTGAAGGACGACGTGTCCGACCGCGGGGTGGCGGCGAAGAGTTCCTGACTGAAGCCCCACATGCGGTTGCCGAGGGCGTGCATCACGTGGTGCGTCAGATCGACGGAGAGACCTCCGTCGATGAACAGCCCCGTCAGCGAGTCGAGGTAGTCCAGCATCGCCGGGGTCATGGCTGAGCGGGACTCGAGTACGGTTCGCGACCACTGATGTCGAACGAGGGTCTTCCGCGCAGACAGGATGCGTTCGCGGACATCCTGCTTCCAGAACCCTGTTGCGGTCGCGCCGATGATCTCACCCACAACGACCTCGATCATGCCGTCGAGAAGGTCTTCCTTTCCTGCGACGTGCTTGTACAGAGCCATCGGCACCACGTCCAGCTCCTGAGCGAGGCGGCGCATGCTCAGGGCATCGATGCCCTGGGCGTCGGCGTACGCCATGGCGGTCTGGAGAACGCGCTCGCGGCTGAGGGTCGCGCGACGCACCGGTGTCGGCTCACTGATGGGTGTTCCCAATGGTGCTCACCTCTGCTTCGAGTTGGTCGGGCGGGTTCGACCATTGACAGGTGTACACAGTACACCTAGTCTCGATATCCAGAGGTGTACGCAGTACACCTAGGCTGTCACTCGACAGCCGTGAGGAATCGGAGCGTGCAATGTCATTCGAGATCACCGACCGTGTAGCCCCTGGCACTGTGGCCAGGACCACGGGCGGGTTGTACCTGGCGTTCATGGTGACGTCCGTGCTGGCCGATGCCTTAGGCCACATCGGGCTCGGCGATGCCCAGCAGATCTACCGCTCCATCACCACGGACCTGATGTCGTTCCGGATCGGCCTGATGGTCGCGTTGGTCTCGGGCTTCCTGTTCCTGATGGCCGCGTGGGGGCTGTTCGTCCTGCTGCGACCGGTGAACCGTGAGCTCGCGTTGCTGTTCCTGCTTCTCAACGCGGTGGGAGTGGCAGTGCAGTGTGCGAGCCTGCTCCAGCTCGTCCCGGCCATGCTCATAGGCAGTGGCCAGCCGATCCCGCCTGCGACATCCGCGGAGGCATCGGCCCTGATCGCCATCACCACGTACCGGGTGGGTTTCGTCACAGCCCAGCTGTTCTACGGCACGTGGCTGTTCCCGCTCGGATACCTCGTCTGGAAGTCCCGGTTCCTGCCGCGGTTCCTCGGCGTTCTGCTCCTCCTCGACGGGGTCGGCGAGATGGTCTGGGTGGTTCAGGGTCTCGTGCTGCCGGCCTACCCAGGGATCAAGGTGCCTGGGACGGCGGTGAGTCTTGTCGCCGAGGTCGGGCTTGCGTTGTGGCTCGTCATTCGTGGCGTGAAGGCTGCGACCCCCACGAAGGATCGCGTTGTCGAAGGGACCCTGCGATGACCCGAACTGGCGTCTGGGGACGCGCATCCCTGCTGGCGCTCGGTGGGGCTGCGGGATTCTGGCTCACCAATCTCGCCATCTCGTTGACTCCCCTCGCCGCGGAGTACCGATCCGCCCTGTCGATCCCGTACCTCCCGATGCTCCTCGAGGCCATCCTCGGGGGACTGGCTATCGGAGTCTGCGTGGCTTACCCCGTGGTCCGCTTCTTCGAGATGGGGCTCAGTCCCGTCACCGCTTCCCTGATGCTGAGCGGCGTCGCTTTGGCGATCGTCACCCTGGTCATCGAAGTACCGGCGAAGTTCCTCACCACCATCAACGATCCCTGGCGCTACTTCCTCATCGGAGCGCTGTTCAACTCTCTGCGGATACTCGCCCTCGGAGCGGTCATCGGTGTCCTCGGCCGCAAGGGCCTGTCGGGCATCTGATCGCTCGCGCCCGGGGCATTTCGCGTCACGCCTTCTTCTCGTCGTGCCCGCCGAACTGCTTGCGCATGGCGGACAGGACGCGATCGGCGTACAGGTCCTGGTCGCGGGACGAGAAGCGGGAGAACAGGGCCGACGCCAGTACAGGCGCGGGTACGCCCTCGTCGATGGCCGCCATCGTGGTCCATCGCCCCTCGCCGGAGTCGGAGACTCGTCCGGCGAAACCGTCGAGGTCGGGGTCGGTGGCCATCGCGGCGGCGGTGAGGTCGAGCAGCCACGACTGGACCACGCTGCCACGTCGCCAGACCTCGGCGACCTGCGCGACATCGATGTCGTACATGTAGTGCTCGGGATGCTCGAGCGGGGCCGTCTCGGCGTCCGCGCCGCGCGCGGTGGAACCGACGTTGGCGCTCTTGAGGATGTTGAGCCCCTCGGCGTACGCGGCCATGAGCCCGTACTCGATGCCGTTGTGCACCATCTTGACGAAGTGCCCGGCTCCGACCGGGCCGCAGTGGAGGTACCCCTGTTCGGCCGCCGACGGGTCGCCGTCCCGACCGGCTGTGCGGGGGGCGGCCTCGACGCCCGGAGCGACGCTCGCCCAGATCGGGTTGAGCCGATCCACGACCTCGGTGTCGCCGCCGATCATGAGGCAGTAGCCGCGGTCCAGTCCCCACACGCCACCGCTCGTACCGACGTCGATGTAGTGGATGCCCGCATCACGCAGGCCGGCCGCGCGTGCCAGATCGTCGTAGTAGTGGGAGTTGCCCCCGTCGATGATCGCGTCGCCGGCGCCGAGGACCGCAGCCAGGCCATCCACCGTCTTCGTCGTGATCTCCCCGGCCGGCACCATGATCCACACGGCCCGAGGCTGCTCCAGCTTGCTCGCCAGGTCGGCGATCGACGTCGCTCCGACCGCGCCGTCCGCCGCCAGAGCCTGTACGGCTGCGGGGCTGATGTCGTACACGACGCATTCGTGTCCGTCACGCATGAGGCGGCGCACGATGTTCGCGCCCATCCGGCCCAGTCCGACCATTCCCAGCTGCATGAAGAACCTCCTGTGATGGGCCGTACGGACCTGCCGACGGTCTGCGCGCCCAAACTACCCGGGGCTGCGAACTCTTTGTCGTGGACTTGAGCCTGTACGCCCAGATCCCTGAAGGACGGGTCGTCGCGGTCGACCCCGAGTTGCGCAGGTTATGACGCCAGCCACCGGGGTCTGCGATCGCTGGACCCGAGTTGGGCAGGTTATGCGGGGGCCAGGGATATCCATAGCATGCACAACCTGGGTCTGGCCGAAGCGGCTCGGGACGGGTCGTCCCATAACCTGCGCACACCGGGTCTACGCGGCGGAGCCGGCGCCTGAGCCACTCGTCGAGTACACCTAGAGGGTCGCGCGGAGCACGAAGTCGGCGATCTCGTCGAGCATCTCGACGAGGTGCTCGGGCTGGCCGGTCCAGACCATCCGCGAGGTGGGCAGGCCGGCGCGGATCATGGATGCGCTCAGGTCATCGATGGCCATGCCGCGCGGTGCGGTGTGCGAGGCGATCGCCACCGCTCGTACACGCTGCTCTCCTGTGAGGTGGTCCCACCAGGACTGCAGCTGCTCGTCGCTCATGGGGTGATTCTGCACTGCCCGGCGGTCCCGCAACACGGCACATCCCCGCTGACCGCCCGTCCCCGATAGCGTCGCGTCCATGGAACTCGGCGCAGCGGTGACGGTAGATATGACAGCGACGCCTGAGCAGGTGTGGGCGGTCGTCTCGGACGTCACGCGCATCGGCGAGCTGAGCCCGGAGACGTTCGAGGCGGAGTGGCTCGGCGGCGCCACCGGGCCAGAGCTCGGCGCGACTTTCCGAGGCCATGTGAACCGGAGCGGGAGCGGCGTGAAGTACTGGACGACGTGCCGCGTCACCTCCTGCGACCCGGGCCGCAGCTTCGGCTTCGACGTACAGGGCCCTGGTGGCGGCGTGCTCAACACATGGACGTACGAGATCGTGCCCAGCGCCGCCGGATCCTCGGTCGCCGAGTCGTTCCTGCTTTCTGACCGACCCGGGACGCGCTTCTACTGGAAGCTCACGGGCAAGAGGCGTGCGCAGACCAACGTCCGCGGCATGACGCAGACGCTCAACCGTGTGAAGGCGCTCGTCGAGGCCTGAACGGTTCAGCCGGCGTCGTGCGACGGGTGCCGTACGAGATCGGTCGCTACACCGAACGTCCGTACAACCCTGCTCAGCTCGGCGTCGGTCAGACCCGTGGCGCGGCTGCCGATGGCGAGGTTGAGGTACTCGTAGCGGGCGGCCGTCTCGGCGTACTCGATCCTGTCGCACGCCGCGAGCACCGAGACGTCGGACCGAGCCATGACGCCGTGCTTCGCCCACAGTACGAGCTGGTGGTGGCGCAGGCTCGCGAGGTTCGCCATCGTGAGCTCGTCGGAGCCGGGGACCATGAACGGCAGGTAGCCGATCCCCTCGGCAAGATGCACGATCGTCTCGGCCTGCCAGCGCAGCAGTCGGTCGTTCAGCGCCGCCGTGTGCTGGTACTCGGGCACGTTCGACAGCAGCGTCAGGTGGAGCGGTTGCGCGTGGACGATCGCGTGGAACGTCACGCCCCGCCGCCGTACGTGGTCCTCGTGCACGGCGAGGTGCGAGTTGAACTCGACGGTCGGCCGCGTGAACTCGCCCTGTGTTGCGTAGTGGAGCGTGCCGGCCATGCCGCCGTCATGGACGACGACGACCCCGAGGTTGCGCTCAGGGTCCTTCGCCAGCGACCGCAGCCGGCAGCCCGACCCGGTGATCACGACGGTGTGGCCCGCGAGGGCGGGCGACGGGTACGGCAGGAGGATCTCCCTCGTCGCGTCGAAGGCGCCCGTCAGGTCGACCGCGTCGGCGAAGCAGACGGAGATGTTCCCCGCGCCCGCCTCGGCAGCATCGATCTCGGTCATCCGCAGACCGGCCTCGCCGATGCCCGTCAGGATCTCGTCGAGCGTCTCCGGATGCGGGGTGGTTGCCACGCCAGTAGTCCTACCACGGACGCTTCCGCCGACGAGCCGGGGGCCCGGCCCGTCGGCAGCGGTATCAGCTCTTCGCCACCGCTTCCTTCACCCAGGCGATGAAGTTGGTCGTGGAATACGGCCAGAAGTTGCGCCGCATGCTGGCGATCGAGCATCGCGGGGGCGTCTCTTGGCAGAATCCTCCCGTCGGCCGATACCGGGAGGGTTTGTGAGCACGTCTCGTACTCAGCAGTACTTCGACTCGGTCGGCAGCGGGCTGGAGGTCATCGAGACCAGCGCCGACACATCGACGGTCCCGGCGGCGGCTGCCGCGCTCGGCGTCGAGCCCGGCCAGATCGCGAAGACTCTCGCTGTACGGGCGGGTGAGCAGGTCTTCCTACTCGTGACGAGAGGCGACGCGCGGATCGACAACCGGAAGTTCAAGGAGCAGTTCGCCGCGAAACCGCGGATGCTGCCGCTGGACGAGACCGCCGAGCTCACCGGCCAGCCTGTCGGCGGCGTCGGCCCGTTCGGCCACATCCGGGAGCTCACCCTGTACTGCGACATGTCACTGCGCGACTTCGACGCCGTCTACCCCGCGGCCGGGAGCCGTTCCAGCGCGTTCCGGATCACCCCCGACGAGCTCGGCCGCCTCACGGGCGCCGACTGGGTCGACGTCTGCTCCCTGCCGGGCGAGGCCCGGTCTCTCCACGCGCCCGGACAGCCGCTCGCATGAGCCGCATCCAGGTCGTCGGTCAGCTGTGCGTGGACCTGCGTCCAGTGCTGGGCTCTGCCGGCATCGCCGCGCCCGGCGAGCTGGCGGTGGTCGGTCCGATGTCGATCACGATGGGGGGCGCGGTCGGGAACTGCGGCCGGGTGCTGGCGGACCTGGGCGTGGACGCGTCCCTGTCGGCGTGCATCGGTGACGACGAGCTCGGCGAGATGGCGCGGCGACTTCTCGGAGCCCACCACCACGACGTGGACCTCGACGTCGCACCAGGCCTAGCCACGTCGTACACACTCGTCGTCGAGCCCGCGGGCGTGGACCGCTCCTTCTGGAACCACACCGGCGCCAACGCCGCGTTCGTCGGCGACTGCGCGGTGACCGCCGACCGGTTGCTCCACTTCGGCTACCCGTCCCTCGCCCCCTCGATGTGCGCCGACGCCGGGGCGCCGATCGTACGGCTCTTCGACCGCGCGCACACCGAAGGCGTCGCCACCTCGCTCGACCTCGCATTCGTGGCCGACAACTCGCCCGTACGGGACGTGGACTGGGCCACCCTGCTGAGCACTGCTGTCGCGGCAGCCGACGTCTTCTGCCCCAGCTGGGACGACCTCGTCAGCTGCCTCGGACTACCCGTCAACGCCGACGACGCGTACGTGTCCGAGTGGGCCGACCGCTTCCTCGCCTGGGGCACCGGCATCGTGCTCATCACCCGCGGCACGCGAGGTTCCTACCTCGCGACGGCTGCCCCGGACAGGTTGCGAGCCTTCGCGGCCTGCGGCCTCGACCCCGACGAGTGGGCGGGTACGAGGAGGTGGCAGGTCCCCGAGGTACAGGGCGCTGTCACGACGACGAACGGCGCCGGCGACGCGTACAAGGCGGCGTTCCTCTCGCGTCTGGTCGCCGGTGATGGGCCAGATGGCTGTCTCGACTTAGCCGGCCGCGTGGTCGCCCGCTACCTCGCGGGGCTCCCGCTCGCGGGCTGAGGCTCACGGTCGCGGGAACGCCCGCGCGCCAGGTCCACGATGCCGACCACGAGGGCCAGGGAGATGAAGGCCAGCGTCGCGCGCAGCCCGATCGCGGCCGCTCCACCCGAGTCCCCGGTGGCGGCGAGGTGGGAGAAGAAGAGGGAACCGATGACCGCGATCCCCGCGGCCGTGCCGAGACGCTGGCCCGTGTTCAGCACGCCTCCGGCTGCCCCGGCCTGGTGCACCGGCACGTTCGCCAGCGTGAGGGTGACGTTGGGGGAGATGACGAGACCGCCGCCGACGCCGGCGATGAGCATCGGCAGTGCGAGCCACCAGCCGGCTGCGGCCCCGTGGTGCCCACCGAGAACCAGGTCCGTGGCGCCCAGCCCGAGGCCGACCACGACGAGCCCGATCACGACGAGCGAGCGGCCCATCCGGCTCACCAGCCGCCCACCGATCGTGGCGCTGACAGCGGACCCCAGCGCAAAGGGGGTCAGGGACAGGCCCGCCTCGAGCGGGGTGTAGCCGAGCCCGTTCTGGAGGTACAGGGTGAGCACGAAGACCACTCCCGTGAAGCCCGCGAAGTAGAGCGCACCGAGCAGGGCGCCGGCACCGTAGCCGGGTCGGGCGAACAGCGAGAGCCTCACCATGGGGATTCGCCCCGAAACCTCCTGCCGTCGCTCCCACCACCAGAACGCGACCAGGCACAGGGCGCCGGCGACCACGAGCAGCACGTCCAGCAGCCGCCACTGCTGGGTGACCAACGGCCAGAGGAGACCCACCACGCCGGCTCCGAGCAGTACGGCCCCGAGCGGGTCGAGGTCGTGCACCGGCTCGGGGTCGGTCACCGGGTCGATGTAGTGACGGGCCAGCAGGATCGCGAGCAGGCCGACGGGCAGGTTGACCAGGAAGACCCAGCGCCAGCCCTCGGCATTCCCGGCGACGGCGAGGATGAGGCCGCCCAGCACGGGGCCGACCGCGGTGGAGATCCCGATCGTGGTGCCCAGCCGACCGAACGCCCGGCCTCGTTCGGCGCCGCTGAACAGTTGCTGGATGAGTCCCGACACCTGTGGGTTGATGATGCCGCCACCCACGCCCTGGAGCAGCCGAGCGCCGACCAGCCACCACGCGTTCGGGGACAGGCCGGCGGCAACGCTCGAGGCGGTGAACACGGCCACACCGATGATGAACATCGTCCGGCGGCCACGCGCGTCGCCGAGACGGCCCGCGGCGACGAGGACGAGTCCGAAGCTCAGCGCGTACCCGGAGACGATCCACTGCAAGGCGGAGGCAGGTGCGTTGAGGGCCTGCCGGATCGAGGGCAGCGCGACGTTGACGATGCTCACGTCGAGCAGGGTCATGAATCCTGCGGTGAGGGCGACGCTGAGAGCCTTCCAGCGGCGGGGATCGGGTTCCGTGGTCGCCGCCGCGGCGTATCCCTGCCCCTGCGTCGAGGCTGGCGGCTCGGTCATGGCGGTGAGCCTAGGTCAGGCAGCAAGCTAACGGGGTCGGTCGCGGAGGGAGCCGCTCACCCAGCGGGCCGATGACTCTCGATGAAGTCGACGACGAGGTCGAGGGTGGCGGGCTTCCAGAACGACGGGTCGCCGTGGTCGGCGGCGGCGATCTTGTAGAACGTGACGTCCTGCCCGGCCGCGCGCAGCGCCTCGACGAGCAGGATCGACTGCCCGAACGGTACGAGCCGGTCCGCGCTGCCATGGATGACGAGGAACGGCGGCAGGTGGCGGCCCTCGCCGATGTGGGTCATGAGCACCGTGGGGTTCGCACGTTCAGGGTTGTCGAGCACGTCGACGCCGCCGATGAGCAGTCCCTCCGGGCTGTCCGCTGCCCGGTGGTCCTGAACCGAGGGCTCCTCGTTCATCCGTGAGATGTCGGTCGGGCCGTAATAGTCGACGACCGCGTAGATCTCGGGGGAGGGCGCGTCGACGGGCTCGTCCGAAAAGTACGGGTCGTCGCTGGTCAGAGCCGTCAGTACAGCCGTGTGCGCACCGGACGAGTCGCCCCACAGCGCGATGGGACCAGGAGCGATGTGGAGGTCGGCGGCATGCGCCTGCAGGTACCGCAGCGCCGTCCGTACATCCCGTACCTGCGCCGGGAACCCCGCCACGCTCGACGGTCGGTACTCGACGAACGCCACCACGTACCCACGCTCCGCCACCGCCCCCAGCGTCGGGATCCGCGCCCCGACCTGCTGCTCGCGCCACGCGGAGCCCTGGACGAAGACCACCAGCGGGTACGTCTCGGTGCTCCACGGCGGGGCCACGACGGCGAGGTGCAGCGTCCGTCCCGACTTCTCCGCGTAGGGGATGCCGATCATCGCCTGCGCCCGATCCGGCAGGGTGTCCGCCTCGAGGACCAGCATCGGCTCGGTGGTCAGCGGCGAGTCCGGGAACTCGTCCTCCATCGTCAACGGCTCGATCCAGCGCGCGGGCGGTACGGGCGTGTAGGGCATGTCATCTCCTCGCAGAGATCGTAGGGTCCGGATGTATCACGGGCCCGGCCCGCCGCTCTTCATGGACGTGAGCGAGACGACGGTGTACCTCAACGGATTGCGGATGGTGATCCCCACACGAGTCGTACGAGCTTCGAGGCTGCTCACGCAGGGTTACAGGTCCGGTCCCGCCACCACGTGCTGACTTGGGGGAGCACGTGAGGCGGGACCGTACGACGCCATTCGTACGAGCCGACCTGTACCTGCGTGAGCGCGTGACACACCGCCGGTACGCGGATGTCGCCGCGACCGTCGGCGGCGCGAGCGCCTGTACCGCTCGGCGAGAGGACCTGTACCGCGTGGGGAGAGGACCTGTACCGCGTGGGGAGAGGACCTGTTCCGCGTGGGGAGAGGACATGTCGTCTCCCCGAGGGCTACCTCAAGGGGTTGGCGGCCACCAGCGTCCAGGTGGGGTGCTTGGCGGTGCGGTTGTCGCCGGAGGACTGGTGACGGAGGCGGCGGCCGACCCAGGGGGCCACGTGGTCGCGGTAGTAGAGGGCCTCGGCGCCGAGCCCCTGACTCCACGCCCTCGGCGTCGGCCCGGGTTCGACCAAAGACTCCACGCCCAGCGCGCTGAGAACCTTCGCCGCCATCCGGGCGTGACCGTACGGGTTGAGGTGGAGCCGGTCGTCGCACCAGAACTGCGCCTCGCGGAGCTCTTGGTCGGCGATCCCGTTCACGTACAGGATCCCGAGCTCGTCGGCCAGCTTCAGACCCGCCGCGGCGAGTGTCTCGGCGCGCTCGTGAATGGTCCGGCCGAACGGCAGTCCATCGGACGGATCGGGGCCGCTCAGCAGTACAGGTCGTACGCCCGCCTCGAGGCACTGCTCTACCGCGCGGCGGATCAGCCCCATCTGTACGGACAGGTCATGTCCCGGCCGCAGCATGTCGTTGCCGCCGCCGTTGAACGTGAGAAGTGTCGGTAGGGGGTCCAGCGCCAGCGCGGCAGGCAGCTGGTCCCGCGCGATCGGCATCAGCAGCCGCCCGCGGATCGCGAGGTTGGCGTAGTGCACCGGCTCGGTGCTCGATGCCGCGAGCCCCTCGGCGACCCGATCGGCCCAGCCCCTCGGCGTACCGTCCTCGCGCCAGTCCCCGACGCCCTCCGTGAAGCTGTCCCCGATCGCGCAGTACCGCATGCAGCCATCCTGCCGAATCCCCGACCCGCAACGAAGTCCGGACCCGGGGCGCGAGGCGACGTACATTCACTGGCACTCAGACGGTCTCTGATGCGTATGTGGCACCGGTGGCCCTGTATTTGCCCTTGAATGGCGGAGCGGTTCCCACCAGCGCTGAGCGGATCGCGAGATACGTATGGGTCTGACGGCTGGGACGTGAAACGATCGCGCTCGTGACTGAAGATGTCTTCCGCTTGTCGAGCCGGTTCGCCCAGATGAAGTCGTCCCCGGTGCGGGACATCCTCGCGGTGCTCGGCCGCGGCGACATCATCTCGTTCGCCGGCGGCATCCCGGACCCGACGCTGTTCGAACTGGCCGACTTCCGCGAGTCGTTCGCGTACACCCTGGAGAACTACGGCCCTCGCGCGCTCCAGTACGCGTCCACGATCGGCGAGCCGGAGCTCCGCGAGCAGGCCGCGAAGCGGATGTCTCGCCACCTGCCGACCGAACCGAACCAGGTCCAGGTGACCAGTGGCTCGCAGGAGGGCCTCTACCTCGTCGCCACGACGCTCGTCGACCCGGGCGACGTGATCCTCGTGGAGCGCCCCACGTACCTCACGGCCGTACAGGCATTCACCCTTGTCGGCGCGCGAATGGTCGGCGTCGACAGCGACGAGTTCGGGATGTTGCCGGACGCTCTCGACGACGCCATCGAGACCCACGACCCCAAGCTCGTCTACCTCATCCCGACGTTCCAGAACCCCACCGGCCGCACGATGTCGGCCGACCGCCGCGCGGCGATCGCCGAGGTGCTGGTCCGTACGGGTGTGCCGCTCCTCGAGGACGATCCGTACGGCGAGCTCCGTTTCGAGGGCGAGTCCGTGCCGCCGATCGCGGCACAGCCCGGCATGGCCGAGCGCACCGTGCTGCTGAACTCCGCCTCCAAGGTCATGGCCCCCGGCGTACGTGTCGGCTGGCTCCGCGCAGAGGGCCAGATCCTGCGCTCTCTGGAGATCGCCAAACAGGGTGTCGGGCTGCAGACGGCCGTCACCGACCAGCTGGCGGTCGCGCACTACCTCGCCACGTACGACCTCGACGCGCACATCGCAAAGGTGGCCGACGTGTACCGGACACGACGCGATGCGATGCTCGCGGGTCTGGACGCACGTCTGCCCGAGAGTGCCACCGCGACCCGTCCCGAAGGCGGCATGTTCGTGTGGGTACGGATCGGCGGCGACGTCGACTCAGCGCTGATCCTGCCGAAGGCCGTCGATCTGGGAGTCGCGTTCGTCCCCGGCTGGCCGTTCTACGCCGACCACCCCGACCGTACGACGATGCGCCTGAGCTTCGTCACGAACTCGCCCGAGATGATCGACGAGGGCCTCAGCCGCCTGGCGACCGCCTGGGGCTGGTAGCCCTGGGGTGTGCGACCGGACAGACATCTAGATGCCTGTCCGGTCGACGTGCCGCCTGTCCGGTCGCACAGGGTCAGGACCGGCCCCACTTCGTACTGACGGGGTTGCGTACCTTCAGGTAGCGCCGCTGGAAGACGAGGCCGAGGGCCACCAGGCCCACGTACAGCGCGTACCAGCCCCAGCCTTCCGCGAACACGGCGGTGATCGTCGCCTGCCCGAGAGCGGTGGGCCCGACCTTGCCGAGCGCCAGCATCGTGCCCAGTGTTGTCACGCTCGCGCCGGTGAGCACCGTGAGGATGACGAGGATGAGGCCCGGCAGGTCGAGGCGCCAGGCGACGATCGCCAGCACGATCGCACCGATGATGCCTGCGATCAGCGACGCGGTCGGGTTGTCGACGTGCAGCGCAACCACCAGGCTCGTACCCAGCGTGAAGCCGATCGCGGCAAGGCCTCCGATCATCGCGACCTTGTAGACGAAGAACGCGAGCAACCCGAACACCACGGCGCCGATCGCGCCGCCGATCAGGCTCGCCTGGCTCTGGAACAGGACAGTGTTCGTGACTTGGGCGACGACGGCCGAGCCGACCACGAACCCGACCAGCGCACCGAACAGGCTGATGATCGCCCGGATCGTTGCGTAGCCGCGCAGGACCAGCGACAGCCCGATCAGGGCCGCCACCACACCGATCGCCGTACTGGTCATCCGACCTCCGTGAGCTCGACTCGTACACCCATGGTGCCCCGCGCACCTGTCAGGCGCCCGCGCGGGGCGCGACTCGCCAGAACTCGCGGCTCAGCGCGCGTGACGCGGAGGGGCTGACGGGGCCGTCGCCACATCGGACGGGTCGGCGCGACGAGGGGTGATGTCGATGGCGAAGCGGTGTGCGAACTGCTTGAGGGGCCCCGGCGCCCACCAGTTGAGGTCGCCCAGCACGGTCATCGTCGCCGGTACGAGCAGCATGCGGACGAGCGTCGAGTCGAGCACGACGACGATCGCGAGCGTGACGCCGATCTCCTCGATCGGGACGAGCGAGCCGGACCCGAAGCCGATGAAGACGACCACGATGACCGACGCCGCCGAGGTGATGATGCGGCCGCTGCGCTGGAGACCCAGCCGTACGGCCTCGTCGTTGCTCTTGCCCAGGTCGTACAGCTCCTTGACCCTGTCGAGCAGGAAGACCTCGTAGTCCATCGCCAGCCCGAAGCCGAACGCGATGGCGATGGCGACGATGTACGACTCGAGGCCTGTCACCGCGAACCCGTGCGCTGTCGAGAAGATCCACGTCGATATCCCCACGGACGCCGCGATGGAGATCCCGTTGGTGATGAGGGCTTTGAGCGGTACGAGCAGGGAGCCGGTCATCAGGAAAAGCATGATGAACGTCGCGACGACGATCATCGTCGCGGCCAGCGGGAAGCCGTCGAGCAGCGCCTGCGTGAAGTCGAGCTGACCGGCCGCCTCGCCGGCAACCATCAGCGACGAGTCGATGCCGCGGATCCCCCTGACGACCGCCACCCCGTCCTTGCCGCCGGGGTCTGCCAGGTCGAACCTCACCTGCAGCAGGACGTGGTTGTCCTTCAGCGTCATCGGCGCGTCCACGCTCTTCACATGGGGGAGCGCGGCGATCTTCGACGACAGCGTCGCGAGCGCGGCGTCGCCGGGGTTGGTCGGTGTGACCACGTAGGCGTCGGGCGCGGCCAGATAGGGGAACTGGGCGTCGAGCGTGTTGAAGTACGAGCGCTGCTCGCTGCCCTTCGGCAGCAGGTCCAGGCCGCTGTTGCGCAACTGGAGTCCGCCCAGGGGCAGGATCGCGAGGGCCAGCAGCACGAGGACCGCGGCGATGATCCACCACGAGCGCCGCTGGACCCAGCTGGCGAGCTTGGAGAAGGCGCCCTCATCCTTCGACGAGTCGCCGAGGACGCGCAGAAGAGTGCCGAAGACGGGGATGCGACGCAACACGCTCACGTGCGCGAACCGGCGCGCGAACAGCGTGAGCACCGCAGGCAGCAACGTGATCGCCGACAGGAGCGCCAGCACGACGACGCTCGCGGCCGCCACGCCGATGCCGCGCAGGATCGTCGGCGACATGGCGAGCAGCCCGAGGACGGACGTCGCGATCGTGAGCGCCGAGAACGCGACCGTACGTCCGGCCGTGGAGACCGTACGACGGACTGCGAGCTGGACGAGGGGGTCGTGGCGGCTCGGCCCGCCGGTGAGGAGGGCACCCGCGAGCGTCAGCTCCTCGCGGAAGCGCGACACGATGAGCAACCCGTAGTCGATGGACAGGCCGAGGCCGATGACGGTCACGACGTTGACGGTGACCGAGTCGAGCTTCATGGCGTAGGACAGGGCGAGAACCGCCCCGAAGCCGCCGAGGATCGAGGCGATCGCGCCGATGATAGGCATCCCGGCGGCGAGCAGCCCGCCGAAGACCAGCACCATGACGACCAGGGAGATGGGTAGCGAGACGGCCTCTGCCCGTACGAGGTCGCTCTCCATCACGTCGTTGATCGAGCGCACGATGAGGTGGGTGTTCGACGCGATGGTCGTCGCACCCGGGATGGCGGCGCTGATGTCGGAGCCGAACGTACGGAGACGGGCCGTGACCGCGTTGCTGGCGGTGAGCTCAGCGTCGGAGGTGAGCCCGTCAGCGAGCAGGACCTGTACGACGAAGCTCTTTCCGTCCGTCGCGATGAACGGCAGGATCCGCGGATCCGGAGGGGCGATCGCCCACGGGTCGACCACGGTGCTGACGCCCGAGATCGCCGTCAGATCCGTACGGGCGGTAGCCATCGTCGGGGCCAGCCTGGTCATTTGCGTGGAGCTGGTGACATCGACACCCTTGACCAGGAGCCGTACGGACGAACCGCCGGCCGAGTTGTCGAGGATCACGCTCGCCTTCTCAGACCCACTGCCCGGTACGCGCGGATCGGACGCCTCGAGCTTGTCGAAGACCCCCTGCCCGCCCACGCCACCGATCGCCAGCGCCGCCGACGTGATCGTCAGCACCAGCCATATGGCGATGACGACGAACGGGTGCCTCGTCGTGAGGCGGCCGAGGGCGGCGAACACCTTCAAACTGTCCCACAGTCCTAGTCCTGGCCGGGTTCCAATCGACGTCGCGGTTCTGAGCTGGGTGCAGGGAGCGACCGTGGGGTCGAGGAGTCGCGACACGCCGAGAATCGCTCTGAGCACGCGCAGTTCGTGACCCCTCGACTGCAGGTGGGTACCGGTCGAGTCCGGCGGGAGGCGCAGTACGTGCTGCACTACGCAGCCTAGGGGGATCCATCCGCCGCCCTCGGCCGTCTGGAGGTCTCGGAGGGAGTCCGCTCGAGGTCGGTGGAAGCCGTCGCATCTCTCAGGACTCCCGGGCCGCGAGCCGCCCTCAGCCATGACAGCGCGCAGTGCAGCACGTACGGAGCCTCCCGCAGGGCGTACGGAGTCTTTCGCGGAGGACAGACCGTGCGGGTCAGTCGGCCGCGAGCGCTGCTGCGCCGATGATGCCGGCGGCGTTCTTCAACGTCGCGGGGATGATCGGGGTCTCGAGCTTGAGCAGCGGGAGGAACTTGTCGGGCTTGCGGCTCACCCCACCGCCGACGACGAACAGGTCGGGGGAGAAGAGGAACTCGAGGAACGTGTAGTACGGCTGGAGGCGCTGGGTGGCCCAGATCTCGTACGAGAGGCCCTCGCGCTCCTTAGCCGATGCCGCCGCTCGGGACTCGGCGTCGTAGCCGCTCAGCTCGATGTGGCCGAGCTCGGCGTTGGGGATCAGGACGCCGTCGTACAGCAGCGCGCTCCCGATGCCGGTGCCCAGCGTTGTGAGGATGATGAGGCCGTCGCGGCCCTTCGCCGCTCCGTACCGCAGCTCGCCGACGCCCGCGGCGTCGGCGTCGTTGACGAGGTGGACGTGGCGGCCCAACGTCTCGGAGAACAGCTTCTCGCCGGCGCAGTTCATCCACGACTTGTCGATGTTGGCCGCGGACTTCACGACCCCGTGCCGGACGATGCCGGGGATCGTGACGCCGATCGGCGCGTCGGCCGGCAGTGTTGAGAGGAACTGCTTGGCGATCTGGCCCACGACCTCCGCGACAGCTTCGGGCGTGGACTTCGCGGGCGTCGCGATCTTGACCCTGTCCTCGAGGAACTCGCCGGTGACCAGGTCGACGGGGGCACCCTTGATGCCGCTTCCGCCGATGTCGATTCCCAGCGCTACGGTCGGCTTGTCGGCCACGGAGTCCTCCTCGAGACGGGCACGGCCGACTCTGCTTGGCCGCTGGCCCGCATCCTCCCGCACCCCGTGTGCGGCTGCAATCGGCGGGGTCGGCTCAGTCCTCGGTCTCGGACTGATGGGGCGAGGGTTAGCCTCCGGACTTGCGGCGGAACTCGCGCTTGCCCGCAGCGGCACGGTGGGGCCCGCCCGCGACCTTGCTGCCTTGCGCGTGCGTCTCGCCGGACGACTGCTTGCCCTTCTTGGCCTCCAGCGCGAGCCGCATGGCCTCCTTGGGATCGATGGCCTCGGGCTCGGTCGTCTCTTCACTCATGAGGGTCACTCTGCCACGACGCACGCCCGCACAGCAGCCAAGATCCGGCAGCGCGGTACGGCGCTGTACGGACATCAGCCCCGTACGATGACGCGATGACGCCGTACCCCCACCTGTTCGCCCCGCTCGACCTCGGGTTCGTGACGCTCCCGAACCGCGTGGTCATGGGGTCGATGCACGTGGGGCTGGAGGAGGCGCCGGACGGCTTCGTACGGCTCGCCGCATTCTACGCCGAACGCGCCGCCGCGGGCGTCGGCCTCATCGTCACCGGCGGCATCGCGCCGAACGCGGAGGGCCGCCTGGCTCCGAACGGCGCGACCCTGACCACCCCCGCCGAGGCCGAGCCCCACCGCCTGGTCACCGACGCCGTCCACGCCGCAGGCGGGCTGATCTGCCTGCAGATCCTCCACGGCGGCCGGTACGCGCTCCACCCCGACAGCGTCGCCCCGAGCCCGCTGCAGGCGCCGATCTCTCCCTTCACGCCCCGCGAGCTGACCGCCGAAGACATTCGCGCGACGATCGACGACTTCGCCCGGTGCGCCGAGCTGGCTCGCGACGCGGGCTATGACGGCGTCGAGATCATGGCGTCGGAGGGGTACCTGCTCAACGAGTTCCTCGCAGCCCGTACCAACCAACGCACCGACGAGTGGGGCGGCGCCTACGAGCGCAGGATGCGGATGCCGGTCGAGGTCGTACGGGCCGTGCGCGAGCGGGTCGGACCCGCGTTCCTCCTCGTCTACCGGCTCTCAATGCTCGACCTCGTGGAGGGCGGACAGAGCCAGGACGAGGTACGGGTCCTCGCCCGGGCGGTGGAGGAGGCCGGCGCGACGATGATCAGCACCGGCATCGGCTGGCACGAGGCGCGGGTGCCGACGGTCGCCACGAGCGTTCCACGCGCCGCGTTCGCGGGCGTAACGGCGGCCCTGCGCGACTCTGTGTCGATCCCGCTCATCGCAGCGAACCGGATCAACACCCCCGACGCCGCCGAGGCGATCCTGGCCGCCGGCCACGCCGACCTCGTCTCGATGGCCCGGCCGTTCCTCGCCGACCCGCAGCTCCTGGTCAAGGCTGCCGCCGGGCGGGCGGACCGCATCAACACCTGCATCGCCTGCAACCAGGCATGCCTCGACCGGGCGTTCGCGGGTCTCGTCGGCTCGTGCCTGGTGAACCCCCGGGCGTGCCACGAGACGGTGCTCACTCTTCTGCCCGCCGCGATCCCTCGTACCGTCGCGGTCGTCGGTGCAGGCCCTGCCGGGCTCGCGGCCGCGACGACCGCCGCCCGATGTGGCCACTCCGTGACGCTCTTCGAGGCCGACGACGAGATCGGCGGGCAGTTCAGGCTCGCGCGGCAGATCCCGGGCAAGGAGGAGTACGGCGAGACGCTGCGGTACTTCGCCGGTGAGCTGCTCGAGGTGGGTGTGGAGGTACGAACTGGCGTACGCGCGGGCCTCGAGGACCTCGCGGGATTCGACCGGGTCGTACTGGCCACCGGTGTCACGCCGAGGCTGCCGGACGTGCCGGGCATCGACCATCCCTGCGTCGTGACGTACCAGCAGGTGCTCGGCGACCACGTCCCGGTCGGGAAGCGGGTCGCGATCATGGGCGCCGGCGGCATCGGCGTCGACGTCGCCGACTACCTCACGGCCCCTGCGGGATCGACCCGGGAGTCCGTCGCGGAGTTCTACGCCCAGTGGGGCATCGATCCGACCTACACGGCGCTGGGAGGACTCGTACCGCCACAGCCCGAGACGCCGGCCCGCCTCGTCCATCTCGTACAGCGCAAGAACACCCCCGTTGGCGCGGGCCTCGGCCGTACCACCGGCTGGATCCACCGGGCCGTGCTCGCGCGACGGGGGGTGCGGATGATCCGCGGCGCGACGTACGAGCGGATCGACGATGCCGGACTCCACCTCATGGTGAACGACGAGCGAGTCACCCTCGAGGTCGACACCGTCGTCGTCTGTACGGGCCAGGAGCCGCAGCGCGAGCTGTACGAGGGGCTGCGCGCGGCCGGTGTCCACGTCGACCTGGTCGGCGGTGCCGACATCGCCGCCGAGCTGGACGCGGAGCGAGCGATCCGCCAGGCCACCGAGGTCGCCGCGGCCCTCTGAGGTCCGATTCCCCAACAGCTGCGCGGGACAGGTCCTCTCCTCGACGGGATAGGTGCTCTCCTCGACGGGATAGGTGCTCTCCTCGACGGGATAGGTCCTCTCCTCAATTGCGGTTGGGCGGGGCGGGCTCCTTGGCTCCGGGACCCACACGGAAACTCGGCGCAACACTTCCCGAACCCGTGACGCATGCGGACGTGGCTGGTTGGATCGAGCCCGTGCACTCTTCTCTCTCGTCGCTTCCCGCCCGCACCGCCAAGACCCACGAGCGGATCCGGGACAACGTCTACGGGCGCCGCGTGCCCGCGACGATCACGGTCAACCACCTTCCCGGCGAGCCGGTGGGCTTCGAGGAGGCGACCGGCGGCGAGTTCGTACCGTTCACGCTCGGCACGGCGTGGGGCAGCGGTTGGTCGACGTCGTGGTTCACGTTCACCGTCACGAAGCCCGCTGACGCGACCGGACGCTGGGAGCTCCTCGTCGACCCGGGCTTCAACGGGAACTCCCCGGGCTTCCAGGCCGAGGGCCTGTTCTGGAGCACGGACGGCCTGCCGCTCAAGGGGCTGAACCCGCTCAACGGCTACCTGCCGCTGCCCGACCTGGCGCCGGGCCAGACGTACACAGTCTTCCTCGAAGCCGCCGCGAACCCGACAGTTTTCCGCAGCGCCGACACCGGCTACTCCGACCTCGACACGACGCCCGACACCCCGATGTACACGTTCCGGGTCGCGGAGCTCGCGGAGCTGAACGAGGAGGTGTACGCCCTCGACCTCGACCTGTCCGTTCTCAACGAGCTCCAGGGCGAGCTGCCCACCGGCCCGCGCAAGGCGCTCGTCAACACCGCGATCTCTGATGCGCTCGACGCGCTGGACGTACGCAACGTGGCAGGGACCGCTGCCGCCGCGCGCGCCGCCCTCGCCCCTGCCCTGGCCGCACCGGCCTCCGCGGGAGAGCACACGATCTCGGCCGTCGGCCACGCGCACATCGACTCGGCCTGGTTGTGGCCGATCCGGGAGACCATGCGCAAGTGCGCCCGTACGTTCTCCAACGTCGCCACCCTCGCCGCTGACTACCCCGACCTCGTCTTCGCGTGCAGCCAGGTCGTCCAGTACGCGTGGATGCGCGACCACTACCCCGAGGTGTTCCGCCGCATCAAGGAGACCATCGCGGCCGGCAACTGGGCACCCGTCAGCGGCATGTGGGTCGAGTGCGACTCCAACCTTCCGGGCGGTGAGGCGATGGTGCGCCAGTTCACGTACGGCAAGCGGTTCTTCGCCGAGGAGCTCGGCGTCGAGGCGAACGAGGTCTGGCTGCCCGACACGTTCGGCTACTCCGGCGCGCTGCCGCAGATCGCGCGCCTCGCCGAGAGCCGCTGGTTCATGAGCCAGAAGATGAGCTGGAAC
>Ga0182021_10000696_pt1 | contig 36970 bp, 37 predicted proteins | sample 612E3MmetaG_FD_120493 | JGI IMG/M metagenome (GOLD analysis project Ga0182021, IMG submission 120493) | Permafrost microbial communities from Stordalen Mire, Sweden - 612E3M metaG (Illumina Assembly) | ecosystem: Environmental > Terrestrial > Soil > Wetlands > Permafrost | place: Sweden...
AACAGGCTCGGCAGAACCGCGCCTGTCAACAATTCTGGCCCTGGCTCTCGCAGGCAGGATCTCCCACCGGCTCGAACCATTCGCCCACGGCGCCGCGCAAGACATCGCCGTCGCCGAACTCGACATCGATCTCCAGATCCTGGGTTGCGTATTTGTGCACCCCGACAACCCGGCCAATATCGGACGCGGCATAGCCCAAGCGCATCTGGCTAGCGTTCTTCCACTTCACCTGGCTTCCCAGCTCAAACCTCATCGAATTCCCCGATTTTATTGCCCAATATGGACACTCATACTGATTCGTAAGGAAAAATTCGGGCGGCTTGAGCAGGGGCGCCGCCGCTGATAAGCTCCGGCGGGTATTTGGGCGTAAGGGCTCGATGCGAAATAAATGCGTCGGATGGCGCAGGATTTTTGTTCGTCCGCCAGGCGCGGAAAGGGGCGCATACCGGGGTATGCAACCTTTTTGCAACGCAGCGGAGGGACAAAAAGACAAGCGAGATGGCGCATTTATTTCGCATCGAGCCCTTAGTTTCAACGCACGGACAAGGCGGCCAGCATGGACGGCATCATCGTCAATTACGATCCCAAAAGCGCAACCGGCATTATCCGGGCCGGCGGCAAGACGTACCCGTTCAAGAGGGCCGATTGGCAGGAGAGGCGAGCGCCGAGGATCGACGACCGGGTTGAATTCGAGGCGCAAAACGATAGCGCTACGCAGGTCTATCACATGGCAGAGAAAGATAGATTACCAATAGCGCCAGAAAAACTTGCGGCAAGCTTCGATCTTGGTCTTATCGCAGGCGGTTATGCTATTGTATTTTTCATGGCAGCCATCTTCGATAGCTTGATAAATGTTATTGGCCTTGACGCTAACGACATGATCGGCTTGTTCGTTATACTCGATCTCCTCACATTGGCGGCGTGGATACGGGGCACAAACTATAGGATCATGCGGACCGTCGCCACCGTGTGCGCCGTGGCCGTCACCGGCTTGGCCGCGTTCATTTTGCTCCGGCACATGCTGCAGGGCGAGGCATAAGACGCTCAGCCGCCGCGGCCGGCCCACCAGCGTTCGAGCGCGGCGTCGTCCGCCTCGACCCATTGCGAGAAGCCGCCGGCGAATTCGAGAAAGTGGCCGGCGAAGGAGGGCTTGATACCGGCCACGCAGGGCAGGTCCGCCGCCGCCGCCGCCTGGAAGGCGTCCAGCAAGCCCCCGCCCTCCGCCTCGATTTTCCCGAACTTGCTCAGCACCACGACATCCGCGCCCCGCTCGATGGCCGCCAGCACCGTCTGGCACGCGGCGGCAAGCCCCGCGGTATCGATCTTGCAGGAGGTCGATCCAGAGCCAAGATTTTGCGTAATCGGAACGATCGTGCTGCCGGCCGCCTCGCGCAGCACCAGCGTTTCGCAAAGGCCGCAGTTTTCGTGAACCGCAAGCTCCTCGATCACGCCCGCGACGCGCAAGCCCTCCCGGATGCGGCGCTCGGCGAAGCGCGCGAGCAGCCCCTGGATCTCGGCGGTCGTGGCACCCTGAAGCGCGCCGATCCGGAAACCGGCTGTGAGCGCATCTGTGTCGGGTTCGGCTACGGTCTGCATGGCGGCGCTGGCTCCAAATCCTTACGCGAAGGCTCGCACGAGGCGATCATATAAGAGTTCCGGAGGCGTCCGCCACCCCTTCGAAAATGCGGCGGCGTTGTCTTCTAAATGTTGAAATAGTTTAGCACAGGCGCCTTTACGGATCGTTACAACGGCAAGGTATTGATTATGCGAAGAAAAGTCGGCGCACATATGGTTAATTCGCGATCCACGGATATATTTAACGGGATTCTGCAAACGTGGAATCGGGGCAAAAGCACGGAAAAATTCGCAAAAATCGCCCTCTGGGAGACATACGGGCCGCGCGTTTACCTTGCCGGCATTAAGCATGCCGGCGCGCCCTACGGGGGTAACGGACTTTTAACACTCGCGATGCTCCGCATTTCGCCGCCGGCGCTTTACCCCGGTACCGCCACGCCTTCGCCGTAAATACGGTATCATCGCGATGGTAATCCTTGTGAGGAGTTTTAAGCTTGCGATGGGGGCTCCATGCGGTTCGTAGCATTGCTGTTTCTTGGGGTGATGCTGGCGGCGGGGCTTGCCCGCGCGCAGGAGGCCGGCAGCGGCTGGCTCGGCGTCGAGTTTGCCGGCCTTACCCAGGAGGAGGCGAACGCGCTGGGTTGGGAGGCCCCGCGCGGCGCGAAGGTCGTGAAACAGGTGCCGGGGGGACCGGCGGAGGCGGCGGCGCTGCAGGCTGGCGATGTCGTGTGGTCGCTCGACGGGGTAGAGATCGAGAACGTCAAGGCGCTCATTGAGGCGGTCGCGAAGAAAGCGGCGGGCACGCAAGTCCGGCTCGGCATCCAGCGGGCGGGGCGCGAGAAGCGGCTGGCGGTAACGCTGGGCGCGATGCCCGCGCAGTCTGCTACGGCGAAACCAATGGTGGCGGAGGATGCGCCCATCCCGATGCTCGACACCGGCGGGCATATGGCGCTGATCCAAAGCATTGCCTTCACGCCGGATGGGCGGCAGATCGTCTCGGCATCTGAGGACAAGACCATCCGGGTATGGGATTTGGCGACTGGCAAAACGGTGCGCACAATCCGCGGCGAGGTGGCGCCGGGCCAAGCGGGCGGAATCCGCGCCATGGCGCTGTCGCCGGATGGCAAATGGCTAGCGGCGGGAGGAACGTTTACAGGCGGCAATCCTGGGGATTTCGGCGCCATTCGCCTCTACGATTTCGCCAGCGGTAAGCTGGTGGCGTTGCTAAGGGGCCACAAGAACGCCGTATCCGGCCTCGCCTTTTCGCCGGATGGCCGGCATCTGCTTTCGGGGAGCGTAGATTTCACCGCCATCCTCTGGGATGTCGCGCCGGGTCGCGTGCTACACAGGTTGCGCGGCCATAGGGACGCAATCAGTGCGGTGGGCTTCACGCCCGATGGCCAGCGCGCGGTGACAGCTAGCCTTGACCATGACCTGCGGCTGTGGCGTGTTGCCGATGGCGGCGAGGCCGCGACGCTGCAGGGCCATAACGATAAGGTCCAGAGCCTTGCGGTTGCCCTGGATGGCACAATAGCCTCCGGGGACAGGTCAGGCGAAATCCGGCTTTGGGATGGGAATACGGGCGCGCATCTGCGCTTGCTGGCGCGGCAGAAGACGATCGTGGGCAGCCTCAGCTTCAGTCCGGATAGCAAACGGCTGCTGTCAACCTGTGTCGGCATCCACATATCTTGCGCAAAGCTAGCTCAATATGTTTGGGACGTCGCCAGCGGACAGGAGACCGTCGCCTATCGCGGCCAAGACTTTTTTGTTTACGCCAGCGCCATCAGCCCCGATGGGCGATGGGCGGCGACCGGCGGGGGCAACGAGCGCGAAATCCACCTATGGGACCTCGCGAGCGGCCAGCGCCGTCCCGGCCCGGATGGCCAGCCTTTGACGCTCGGTGGCAGCGGGTGGCAGGTTATTTGGGCGGGATTTACACCTGACGGAAAACAGATTGCCTGGGGCGCTTTTCACAAGGGCGCTACCAACTCATATGCCCTGACGCTTCCATCGGGCGATGCGCCACTAACGGCGCCGGCGCCTATTGCCACCAATCAGCCTATTCTCCGCACCACGCTCGAACATGACGGCTGGTCGCTGAGTCGCCCATATCCCAACAGCCACGGCCTCGATATCAAGCAGGGGGACAAGGTGGTGGCCAGCATCGGCAATGCGCCCGTGGCCTACACTTTCACCCCTGATGGCGGGACCATCATCGCCGGCGGCGCAGGTGGCGTTCTCACCGCCTACGACCGTGCAGGCAACAAGATCGGCGATTTCATCGGCCATGAGAGCAATGCCTTTGGGGCCGTGCCCTCGCCAGATGGCCGCTATCTCGTCTCTAGCGCCGAGGATCAGACCGTCCGGCTGTGGAACCTCAGGAGCCGCGAGCTGCTCGTCACCCTGTTCCGAGGTTCGGACGGCGAATGGGTTATGTGGACGCCGCGGGGCTATTTCGCCGCTTCTCCCGCCGGCGCCGGGCTGATCGGCTGGCAGATCAACCATGGCCTGGAGAGCGCCGCCGAATACGTCACTGCCGCCCAGCTCCGCAAATCGCTGAACCGCCCGGATATCGTTGCAAAGGCCATCCAACTCGCCAGCGCGGAGGAAGCGGTGAAGCAATCGGCCGGCACGAACTTCAAGCTGAGCGACCTGCTGGCGAAGCCCGTGCCGCGGTTCCGCATCGTCTCGCCTGCCGCCAATGCCACGCTGGCCGGCGCAACCGCGCAGCTTGAACTTGCGTTGGAGGAGACGCCCGACCCGGTGAACCTCATCCGCATCTATGTCAACGGCGCACAGGTGGACGCGCGCCAGCCGGAGGACGGCCCCGGCTTCAAGCCCGGCCCGCTGGCATTCAGCGTGCCGCTTGCCAAGGGCCGCAATATCATCCGCGCCGTAGCCGTCAATGGCACAGGCGAGACCTCCGCCGAAATTGCCGTGGAGGCCCAGAGCGAAGGCGCGCTGGACAAGCGCGGCACGCTGCGCATCCTGGCCATCGGCGTGGACAAATATCCGGGCCTCGGCAAAGCCTGCCGCGAGTTGGACGGTAAGACGCCGAAAAGCTGCGATCTCTCCGCCGCCGTGGCCGACGCCACAACATTTGCGAACGCCATGACGGCGCGCCTCGGGCCGCGGCATCAGAGCGCCGTCAGCAACGTGCTGGTCAATGGCGGCAAGCGCGAGCCGTCGCGGGCCAATGTCGTGGATGCGCTCGACGAATTGCGCGGCGCGAAGCCAAACGATACCGTCCTGCTGTTCGTCTCCGGGCACGGCCTGCATGAAGGGCAGGACTACTACTTCGTGCCCACCGACGCCCAGCTCACCGATGCGGGTCTGCGCAAGTCCACGGCCGTGCCCTGGGCGCAGTTCCAGAGCGTGCTCGAAGGTGCGAACGGCCGCCGCTTCCTGTTCCTCGACACCTGCCGCTCCGGCAATCGCTACAGCCAGCGGCTCACCAACGAGGCGCACGAGCAGAACATCGTCGTCTATGCCGCCGCGCGCTGGGACCAGGACGCGCTGGAGCGGAGCGACCTCGGCGGCGGGCTGTTTACCTATGCGCTCGTTGAGGGCGTGACGGGCAAGGCGAAGGACAAGGCCGGCGAGGTGCGCGCGGAGTCTTTGCGCGATTATGTGCGGGCGCGGGTGGGCGAGTTGGCCAAGCCGCTCGGCTTCGAGCAGGAGCCGCAGTTCGTCAAAGGGCGGGACGCGGAGAATTATCTGCTGTCGCGCGGGGAGTAGGGTGTGACGGTGGCTGGCTTCACAGCATGATCGAAGCGCACAACCCCTCACCATTTCCCTCTCCCTCTGGGAGAGGGGACGCTAGAAGTTCCGCTGCGGGTCGTTCAAGGGTTCCTTCTCCATCCGCATCCGCTTGCGGATGCGGACACACCAAGACGCGAACTCGCCAAGGCGAGTTCGCGGGGAGAAGGACAGGATGAGGGGAGAGTCCCTCCGTTCAAGGCGCCATCGGGTCGAATGCACCGCCACGCCGCCGCGCCTGCCGGTTTCCGCGTTTCCAGCCCTGGTTAATCATATTTCCAGCTGGCGGATGAACCGGAAGTCGTGCGCGCCCACTCTCCGTACACACTTTGTCACAAATATTTGCTCGATAAATCAATAGTATAATCGCTCAAGCAAATAAAGATGGTGCATTCGCCCGGCGTGCGCTGTTAAGGAAATGCTGGGGGCAGGCGGGATGCGAATTCGCGGATCGGTGCGGTCAAGTTTGGTTAACGGCCGCATAATCTGGGAAATGGGCGTGGGGCGTTCCGGAACTGGACAGAAAAATATGTCCGGGTGGCGACAATTAAGGCAATTGCCTCAACCGTGCCCTTATGGCAGTCCAAGCATAGGCTGTGCTTTTGAGCGTAGATAGTTAAAGGGCGGCGGTGACTTCAATTGCCATCATGAATGCCAAGGGCGGTGTCGGTAAATCGACGCTGACCATGGCCATAGCCGAGACGCTCTCTGTGTGGCACGAGAAGAGCGTCCTTCTGATCGATGCCGATGCCCAGATGAATCTGAGCCTGATGGTGATGCCGCCGGAAAAGCTCAACGCGGCGCGGCATGCGGGCCAATCCATCGCCGGCTGGCTGTCGAGCTGCGTTGTCACGTTCCAGCGCTCCGATTGGCACGGCTGCGTGATCGGCGACATCAGCGATGTCGACGACGTTACCAAGATGTTCATCATTCCTGGTGACATGGATATGACACTGGTCGAACGCGAGATCGCGGCCAGGGGCGCGCTCGGGCGGGCGCGGCAGTCTTGCCGCTGGCTTCTGGACGAGGCATCGCAGGTGGTCGACTTCGTCCTGGTGGATTGCGCCCCCGGCATCTCGACCGTGACCGAGTGCTGGCTGCGCGAATGCGACTGGCACCTGATCCCGATCAAGCCCGACATTCTGGCCGTGAGCGGCATGGAGTATTTGCGGCTGTTCCGGCAGCGCAACCCAGGGCTCGGCTTTGCCTCGCATCTGGGCGTTCTGGTCAATATGAAGGACATGCGCTCGCCCACCGACCAGATGACCCACGAGTTCCTGTCGAAGGACGAGAGCCTGCGCTGCTTCCCGGCGGCGATCCCGCTGATCCAGCATATCCAGAAAGCCGCGCTCTTCATGAAGGAAAAGCGCTCCTATCAGAACAAGTATCCGGGCGATGCCGGCCGCGCGCTCCGCGACGTTACCGCCGAGATGATCCGGCGCGTTTCGGAAAAGCCCCCGGCATAGCCGCCTTTCCGCCGTTGAGCCGCGTGCGGTTTCCGCCAGGAGAATTGCCAGGAATGAGAGCCATAACGCTTGCCACGGCATTTGCCATCGCCGTGGCGCCATTCGCCCCCGGACTTGCCGCCGGCCCCGATTATCTTGGAACATGGAAGCTATCCGGCGCCGTGGTGGCGCCCTGGGCCGATCCAGCGGCGCGAAAGCCCGATAACGCCGGGCCGGAGCGGCTGCTCGGCAAGACCCTCGTCTTCAAGGCAGGCGAAATCGCCGGGCCGCGGCCTTTCGCGTGCAAGGGCGCGCACTACAAGCTCAAGGACTACACCGCGGACATGCTCTTTCAGGGTGCGTTCGGGGAGATGCAGTCGAAGAACAAATCCGCCGATCCGGCGAAGATCGCGGCCTCGCTCGGCTTCCCGGCCGCACGCATCGAAACGCTTGAAACCGGCTGCGGGATCGACTTTCATTTCGTCGATGGCGCCACGGCAAAAATTGGCCTCAACGATTACGTTTATACGCTGAAAAAGCAGTAGAGCCGGAAGGAGGCCGATTGGCACCGAAGAGAAAATCAGTATCTACCAATGACTTGAGCGGTATGGGTCGCAATCGCCCCGAACCGGCGCTATCCTTTTCCTCTAGCGCGAATCGAATCAGGGGGGAAGTGATGGCTTTGCGCGATAAAGTCGATGGCTGGCGTAGGCGTTTGGCGCCGTATGTGGGCGCGATCGCTCTGGCGGCAGTGGCCGTGGCGCTTATTTTTTTCGCTCCGGCCAGGGGCGCGGCCGCCTTGCTCGGGATCATGGCTGGCGGGCTTCTGGGCTATGGCCTGCTGACGCGGACAGGGGACAACGTTCAGATCGGGGTGCTGTGGGCCTCGGTTGCGGTGACGGCGGACGCCGCCTACGCAAAGCTCAACGATGTAGCACCCGTGACGCTGGCCGGCGCGCTCACAAAGATCATCGATGCCTGCCTGAAGCTCGCGGACCCGGTGATCCGGGGCATCGGCCTGACCGCGGGCGATCCCCGCATCAAGGTGGCAGCGGTCGCGCCGGATTTCGTCTGGGCGCTTATCCTGGCGCTTATTGCCACGATTGCGCTTCCGGACATCCTCAACAGGTCGCGCTAGGATTTGCCGGCGGATATTCCGCGGTTCCATCGATAGAGGAGAGGATTGCTCCGCCATTTTGCATGCCGATGGCGGCATCCTCTTCAATACTTTGCATGGGCGCTCCGGCGCACACACGGCTGGCTTCGCTTTAGTCAGGGCATTTTTTGATTTGCGGGATAGCCGGTTTGGATGCTACCGGAAAACGCCTTCGCGCCATCCGGTGCGGCGGTTCCAGGGGAAAGCGCTTTTGAGAGGGCACGGCGGCATAAAAGCGGCACATTGCTTGCTTAAGAGTTAAGCTGTTGGAGCCGGGCGTAAGCTGGGCACCCGATTGTGTATCGAGTTAGGGGAAGCCGGACCATGAAGAAAGATCATACTGCGCGGGGATCTACGGTCATCAGAGCGTGGGCCGACGAGGACGATAAGAAGGTCACGATCCAGATCGAGGACCGCGAGGGGGAGATACTCGCCTCTATCCAGCTCAGCCCCGAAAAAGCATCCGATTTGTCCGATAATCTCGCCATTTACGCCGTCAAGCTGAAGATCGCTTCCCGCGAGAAAGGCGCGCCCAAGGCCACGGCGATGGGACGCCCGGCTCTTCTCAGCTAAATCGCTTCGTCCCCGGCCCGCATCCGCCCCGATGCGGAACGGCCGGGGCTGCCTCTCCGCCCCAAACGGGCAGCCCGCCCTACAGTTTTTTGCAAAAATCGTCGCGGATCGCTTGCGGGTCCAGGGCGCGGCTTGTATAAGGGGCGAATTCGGAGTGTAGCGCAGCCTGGTAGCGCACCTCGTTCGGGACGAGGGGGTCGGAGGTTCGAATCCTCTCACTCCGACCATTCACTTTCCCGCCTCAGCTAAAACGGGAAGAAGCCGAAGCGCTGTCTGCTATAGCGCTCGTAGGAATAGTAGCGGGGCTCGCGCCGCCTGTGCACAATCCTCACCTGCCGGCCTCTCTGCTGAGCGGCGGATTGTGCTGAATCTGTTGCTGATGCCGTGCCTGGCGCCGCTCTCAGTGCCGCTGGCGGCAGATACGACTTATCATCTTGCTCATCGCTGGCTGCAAATGCCGCAGCGGCTGGAATTAGTGCCAATAACAGCCCGATTTTCAAGCTGAGTGAACGCATAACTGCCTCGGTTCTTCTTGTCTTGTCCTCGATAAAGCCACCCATCTTGGAAGGCCTCTCTAGCAGGGCTCATGCTGGCGCCGCGCTTGTTACTACTTCTTTGCGGGATGCAGCCAAAACACCGTTTGGGTTAGTTTTGTTCGAAAGCCTTCGCTAAACCGGGCATACTCAAGATTAAGCTTGAGGCTACCATTCGAGGCTGACCTGCCGCTGACCGCGTCATCCCCCGAGGAGAGATCGTTAAGGGCCGGTAAGCTGGTACCGCGCGCGGGAAGTTCTGACGCCGACATTATCGATGTGGCCGCAGGCGCCGTTATCCATCCAGCGCGTGGTAAGCTCGGTGAAATGAACGTAGGCGGCGCGCGGACCGGCTACTCTTATCGAACGAGGTTCCATCGTTGTCGCCGCCATTGACAATAGCCTTTGCCGGTGCCAAGTGCGTCCCAATGCGGGTAGAGGCGCGGGTAACATCTCGCTGTTCAACGCTTTTTGGGCAAGGCTTGCGCTCGCGGCAACTGGCACATTACTGGAGATGCCCCGATGACGGCAGCGGCAAGGGTCAGGGCCTATTCCGGCCCCGCCATTTTCAGCTACGGTTTCAGGCCGTTTTTCCTCGGCGGCGCGATTTGGGCCGGCGCGGCGATGGCGCTGTTTTTTCTGATGCTGCAAGGGGATCTGGCGCTTCCCACCGCATTCGAAGTTGTGGATTGGCATATCCACGAACTGCTTTATGGCTACCTTCCCGCCATCGTCGCGGGCTTCCTGCTGACGGCGGTGCCCAGCTGGACGGGCCGCCCGCCGGTTACCGGAGCGCTTCTTGCCGCCTTGTTCGCGATCTGGCTGGCGGGCCGCGTGGCGGTTGCCGCATCGGCGCTCATTGGACCGGCTCCCGCAGCGGCCGTCGACCTCTTGTTTTTGATCGCCCTTGCGGCCGTAGCCGCCCGTGAAATCGCCAGCGGCAAGAACTTCCGCAACCTGAAGATCCTGATCCTCGTGGCGCTGCTTGGGGCGGGCAATCTTGTCTTCCACATAGAGGCCGTTACATCCGGCGCCAGCAATTACGGCAAGCGTATCGGCATTACTGCCGCGATCCTGCTGATCGCGCTCATCGGCGGCCGGGTCGTGCCGTCCTTCACCCGGAACTGGCTTGCGAGAAGCGGCCCGGATAACCTGCCCGAGCCGTTCGGCAGGTTCGATGCCATAGCCCTTGCGTTATCGGCAATTGCCCTGGCCATTTGGATCGCGGTCCCAGATGGCGTGGCAACGGCCTCGGCCTGCGCGCTCGCCGGAGTCTTGCAGCTCATCCGCCTGGCGCGCTGGAAAGGACACCGCACCTTCTCCGAGCCCTTGGTTACGGTCCTCCACGCGGCTTACATCTTTGTGCCCATCGGCTTTTTGCTGACGGCGATCGCGGCCGTCTCTCCCGATGCGGTTTCAAAGGCATCCGGTATCCACGCCTGGACCGCCGGCGCAATCGGACTGATGACGCTGGCGATAATGACCCGCGCCAGCCTTGGCCATACCGGGCGGCCGCTTGCCGCGACGCGCGCAATCGCGGCGATCTATCTAAGCGTGGCGGCGGCGGCGGCCGGGAGAATCCTGGCTGAAATGGGCGTGCTGCCCCACATCATGCTCTACATCGCCGCGGGTTTCTGGATACTGGCGTTTTGGGGGTTTTCGGCCGTGTTCGCGCCGCTGCTGCTTAAGTCACGGGCTTGAGGCATCGAGGAGATCACGATGATGATGACGAAATCCTTGCACGGGCGGGTGGCCGTCGTAACCGGCTCGACAAGCGGCATCGGCCTCGGCATCGCCAGGGCGTTGGCCCGGGCCGGCGCGGACATCATGCTGAACGGCTTCGGCGAACCGGCCGATATCGAGGCGCTGCGGCAGGAAATTGCCACCCTCAGCCATGTGCGCGCCAGCTATAATGGCGCGGACATGTCCAAGCCGGCCGAGATCGCGGGCCTCATCGAAGCCGCCACCAGCGAGTTGGGCAAGGTCGACATCCTCGTTAACAACGCCGGCATTCAACATGTCGCGCCGGTCGGCAAATTCCCGGCGGAACGCTGGGACGCCATCATTGCGATCAACCTCTCGGCCGCCTTCCACGCCAGCCAGGCCGTCATCGCGCAAATGCGGGAGCGGAACTGGGGCCGCATCGTCAACATCGCCTCCGCGCACGGGCTCACCGCCTCCGCGAACAAGTCCGCCTATGTGGCTTCAAAGCATGGCCTTCTGGGCTTGACCAAGGTGATCGCACTTGAGACAGCGAGGACAGGCGTCACCTGCAACGCGATCTGCCCTGGCTGGGTGCTGACGCCGCTGGTCCAGAAGCAGATCGACGCCTGGGCGCTAAGGGACAACATCTCGCCGGACAAGGCCAAGGATCTGCTGCTGGCCGAGAAGCAGCCTTCGGGAGAGTTTGTGACGCCCGCGCAAATCGGGGCCTTCGCTGTGTTTTTGTGCACGGAGCAGGCGGCGCAGATCCGCGGCGCGGCGCTTTCCATGGACGGGGGGTGGACGGCGCAATAGCCGCGAAGCTCCGCGCGCCAGCACAAGAGCTGCCAGATGCGAGGTTCCGGCTCGATCGCGGGGACGGCGTTGCGGAGACTTCGGTGCCGTCCGCGATTTCGATTGTTTCATACGCTCGAAGGGGGCGGGGCTACCCTACGCTCGATACCGTCACTTCCCGGATGATCGGCTTGGTAGACCCCGGCGGGACGGGCGCACCCCGACTAATATAGCCCGCGATCACCTGCTCGATCGCGTCTTTGGCTCCGGCCAGCACTTCTTCTTCGGTCTCACCCTCGACCCAGATTTCAGGAAACGCGGGTATGTGCACAAGAAAGCCGCCTTCTTCGAGGGGCTCCAGGATAACGGTGTAGGTCTGGCTGGCGGTCACGGTTCCTCCAATTACATGGCGCAGTAGTTAAATAGTAACATCTACGCCCGCCACGTCAATGAAGGCTGGGATGCTCCCCCCTCTTCATCCCCTCGATTCTTGTCACGGCAAAGCCGCCCAACCGCACCGGGAAGCTCGATATCCGCCTTACACCGAAGGCGAAGCAAACGCCGATCCGATGCACCTATGTTAGTAAAAGGTTAATTTCGTGTAGACGCAAAATATGATTAATGCAGGCATGGTAAACGCGCGAAGCGCATGCGTTTTTCATGTGCATTTCTGCGATTTTTTACTCGCTTTTTCCTGTTTTCCGCGTTTCAAAAACCCCGTTAAATATACAAGAATATTTTAAGTTAACCACGATGCCTTATACCCGGCACCGGCCAAATGTAGCCGCATGTCAGTGATTTATCGTTTTATATCAATAGTATACGCAAACAGAATGGCGCTTCACACTTACTCAAGGTATTTCTGCTAAATTACTTCAAAATCGAAACGGACTTCTCACACACCCGAAAAGGTACCTCCGGAGTAGTCAGGAGAGTAAATTTTGCGTTACGCCGAACCACGCCGCGGGCCACGTAAGGGGCTAAGCCACCTTAGAAAGCCGGGCCGCTTCAACCGCTTGCGGGAGGTTCGATTTTCTGCCGCCGCCCACGGCCCCGCTTCACTTAATTCTTGCTGCTCAAGGATTTGCGAAGGGCCGGGTCCATCTGGTAGGTACGCTTGCCGCCCTTGAGCGTGCCCGAAGATCCGACCGCATCGCGGAACGGCCCATAGAACGCCGGCGCATATTTGCGTCTATGCCGGTTTCCTCTTGTCATGACAAAGCCAGACAAAACTCATATGATAGTCGAGAAAGGAATTGTACTCATGACCAAGCAGCCTAACCGCACCGAAAAGCTCGACATCCGCCTTACGCCAAAGGCCAAGCGAACGCTCCAGGCAGCCGCAAGTGCGGAACGGCGCAAAGTCAGCGAATTCGTGCTCGAAAGTGCACTCGCCCATGCCGAGGAGACTTTGGCAGACCGGCAGCGCTTCGGGCTCGACGCCGAACGCTGGGCCGCCTTTCTCGAAGCGCTGGACGCACCGCCGCGCGACCTGCCCCGCGTCCGCCGCCTGTTCGAAGAGCCAAGCCCCTTCGAAAGCGGCTCCAAGTGACCGCGTTCCGCATCGAGAAGATTGCGCCTCATCACGCCGTCGAGGGGTTCGATTGCGGCAACGAAGCGCTCAACCGCTATTTGATCCGCTTCGCTCTCGCCAATCAAAGAGCCAGTACCGCCCAGACCTATCTGGGCTTAGCGGATGCTCAGGTTATCGGCTTCTACACTCTCGTTGTGGGCGAGGTAGCCTTCGACGATGCGCCTGAAAGGCTTGGAAAAGGTCTTGCCCGCCATCCTATTCCGCTCATGCTCCTGGCGCGGCTTGCGGTGAGCCTGAATTGGCGGGGACGCGGCCTGGGCGCTGGACTGCTTAAAGATGCGATGCGCCGCACCGCGCAGGCCGCAGATATCGTAGGTATTCGCGCCTTCGCGGTGCATGCCAAGGACGACGGTGCCGTGTCGTTTTACAGGAAGTTCGATTTCCTGCCGTCGCCTACGGACCCGCTTCACTTATTCTTGCTGCTCAAGGACTTGCGAAGGGCCATCAGCGAAGCGGGGTCGAGGGCATGATCCGCTATGTAGCCGGCATGAATAAGCCGGGCGGCCTCGACAGCAAAGTAGGTGAGAATGCCCGCCGCGCCGGCCCGCCGGAACGCCAGCAGGCTTTCGAGCACACAGCACTCGCGCGTGAGCCAGCCGTTCTGGAACGCCGCCGTCAGCATCGCGTACTCGCCCGACACCTGGTAGACGAAGGTCGGCACGTGGAACGTCTCATGCACGCGCCGCACGATGTCGAGATACGGCATGCCGGGCTTCACCATGACGAAATCGGCACCCTCGGCGAGATCGAGCGCAACCTCGCGCAGCGCCTCGCCGGAGTTGGCCGGGTCCATCTGATAAGTGCGCTTGTCGCCCTTGAGCGTGCCCGAAGAGCCGACCGCATCGCGGAACGGCCCATAGAACGCCGACGCATATTTCGCGGCGTAGGACATAATCAGCGTGTTTTTGAAGCCATGGCCTTCGAGCGCCTGCCGGATCGCGCCCACGCGCCCGTCCATCATATCGGAGGGCGCCAGCACATCGCAGCCCGCCTCGGCCTGCACCAGCGATTGCCGCACCAGCGCTTCGAGCGTTTCGTCGTTGGCGATCTCGCCGCCGATCAGGAGCCCGTCATGGCCGTGGCTGGTGTAGGGATCGAGCGCCACGTCGCAAATCACGCCCATATTGGGCACGCGCTTCTTGATCGCGCGCACCGCGCGGCAGACGAGGTTTTCGGGATTGAAGGCCTCGGCCGCGGTTTCGTCGCGCAGTTTCGGCTGGGTATAGGGGAAAAGCGCTATGGCCGGGATGCCAAGCTCCGCCGCCTCTTCCGCCGCCGTCACCGCGAGGTCGATGGAAAGCCGCTCGACGCCGGGCATGGAGGCAATCGGCTGCCTCGTCTTCTTGCCGTCCATGACGAAGACCGGCCAGATCAGGTTGGCGGCCGAAAGCGAGGTTTCGGCGACGAGCGCGCGCGACCAGGCTGCCTGCCTCGGGCGTCTCATTCGCGTGGTGGGGTATCCACCAGGCTGGCCTTTGAGAAAAACAACGCTTCCGCCGGTAAAATCGAGCGAGGAGGGTTTTGTTATCGTCACGGCGTTACTCCCGAAAGTGGATGCTTTTTACGACGGAAAAGCGCTTGACACAAGGGGCACTATGAATTAGAACAAACGCAGAACACCAGCAAGGACGCCGCAACTTCCTGGCTGGTGGATAACGAGCAAGCGGTCAAAAAAGTCCGGATCGGTTTTGCGTCCCGGCAGTCCCGTTTCCCGCGCCCCCCAACGGAACGGACAAGCCCCTTTTGGCCGCTTGCTTGCTTTTTTCGCGCGCCTGCCTCAGATGAAGAGCATGGCGAAAGTGACAATCATGGTAAATGGCGAGGCCAGGACGACAGAGGCGCGCACGCTCGACGAGTTGTGCCGCGAGCTTGGCCACTCGCCGGAAACGAAGATCGCGACGGCACGGAACGGCGAGTTCGTGCCGGCCAAGTCGCGTGCCGCGGCGAGCCTCGCCGAGGGCGACACCATCGAGGTTCTATCGCCCCGGCAGGGAGGGTGAACATGAACGGCAATGGCAACGACAGCCTAAGCCTTTACGGCGAGCCCCTGGCCTCGCGGCTGCTGCTTGGCACATCGCTTTATCCCTCGCCCGAGATCATGCGCCGCGCGGTTGAAGCGGCCAATCCTGGAGTGCTGACCGTTTCCTTGCGCCGCGAAAGCGGCTCGGGAGGCGCTGGCCAGGGCTTCTGGGAACTGGTGAAAAGCCTGGGCCGCCGCATCCTGCCAAATACGGCTGGCTGCCACACCGCGCGCGAGGCGATCGCGACGGCGCAGATGGCGCGCGAACTGTTCGAGACCGATTGGGTCAAGCTTGAGGTGATCGCCAACGACGACACCCTCCAGCCCGATGTGTTCGGGCTCGTGGAGGCGGCGGGCGTGCTAAGCCGCGACGGTTTCAAGGTCTTCCCCTATTGCACCGAGGATTTGAGCGTGGCCGGACGCCTCCTGGGTGCCGGCTGCCAGCTTCTCATGCCCTGGGCCGCACCCATCGGCACGGCTCGCGGCCTTATGAACCCCTACGCGCTTCGCAGCCTGCGCGCCTATTTCCCCGATACGCCGCTGATCGTCGACGCCGGCATTGGCGCACCGTCTCACGCAGCACAAGCGATGGAGATGGAATACGACGGCGTGCTCCTCAACACGGCAGTGGCCAAGGCCAGCGACCCAGTGGCGATGGCGCGGGCCTTCGCGCAGGCAATCGAGGCGGGCCGGCTGGCCTGCCGGGCCGGGCTTATGCCTCCCCGCGACATGGCGAGCCCATCCACCCCGCTCGCCGGGCTGGCTTTCAGGGATTAGCGGCCATGCTTGCCAGGTTTTATCCCATCGTTCCGGATGCGGAATGGGTCGAGCGCCTCGTCCGCGTTGGCGTCAAGCTCATCCAGTTGCGCATGAAGGATGTGCCCGCCGCCGCCATCCCAGCCGCCATCGCACGCGCGCTGGCCGCCTGCCGCGCATCCGGCTGCGAGTTGGTGGTTAACGATTATTGGCGCGAGGCCATCGATTGCGGCGCGGGCTTCGTCCATCTCGGCCAGGGCGATCTCGACACCGCGGACGCGGCGGCGCTCCGCCGGGCAGGGATAAAGCTCGGCATTTCGACCCATAGCCATGAGGAGCTGGACCGCGCGCTGCGCGAGGAGCCCGATTATGTGGCGCTTGGCCCGGTTTACGAAACGAAGCTCAAAGTCATGCCCTGGGCGCCGCAGGGGTTGCAGCGCGTTACCGGATGGAAGGCGCTTGTCAAACGCCCGCTCGTCGCCATTGGCGGCATAACGCTGGAGCGCGCCCCGGCCGTGTTCGCGGCTGGCGCGGACAGCATAGCGGTTGTAACCGACGTTATCGCGCACCCCGACCCCGAGCGGCGCACCCGCGACTGGCTGGCCGCCGCTGCCACGCCGTAAGGGACAGCGCTTACTTCAGCGGACGCCGCGCCTTGGGCTGCTTCGTGGCAAACTCCTGGTCTAGCGCCTTTTCGAACTCCAGGAGGTCGTCCGGCGGCGTCATGCCGAACACCCGCATCTCGTTGAGCTTTTCCTTGAGCTGCATGTAGAGTTCGAAACGATCGTAAGGCGGGTTCGAGAACATCTCCAGGATCATGCCGACCTCAGCCTTGAGGGATTCGAGAGCCATGGCGAACCTCTTCGATGGACGTAGCAGAATACAAGCTGACCCGCCCTGCCAGCATTGATAGGAATCAAAGTGCTCGCAACCCCTCGCCGCTCCTCGCGGTTTCCGGTGCGGCAGTCCGCCATTGCACAGCCCGATGGAGGCCAGAACCTTGGAGAGAAGCCGCTGCCTCCCGATATCTTCCTGGCAAGACCGGAGCAACCCAATGCAGATCCGCACCCCCTACCTGATTTTCCTTGGAGACGTTCCCGACCGGCTCGCCGCGAAAACCGGCCAGGGCATCGTGGATTGGCGGCGCGAATGGTGCCTGGGCCAGCTCCGGCTGCCAGGCTGCGGGGCCGGTCTCGGTATTCCGGATTTAACCATCCAGAAGGCTGCCGCTCAGGGCGCGCGGACCCTGATCGTGGGCGTGGTGAATGCCGGCGGCTTCCTGCCCGATGCCTGGACCGCCACAATCGTCGAGGCCATCGAGGCTGGGCTCGACGTGGCCAGCGGGCTGCACACGCGGCTTGGCTCGAAGCCTGAAATAGCGGCGGCCGCGCAACGTCATGGCCGCCAGCTCTGGGATGTGCGGCATTCGGACCGGCATTTCGAGACTGGAAAAGGCGCCAAGCGGCCGGGCATGCGGCTGCTTACCGTTGGCACCGATTGCGCGGCCGGCAAGAAATACACGGCGCTCGCGCTGGAGCGCGAGATGCGCGCGCGCGGCTTCGACGCCGATTTCAGGGCGACCGGGCAGACGGGGATCTTCATCTCGGGCCGGGGCGTCGCCATCGACGCGGTGGTCGCGGACTTCATCTCCGGCGCCGCCGAATGGATTTCCCCCGCCGCAAGCCCCCTGCATTGGGACGTGATCGAGGGGCAGGGCACCTTGTTCCATCCCTCCTTTGCCGGCGTGACGCTGGGCCTCCTGCATGGCTCGCAGCCCGATGCGTTCGTCGTGTGCCACGAGCCTACCCGCCAGACCATGCGCGGCGTTTCGCATCCCCTGCCGCCAATCGAGGCCGTGATCGATTTGACGATCCGGTGCGGCGCGGTTACCAATCCAGATATCCGGCCCGCCGGCATTTCCGTCAACACCGGCGCGCTGGATGAGAAGGCCGCGCTGGACTACCTGAAACGCTTGGAGGACGATCATATGCTGCCCGCGTCCGATCCCATGCGCTTTGGAATGGCCGGCATCGTGGACCGCATCGCGGCGGATTTTCCGGCCACCCTTTCAGCCACGGCGGGCTGACACATGCGGCAGCTCAAAGTCGGCATTGAAAGCTTCCCGATCGCCGGCACGTTCACGATCTCGCGCGGCAGCCGCACCGAGGCGCGCGTTGTGGTGGCTACGATTGAGGATGGAGACGTTACGGGGCGCGGCGAGTGCGTGCCCTATGCACGCTACGGCGAGACCGTGGAAGGCGTGGCAGCCGGGGTTCAGGGCTTGGCCGAAGCCATCTCGCTGGGCGCTTCCCGCCAAGATCTCCAGACCTTTCCGGCGGGCGCCGCCCGCAACGCGCTCGATTGCGCGCTTTGGGATCTGGAAGCCAAGCGCGCAGGCAAACGCGCATGGACGCTTGCGGGGCTACCTGAACCGCGCGGCGTAATTACCGCCTACACGCTGAGCCTCGACACGCCGGAGGCCATGGAAGCCGCGGCGCGGAAGGCGGCAGGCCGGCCGCTCCTCAAGGTGAAGCTGGGCGCGGCCGGCGATCCGGAACGCATCGCGGCCGTGCGGCGCGGCGCGCCCGGATCCAGGCTGGTCGCCGACGCCAACGAAGGCTGGGACGAAGCCTCGGTCGACGCCAATTTCGCCGCTTGCAAGGCCGCGGGGGTCGAACTGATCGAGCAACCGCTGCCCGTAGGCAAGGACGGCATCCTGGCCGATCTGGGCGCGGCCCGGCGCGGCATTCCGGTCTGTGCGGACGAAAGCCTGCACACCGCCGCGGATATTTCCGCCGTGGCGCGGCTCTATCAGGCCGTCAACATCAAGCTCGACAAGGCGGGGGGGCTTACCGCAGCACTTGCCCTTTTGGCAGAGGCTCGGCAGTACGGGCTGACTGTCATGGCTGGCTGCATGGTCGGCACCTCGCTTGCCATGGCCCCGGCGCTCCTCGTCGCCTCTCGCGCCGATTTCGCCGATCTCGACGGCCCCCTGCTTCTTGCACGCGACCGCGAACCGGGACTCGCTTATTATGGAAGCGAAATCGAGGCCTTCGGTCCGGAATTGTGGGGATGAGCGCCTCACGTCCGCACCGTTTGCGCACGTGAGGCGCTTCGGTACCCGGCTTGATTTATATGATACAAATCAAAATGTTAATCTGGAACCGGCCGGAGATGGAGAAGCCCTGGGCCAGGCTTTGCGATTTTTTAACTTGAATAATGCGGGAAACGCTCCGACCCTATTATTCTAGGCAGTTGCGGCTGCCTGCACAGTTGCCACCCCCAACTCTTCAGGAGGTGAGACCATGCCGAGGCTGTTCACTGGGATCGATCTGCCAGGAGACATCGTCGAGCGTTTGTCCATGTTGCGGGCCGGCCTTTCAGGCGCCCATTGGATCGATCCTGACAATTATCACATCACCATGCGCTTCGTTGGCGACATTCCGGACACGGAAGCGAATCAGTTCGCCGATGCGCTGGCCAGCGTGAGTTTCGACAGCTTCGAGATCGAGCTGTCCGGCCTCGGGAGCTTCGGGGGAAACAAACCGCGCGCGATCTGGGCGGGCGTCAAGCCCTCGCCGGCGCTGCAATTTTTGCAAAAGGGACATGAGCGCGCCGCACGCCTTGCCGGGCTGCCGCCGGAGACGCGCAATTTCGTGCCGCATATCACGCTGGCACGGCTTCGCAATGTAAGCCCCTTTGCCGCCGCGGAATATCTCGCGGGCTACGGGGGCTTCGTCTCCGCGCCTTTCGAGGTGAACCGCTTTGTGCTGTTCTCGTCGCGGCCGAACCAGGGGGGCGGCCCCTATATCGTGGAGGGGGATTATCCCGCCCGCGACAACGCTTATGGAGGGGACGGCGAGGAAGCGGCCTGAATACCGGAAAGGACGCAAGCCGCCTTAGGCATCGAGCAGCTAACGCGTGACACGCCTTTTCGGGCGAACGGAAGGCCGCGGTAATCGCCACCTGGGAAATTTGCGCGGCTCCTTGCGCAAAAACAGCCGCGCGTCAATTGACAAAGGCCGCTGCGGGATCTACCTCTGTTGCGCCTGCCCAGATGGCGGAATTGGTAGACGCACTAGTTTCAGGTACTAGCGCTGCAAGGCGTGGAGGTTCGAGTCCTCTTCTGGGCACCAACGGTTTACTAAGCCGTTGATGTGACGTAAATATCGGAAGACGTGAAGGTTTTGGCTGCCCGAATGGTACACAAGGGTGGCACACATGGTCCTCCAAATGGCTCATCCCGCGTTCCGATCTGGTTCCTCGAAAACACAGTTCCGCAAACGCATTCCTGCCGGCGTGCTCAACCAAGCGCGAGGTAAGAAGGTGGCACTTTGTCTGCCCGGCGGGGGGGAAGCGAACCTGAGGTAACGTTCGACATCACCCTCGGCTCCGAAATCCGCTTTTCGCTTCGAACCGAAAATCAAGCATCGGCAAAGCGGCGACACGCCGCAGCCTCGGCGCAATTGGACGATGCTCTCGCCGCCATCAGGAATGGCAATAAATGGCTGAGCCAAAAAGAACGGGTTGCCTTTGGCGGCTTGGTTTACGATGAGTTTGTGAAGGGCTTCGGCGACTTCCCCGGCGATCCAAAGATTTGGCAGCTCGTGAGGGAGGTCCACGAGAAAGCGTCGTTGACGCCAGAGTGCCGCAATTGCTCCCCCAAAAACACCGGGGAGAAAACGAACGCCTTAACATCCGCTCGCTCACGACGAAGCCAAGCGGTAGACGCTCGCGCGGCCGATGCCGAGCGTTTTGGCGACCTCAGAGGCTCCGACGCCTTCCTGAAGCAGCCTCTTAACTTCTTCGCCGCTAATCGTCTTGGGGCGGCCCTTATAGACGCCCTTCGCCTTCGCCGCCGCGACGCCTTCAGCGATTACGCGGAACCTGGAGCGACGCTTTGGGGGTTCCCCGTCCTTTGCCTTCGCGGCTGGCGTCCGCGTTCAGAGGGCTGTGTGGATTTCGGGTTGGGCGCGCTCTGGCAGCGGCCGGGAAAGTGACCCATGTGAAGGCTCCGCTGGGCTCTTCTGGAGGTCTTGAAGGGCCACCGGGGGATCGCCGCTATCGGCGAACGCCGGACCCGGCTTCAGGTGACCATGCCAAAACATCGGGTCCCGAAGAGCTTACATAGGGCTTCAGACTGCCGGCGCTTGCATCTAAGAATGGGTTGCGGCAATGTCCTCCAGTTACTCGAATGGATTTAGGGTGGACACGGAGAATGTTGCGCGCGCTGATCAAGGTATGCTTGGCCCTAACGGTGCTGGTGAGCGCCGGGCACGCTGCGTCCGCGGAGAAGCGTGTCGCCCTGGTGGTGGGCAATTCCAAATACCTGCTTGCGCCCCTGACAAACCCGGCCAATGACGCCGACGACATCACCGCCGCTCTTCAGCGTCTCCAGTTCGATGTGACTGAGCGCAAAGACCTTTCCGTCCGCGAGTTCGACCAAACGGTCGACACCTTCATTCCCAAGGCCGAGGGCGCGGATGTCGCGCTGTTCTTCTTCTCGGGGCATGGCCTTCAGATCGACAAGCGCGGCTATCTCGCCCCGGTGGATGTGAAGGTCGAGACCGAAAGCGGCGCTTTGCGGGAACTTGTCGCCATCCAGGAGGTGGTCTCGCGCGTCGAGAACGTCGCCAGGGTGAGCGTGATTGTGCTCGACGCTTGCCGGGATAGCCCGTTGCAAGAGCGGATGCGGCGTATCGCGGTGGAGAAGAATAGAGAAGTCTTCCCATCCAAAGGGTTGCCCCCGCTCTCCGTGGTGGGCAGCAATACCCTGATCGTCTACGCAACCGTTCCAGGAGCCACCGCCAGCGACGGACAGGGCAGGAACAGCCCCTTTACCTCATCCCTCCTCAAGCATGTCGAGACGCCGGGTCTTGAAATTGAGCTTCTGTTCAAGCGGGTCACGGCGGATGTGCTCAACACAACCGGCGGCAAGCAGCAACCCGAACGCCTGTCGCGGCTGCAAAATGAGCTGATGCTGGTGCCTCAGGCACTGGCAGCTACACCCCCTCCAATTCCTCCGCGCTCCAGGGATGCCTCAAGCTCATCGTGGGCGCCGTGGGCAACAGGCCAGCGCCCTGAAGCCAGCAAACCGGGCAAGACACAGCAGACGGCGATAGCTGCTCCGCAGAAGCCTGGGTCGGGACTCCCGCCCCAGGATGCCTGTGAGGATGCCCTTCTCGTCTCGGTAGCGGTGGGAAACAAGCCCTGCATCAAGCCGGGCTCAGGGCAAAGTTTCAAGGATTGTCCAGAGTGCCCAGAGATGGTGATTGTGCCCTCCGGGAGCTCCACCATGGGGTCGCCCGGAAACGAGCCCGGCCATACTCCCGCGGAAGAACCCCAGCATCTTGTAACGTTCTCGAAGCCTTTCGCGGTAGGAAAATTCGCGGTGACATTCTCCGAGTGGGACGCTTGCTTGGCCGATGGCGGCTGCGGCACTTATAGTCCGCCTGACTATGGCTGGAGAGGTGGCGACCTCGCCGTCCCCGTCATCAATGTGACCTGGAAAGAAGCGAAAGAATTTACCGCGTGGTTGTCGAAGAAGACAGGACAGAGTTATCGCCTGCTCTCTGAAGCAGAGCGGGAATACGTGACGCGGGCGGGAACCACGGCGCCATTTTGGTGGGGATCGTCGATCACGCCGGAACAGGCGAATTACTATGGCAGCGCCCCACCATACGAGGGCGGGGGCAGCAGAGGTAAGTACCGGCAGAGGACGGTTCCCGTGAGTTCGTTTCAGCCGAACCCCTGGGGGCTATATCAAGTCCACGGAAACGCTTGGGAATGGGTCGAAGATTGCTGGCACGATAATTACCAAGAGGCACCGGCCGATGGCTCTGCCTGGACAAGCGGAACGTGCGAAAAGCGTGTCGCTCGCGGCGGTAGCTTAGACGACATTCCACAGTATCTCCGCGCGGCCCAGCGCGGGGCGAGCACCCCAGACTTCCAGCACTTCGATCTCGGTTTCCGGGTAGCCAGGACGTTAAATCCTTAATCGTCACCTCCTTACCTCTTATAGGTTGCCCAGGGTGGCCACCGGCGCTGACCCAAAGGTGTTCCGCCGGAGGCAGGCCGTTTTTTTGTGGGTTCCGTTCGTAAAGCCTTGGACGGTGCGGCGGCGATCGGGGCATTCTGGCTAGGCGTTTGCTATCGAGCAAGCGACTTGACCGGCCCGTTGTGTCCTTCGCTGCGGCTCGAGGAACAACAATCCACAGAACCTCCGCGCGGAAAATGGATCGGCGCCTCATGTCGATTGAAGGTCTCAGAGGTAGACCGTCAAACATCCGCCCCTATGCAAAATGCACAGCCCAGGGAGTGCACAGCTAGAAGTCGTCATTCTCCTCGTCTTCGTCCTCGGGAACAGAAGTCAGCTGCACAGCTTTCGATCCAGGCTTGCCTGTTATCGCCCGTGAAACCGTCGTCTTCGACGCCATTTGCGGCACGGCAAGCTTGCCACCAAGCCTCGTATTGTTCGGCGCCCGCTCCGAGCTGCCGCAGAACGCGGCGCATTCGCGCGACTTGACCGTCTGCAACTGCCGCCGCCTCGACAATCTGCTTCTTCGAGTAGCGGTCCAGCTTCACTAGTGGCCAAGCGAAGTTCTGCCGCTCTTGAGTTGTCATCTGCAACTTAACCTTGCTGTTGGCCTTGCCAGCCTCCAGGACGGCATCTTCGAGCGTTCCCTCGTAGTAGCTTACGGGAACCTCGGGGCGACCCGAGTGCTTGTAAGCCTCCAGTCCATGGTGACCATCGATAAGGAGCGCACCCTTCCCGAGCCGTAGAACCAAGATCGCGTCCAACTGCTTTCGGGTGGCTCTAACCGCGAGCGTTGACCCATGTAAAAAAGCATGGCTTGAGCGTCACACTTGGCGCCCAAATTGTATACAATTTGGGCGGGCGGTTTGCAACTCTGTATACAATGCAATAACGTTGCGCTGCTCGGATTTGGGATTTCGTGTTTAATCCCGGGCAATCATCCGCAGCTAATAAAATTTCAGTGCAGCGCATCGGGGCCACGGAGTGAAGGAACAGCAGCAGGGCCGGCCAGCTCACACGCGGCCGGGAGGCGACGTATTGGACTTGAACCTGAGGTCCCTCGACACCTTCGTGCAAATCGCGGAAAGCGGCGGCATGAGTTCCGCGGCACGCCGGATGAAGCTTACCCAGTCGGCCGTCAGTCAGATCATTCAGAGCCTTGAGCGCTCGCTTGAGGTAGAACTCTTCGACCGCAAGGTTCGCCCCATCGCGCTGACGCCTTCAGGTGCCATACTGCTGGAGAAGGCGCGCGGATTGCTGCTTGCGGCGCGCGAGGCGATCAAGAGCGTGAAGGAGCCGGAAGGGGCTTCCTTTCCAAAGCTCAATCTTTGCCTGGTCGAGAGCATCACCGCCACCATCGGGCCAGGCTTCGCCAAGGGCGTTCAGGGGTTCGCCGATCTCTGGTCGGTGCATGCGGGCCTGCACAGCCAGCACACACGCGCGCTGCTTGCGCGCGAAGCGGACATTGTGCTCACGCCCGATCCCCTGGACGACTACCCGGATATCGAGCGGCACGAGATTCTGAAGGAGCCGTTCTTTATTGCCCTGCCAAAGGATTATGCGGGTGAGGTGGAAGACCTGCCGGCGCTCGCCGCGGAGCGCGATCTCATCCGGTTCAGCATGCGCACCATGATGGGTCCGCAGGTGGAACGGCATCTGGAACGGATCAAGCTGGATACAAGGGGCCGGCTCGAATTCGACAGCGCCACCGCCGTCTTGGCTATGGTTACAGGCGGGCTCGGCTGGGCCGTCATCACCCCTCTCTGCGCGCTTCTGGGGCGGGCCTTTTGGTCCGAGGTCAGGTTCGTGCCAATGCCCGGGCCGGCACTTCACCGCCGCCTGTACGTTGTCGCCCGGCAGGGAGAGTTCGGCGATATCCCAAGGCTGCTCGCCAATGCCGCCATCGAGCGCAACCGGAAATCCCTGCACAACCATTTCGCCGCCTTTCCATGGATCCTCGAAGGCTGTACGATCCCAGAACCAGCCGCTACTGGCAGGACTTGAAACAGTGGCCATGGCGATTTCGGCCGGAACCGGGTGGAGGACCGTCACAGTGCATACATGTGGGCGCCGGTGTATGAGCTGCCAGAGGTTTTCCCGATTCTTAAAGCTCGCGGCCGGTTGCAGTGCTGTGGATGGACACAGCGATAAGCAGTAAGCGATGCGCTGTCCGTTGCATGGGCAGGTTCGTAACCGATCCCGCGCCACGCCGCTACGCGAACCCAAAGGGCCTCGGAGCACCGCTTACATTATACGGGGCATTCCAGCCGGAGGAAGTGCGGCGTCTCGTTGAGCGCTTCGAGTGGCACTTCACGCCCAAGCACGGCCGCCAAGGCGGCCTCGCGATGACGGCGATGTGCATCAGGACTTCCCGTGCCCTGGAGCCGCGCAGCGGCCCGGCACGGCCTTTGTGGCCGATAACGCTTGCCGGCGCCTGGACATAGGCTTCGAAACGCGCTTCACTCACCTCGATTGCTTGAAGGTTCATCCCCGCTGCCCCCGTTCATCGAGCGAATCGCCTCTCCTAGCTGACTCGCCCCCCGGAACTGCCATGCGGCTTTGTGACCCGGTAAGACTAAGTCATACTGCCGCACTTGCATGGGTACACCTGAGCGGCATAACTCGCAGCCGCCAGGAGAGTAAATTTTGCGTTATTCCAAGGCCTTCAGTCCGCATCCTGGAAGGACGGCGCTAACCCGCGCCGGTCCACCCTTGAGGTCCCCTCAAAAGCCGTGTATCGAATTCGCGCGCTGGTGAAGCGCGTCCCCTCCTTCGGCGGGATTGTATTTTTTTCGGGAGACTGGGATGGCCGGCGTTTATTTGGAACCGGTTGGCTTGCTTTATGGGGCCGTTGCACAACAGGCGGTGGAGCTAGGCGCGGCACTTCCGCTTGCGGGAAACTCCTCGATCGCTTTTGCCGCCGTACGCCTGTGGGAAGGCGAGCCCGGCAAGCTCAATCACGCAATTGTCCGCCTCGCCACCATTCAGGCCATCGACGAGCCCCGTGTCCAGGAACTGCTCGACAGACTTTCAGCACCGCGCGCCGCGATAGCCGGCGTCTCGATGGCGAACCCGCGCATCATGGGCATCCTGAACGTAACGCCGGACAGCTTTTCGGATGGCGGCGACCATTTGGAGCCCGAGGCAGCGATCAAGCATGCCAAAAAGCTTATTGCCGATGGCGCCGATTTCATCGACGTTGGCGCGGAATCCACCCGCCCCGGCTCCCAGTCCGTGCCTCAGGAAGAGGAATTGCAGCGCCTTCTCCCGGTGTTCAAGGGGCTTGCCGGCCTGTCCGTTCCCCTTTCGGCCGACGCCCGGAAACCGCAGGTCATGCGCGAGGTGGCAGCCGCGGGTGCTGCCGTCTGGAACGACGTATCGGCGCTGGCCTATGCGCCGGAAAGCCTCGGCGTCGCGGCGGAGCTGAACTTGCCCGTGGTTCTCATGCACGCGCAGGGGAACCCGGACAAGATGCAGGACAACCCGCTCTACAAGGACGTGGTGATCGAGGTTTACGATTTCCTGGAAGGCCGCATCGCCGCGGCCACCGGGGCAGGCTTGCCCCGCGAGCTTATTATCGCGGACCCCGGCATCGGCTTCGGCAAGTCGTTTGCGCATAACATGTCGCTCTTGCACAGCATGGCTATTTTCCATGGCCTTGGCGTGCCGCTCGTGGTTGGGGCGTCGCGGAAGTCCTCCGTTCAAAAGGCCACTGGCGCGGAGGGGCCGGATGAATGCGTCATGGGCAGCGTGGCGGCGGCGCTCGATGCCATTTCGCAGGGTGTGCAGATCGTCCGGGTGCACGACGTTCATGAAACCCGGCAGGCGCTTTCGCTTTGGCAGGCGATTCGCGGCGGCCCGAATGTCGCCACACAGAATACTTAGCATCCTGGAAACAGTGGAGAGGTGAAACGGACAGCGCCAAGAGGACAGGCAAGGAGCCAGATCTCTTGCGGAGTTCCATAAGGAATTGCCAAGGCGCACTCCGAAATCGCCGCTCTCGACTTCATCGTTCCGACAACCGGATAGGATAAAGGCTTAGCCAGGCGCACCCGCGCCAGGCGTTCCCATTTTATTGCGTGTCGGCAAGGCAAGGTTCGATAATGGCGCGGCAGCTTTTTGGCACAGATGGTATCCGGGGACAGGCGAACACTTACCCGATGACCGCGAGCATCGCGCTCAAGGTCGGCATGGCCGCGGGCTATATGTTCACCAACGGCAGCCGCAGGCACCGCGTGGTCATCGGCAAGGACACCAGGCTTTCGGGCTATGCGATCGAGGCGGCGCTGGTTTCGGGGTTCACCTCGGTCGGCATGGATGTCGTGCAGCTCGGCCCAATCCCGACCCCTGCCGTCGCCATGCTCGTCCGCTCGCTGCGCGCCGATCTGGGCGTCATGATTTCCGCCTCCCACAACCCCTACCAGGATAACGGCATCAAGCTCTTCGGACCGGACGGCTATAAGCTTTCCGACGAGGTCGAGGAGGCGATCGAGGCCCACCTTCAGGGCAATATGGATGAACTCCTCGCCAAACCCGACCGTATCGGGCAGGCCAAGCGCATCGATGGCGCCAATGAGCGCTATGTGGAATTCGCCAAGCGCACGCTGGACAAGACCGTAAGCCTGAACGGCCTCAAGGTTGTCGTCGATTGCGCGAACGGCGCGGCTTACCGGGCGGCTCCCGCCGCACTTTGGGAGCTGGGCGCGGACGTGACCTCCATCGCGGTGACCCCGGACGGCCGCAACATCAATCGCGGCTGCGGCTCGACAGTGCCTGAGACGGTTTGCCGCAAGGTGGTCGAAACCGGCGCGCATGTGGGCATTGCGCTCGACGGCGACGCGGACCGGGTCGTCATTGCCGACGAGCACGGCCAGGTTGTCGACGGCGACCAGATTCTGGCCGTGATCGCCTCAAGCTGGCGGGATACCGGCCGGCTCCAGGGAGACGGCATCGTGGCGACCGTCATGTCCAATCTCGGCCTGGAGCGTTACCTTGGCGGTCTCGGCTTGACGCTGGTCCGCACCAAGGTCGGCGACCGCTATGTCGTCGAGGAGATGCGGCGCGGCGGCTACAATGTGGGCGGCGAGCAATCCGGCCACGTGGTTCTGTCGGACTACGCCACCACCGGCGATGGCCTGCTGACTGCGCTGCAAGTCTTAAGCGTTGTGATTCAGAGCGGGAAGCCGGTGAGCGAGGTTTGCCGCCGTTTCGAGCCGGTGCCGCAGCTTTTGAAGAGCGTTCGCTACAAGGGAGGCAATCCATTGGAAAGCGATGCCGTGAAGCGGATCGTGGACGCGGGCACGTTGCGTCTTGGCAAGACGGGCCGGGTCGTTATCCGGCCATCGGGCACCGAGCCGGTGATTCGCGTCATGGCCGAGGGCGACGACAAAGGCCTTGTCACCGAGGTCGTGGAAGAGATTACCGCTTCTATCGAGCGATTTGCGCCGTCCGCGGCTGGCGGAGCTGCCGCAGCTAATGCAATCGGAAGCGTAGGATAGTAGAGCGCAAGTAAAAAATGCAACCTGAAGTAGATGAATTATGCGCCACAACCGTAAAACTGCTTTAAGTTTAGAAACATACAATCCTAGTTCGAATTTTTACGAGTAAAGGAGGGGCGATCTCAAAGGATATTTAACCATACTGGTCTACCAAGTGAAGCGAGAGCCACGCGATGGCGCGGTTTGCAATAGCCTGGATGAGTGAAATGAGCATCACCTCGCACCTCGATGATCTTCCTTCAGTTTCTCCGCTTCAAGCTGCCAGCCGTTTCGACCCATATTTCGATGTGTATGGTTTGGGGCTGAAACAGCAGGCCGATCTGGAGAGCCACACGGTCACTTTGATCGCCCGCTCGCCTGCTTCGCCCCCGGCGCAGGCTCTGGCGATGAACCTTGGCCGCTTCCAGCCCATGTCGCTGGAAGTCCGCATCATATTTACGCAAATCGCCCCGCCGGATGCGCTGAACTTTCTTGGGCAAGCTTTGAACGGATCCTGTCGGCAGGCTCCGGAAGCGATTATCCGCTGGGCCAAGAACCGCTCGCTACTGGACGCTCACGAGCGCCTAACATTGGGCAGAACGCTTTGCTGGACCGGCGATTCGATGCGCCGCGCGGAGGATTCCCGCAGCGCCATGGACCGGGTTGACGACGGTACGCCGCGCATTATCGCCGACGCCAATGCCAGCTTCGAGGCGCTTTGGAGCCTGTCGAGCCCTGTGCCGCGGACAGCTTTCTCGCGGGTGGCGCCGGCCTGTCAGATCCCAGGGGTTCAGGAGCAGGCGCTTGTGCAAGCGCTTAGCGCCGAGCCTAATGTGATCCCATTGGAGGCCCACCAGCGTTTCCGGCGGCATTGACGCGCCGTACACTGTACGGCTGCCCTCGTGGCGCCCGCCAAAATCCTATCGAACCGCGAATCCCGGAAGCCCCTTGCGGCGATCCGGGATTTTTCGCGCGCATGGCACCTCACGCGCTTCTGGCAATTATACGCCAGCACTCCGGCACTCCAGGAAGGGTATGCGGGCGTGCCGATATTATGCGTCAACCATGCGCCGGCGGAGCGTGAACGGCGGCATCGGTATGCGGCCGCCTTTTCCTGAGCGGTTTTCCCGCGCCGGGCGTGCGATGCCCTGGCTTAAGTTTGGGCCGCTTGCCTTTCTTGCCCTTCACCACATGGGGTCCGCTGCAAACGATGTTGCGCAAATCGGGGGCTTTGGCGCCTTCCGGCGTTTCGACCGGCCAAGTTGCCAGCGTTGGCGCCAGCACCGCTTTCCAGGGATAGATCCCGAAGCCATGCTCGAAGAGGCCCGCCGCCCGGAGGGTTCGCGCGCCGCCGGAATTCTCGCCCAGCACCACGGCCACGAGTTGGCGCCCGTCGCGCGTCGCGCTTGCTACGAGGTTATAGCCCGCCGCGCAAATGAAGCCCGTCTTCATGCCGTCCGCGCCGTCGTAGACCTTCAGCAAGCCGTTGTGGGTGGTCACCATGCGGTTGCCGATCTTAACCTCCGTCATGGCGAAGACCGGCGCGTATTGCGGAAATTCCTTGAGGATCATGCTCGCAAGGATGGCCATGTCGCGCGCCGTCGTAACCGACTGGTCGGGTCCCTCGACATTCTCGGCGACGAACACCGGCAGCCCGTTCGGATTGACGAAATGCGTGTTCGTCATGCCGAGCCGCTGAGCTGTCTTGTTCATCAGCTCGACGAAGGCCTCCTGGCTGCCCGCGATCTTGTCCGCAAGCATCATGGCAACGTCGTTCGCCGATTTGACGATCAAGGCCTTCACGGCCAAGTCCACCTTGAGCTGGCCGCCGATGGGCAGGCCCAGCCGGCTGGGAGGCTGGCTCTGGGCTGCCTGCGTGCAGACGACGGTATCCTCGGGCGAAAGCCTGCCGTCGCGGATAGCCTCGAAGGTCAGATAGGCCGTCATCAGCTTGGTAAGCGAAGCCGGGCGCCAAGGCAGATCGGCGTCTTCCGCATAAAGAACGAGCCCACTCGACGGCTCGACGAGCAGTGCCGGCCCAGCCATGGCTGGCTGTGAAGCCATGAGCGCCGCCAGCATTGCGGCGAGCAAAGCCCCCGCCACATGCCGTGTATGCTTCCAGTTTGAGCTAAATCTAAGCGAGGTGCCGCCGTGTAAAGACCACATCATGTTTGAATTCAGTACCTTACGGAAAGCTTGCAGCCAAATCGCCGCGAGGCGTTCAATATTGCAACTACCTTCGATCTTCAGCCGCGATCTTAGTTTGATGATCGCGGAACGCAAGCAGGAATTGAAGGCGCCAGACGCCTGCCAGCGTAGCGTTGGGAAGCCGGAGACGGCTCCGGGCACTGGAGCATTCTGTCAAGACCGGCCACTGGCCATGTCTTAATGTAGAAATAACATCAAAGTTTGCCGTCGTCTTAACAAAAGAAAAAGCACCCCAAGCTATATTGCTAGAACTCCTGAGGAACGGAGCGTATTTCACCTTCTTGTGATGCTCCCAGACCTAGCCTAAATATTAACAGGCTGATAGAGTCCGGCATCCGTCAGTCGCTCGGGCTCTTCCCAGCCGCGCTGCTCCCAAAGGTGTGCGCCATGCAATCGGACTTCTCAGTTTTGCACGATCATCTTGAGGAGGCATGCCGCCTTCGAAAGATGAATCATGACCGTCTTTGCGCTGCGGCGGTCGAGCTTCATTTCGCCGGGCTCAAAGCGCTCGACGTTTACCGGCTGGCCGAAATCGCCGACCGGCTCGACGTAAGCGTCGATTGGCTTCTTGGACGTTCCGAAGCAATGGACGTTCCACGGACGAAGGTGGAACTGCCAAAGGCGAAGGTCAGGAAGCGGGCCTAGCCGCTGGGCGCATCGCTAGCATGCGGGGAAGGGCAGAGGGATGCTGCCCGGCCGGGTGTTGCGCGCAAATTTGGCCGTCGAGAATGCCACGGGGCTCCTTCCTTGGCCCGGCCATCATCGAAAACGACGGCCTTTCCCCCAAAAGAATGCGGGAGAAAGGCATATTTCGCGTGAAGTCCTGCCGGAAATTCAGGCAGCCTCCATCGAGTAGGCGCCGGCTGAACCGCCGAAAGCCCCTGCGGTGCCCCCCAGTTGCTCGCGTTCCGCATGCGCCGCCAGGAGCGCGAGATTGGGCACGATCACTTCGCGGCTGTCGCGGCTAACCGGAAGCTCGATTACTCCCCTCTTCTTCATCAGCGTCATTTGCCGGCTGACGGTCTCGATGGTTATGCCCAGAAAGCTCGCGATCTCGGCCCGCGAAAGCGGCAAAGTAAAGCGCACGCCGCCAAGCTCCTCCTGCAGACCGCGCTTGGCCAGCAGGCGCAAGAATCCCGCGACACGCTGATAGGCGGAACATCCCCGCAGCAGTAAGATCCAATCGTGGCCTCCCTCCAGCTCGCTCAAGGCCGCGCGGAACAAGACGCGCTCCAGCCCTGGCGCTTCGGCGGTAAGGCTCGATAGCGTTTCCAGGGGAATGGCGCACAACTCAAGATCTGTCGCGGCCTCCGCCGAGCAGGTCTGGTGGGATTTGAAAACCCCGCAGAGCAGATCGTCTGGGAACATCAGGCCGATAACGTGCCGTTCGCCATCGGGATGAATTTTGGTGAGCTTGAGCACGCCAGAAAGCACGATGAACGAATGCGTCGTGATGTCGCCTTCCATGAAGATGAGTTCGCCGGCCTTGAAGGATTTCCGGCGGGAGGCGCCTTCCAGCTTGCGAAGCTGGTCCTCGGTGAGGACGGTTCGGATGCCCCGCTGCCTGATTGGACAGGCATTGTGACCGTGTACCTTTTGCAACTTTCTACCTTCCCGGATTAGTTCGCATCTTTACGAAGCAGAGCGGGCTGCATCGCGAGTCCTTTGCGAAAGCGGGGCCTGGAACGCGAACCCGAAGGGAGAACGCCGGTCCAGCATTTGCCTGCATCGTTTGGGAAGCCGGTCGAACCCCGGCTATGCTAGGCTTGGGAAGGAGGGTCGCGATTGCGCCGGGTTGGGATTGCGGCGGCATCGGAATGCCGCGCGTCGCCTGGCCGCAGAATCTGGATGGTGGCAAGCTGAAGCGGGTTGGGCGCATGCGGCCGCGGTGGCATGACCGCGTTCGCCTGCATCAGCAGGCAACAGGCGCATTCGTGCTGCGGCCCTTGCCCTTGGTCCGCGGGGACGGTGTTGCCATCCTTGTCGACGAAAACCATCTGCGTGCCGGAGCAGATGGCCATCTTGCTGGCGTTCAGGGGAAGCGCCAGCCCATTATCCGTGCCGTGGTGCACATGGGACAGGGAGCCGGAGAGGATATTGAGGAGCAAGACGAAGACGCCGAACAACGCCATCGCCTCGCGCGGAAACGCGATGCGGGCGCTACGCTGCGTCAAACACCCTCTACTCCCCTTCATACCGCCCCGATCGATCAGGAAAAGCCCCCTGTGAACTCTAATACACAAGGGGGCGGCGGCCAAGCGTATCCTTGACCTGGGTCAAAGGGGGCACGTGCGGCAGGTTAACGCGGATCGTCCGAAAGGTAAGAGGATAGCTCGCCGAAAAGCTGCGCGGTGCGCCCGCCTGGGAACAGTTCTTCCACGTCGTCGAAGGGGGAGCCAATTGCCCGGCTGCCGAGCGTCTCGAAGGCTTTTTCCTCGATCGTCTCGATCAGGCTGATGAGGCAAGACTCGACCTCTTCCAGACCGCGTTCGAGCGCGCCCAAGCGCAACGAGGGGTCGTTGCACCGCAATGCCGTCTGGCGGTGCCGGCCGGCGCTGCGAAGCACCGCGGACAGGTCGCGGCATATCTCCGCGTTGAGCCCGGGCTCGCCGAGTGCCGCGCGATGCAGGCGCGAGATCGACTGCAAGAGCCTGCGCGATTCGAAGCTGCGGTTGCGTTCGACATAGGCGCGCAGGAAACGCCGCCCTTTTCCGGTCGATTGGAGCGCATTCTCGATCGCGCAGTAGTCCGAGTCCGCGAGAACATTCGTAGAAGGGGTAGTCATGCTTGCCGCCGGGTGTTCGAAGCCAATAGCCGAAACTTAGCATCGAATTCTTTACAAACGTTTGCGGCCGGCCATTTTTGTGCGCCGCCGGCACCGCGAAATCGGGGGCACCATTCTTTTGTTTCCGGCTGGCAACCTGGCCCAGTCTTGTCTAAAGCAGGGCTCTCCCGCCGGCCGGGCGAACGCCGGCGAAGCAGTTTTTGCCGTTTCCACCCATTTCGCCTATATGGAGGGGCGGATAAACGCGGGAAGGCGGACCAGCGGCATGCGGCTTCTGCTCGTAGAGGACAATGAGGAGCTTTCGGCGCTTCTGGTGAAGAGCCTGGAAGCCTCTGGTTACGGCGCGGACGCGGTCACGACGGCGGTGGACGCGCTGAATGTGCTGGGCTCGACGCATTACGCCGCCGTGATCCTCGACCTTGGTTTGCCGGATGCCGACGGCTCGACCGTGCTGCGCACGCTGCGCCAGCGTCAGAATGCCGTGCCGGTCCTGATCCTCACCGCGCGCGACGGCGTGAACGACCGCGTGGCCGGCTTGCGCGCGGGCGCGGACGATTATCTCGTGAAGCCCTTCGCGGTCGAGGAGCTGGTTGCCCGCATCGAGGCGCTGTTGCGCCGGCCTGGCCAATTGCTGGGCCGCTCGCTTGAGCTTGGCAATCTCGTCTTCGATACAGTTGGCCGCCAGCTCTTTATCGACGGCCAGCCGCACATGCTGTCCTCACGGGAGTTGGCGGTTCTGGAGATCTTGCTGCGCCGGCCGGGCCGCGTGGTCGCCAAGCGCGTGGTCGAGGACCAGATCTTCGGCCTTTCGGGCGATGTCGGCTCGAACGCGGTCGAGGTCTATGTGCACCGCCTGCGCAAGAGCCTCCAGGATCTGAGCGCCGCCGCCGCCATCCACACGATCCGGGGCGTCGGCTATCTCATCACCGCCACTTGAGGCCCAGCGCGCGCCATGTTCCTTTTCAAGTCCATCACCCGGCGCATCATCTTCCTGCATGTGGTCGCGATCTTGATCACTTCGGTTTTCATGCCGGTGGCGCTCTATCTGCTGCTGCGGTCGGCGGCGGACGACTTGCAGCACAGGGCGCTGCGCGAGAATGCCGGGCTGATCGCGAGCCATCTTTCGCTGGAGGCAAACGGCCGCATCGCGCTCGATCTGCCGCCAGAGCTGGTGGCGCTGTTTTCGGAATCCTACGGGCGCTACGTCTATTCCGTGGCGAACGCTTCTGGCCGCGTGCTTTATTCATCGCTCCATAGCGGTAAAGCTGTCTTCGAGAATTCCGCGGGTGGCCGCACCCCTGAATACCTCGAAACCAAGCATCGGGGCGCGATCCTTTCGGGCGTGAGCATCCCATTCGATATAGGCACGGCCAAAGTCTTCGTGCAGATCGCCCAGGACCCCGAGCACCGCGACGTGCTGGTCGACGACATCGTGCGCGACTTCTTCAGCCGCGTGGGCTGGATCACCATCCCCATTCTGCTGTCGCTGCTCGTCATCGATGTAAGCATCTTCCGCGGCGCCTTGAGCCCGCTTTTAATGGCGTCGGAAATGGCGGAGAAGATCGGTCCCGAGCGCACCGATGTCAGGCTTCCGCTCGACGCGATGCCGAAGGAGGTCCGGCCGCTTGTGCAAACCATCAACGAGGCGCTCGACCGGCTGGAGCGCGGCTTCATGCTGCAGCGCGAGTTCACCGGGGATGCGGCGCACGAACTGCGCACGCCCCTGTCGATCCTGCAGGCGCGGATCGACACAATTCCCGACAAGCCCATCGCGAAGGAGCTGAGCCGCGACATCGCGCGCATGAAGCGGGTCGTAAGCCAGCTTCTCGACATCGCCGAGCTTGAGGCATTTAAGGTCGGCCCGGAGGAAATCGCGGATCTCAAGGCTGTTTGCGTCGAGGCAGCCGGATTCGTGGCGCCGCTTGCTGTCGCGGAGGGCAAGCAGATCCTGCTCGAAGCGCCGGAAACGCCGGTTCCAGTGAATGGCAATGCCGAGGTTCTGTTCCGCGCCGTACGCAACATCGCGGAGAACGCGATCCGCCACACGCCGAAGGGCGGCACCGTAACCATCGCGGTCAGGCCCGAGGGCCAAGTGTCCATCGCGGACGAGGGGCCAGGCATCCCCGACGCGGAGCGCAAGCAGATCTTTCAGCGCTTCTGGCGCAAGGACCGCCGTGGCTCGGCGGGCGCGGGCCTCGGCCTCTCCATTGTCAAGCGCATCATGGATGCCCATCGTGGCGAGATCGTTACCGGCAATCGGAGGGAGGGAGGCTGCGTGTTCACGCTCAAGCTGCCCGCCCGGCCGCTTTCGGCGCGCGGCGCGGCACGGAACGAAGAGGCTGGCGGCCCGTTGCCGGCGGCCGTAGAAGATTTCACTTTAGGTCAAGGAGACAAGGCATGAGCGGCGATTGGCAATACCAGATACGGATCGATCTTCCGGAGAAGCTTGCGGAGGCCGCGCGGACCGCTCCCGGCGATCCGGCGCTGAGGCCGCTGTCCGATATTCTCGCCAAGCACAATGGCACGCTCAGGTGCATGTACGATGCCTTTGCGGAATACGTGGCCGAAGCCGCAAAGATGGGCGATGTGGAAAATCCGCTCTACCGCTGGACCAAGGCCACCATCGAGGACCCAGCGAAGAAGGAGAAATACCTCAAATCCTTCACCATCCGCGTGAGCGGCCAGGAGGTCTACGGCAAGCAGGCCGCCGATGCGCTGGAGGCCGGTTTGCTGCCGCTCGCGGACACCGGGTTGATCGCGCGGATCTACAAGCACGACACCAATCCAGCGAATAATCCGCAGGCGCCCGCGCACTTCCACTGAGCCGGCCCAGCAGGGTCGCGAATCCAGGTTAACGGTCGTTTTCTGGATCGAGCTTTGCAGATAGTCTGGATCCCATCCGGCGATTTTTCTTCTAAGTTTCAGGCTTTTCTTATCGGGAGCGGCACGCTCGGAGAGTGCCGCTTGTCTCTACCTGCACGGCGGTGAGCGCCAAATGCCGCGACGCGAGCAGTGTCGCGTGGTCCAAGACGCGGGATAAGCACGCAAACGGTTTACCGGCCGGCGAGAGAAGCGCGCCGGTGCGAATGCTGTGGATCGCATCGTTAAGAGTGCATACATTCGTTGTTGCTAGTCAAAGTTGCGGTTAAGGTCATCCTTGCAATTAATCGTTGAAGCTGCCGGTGGACCCATGCCCATATTGCGCCGAAGCAATTTCCATGTCGTGCTCATCAAGCCGGCCCATTACGACGACGATGGCTACCCGATACAGTGGTTCCGCTCGGCAATCCCCTCCAACACGCTCGCCTGTCTGAACGGTTTGGCGTTGGACGCACAGCACCGCCAGGTGCTGGGGCCGGACATCGACATAAAAATTCACACATACGACGAAACCAACTGCCGGATGCGTCCGGACAAAGTTGTCCGGACGGTCCTGAGCGGCGGCGGCAAGGCGCTGATCGGCCTGGTTGGCGTGCAATCGAACCAGTTTCCCCGCGCCGTCGATATCGCGCGGCCATTCCTGGCGGCCGGACTGCCCGTTTGCATCGGCGGTTTTC
>Ga0182021_10000697_pt1 | contig 36968 bp, 31 predicted proteins | sample 612E3MmetaG_FD_120493 | JGI IMG/M metagenome (GOLD analysis project Ga0182021, IMG submission 120493) | Permafrost microbial communities from Stordalen Mire, Sweden - 612E3M metaG (Illumina Assembly) | ecosystem: Environmental > Terrestrial > Soil > Wetlands > Permafrost | place: Sweden...
ACAAGATCGAGGTGGCTGCCAAGGTGATCGGCAGGGTCCTGTATATCGGCGTGGATAAGGGCGATCGCGTCAAGGAGGGCCAGGTGATCGTCCGCCTGGAAGACGATGAGTATCAGGCCCAACTGACACAAGCGAAGGGCCAGTTGGCCAGCCTGCAGGCCAAGCTCGACGAAGCCGTTAACGGCTCGCGTCCGGAAGAGGTCGCGCAGGCGGTGGCCAACGTCAACACCGCGCGCAGCGACCTGGACAACGCCCGCATCACGTTGGATCGCAACCGGCGCCTGCTCAAGGATGGGGTGGTGGCCCAGCAGGTCATCGACGACGCACAGGCGAGGTACGACAATGCGTTGCACCGCGTCAGTTCGCTGCAGAAAACCCTCGAGCTGGTGCAACTGGGACCGCGCAAGGAGGAGATCGATTCGTTGCGCGGCCAGGTGCAGCAGGCGCGCGGCGCGCTCAACTACGCCGAGACTAACTTGGCCAACACCATCATCCGCGCGCCGGTGACGGGCACCATCCTGGAGCGCGCCGTGGAGAAGGGCGAGTTCGTCACCACCAGCTTCGTGGGCGATCGCGGCGCCAAGGGCTACGTGGTTTCGCTCGCCGATCTGAACGATCTGGAAGTGGAGCTGGATATCGCGCAGAACGATTTCGCCAAGCTGCACGCCCAGCAGCACGGCGCCGTGACCACCGACGCGTTCCCCGACCGCAAGTACGACGGCTTCATAAAGGAGATCTCGCCCGAGGCCAACCGCCAGAAGGCCACCGTGCAGATCAAGGTGAAGATCAGCCAGCCGGATTCGTACCTGCGTCCGGAAATGAACGCCAGCGTGGCTTTCGCCGCCGAGCCGCAAACAGCGGAGAATCCGGCGGGCGGGGCGCCGGACGCCGCCGCGGCCAAGCCCGTGGTGATGGTGCCGGCGGCCGCCCTGCGCGACGGCTCGGTCTTCGTGCTGCTGGATGGCAAGGCCGTTCGCCGCGCGGTGAAGACGGGCGCCACCAGCGCTCAGGGCGTGAGGGTGGAGCAGGGACTGGTGGGCGGAGAGGATCTGATCTCGAGCCCGCCGCCCGGTTTGAAAGACGGAGACAAAGTGCGCCAGAAGGCGGCAGCGTTATGAGCGAAGCCATCATTGAAACCCGCAACCTGACCAAGGAGTATTTGCGCGACGAGTTCCACGTGATCGCGCTGAAGGATGTGAGCCTGGACATCCACAAAGGCGAATTCGTGGCCCTGATGGGGCCGTCGGGATCGGGCAAATCGACGCTGCTGCACCTGATCGCCGCCATGGATCGCCCCACCAGCGGGGACATCCGCGTGCTCGGCCATAACCTCCGCGAGTTGAGCGACCGCGAGATCGCCCACTGGCGCAACGAGAACGTGGGCTTCATCTTCCAGCAGTTCAATCTGCTCCCCGTGCTGACGGCCATGGAGAACGTGGCGTTGCCGCTCTTGCTCACCAACCTGAAGAGGAAGGAGCGCACGGAGCACGCGGCGACGGCCTTGAAGCTGGTCGGCCTGGGCGACCGCATGGGCCACTTCCCGCGACAGTTGTCCGGCGGCCAGGAGCAGCGCGTGGCGATTGCGCGCGCCATCGTGACCGACCCGGCGCTGATCCTGGCCGACGAACCCACCGGCAACCTGGATGCCGCGTCCGCGCTTGAAGTGCTGACCGTCCTCTCCAAGCTGAATCGGGATTTCGGCAAAACGGTGGTGATGGTGACGCACGATCCGCACGCCGCCCAGTTCGCCACCAGGACGCATCATCTGGAAAAGGGAGAGCTGCTGGAAACGGTGGCGTAGGAAAGTCCTCCCGGCCTGTCTCGCTGGTTACCGGCGCGCGATAATACGTTCTGCATGGTCCTCACCATTATCGCCGCCCTGTCGCTCGCCATCTGGCTGTACCTCTTATTGGCGCGCGGCGACTTCTGGCGCATGCGGCCGGAGGTCTCCAGCGGCGCACCGGACACTCCCGCGCCCTCCGTAACGGCGGTGGTGCCGGCGCGCAATGAGGCGGATGTGGTGGGGTGCAGCGTGGCGTCGCTTGCGGCGCAGCGGTACGCGGGCGAATGGAACATGATCCTGGTGGACGATGCCAGCCAGGACGGCACCGCCGCCATCGCCCGGCAAGCGGCGCCCGGATTGCGCGTGATCTCCGCGCCTCCCCTGCCCCCCGGCTGGACCGGAAAAATGTGGGCCGTCGCCGAAGGTGTGCGCGCAGCGGACAGCGATTACCTGCTGCTCACCGACGCCGATATCGTGCACCCGCCGGAACATGTCGCGGCGTTGGTGGCGCGCGCCGAGAAGGGCGGCTACGACCTGGTCTCCTACATGGTCCGCCTGCACTGCCGCTGGCTCGCCGAACAGGCGCTGATTCCGGCCTTCGTGTTCTTCTTCTTCCTGCTCTATCCACCGGCCTGGACTCGCGACCCGCGCCGCCGCACGGCGGGCGCGGCGGGCGGGTGCATTCTGGTCCGCCGCGCCGCCCTGGAGCGCATCGGCGGCATGGCGCGCATCGCGGGCGAACTGATCGACGATTGCGCCCTGGCGCGCGCCGTCAAGGACAGCGGCGGGCGCGTGTGGCTGGGGCTCAGCGACGCCGCCATCAGCCTCCGGCAGTACCGCACGTTCGGCGAAATCGGCCGCATGATCTCGCGCACCGCCTACACGCAGCTTGGCCACTCGCCGCTGGTGCTGGCAGGGACCGTAGCGGGACTGGCGGTGACGTATCTCGCGCCCCCGCTGTTGACGCTCGCCGCGCCGCGCGGCCCAGCCTCTGGGATGGGCGCCCTGGCGTGGCTCCTCATGACTGCCGCATACTGGCCGTCGGTGCGCTACGCCACCCGGCACTGGTTCTGGGCGCCGCTGCTGCCCCTGATCGCGATCTTCTACATGGGGGCGACACTGCACTCCGCGGTGGCCCACTGGCGCGGCCGCGGCGGCATGTGGAAAGGCCGCAATCAGTCGGGGGCATAAGTGGAACAGGCCATCGCCTTATGTGGCCTGTTAACCCTCGCCCCGCCACGAGTTGTTGACAGACGACAAAACCCGATCGTCTGTCCCACTACTGCATCGTGTTACCCTCAGATTTCTACACCACTTGAGGCCTGATATGTCCTACCTATCGATTCGCGATCTCGACCTGACGGGGAAGTGTGTTTTCATCCGGGTGGATTTCAATGTGCCGCTGCAAAAAAGCGAGCAGGGCGTCATGGAAATCACCAGCGACAAGCGCATTAAGGCGTCGCTGCCCACCATACAGTACGCCCTGGACCGCGGCGCCGGCGTGATTCTGGCGTCGCATCTCGGCCGTCCCAAGGGGAAGCCGAATCCCGAAATGAGTCTGCGGCCCGTGGCCGCGCGCTTGGAGCAGTTACTCGGCCGGGCGGTGAAGATGGCGCCCGATTGCGTGGGGCCCCAAGTCGCAGCCCTGAAACCCGCTCCGGGCCAGGTCCTGCTGCTGGAGAACCTGCGCTTCCACCCCGAGGAAGAGAAGAACGACCCCGCATTCTGTCAGCAACTGGCCGCCCTGTGCGACCTCTACGTCAATGACGCGTTCGGCTCCGCGCATCGTGCCCATGCTTCCACCGAGGGCATGATCAAGTACGTCCCGCAGGCCGCCGCCGGGCTGCTCATGGAACAGGAATTGAAGTACCTTGGCATGGCCACCACCAATCCGCCGCGCCCCTGCGTGGCCATCCTGGGCGGCGCCAAGGTATCGGACAAGATCGAAGTCATCCAGAACCTCGGCAAGGTGGTCGACCGCCTGGTGATCGGCGGCGCCATGGCCTACACGTTCCTGCGCGCGCAGGGTCTGCCCACCGGCAAATCGCTGGTGGAGGAAGACAAGATCGACCTGGCCAAGGAACTGCTCGCCAGCCTGGGAGACAAACTCCTCTTGCCGGTGGATCACGTGGTGGTGTCGGAGATCGCCGCCGGTGCGGCCAACGAGGTGGTGGAGCGCATTCCCGACGGCAAGATCGCCGTCGATATCGGGCCCGCCACCATCGCCCTGTTCTCCTCGGTGGTCGCCGGCGCGAAAACCATCATCTGGAACGGTCCCATGGGAATCTTCGAGAAACCGCCGTTTGACAAAGGTACCGTGGCGCTGGCCAAGGCCGTGGCGGACTCCGGAGCCATCAGCGTGGTGGGTGGCGGCGATTCGGAGAAGGCCATCAAGGCCGCCGGCGTCACCGCCAAGATCTCGCACGTTTCCACCGGCGGCGGAGCGTCGCTGGAGTTCCTCGCCGGAATCGAGTTGCCCGGCGTGGCGGCACTCAACCGGTAACCACCGCTGCTCCCGGAAAACCGGGCGGGGCAGAGAGCTTCGCCCGGTTTATCTTCCTGCGAGACCGCACTCGCCGAGACCCCTTTGCCACCCGGGAGATCCCCGATCGGACCCTGGCAGTTTGTGTTTTGAGGATTGGTTTGGCCAGGCAAAACCGACAGAAAAGCGCTGTTTCGCCTTGCATAATTCCATACTTCCGGATACCATTAACTCAACTTTGGTGATTTGTGGTCTCCAGGCGAGCCTGTGCGCCCGTCCGGCTTCCACAAGGCGTGGTCGAACTTATATAGCAAAGGGGTTCTATGAGATACAGATTATTTGCGTTGCTCGCTTTTTCCGTCACCGCTGCGATATTCGGCCAGGAATTCCGCGGCACAATCAGCGGCGTTGTCACCGATCCCACGGGCTCCGCCATTCCGGGCGCCCAGGTGACCGTCACCGAAACCCAGACCGGAACGCGGATTCCCACCGTTTCCGACAACTCCGGCCAATACACCGCCGCCTTTCTCCTGCCCGGTGAATACGAAATCAACGTGCAGGCGCAGGGCTTCAAGGTGGCCGTCCGCAAGGGCGTCCATTTGGGCGCCGGCGATCGTCCGGTAATCGACATCAAGCTCGATGTCGGCGACGTCGCCACGTCGGTGGAAGTGGTCGCCGACGCTTCGCTGCTGAATACCGAGAGCGCTTCCCTGGGTCAGGCGATCAGTTCCAAGGAAGTTTCCGACCTGCCCATCAATGGCAGGACCCCGATGATCGCCGCGGCGCTGGCCCTGGGCGTCATTGGGTACGCTCAGCCCACCCTCATTCACCCGTTCGATGCCGGCGCGGCAGCCGGCTGGAGTGTGGGCGGCACCTACCATCAGGGCAGCGAATTGCTGGTGAACGGTTCGCCCAACGCCACTTGGGATGGCCGCCTGGCATACAGCCCGCCACAAGACGCGGTGCAGGAAGTGCGCGTGAAGGTTTCCGATACCGACGCGGCTTTCGGCCACACCGCCGGAGGAACGCTAAACCAGATCACCAAGAGCGGAACCAATGCGTACCACGGCTCCCTGTGGGAATTCAACCAGCCGAACACCCTGACCGCCAACGATTTTTTCCTGAACCAGGCCGGTAAACCGCGTCCCGTCACGCACCTCAACCAATACGGCTTGACGGCGGGCGGCCCGTTCCTTGTGCCCCACGTCGTCGACACCCGCAACAAGCTGTTCTGGTTCTTCGCCTGGGAATCCATGAAGGATGCCCAACCGAACCCGTACACCACCACGGTTCCCACGGATGCCGAACGAAAGGGCGATTTCACCCAGATTCTGAACGCGGACGGCACCAAACTCTACGATCCCTACAGTGCGGTGGTGAGCGGCACTACCGTCACCCGGACCGCGTTCCCCAACAACCAGATTCCCCAGGCGGCGCCGTACCTGAGCGCCATCGCGCAGAACTACCTGAAGTTCATCCCGGGGCAAAATGTGACGCCGGCGAAACCGGACGGGCTCAACAACTTCACGACGGCTCCCAATACGCCGGACGACTTCGCCAACGAGATGGGCCGCCTCGATTACAACATGAGCGACAAGAGCCGCATGTTCTTCGACATCCGCCACACGGGATACTCGCAGACGAAGAACAACTACTTCGGCAACCTGTCGACGGGCTCGATCCTGTTCCGCACCAACTGGGGCGCTTCGCTCGATGAGGTCTATACCATCAATCCGACCAATATCATCGATCTGCGCTTGAACTTCACCCGGTTGGGCGAAGGCCACGACGTTCCCAGCGTGGGCTTCGACCCCACCAGCCTGGGCTTCCCATCGTACATGGCCGCCAAATCGCAGTACCTGGCGTTGCCGGTGGCAACGTTCGCCACCAGCACCTTCCAGACTCTGGGAAACACCGGAACGGGGGCGGACCGGTTGCCGTCGCAGTCCGCGCAGATCTTCGCCACCTGGATCAAGATCCAGGGCAATCACTCGCTGAAGTTCGGCGGCGATTTCCGGCAGTACCGGTTGAACACGTTTACGGCCGGCAATTCCGCGGGCACCTTTTCCTTCAGCGCCAACAGTTGGGTGCGCGCCTCCAGCAGCGCTTCCTCGACGGTGGCGTTCGGCCAGGATCTGGCCACCTTCCTGATGGGGCTGCCCACCGGCGGCAGCTACGATCTCAATACGTACGCTTCCTGGTATTCGTTCTACTCCGCCGGCTTCGTGCAGGACGACTGGAGAGTGAAGCGGAATCTCACCATCAACCTGGGGCTCCGCTTCGACCACGACGGGCCCTACAACGAGAAGTATGGCCGCACGGTGAACGGCTTCGACACCGCGTCCGCCAATCCGCTCTCCGCCGCCGCCACCGCGGCGTACGCGAAATCGCCGATCGCTCAATTGCCGGCCAGCGCGTTCAGCGTTCTGGGAGGCTTGACCTTCCCCGGTTCCGGCGGAACCGCGGTCTACCAGAACAACTCCCACCTGGTGAGCCCGCGAGCCGGCTTCGCCTGGACGCCGGATGTGCTCCGCGGCAAGACCGTCGTCCGTGGCGGCTTCGGCATGTTCGTGGCGCCCGTGGTGATTTCCCGAATGGACGTCAGCGGCAAGTATTCCACCAGCCCCAACACCAATCAGGAAGGGTTCAGCCAGACCACCACCATGACGGTCACCAGCAACAACTACGGAACCCCGTCGGCCACGCTGGCGAATCCGTATCCCAATGGATTGCTCACCCCGACCGGCTCAACCCTGGGCCTGGCGACCTTCGCCGGCCAGGCGATCACGTTCATGCCTACGGTGGTCAAGAGCCCCTACTCTCTGCGGTGGAACATGGGCATTCAGCAGAGCTTGTCCAACGACACGATGCTCGAAATCGTCTACATTGGCAACCACTCCGTGCATCTGCCCATCGACATGACCCAGCTCAACGGCATCCCGCGCCAGTTCCTCAGCACCCTTGGCGTGCGCGATTCCAACCAGGCCTATTTGACCGGCACGACGCCGAACCCGTTCTACGGCTTGCCCAACACCAGCGTCTCCACGGCGGCCAGTGCCACGGCGGCTCAACTTCTGGCGCGCTACCCCGAGTTCCCGGTCGGCGACAGCGCCAGCGGATGGAACGGCGGGGGCGGCGTCATCGAGCAGAACCTCAACGCCGGAGCCTCGTTCTTCAACAGCCTCAACGTGCGTGTCCAGAAGCGGTTCGCGCAGGGTTTTTCGGGCACCTTCAACTACATTTACTCGCGCCTGATCGAGGAAGTGACCTGGCTCAACGCTTCCGATCCGGCGCCGGAGAAGCGCATCTCTTCCATCGACCATCCCCAGCGCTTCGTGATGGCCGTGACGTACGACCTGCCCATCGGCAAGGGCCGTACAGTGGACCTGCATTCCCGCCTGGCGAACTCGCTGATCGGAGGATGGGTGCTCAACAGCGTGTACACCTATCAATTGGGCGCGCCCATCAACTGGAACAACGGCAGCACGACCAGCCCGGGCGACTATGTGTACTTCGGCGCGCCGCTCAACGTGAACAACCGTGCGGCCGATCCCGGCGAGGCGGCGTTCAATACCGGCGCCTTCGACACCAAGGCCGCCGATGCCTTCAACTACCACCTGCGCACGTTCCCGACAATGATGTCGGCCTACCGTCAGGACGGTATCAACCAGTGGGATCCGTCGCTGCACAAGCGCTTTGCACTCGCCGAAAAGGACTACCTCCAGCTCCGCTTCGAGGTCTTCAACGCGCTCAACCACCCGGTATTCCCGGCGCCCAACACCACGGCCAGCAACGCGCTGTTCGGCACCATCTCCGGGGCCCAGGCGAACCGGCCGCGCAGCATCCAAGTCGGCGCGCGCCTGGTTTTCTAGTATTTTGCCCTGCTACCGCGGCGGACGCAGTTTGTCCGCCGCTTCTTCTTGGGACCGTGACCCGGTCCCGCAGGAATCCGACATTCAAGTAGGCACGCCGAGCTTCGGCAGCACCCAGCGCATCACGGCAAAGTAGCCTGCCGGAACCAAGATAACGATCAGCCAATCGGGCATTCATCCCTTTAGACGCACTTTCGAAGCCCGGGGTGACAAAACATCTGGTCCACATCAACAAACGTCTCAAATCATGCACCCTTCACCGCCGACTAAATTCTTGGTAGAATAAGACTTAACTCTTTATCAGGAGCGAGCTTGGCAGACCAGGAACAACCACCGCAGGGTCCCCCTGCGTCACCCCCCGGCGGGCAGTCGAATTTGCCCGGAATGGGCGGCAGCGATGGCGGCAACAAGAATCTGATTCCCGTCAATATCGAAGACGAAATGCAGCGGTCGTATCTGGATTACGCCATGAGCGTGATCATCGGCCGCGCCCTTCCCGATATCCGCGACGGCCTCAAACCGGTACACCGGCGCATCCTCTTCGGCATGTCCGAAATGGGCCTCATGCCCAACCGGCCCACCACCAAGTCCGCCAAGATCACCGGCCAGGTGATGGGCAAGTACCACCCGCACGGCGATTCCGCCATCTACGATTCGTTGGTCCGCATGGCGCAACCCTTCGCCATGCGCTACCCCCTGGTGGATGGCCAGGGAAACTTCGGCTCCATCGATGGCGATCCGCCCGCCGCCATGCGGTATACCGAGGCCCGACTTTCCAAAGTCGCCACCGCCCTGCTGGACGACATCGACAAGGAAACCGTCGATTTCAAACCCAACTACGACGATAGCGAGCAGGAACCCGAAGTTTTGCCCACCCGCGTTCCCAATCTCCTGGTCAACGGATCCAGCGGCATTGCCGTCGGCATGGCGACCAATTTCCCGCCCCACAACCTCACCGAGATCATCAACGCCACCGTCCACCTGATCCAGCACCCCTCCGCCTCTCTCGCCAAGATCATGGAGTTTGTGCAGGGCCCCGATTTCCCCACCGGCGGCTTCATCCTGGGCCACCAGGGCATTCTGCAAGCTTACATGACTGGTCGCGGCCAGTTGAAGCTGCGCGCCCGCGCCGCCATCGAGAAACTGCCGAAAGACCGCGAGCAGATCGTAGTCACCGAGATTCCCTACCAGGTCAACAAGTCGCGCCTCATCGAAGCCGCTTCCGCCCTGGTCAACGAGAAGAAACTCGAAGGCATCGGCGATATCCGCGACGAAAGCGACCGCGACGGCATGCGCATCGTCTTTGAACTAAAGCGCGGCGAGCAAGCCGAGGTAGTGCTCAACAACCTCTATAAGCACACCCAGCTCCAGATCGGCTTCGGCATCATCATGCTGTCCATCGTCAACGGCCAGCCCAGAGAACTCGGTCTGATCGATTGCATCAAGTTCTTCATCGACCACCGCATCGAAGTGGTCCGCCGGCGCACCGAGTTCGAACTCCGCAAGGCGCGCGAGCGCGAGCATATCTTGCTCGGCTTCCAGAAGGCGCTCGACCACCTCGACGAAGTCATCCGCATCATCCGCGCCGCCAAGGCGCCCCGCGAAGCCCGCGAGGGCCTGATCGCCGCCTTCCAGTTCAGCGACAAGCAGGCGCAAGCCATCATCGAACTCCAGTTGCAGCGCCTCACCGGGATGGAGCAGCAGAAAATCCTCGACGAGCTGGCCGACATCCAGCGCCGCATCGCCGAGTACGTCGAACTGCTCGGCTCCGACACCATTCTGCGCGCCCTCATCGTCAAGGAACTCAAGGACGTGCAGAAGAGTTTCGGCGACGAGCGCCGCACCGAAATCATCGACGACACCGGCGAGATCAAGCTGGAAGACCTGGTGACCGTGGAAGATGTCGCCATCACCGTCACCCGCGGCGGCTACCTCAAGCGCACCAGCGTGGATACCTACCGCCGGCAATCCCGCGGCGGCAAGGGCCGCATCGGCATGGGCACGCGCGCCGAGGATTTCGTGGAGCGCCTGATTGTCGCTTCCACGCACAGCTACCTGCTGATCTTCACCACCCGCGGCCGCGTCTACTGGCTCAAGGCCTACGAGATTCCCGACGCCACCACCACCGGGAAGGGCAAGCACCTCAGCAACCTCATCAACCTGCAAAACGACGAGGAAGCCAGAGCCTTCCTCAGCGTCAAGGATTTTGTCGCTAACGAGTACGTGGTGATGGTCACCAAACACGGCGTCATCAAGAAAAGCGAACTCACCGAGTTCGACAACCCCATGTCGCGCGGCATTATCGCCGTCTCCCTCGACGATGGCGACGAACTCATCGGCGCCAAGATCACGCACGGCGACAACTACATGTTCCTGGCCTCCCACCGGGGCCAGGCCATACGCTTCCGCGAGGAAGACGTCCGCCCCATGGGCCGCCAGGCGCGCGGCGTGCGCGGCATGAGCCTGGACGCGGACGATTACCTGATCGGCATGGAAGTGGCCGAGGAGGAAGGGCTGCTCCTGTCCATCTCCGAGAACGGATACGGCAAGCGCACCCCGCTGGCAACCTACCGCCTCATTTCACGCGGCGGCAAGGGCGTCATCAATATGAAGACCACCCACAAGACCGGGCGCGTGGTGGGCGTGCTCCTGGTGAAGGAGGATTCCGATGTGATGATCGTCAGCCAGAACGGCAAGATCATCCGCATCGAGTCTTCCACCATTCGCCAGGCCGGACGCTCCACGCAAGGCGTTCGTCTGGTGAATCTGGAGGAAGGCGACAAGGTGGCCGCCGCCAGCGTCCTGCCCGAAGCCGAGGAGCCTCCCGACGACGATACGGAGATGCTGCCACTTCAGTAAACTATGTTAGTGGACCTTACACTCTCGGGCGTGATTGAAGAGAAGCAGCGCCGGCTCCTGGCCGACCTCTCCGCCATGGGCCGCGTCATCGTGGCCTTCTCCGGCGGCACCGATTCCGCCTATCTGGCGTGGGCGGCTCACCGCGCCCTGGGCCCCAACGCCGTCGCCATCACCGCGGACTCCGCGTCCCTCCCCGAATCGCACAAGCGCGATGCCGAGGCCTTTGTGGAACGCTTCGGCATCGTCCACGAGTACGTCGCCACGCGCGAGTTCGAGAACCCCGACTACGCGCGCAACAGTCCCGACCGCTGCTTCCACTGCAAGGACGAACTGTTCACCCGCCTGGAAGAGATCGGCCGCGAGCGCGGCTACCAGCACATTATTTACGGAGTGAACGTGGACGACCTGGGCGACTACCGCCCGGGACAGGGCGCGGCGGCCCAGCACCGCGTATCCGCGCCGCTGGCCGATGCCGGCCTCACCAAGGCCGAAATCCGCGAGCTCTCCCGCCTGGCCGGCCTGCCCACCTGGGACCGCCCCGCCTCGGCGTGCCTGAGTTCCCGCATTCCCTACGGAACGCCGGTCACCATACAGAATGTGAAGACCGTGGAAACCGGCGAAGAGGAGATCAAGGCTCTAGGCTTCCGCCAGTTCCGCGTGCGCTTTCACGGCGAAGCGGTGCGCATCGAAATCGCCCGCGAGGAGATGGAGCGGGCGTTGACCATGGAGATGGCACAGCGCTTCACGGCGATTTTCAAGGCGCTGGGGTTCAAATACGTCTCGCTCGATCTGGAAGGCTACAGGCAAGGGTCGCTCAATGAAGTCCTGAATCTGAAGTAGCCTGCCGGCCACGGAAACAGGGTGGGGCGTTTACCTGAAAGGGATGTCCACTTCGGTGTAACTGCCTGGTGTTGCGGCATTCACGGCGTCGACGACCCGTTCAACATATCGGCGCAAGGTCGGCCATTGCTGGTTTCCGAGGACGACAAAGGCGATTCTCCGGCCCGTCAAGTTTTGCTGGTACCGAATGTTCTTGTCGGTCGTTAGCAAGACCTCAAATCCCGCTGCCTCAGCGACCGCTATCAGTTCGCCGTTGACAAGCTTATCCCATCCGCGTTCGATTGCTTCCACGATTACATGACCTTCGAGGGCATAGCGAAGAGGGGCAGGGGTTCCGTTATCAAAGAGTATGAGCATCGGCCATTTGGGCGGGGGATTGCACTGAAGGCGGCGCGTCCAGACTCCGCGCGGCGAATTCCAACACCGCTGACACCTGTTCCCGCGTGACGTGGAACCAGTCCATCACCTCGCCGACAGTCGCTCCCGCTTCCAGATTCTCGAACACCACCGAAACCGGCGTCCGCGTGTCGCGGAACACCCAAGCGCCGCTACGCTTGCCGGGGATGCTCTCCACGGCGGGGCATTGTGACCAATCGAGACTTGCCATGATCCTCACTCCTTCTCTGAGAATACCCTGTTATCAGCCAAGCGGGAAGGTGCGCGCGGTGTACTGCGAGGTTCGCTGCCGGTGAGTTTGCCCTCACGAAGAGTCTTTTGGGCCGTCGCGAGGGGCAGGAACAAGGTCTTCGGCTTGCCCACGATGGGGCGGAATCCGTAGCGCCGATAGAATCCGGGCGCCAAATCGTTCTTGGCGTCAACCAGCAGAGCGAACGCGGCTGCTGCGTCCTGAATAGTCCGATGAACGGCATTCATGAGCATCAACTCGCCCAGGCCGCGCCGTTGAAATCGGCGGTCGACGGCAAGCCGCCCGATGCGAACCGCCGGCAAGATGGGATAGCGGGGCAGGCGTTTGGTTTCATCGGCTGGAAGATCCACCAGCGGGATGCTGGCCGCCGACAGCGTGTAGTAAGCGGCGACACGGCCTGTGGCGGCCTCGACCACGACAAAACAATTGGCGATACGCCGGCGGATATCCTGCGTCGCTTGGGTCTGAAAGTACCGGTCCAGCACGTCCTCGCCGCAACAGAACGCGGCCCGGTCGCTATCGCCGAGGGCTTCGAAGCGAAAGGGAACAAAAGTCATCGCACGCCGAACAGTGCCCGGTATCGTTTCGCGGCTTTCCTGAGAGCCGGCGTCGCCGCCGGCGGATTGAGGATCGCCTCGGCGATCTGACGCTGGCCTTCGATCGAAAGGCGAATGATCTCCGTTTCCTCGATCGCACGGCAAGCGGCTTCATCCGCGGCGGTCACCACGAAATCCGTCAGCGTGCGCCCGCGGATTTCGGCGGCGCGCTTCAGACGCCCCATTACCGCGTGCGGCAGGCGCGCCTCCAATCGGGCGGTGGGCGGGGTTTCGTTTCTCATGTCAGTTTTACTATACGGCAAATTGCCGTATGAATCAAGGTTTGCACGACAGTGCGACAGTGGCAGACCTCTCGCCTCGCCAATCACGGTAGCTTGACAGACGGCACGGAACGATCGCCTGTCCCGCCATCCGGCACCACCACGACCTTCACGTATTCGTGGTCGGCCGCCCATCCCGATGCGAGGCCGACCGCGACTGGAAGGCCTGCCAGGATGGAGGCAACCGCTACTTTCGGTCCCTCTCTCCCGATGAGTTGGGCCGCGCCTATCGCCCCCAAGGCGCCGATCGATCCGCCGATGCCGGCGCCAACCGCGGTCCACGTGTGCTCCTCCTTCCGGGCCAGTGTGAATCGCGTCACTTCGGGCCGTGGAACCACCGCGCGGCCTTTCGGATAGGCGCGCTTGTTCGAAGTCTTGCGGACGTCCAGCATCAGAGCGTCTTCCTCAACCGACGTCACGCGTCCCTTGAGCTGGATTCCCGAGGGCAGCGTGAGGTCGATGTTGCGCCCGCGCACCATGCTGTCCAGGTCGCGCCACTCCAGGCGGAAGGTCTTGCGGCCCAAGTCCTTCAGATCCTTGTCCGCTCCCATGGCGGCGGTGGCAAGCAGGAGACAGCACAACCATCTACTGAATCTCATAATCCACCGCCTCGCCGTCCCCAAGGTTCCCCGCTTGGGTCACCTCCTGGATCAGCAGCCGCGTCGTACTCGTATCCAGGAGTTTGCCAGCGTAGTAACCAGCTATGGCGGAAAGCGGGATGCCCAGCAGGACCGCCGGCACCAGAACCCCCAGACTGTCGGTGAGTAGTCCCAACCCGATGGAGCCGTATGCGCCGCCGATGCCGCCCAGTATTCCAAGAACGATGCGCATCACCGGGCCGCGAACCCGGATCACCCGGACTTCACCCACGGCCGCACGCGGCACTTCCGTCTGCCCCTTGGGATGCAGTTGCTTGTTGGATGTCTTATATACGTCCAATACCAGCGCTTCCGGCCTCACCGCGAGCGCTTCCCCTTCGAGACGGGTTCCATCGGGAAGAGTGGTGGAGATTTTCCGGTCGATCACCAGCGCGGGGAGTTCCTCCCAAGTGATCCGGACCTGTTTGGAGTTGAGGGTTGGAGCCTGCTGCGCGAAGGCGGCATCTTGCATCAGCAGGCCGAATGCCATCGCCACGGCTAGAGATCGTCGAATCATGATTTCCTCCTTACGACCCTAAATTTAGGCCGAATCGGAGGAAGGGTTGTCACGCGTCTTTCGCGCCTTCTCCCGTATTCTGCAAAGTCTTTGTCACGAATTTGTATCCCACGCCGTGGACGGTGATGAGATGCCGCGGCGACGCCGGGTCGTTCTCGATCTTGGCGCGCAGGCTGGCGACGTGATTGTCCACCGTGCGGGTGCTGGGATAGTTCTCGTAACCCCAGACCTCGTTCAGCAGTTCGTCCCGCGCCACCACCTCGCCAGAGCGCGAGGAGAGCATTCGCAAGACGCCGAACTCCTTGCGCGTGAGTTCCAGCCGCTTGCCCCCTTTGTGCGCTTCGTACTTGCGAAAGTCCACCACGACGTCGCCGAATCGCAGTTCATCGGGCGGCGCGGGCCTGCCGGATTGCGCCCTTCGCAGCAGGGCCCGCACGCGCGCCAGCAGCTCGCGGATGGCGAAAGGCTTGACCATGTAATCGTCCGCGCCCAGATCCAGGCCCAGCACTCGGTCGGCCTCCTCGCCGCGAGCCGTCAGCATCAGGATGGGCAGGGTGCTGCCTTCCGCCCGCAACTTGCGGCACACCTCGTAGCCGCTCAGCTTGGGCAGCATCAGGTCCAGGATCAGCAGATCCGGTTTGCTCTGCCGGATGGCGGCCAAACCGGCTTCCCCGTTGTTCGCGGTCAGCACCTCATACGATTCGTACTTGAGGTTGTCGGCCAGCCCGCGCAGAATCGCCGGATCGTCCTCGATCACCAGTATCGTGCTCATGTGCCATTCCTCAAGGGCAGGCGGATGGCGAATGTGCTGCCCTGTCCGGGGGAGCTCGACAGCTCGACGCGCCCGCCGTGGGCCTTCACAATCTGCGCCACCAGGGCCAGGCCGAGCCCCGCACCCGGGATTGCCTCGTTGTCTTTGCCCGGGACGCGATAGTATTTCTCGAACACACGAGCCTGCTCTCCGGCCGCGATGCCCACGCCGTGGTCGACCACTTCCACGATGGCTTCGGAGCGCTCCTGGAGCAGGCGCAGGCCGATTTCCCGGCTCTCACCCGAGTACTTTACCGCATTGGTCAGCAGGTTCAGCACGGCTTGCTCCAGCGCGTCGGGGTCGCCCTGAACGTCCGGTATGGAGTCATCGATCTCCACACGCAGTTCGAACTGCCTCTGCGCCAGCGGATAGGAGAGCGCGCGCGCCGCCGAGCGAAGTGTTTCGCCAAGCGCCACCGGAAGCGACCGGTAGGTCTTCTTCCCCTGTTCGATCTTGGCGAACAGCAGCACGTCGTCCACCAGCCGCGACAAACGCTCGCTTTCGTTGACGATGGTCGCCAGGTACTCGCCACGCACGCCTTCGTCGAGCGGCCGGCCCATTTGCAGGGTCTCGGCGTACATACGGATGGCCGTCAGCGGGGTCTTCAGCTCGTGCGACACGGAGGCCACAAACTGCGCGCGCGTCTCCGATAGCTCCACCTCCCGGCGCAGGCTGCGCCACAACAGCCACGCTCCGAAGATGGCCGCGCCCACCAGTGCGAAGAGCGCCAAATAGGAGACGGCGGTCTCCACCCGCGCGCCAGCGGAGGCGTCCGGCACGGCCGCAAATTGCACCTTGAGTGCCGGGAAGCTATCGCCCAACAGTTCGCCGCCCGGCTCCGTAGCAGCCAGAAATCGCACGCCCGCGGTCTTTTCGAGCGGATCCAGCAGCGCCCGGGCCTGGACCGCGATCACCCGCGGAATTCCATCGCGTCCAGCCATCGTACTCACCAGCCAGGGCTCCGGACCCGGAAACAGCGTCCACAAGGGCGCTTCGCGAGCCGCCAGCAAGCCCATTCGCTCAGCGTCGTTCTGCAAAGTCCGCCACTGCTCCTGCCGCCGAAGTGCCGCTGCCACCCAGGCGCGGTACGCATCCACCCAGCCGGCGTCCGCTGTGCTGGCGCCGCCCAACTGGTCCGCCAGGTTCGACAGCAACAGCGTTGCCAAGGGCGATGGCCACCAGCGAACGCCGGTGATCTCGCTCAGACATTGGCGCAGAGATCCGGCCTCGGACGGCGACTCCGCCAGCAGCGCGGCCGCGTGCAGACGCAGCGGAACGCCGTCCTCGTCCACTAGCCCGATAGGCGACTTTGCCACCTGCCGCGCCTGTTGCACTGCCTCTTCGTTGCCAGCGGCCGATGCCTCAGGTGGGGCATGCTTTAGCTTGCCAGCCGGCCGAAGGCCGGCCGTGCCGTCGGTCTGTCTGAGCGTGCGCGCCAGCAACAGCCGCGCGTAGGCGGCCTGCGCCGGGTCGCGGCCCAACCGCAGCGCCTCGCGATAGTGCCGCGCCGCCGTGCCCGGATCCTCTTCGGCAAACTGGGCCCGCTCGCCTCGCGCCACGGCCGCGGCGAACTCCGGCGCCGCCGTCAGCTCTCGAAAGCGCGCGGCGCCCGGGTCCGTTTCCCATGGCGCCGCCAACCGGCCGGCCTCCACGGAGGCGATCATGGCAACTCCCGGCGCGAGACTGTCCGCGGAGCCGAGCGCCGCCGCTCTCAGTTGCTCCAGGCGCGTCAATAGAGCGCGTGCCAGGCGCTCGCGTAAAGTGCGCCGCTCGTCCAGCCTATGCTTGCCGGCCAGTTCGCGGTTCTGCTGGATGGTCCGCTGGCTCACCGCCACCAGCACCGCCGACGGCAGCAACACCGCGCCCAGAAACAGCACCAGTTGCCATCGATTCGCCGTTCCCGCCATACTACGCGCCACCCCTGCCCCGCACCGCCGCGCGGGTGGCGCGCAGCGTATTCGCCAGGGACTCGCGCGGCAGGACCCGGATGATCGGCTCCACCACCCAGGCGAGTCCCCCGGGCACGTCGCGTGTCAAGGAGATCGCCTCGCATTCCACATATGTCCCGCCGTCCAGTTCCTGAAATGTCCAATACGAGTTCAACCGCCACAGAAACCCATGCCCGGTATCGGGCGGCAGCGGCTTTTCCGAAGCCTTGCCCGGGTCGCGGATCTCCACGATGCGGGTACTGCGCGACCGGCTCCACCAGCGCGTGCTATCGCGGTGTTCGTAATGCACCGAATGCTCGGTATCGAGCACCACCGTGAGCACCTTCTTCTTCAGCAGCCGCAAGCGCACCTCAAAATCGCCGCCCGTATGCGACAGCAGGCGCGAGCCGACTACTTCGGGAGCGTAGTATTCCTTGTGGCGGTCGTAGGCCTGCACCAGATCCAGCACGCTGCCGAGGTCCGCGCCGGGAATGAACACGGCGCCCGCCCAATCGTGGATCAGTCCTCCCGCAATCTTGAATTCGCCGCGAGGCGCCTTGGGTTCGGTGAGCACCGTTCCGCCGCGCAAGACCGCGCGCCGCTCCTCCGAGGTGGCGAAGAGAAACCCATCGCCGCCCCGCACTTGCGCTTCGATGCGCGATTCGGCCTGCCGCACGTACCGGTCAAACGCGGCCCGTGTTTCCGGCCTGAGTTCAGCGGCGGACACCCAGCCGGCGGCCGCCAGCGCGAAAACCGCGATGCGGGTTCCCAAGCCTCAAATATCCTCTAATCCGGTGCACAGGTCAATCGGCGCTGCGCTATGCACTAGAACTCGTCTTCGTCCTTCTTCTTCTTGCCTTTGCGTCTCAGGATGATGATGGCGACGAGTACTACGGCGAGTATTCCCGAGACAAGTTGTACTGTTCCTGGCGTCATGATTTGGCTCCGCGCGTCCGAATCGGAAGTATAGAACAAATCCGGGGCCGGATGCCAGTACACCCAGTGGAATCTCACCGCGCCCAAAAGCATCGCACTCCCGCGTTCCCGCATCCAACAAGCGGTGAAGTCCCACGCAGGTCAATCGCATCGCGTAGTCGTTATCGGCGGCGGATTTGGCGGGTTGTATGTGGCCAAGGCGCTCGGCCGCGCGCCGGTCTCGGTCGCCGTCGTCGACCGCCGCAACTTTCACCTGTTTCAGCCCCTGCTCTACCAGGTAGCCACCGGCGGCCTCTCACCGGGCGAAATCGCCTCGCCCTTGCGTGTCGTGCTCCGCGGGAATCGCAACACCGAAGTGCTGCTGGGCGAAGCCATCGACCTCGACGTGGCCAGCCGCCGCGTCATCCTGCGCGATGGCGCAATCCCGTACGACACCCTGATCGTGGCCACCGGAGCCACCCACCACTATTTCGGCAACGACCAGTGGGAGGCCGTCGCCCCCGGCCTGAAAACCATCGAAAACGCCACCGAGATTCGCAGCCGCCTGCTGCTGGCTTTCGAGCGCGCCGAACGCGAGCCGGACCCCGCCCAGCGCCGCGCCTGGCTGAATTTTGCGATCGTCGGCGCCGGCCCCACCGGCGTCGAACTGGCCGGCGCGCTCGGCGAAATCGCCAACGACACGCTGCGCCGCGACTTCCGCCACATCGACCCGCGCGAAGCCGCCATCCTCCTGGTGGAAGGCGAGCCGCGCGTCTTACCCACCTTCCCTCCCGATCTCTCAGCCAAGGCCGAGCGCCAGTTGATCGCTCTCGGCGTGCGCTCTCTCACCAGCGCCCGCGTGACCGCGATCGATGCCGATGGCATCACCGTCGCGGTCAACGGCCGCGCCGAGCGCATCGCCACCCACACCGTGCTCTGGGCCGCCGGCGTGCGGGCTTCACGCCTCGGCAAGGTGCTCGCCGAACGCGTCGGAGCCCGGCTTGATCGCGCCGGACGGGTCATGGTGGAGCCCGACCTCAGTGTCCCCGGACATCCCGGAATCTTCGTCATCGGCGACCTCTGCTGCTTCACCCACCAGGGCGGCAAGCCGCTGCCCGGCGTGGCGCCGGTGGCCATGCAGCAGGGCAAGTACGTCGCCCGCCTGATTCAGCGCCGCCTGGCAGGCCGCGAAAAGCCCGCACCCTTCCACTACTTCAACAAGGGCAATCTCGCCACCGTCGGCCGCAATCGGGCCGTCGCCGAATTCGGCAAGCTGCACATTTCCGGCTTCCCCGCCTGGTTCACCTGGGTCTTCGTGCATCTCATGTATTTGGTGGAGTTCGACAATCGCCTGCTGGTGTTTACCGAGTGGGTGTACAACTACTTCACGCGCAACCGCGGCGCGCGCCTGATTACGGGCGGCCAGCCCTGAGCGCGCGACAGACCACGAAAAGCGATGGTCTGTCCCACCTTACTGCTTGCCGGGCGGAGGATCGAACGTGATGGTGGCTTCCGCCTGGAACTTGCGGTACTCGCGAAACTCCACGTTGTTCTCCGCCGCGTACTTTCCGCTTCGCGTCAGCACGCGCGCATGCGAGGGGAGCAGGTACTGCTTTCCACCCACCGCGGCGAACTCGTAGTCCACGGTGGAATCGTTGAGATTGATCGGAAAACCGTTCGGGATCTCGGCCTGTAGTTTCAAGCGCAGCGTCATGTGCGTTTCCTCGTCCACGTAAACTTCCCCGTGGTAAGCCACAACGATGGCATTCTGGCCGTCAGGCACGGGACCGTACTGGATCCGGTAAATCGAGTTCTCGCGGGCGATGCGGAACGAAAACCGGGCCGCCCGCCGCTTGCGCAGCGTGGTCCAGTCCTTCCAGCGGAAATCCCCCTGCGATCGCGGATGGAACAGCGCGTACAGGAGCGTACCGAATTCGCCGGCGCTCAACACCCCGCCCGCATGCTGGTATTCCAGCAGCGTTGGCTGGCCGTTGATCTCCATCAGCTTGTAGTCTTCCTTGTGCTCGAAATAGCTGAGCTTCACGGTGAGCGTGTCCATAGGGATCCAGCGGCCGTTCCCCTGCGGATACAGCATCCGCCGCACCACTTCCGTGCAGAGGAAGTCCGGCAGCGAGGCCGAATACCGGATCGCCGCTTCCCGCGCCTGTTCCAGCAGGCTGGCCTGCTCCGGCGCCAGTGGCTGCGCCATGGCGGGCGCGCCCGCCGCAAGCACCGCAAGGACCGCGAAATACATGCGGCCGGACATGTCACGGCTCGAACTTGACCGGGACGGAGAGATCGACACCGGCCTGCTTCATCTGCTCGGCGCTCTTCATGACCGCTCCGTTGATCTTGACGTTCTTGAATAGAACCGGGCCGACGCTCTTGCCCATCAGCAGGCTGGGCTTGGTCGTCTTGTGGAACGTGCAGTTCTCGAACACGACGTTCGTCACGGGGTTCTCACCGCCGTCGATATAGACGTGCCCGCCGTCATTCTCGAACGAGCAGTTGACGAACCGGAAATCGTCCAAAGGAGCGTTTCGGCTGGGCCGGGAGCCGGAGGCGTAACCACGCCCTGTAAAATACACCGGCGTCATCTGAATCCAGATGGCGAACTTATTATGGGTAGACACGAAGTGCACGTCCTCCAAGCGCAGATGCTTGACGGCCGGAGCCCCGCCATACCCCATCGCGATGGCGGCGGTGTAAGTGTAGTTCACAAAGCCCTTCACCACGAAATCCTCCACCCCCTTGGGCTGGCCTGCGGCGTCCCTGCCGCCGTAGAAGGCCCACGTGTCGTCCATCGTCATGGCGAAGCCGTCTTCGATCAGGATGTGCGTGCTGCCGCCGAAGTCATAGGCATCGTCGTGGTACTGCTGCTTCCGGTTGACGATCTTGATGTGGTGGGTGGAGAAATTCTCGGTGTTGAAAACGTTCACCGTCCAGTACGCGGAGCGGAGGAGCAACAGATCCTCGAAGGAAATGTTCTTGCAGTTGTTGATGGCATAACCGCGAATGCCAGTTCCATGAGGATCGTTCACTTTTCCGTCCGCGTCTCTGGCTTTCCCGTCCGACGTGTCGGGTTGGAAGTCGTGCCACAATTTCGGATAGCCTTGCATGTCGATGGCGCCGCGGCCCGCCAGACCGGCATTTTCGACGCCGGTAAAGACAATCAGCGCCCGCATCGCCCTTCCCACGGTGGACGCGGGTGGCGTGGGATAATCCTCATTCTTAGTGGACCCGCGCAGAACGGCGCCCGCATCGACGTAGAGCTTGACATTGTTCTTCATCACCACGGTGCCCGTCAGGTAAATGCCCGGCGGGAAATAGAGCACGCCGCCAGCCGGCTTGGCCGAAATGTCGCTAATCGCCTGGTTGATCTTGGCGGTTTCGACGGTCTTGCCCGTGCCGTCCAGCTTGTAGTCCTGGATGTTGACCACGTTCGGATCGCCGGGTTTGACCGGTTTCTTCTCGGGCGGTTCGGCAAACAGCAGCAACCCGGTGCTGTAGAACATGGGCTCTTCGTTGAGGAACACGACCAGGTAACGCGGCCGGTCCAGGTCGAAACTGACCGTATTGCCGTCGATCTTGGGCTGGATGCCGTAGGCGAGCGGCCTTATCTGGCAGGTGATCAACTTCCTCTCGCTGACCAGGTTGGTGATCGTAACGTGGACCTTCCCGGTCATGGCGAAACTGGCGTAGTCCATCCACTGAAACTGGTCGTAGGTAAAGAAATTGTGCACAAACACCGGCTGGCCATCGACCGTCACCTTGTAGGCATTGCTCGGCACCGCGCCCGGGTAGGGCGGGTAAGGCGTGACCGCGGCGAAACTGGCGGCGGTGCACAACGTCAAGAGCAGTCCCATCGAACGCGCGAACAATTTGAACACGATGTTTTTCCTCCCGTGGTCCTGAAGGAGAATTATACAACGTTGTCCCGATATCCGAATCGCGCGGCGCTGCGCGTTCCGCTAGACTGAAGAGGGGTTCCCATGTGCCTGGCCATACCCGGTAAAGTTCTGGAGACCGCGGACAGTGGTTGGAACCGCGTCGCCAAAGTGCAGTTCGGCGGCGTCACCCGCCAAGTCTATCTGGACTTCGTGCCGGAGGCCGGGGTGGGCGACTACGTGCTCGTGCACGTCGGCTTCGCGGTCAGCAAAGTGGATGAGGCTGAGGCCAGGCGCACCTACGAGTTGCTGGAGCAGATGGGAGCGCTGGAAGAAGAGCAGCCCGGCGCCACACCGCCAGGCTGAGTTCTCCCCACCGCGGCGTCACCTGCATACGGTGGGGCGGTCCCCCTGGACCGCGGCCGACGCCCTCGTCGGCCTGCCGCGGTGATACAAGCCTTTGATCCTTCGAGCGAGCAGCGGGTCCAGGGGGACCCACGCGGACCAGGGGGTCCGCCCCACCAATTCGGCAACATCCCGGGCTCCTGGGCTTATTTAAGTGGCATTGGGCGGAAGCGCCTGCGCCACCCGGCAAGGTGGGGCAGGCGATTCCGCCGGCCAATTCCGCCCTCACGCGATTTCCGAAGCCAGCGCCAGCCTGCCCCCCGCGGCGCGCATCTCCGCCAGCGCGAGGCCGGAGGCTTCGGCCGTGAGCGCCGCCACGGCGTCGGTCACGATGGTCACCGGCTTGCCGTATTTCAGCAGGCCGCGGAAGGCGAAGAGCACGCAGATTTCGGTGACCACGCCGTAGACCACGAAGCGATCGGCCGCCAACATCTCCACGACGCGCGCGAGGTTGCGCGCGGTGAAGACGTCCACCTGCTGCTTTTCCACCACGATCTGCGGCACGCCATCGAGCGCCAGACCGCAGTCCCGGTTGGGCACCACCAGGCGTTTCTCCAGCAGCGTGGCTTCGGCCTTGTGCTGGCCGATGGTGCCAGCGACGCAGTGCGGCCGCCATTGCTCGAATTCGGCATCGTTCTCGGCGTGGGCGTCGGTGGTGGAGAGTACGGGGATGCCGTGCGCCGCGGCGTAGCGATTGAGGCGCGCGATGGCGGGCACGATGCGCTCCGCGCCGGGCACATACAGGGCCCCTGCCGGGTACAGAAAATCGAGTTGCGAATCGATATCGAAGAAAATGGTTTTCATGTGCCCAAGTTGGAGCGCGTCTGGCCGATCAGCGCCTTCAATTCGCGGCTCTGTATCACCGGCCATGGCTCCGCCACTTCCAATTGTCGCAGAGCGGGCGGCAGGTTCGCGATGGAGTGCGCGGCGCGGTCGCGGGCCTGCGCCAGCGTGGGCAGCGGCTCGATCAGGCGGCCGCCAAGAATGATGGGGCGCAGGAGCGCTTCGCCGTTGCCGCATTCGCCGGAGCGGGCTATCACGTCGCGCGGCGCATCGCGCGCCAGGTCGCGGAACACCTGTTTGGCGCCGGGCAGGGAATTCTTGTCCTGGCTGAACTTGGCGGTGAAGCGCTTGATGCCGGAAATTTCCAGCTCCACCATTTTGTAGACGGCGCCCATGTGCGGCGCGTCGGCGCTAGTGGCGAGTTCGGTGCCGACGCCGAAGGAATCGATGGGCGCGCCGCTGGCCGCCAGGTCGCGGATGCGGTATTCGTCGAGATCGCCGCTCACCATGATCTTGGCGTCCGTCTGTCCGGCCTCGTCGAGGATGCCGCGCACTTGCCGGGAGAGCGCGTCCAAATCGCCGCTATCCAGGCGGACGCCCCACATCGGGCCGCCGAGGCTGGCGGCGCGGCGCGCCCCTTCCAGCGTGTCGTAGGTGTCCAAGAGCTGGACCGTGGCCGGGCCGAGCACGCGCTGAAGTTTGCGGAAGGCCTCCGTCTCCGAGGGGAAGGACATCACCCAGGAGTGGGCGGCGGTGCCCATCACGGGGATGCCGTAGCGGAATCCGGCGAGCGTGTTGCTGGTGCCGGCGCAGCCGCCGAGCCAGGCCGCGCGCGCGCCCAGCGTGCCGGCTTCCGGCGTGTGCGCGCGGCGCGTGCCGAACTCGACCACCGGCCGGCCGGCGGCGGCCGTGGCGCAGCGCGCGGCTTTGGTGGCGATCAGCGTCTGGAAGGTGATGGCACTCAGCAGGTAGGTCTCCGGGATCTGCGCTTCGATGACGGGCGCGCGTATGGTGAGCGCGGGTTCGCCGGCGAAGAGCAAGGTGCCTTCGGGGACGGCGAAGAGATCGCCGGTGAAGCGGAAGTCGCGCAGGTAGTCGAAGAAAGCGGGGCCCACCTGGGCGAACTGCGCCAGGCCGCGCAGGTAGGCGATTTCCTCGGCGGTGAAGCTCAGGTTCAGCAGGTAGTCGACCACTTGGGGGATGCCGGCGATCACGGCGTAATTGCGGTGCGCGGGCAGGCGCCGGATGGTGAATTCGAACGTGGCCTTCTCACCGGCCTTGCCGCTCTCGAAGTAGCCGGCGGCCATGGTGAGTTCGTAGAGGTCGGTGAGAAGGCCGTTCATAATGCTTCTTCACTTCGTAAATGCTGTTTCCCCGCAGAGACGCAGAGACGCAGAGAAAACCGCAGAGAACACATAAACATGTCAGCCCAACTCTGGCAGAAACCGACAAGACCTGGTTCTCTATGGTCTTCTCTGAGCTTATCTCTGCGTCTCTGCGGGGAATACAAATCTTCGCTTGCCTGGGCTTCCCCAACTTAGGAAGAATCCTTATTTCTTCTTAGTCTGTTCCGGTGCTGCTTCTTTCACGTCGGCAGCGGCTTTTTGCAGGTCCTCGACAATCTTGGCATCCAGTTCATAGATGCTGGGTTCGCCGTCCCGTTGCGCGAAATATTGCGTCCCTTGTCTGCTAATAGAGACTTTCTCGGTGCGCTTGCCGCTGTTTGAGACCACGCTCGCCACAACGATCGGTTCTCCACCGCCCTTTTCGGCGAATTTCGTGGCCGCCAGGTCGCGCAGCTTATCGATCAGGTTCTGCACGGTGGAGTTGTCCATGGTCTTGCCGTTGGCGGTCCACTTATCGCCCGCCTTGGTGTAGCCCTTGCCTTGGACCTCGACCTTGCTCGGGTCGCTGAAGCCAAAATCGAAGAGCTTCTTATTGCGAAAGTCGTCTACGGATTTTTCCAGCGCGTCAGCCAGGTCGGCGTTGATCTTGTAGATGCCATCCACGGCGGAGCTCTTGGCGAAAACGTTCTTGTCTTTGTCGCGCCGGACGTCGATGGTCTGCGTGCCCCCGGCGTCGGTGGCGGTGACGGTGGCCACTTTGGCGGCTGCGGCGAACTTCTTATTGGCGTCCGTCTCGGAGAGATCCATCTTGGCGTCTTTGAGTTTAGTGACCAGGACATCCACAGCCGAGCCATCGGCGCGCAGCGGGCGCGGCTTGACCATCTGCCATTCGTTCTGGCCGTTCTTGCCGAATTCGATGGCCGGACCCTTGGCGGCCAACTCGACGCGCGAGAGTTTGTCGGAATCGAAGGTGAGCAGGCGCTTGTCGCGCAGGTCGTCGGGGCGTTTGTCGAGGCTGGTCTTAGTCGTGGTGCCGACGGTGACCACCTTGGCATCGTTGGCCAGTTTGGCGTAGGCGCCAGATCCGTTGAGCGTGTCGTCGCCAATCAGCAGGTGGTCGGTCTTGCCGTCCTTGCGGACGATCTGCACGTCGAGCGTAGGCACGTCGAGACCGTACGGCTTGAGGTCGGTGGCTTTCTCCTCGATGACCTTATCGGCGTTGAGGTTGACCAGGGCGGACACCATGGAGCCGGCGGCGTCCTGGTCGGCGGGCAACGGCTGAGGAGCGGTCATCCGCCACTTGCCGTTCTCCAGCTTCAAGCCGAGCACCTCGCCGGTGACCTTCCGGATCTTGACTTCCTGAAACTGGTCGCCCGGAGTGCTCAACAACTTGACGGGGGCGTCGGCGGGCGTCTTGGCTTTGTCGGCCTGGCTCTTATTGCTCCACCAGACCAGCCCCCCCAGAACAGCCAAAAGAACGACGGCGATCAGGAGTCCCTTCGGCTTCATGGGCTATCTCCTCTTCCACCAGGTAGCCAGGCCGAACCCGACTATGGTCAGCGGGAAGATCACGATGCTCAACCAGAACACCAGGTTCATTTTCTGCGCGGTCATGGTGAGCGGACGGTCTTCGGTGGATTTGGGACGGATGCTGATCAGATCTTCGTCGGCGCTTAGCCAGTTGATCATGTTCATGAACAGATCGCGGTTGCCCAGCGAGCGCGATCCCATGGCGCGATTCTCGGCCCACTGCGAAGTGCCGACCACGATGAAGCGGCCGTTCGGAGTGCCTTGCACGGTACCGGCGGCGGCGAGGGTGAACGGTCCCTTCTTTCCCTTCTTGGGATCGATGGCGCCGTTGGCCGCAACTTCAGTCACGGCGATGCTGTCTTCGGTGGTGCCGAAGAGTTTCTCCACCGTGCTCTTGCCGCCGCTCTTGACCTCCAGCGACCGCGGCACGGGGAAGGCCGTGGGCACGCGCGTGAGCGGGCGTGTAATGGCGTGCGTCTCGTACTGCAGAATGATGGGGATTTCCGGACCGGCGCCGAACATCTGGCCGATGCCGCTGAGATCGAGCACCAAGTCCTTATTCGGGGTGACGCCCCACTCGGTGAGCAGGGCGGCGAGTTCCGTATTTTCAGCGGTGGACTCGCCGCGGCCGATCTTCATCACGTTATCCAGCAGGAAGAGGGCGTGACCGCCGCCTTCCACGTACTTCTTGAAAGCATCGACAATGGGTTGCGGATAGGCGAGTTGCGGTCCGCCGGCGATCAGCGTCAGGCAGTCCTTGGGGACCTCCACCACGGCGGCGGCCGGCGTCTGGCCGATGGCGAGCGGCTTGCCGGGTTCGGCGGCCTTGGGTTTGAAATCGATGGTGCGGGTCTTGTAGTTGTCGCGCTCCAGCAACTGTTTCATGAGCGAGTAGCCGGTGGCCTTCTCGTCGTCGATAGAGTGCTCGTTGGCCGCGTTTACGAAGCAGGCGTTGCGCTCGCCCGATTTCAGCGACCGGATGATGGCGCCGGTCACTTCTTCTTCGGTGAGGCTCTTGGCCTCTTCCTTGCGCAAGCCGCTATCCACCAGGATGATGACATCGCGGCGGAAGCCCGCGGACTTGGCCTGCTGCGGTTTTTTCACCGGGTCGATGAACTCCACCGTCAGCTTGGGAGAGAGCGCGGTGTAGCGATCCAGCAGATCGCGCGCCTGCAGGAAGCGGGTGGATTCGTCGAAGTAGGTGAGCTTGACGGGGCTCTTGAGGTTGCCCACCACCTTAATGGTCTGACCGGAGAGGCTGAACTGCTTGTTGTTTGTGGAATCGTAACTCTTGGGGTAGCGGTTGGCCAGGAAGTTGATGGCGACGAGCACCGCCAGGATGACCAGGATGTAAGTGCCGGCGTAGGCCGTGTATCGGGTTTGTCTGGACTTAAGGAAACTGGCAGCCATATTATGACCTCCACCTGAGGGATTCCATCGCCCGCGAAGTAATGAACAGTGAGAAGAAGATCATGGAGAGATAGAAGACCACGTCCTTGGAATCGAGCACGCCCTTACTGAAGTTCTCGAAGTGGGTGACGATTGAAATGTAGTTGATCACCTGGGTAACGGCGCTGGAATCGAAGGCCGTGGCCCAACTCAACAGCCAGAGCAGCAGACAGACGAAGAAGGTGACGCCGCCGGCCACGATCTGGTTGCGCGTGGTGGCGGAGATGAAGGTTCCGATGGCCAGCAGGCACGCGCCTTGCAGGATCAGCCCGAGGTAGGCGATCAGGACCGGTTTCAAATCGGGTTTGCCCCAGGCGAAGAGCATGGCGACATCGAGCATCGACATGCCAAGCACGCAGATGAAGAGTGCCAGGGCGGCGAACCACTTGCCGACGATAATCTCAATGTCCCTGATGGGCGAGGTCAGCAGCAGTTCGATGGTGCCGGTGCGCTTTTCTTCGGCGATCAGCCGCATGCTGATCATCGGCACCAGGAAAAGCGCGATGGTGGAGGCGAACCCCAGCAGCGGGCGAATGATCTGGTCGTTCACATTCATGGGCTGCTGCTGTCCCATCATCTGGGCCTGGAAGCTGAAGCGGACGAAATCCCGCGTTGCGGTGAAGAAGGCGAATCCGAAAAGCAGGCCGAAAAACGCCATCAGCAGATAGGCGATGGGCGATGCGAAGTAACTCTTGAGTTCTTTCTTGCAGATGAGGAGTGTGTTTCTCACTTCTGGCCTCCTTCTTCTTTCGTGTCTTCTTTGGTTTCCACGGTAGTAAGTTGCAGGAAGATGTCTTCCAGGCTCAGGCCGACGGCGCGGAGTTCACTCAGGTTCCAACCGGAGTTGACCACGCTGCGCGCCAGTTCGGCGCGGATGTGGCGGCCCTGCAAGCTTTCCACTTCGAAGGTCAGGCGGCCGCCCTTGGAATCCTTCATCATGACGCGGCTGACGCCCGACACCTGTTCCAGGCGTCCCTGGACTTCGGTGGGGTTCGGGTGGCCGTCGGCGGCTTCCACTTCGAGAGACACGGCTTCAGAGCCGCGCAGGCGATTGGTCAGGTTGGCGACCGAATCCTGCGCCACCAGCTTGCCCTCACTAATGATGATGACGCGTTCGCAGGACTGCTCCACCTCGCTCAGGATGTGGGTGCTGAGGATGATGGTGTGCTCGCCGGAGAGCGCCTTCAACAGCTCGCGGATCTCGATGATCTGCTTGGGGTCGAGACCGCTGGTGGGCTCATCCAGGATCAGCACATCGGGATTGTGGATGATGGCCTGCGCGAGGCCGACACGCTGGCGGAAGCCTTTGGAAAGCTTGCCGATCAGCTTGGCCCGAACGTCGCCCAGCGCGCAGCGGCCGATCACTTCGTCCACGCGCTTCTTGATGTCGGCGCTCGAAATGCCTTTGATCTGCCCGACGAAGGTGAGGTACTCGATGACCTCCATCTCGGGGTACAACGGCGGCGTCTCCGGCAGGTACCCGATGCGGCGCTTGACCTCCATCGGATTCTCCAGCACGTCGAAGCCACAGATGGTTGCTGTGCCGGCCGTGGGGGGGAGGAAGCAGGTAAGGACGCGCATCGTGGTGGTTTTCCCGGCCCCGTTGGGGCCCAGGAAGCCGACGATTTGCCCCTTTTCCACCTCGAATGAGATGTCGTCCACGGCGACAGTACGTGCGTATCGCTTGGTTAGACCTTCGACTTTGATCATATTGATGTTCCAGACCAGACAGACGTGGTAGTTGCCATTAGGGCTTGCTTTGGATTGAAACTACATGATAGGGAAAGCGGGCAAGTGTTGTCAAATGTGCGGGATCAGCCCGCTCAGCCCAATCGGGCCAGCGCGAACGCGCAGGCTCCGATGGCGACCGCCCGGCTGGTGCCCAGGCGGCTGATGCCGATGGCGGTGCGCGCCAGCGGGTCGTATACGATTCGCCGCGAGGAATACGGCACGCCGATCTCGCGCGCTTCCCCGCGCAAAAAGGCATCGCGTTGGGCCGTATCTTCCAGGTTGTAGGCGCGCGCGTAGAGGCGCGGCAGCCCGCTATCGTAGCGGCCGTTCACGGCGTCCACCATGGCGGGCAGAAACAGCGGATGCGCGCCCGAGATGCCGCCGCCGACCACCGCGAGGCCGTCCACCAGCGTCAAAGCCTGCGCCAGAACGTCTCCGGCCACCTCGCCCAGGCGGCGGAAAGCCTCGCGCGCGGCCTCGCCCTTGCCCTCGGCGCGGTCCATGCCGATCTCGAAGATGGCCGCCGGTTCGGGCGCGTCGGCCAGGGGGATGCCGGCAGTTTCCGCGTAGATGCGGCGCACGGCGCGAATCGAGGCGCCCTCTTCGGCGTTGATGCCCGGCGCCAGGAGATTGCGCAGCAGGTGCGCTTCCGCCGCGATGGAATTGTCCCCCAGGAACAGTTCACCGTTGAAGGAGAGCCCGCCGCCCAGGCCCGTCCCCAGCGTAATACCGAACAGATTCCGGTAGCGCTTCGGGCTCCCGGAGCGTTCCAGCAGTCCGTTCACGTAGGGCAGAAATCCCGCGATGGCCTCGCCGTAGACGAAGAGGTCGCCATCGTTATTGATGAAGACGGGGATGGCGAACTTCTCCTCCAGCATGGGGCCGAGCGCTATGCCGCCGCGGAACGCCGGCAGGTTCGGCAGGTCGCCGATGATCCCGCGCGGATAGTCGGCGGGTCCGGGGAAGGCGAAGCTGATGGCCGCCGGCGGCTCCGGCAAGGCCCGTTTGACCGATTCGAACCCGCGCACGATGGCCGACAGGCAGCGGTCCAGGTCGCCGGCTTCGGTGGGAAGGCTCAACCCCTCCACCAGGGTCGCGCCGCCGCGCAGCGCGCCGAACTTCAGCGTAGTGCCGCCGGCGTCGAGCGTCATCACGATGCGGCGGTCGTTTTCAAATGGAATAGGCATAGTTGTGGCGCAGGCACTCGTGCCTGCCGTGTCGAGACTCGTCTCGACACCTTTTCGCGGGCGCGACTTCAGTGTCGAAGGCAGGCGTCGGCATGAGTGCCGACGCGGCAGGCACGAGTGCCCGCGCCACGTCATGGCTGCACATTGAAGCCCTCCACCACCACCGTGGGCCGCTCGCCGCGTGTATCGGCGTTCTCCAATTCCGTCCGTATGGTGCGCGCCTCTCCCGGCATCAAGGCGATATAGTTGTCACTGTAAATCGCCGGCAGAATGCGGTCCCCCGTGGTTTCCCGCACCGCCTTCAACCGCACCATCAGTGCCGGCTGCGCCGACGGATTCTTTAGCTCGGTCATCAGCAGCCACCGCCCGCCCTGCTTTTCAGCATGCGTCGCTACCTCAAGTTTCACCTTCGGCAATTGGCGAAGCGCGCGGTAATTGCCCTTCTCCACGCCGCGCCAGTAGAAGTTCTCCGACAGCGTCTCACCGCCGCGGGTGAGTTTCAGCCGGATGAAGTGCACTGCGGACACGCTCGCCGGGAACTCCAGTTTCACACTGGAAATCACGCTATCTTCCTGGCTGTCCAGCGGCGTCACCGTCGCGCGCCATGGCACCGAGCCATCCAGGTTGATGATCTCCGCCGCCAGGGCGAGGCCAGGCGCGTTCCCCGCGCTGTAGTTCACCACCTCGACCCGGTCGGTGGTCGGGTTCCACTGTATGTGCAGCGGTTCGCACGCATGCTTGGCGCCGAAATAGGCGGCCGTCGGTTCCAGGTAGTAGTCATACGTTTGCCACACCATGGTAGGCCACGCCGGATGGCTCATCCACAGCAGCAGCCCCATGCGGTTCTTGCTTTGCGCCTCGAACATGGCGCGATACCCTTCGTAGTTCACGAACTGGGCCAGCGTCACCCAGTCCGCGGCATTGTCCGCGCCGCCGTAGCTGGTATCGATGCGGTTGCGGAAGGACGCACCGCCCTGCGCGCCGCCGAGGGAAAAGTCGTGCACGCCCCACGCCTCCCCCTGCGGCCACAGGGACGCTTCCGGCATCATCGCCTTGAGGCTTTCGATGGTCACAATGTTCGGCATGCCGAGCTCGCTGTGGAACTTGGTGGGGGCGCGGCTGGTGAAATAGTAGTCGGGAGGCATCGCCTGGTACGGCCCGTGCCCGGTCACCGTATCGTCCGCCGAACTGGGGACGTAGTGGATCCCCGGATGCAGTTCGCGTATCGCCGCGCGGATGGCGTCGTCGAGCGGCTTGAGCGGATAGCCCTCGTTGCGCCCGCAGTAGAGCCCGATGGAGGGATGGTTGCGAATGCGCAGCAGCGTATCGGAGACGTTGCGCATGAACATGGCGTTGTCGGTGGGGTCGGGACCGTCCCACGGATTGGCCAGCCAGAAATCCTGCATGATGACGATCCCGTTGCGGTCGGCCGCCTCATAGAAGGCGTCTTCGCCCACTTGGCCCACCCAATTGCGCACCATGTTGAAGTGCTGGTCGCGGTGATAGCGCATGGCGGCTTCGTACTCCCGTCCGCGGTAGCGCAACATGGACTCGCTGAATCCCCAATTGCCCCCGAAGCCAATGAAGCGCCGCCCGTTGATAAAGAAGCGCAGCGCGCCGCCTTCCTCGGAATAGGTGAACTGCCGTATGCCGGCCTGGAACTGCTTGGTGTCGGAGTTCTCGAATTTCAGCTCCACGTCGTACAGGTTGGCTTCGCCGTAGCCATTGGGCCACCACAGTTTCGGATTCTCCACAGTAATGAGCTGCTTCACCGTCTTGGAGCCGCCGGCATCCAGACTGACCGGGACGGTGAACGCGTGGTCGCCGAAGCGCCCGCGCAGCGTGCCCGTGACCGGCCGCGCCTGGTGATTGCGCAGGGTGGCTTGGATGGTGATGTCGGCATGCGAAGTGTCCGGCAGCGGCAGCTTCGCATCCACGAAGGGGTTCTCAATCGTCACCCCGCCCGTCACCGTGAAGAACACGTCGTTCCAGATGCCGGTATCGCGCCCGCGGACGGTGGGGATCCAGTCCCAGCCCACCGCCGCATGGAAGGTGGGGTTGTCGGCGCCCAGCGCGCCGCCGTTCTTGCCGGGGCTCTGCAAGGTCTTCTGCGTGATGGAGCCGGGGGTGGCATTCTTCAGAATGCGCACGGCGAGGGCGCTCTTGCGTCCGGCCGGCATCTTGCCGGTGACGTCGAAGCGCGCGCGCGTGAAGGCGCCCTCTATGCGGCCCAGTTTCTCGCCGTTGAGGTAGACATCGGCCTTCCAGTTGATGCCGGCGAAATTCAGCCACACCTTCCCGTCCGGGCCGGCCGCGGGCGGCAGAAACTCGTTGCGGTACCAGAAATCGGCATAGAAGAACGAGTCGGAGATCATCGCCTGGTTCTCGCCGAAGTCCGGATCCGGCACCGCGCCGGCATTGAGGTAGCTGGCCAGCACGGTGCCAGGCACGGTGGCCACCAGCCAATCGCGGTCCACGAAACCCGGCTGCGAAAGCACCGCCCCGGACGCCTTCACCAGCGCATCGCGCTGCACCTTCCATGCGCCGCCGGAGAGCGCCAGGCCGGGCGCGGCCGGCTTGGGCCGGACACTCAATCCGCCGTGTCCCCATACTTCCAGTTCGCTCAGTACGTACCCCTCCGGCGCGGCAGCCTTGGTCATCAGCACGCGCACATAGCGGGCTTCGGCGGGCGGGCTCAGCTTGATGTCGCCAGAGTCGAGCGCGTGCACCGTTTTCCAATTCGCGGCGTCGTCGGAAACCTGCACCGCGCCTTCCGCCGCGCGGCGGATCCAAGCCAGCGCCACGCGGTCGAACCGGCTCTTCACTCCCAGGTCCACATAGACCCACTCCTCGCCAGAGCCGGCGCTCATCCACGCGCTCGAGAAATCGTAGGGGCCGCCCAGGTGAACCTGCTCGTTCCTGTGTAGAAAGGTCAACTCGCCGATCTGCCACTGGAGCAGGCGGCCGCTGTCCGACTGCACGCGATAGAAGCGGCTGCGCGAAGGCGCACTGAAGGGAATCGTAAAGTGCAATTCGCCGGCCGGGCGAACCGCGTGCCCCGCCTGTCCGAGTTCCTTCCATTCTTTGCCGTCGCCGGAGCCGGATACGGTGACCGTCACCTGCTGGTTCTCCGGTTCCGTCGCGCGCACCGAACCATCCAGTAGCAGGCTATCGATGGCCGGCGCATCGGCGCCGCCCGCGATTTCGATTTGCACCCACACGCTCTTGCCGCGCAGGTCCGCGGAGGTCGTCCAGTTATTGTCCAGAATCCGGTCGCGTTCGTTCTTTTTCAGCAGCGCCTGCTGGCTGGTGGATACCGCGATGCGCCGCGGCATGACGGTTTCCTTGACGCCGTCGGTAATGAGCTGGGCGGTCAGGTTGAAATCGTAGCTGGAGGAGTGGTAGGCCGGCCGGTGGAGCGCCAGGTTCCGATACTCTTCGGAAGCGGGCTGCAAGGTGGGGGACCAGTTCTGTTTCGGATCGCCGGGATACACGCCCACACCGCGGGTGAACTCCTGCGCGTGCAGAGCGGCCAGCGACAGGACGGAAGTCAGGATCAATCGATGCATGGATGCGCCTGGATTGATAGTAGCAGTGGGACAACGCCGGAGGCTTATCCCACTTAATCCGTCGTGAAGTCGAAGATGTCGGTGTTCGTCCGCACCACCAGGTGACCGAAGCCAAGCACCTTGCCCTCGGTGGGGAAGAAGACGGCGCCGTCGGTGGATTCGCCGGGCATCAATTTGGTCTGGATCAAGGCCAGCGCGCTGGCCGCCGCCGCCGCCTTCAACTTCACCGACCCCATGGCGAGGACGCTCTGACGGCGCTGCTCGTAGCCGTTGGTGGATTTCAACTGCTGATTGCCGGAGATGGAATTCTCGTAGCTGGTGATCAATTTGATGACGTCGCTGCCGGAGCCTTTTTGCTCGAGCAAGGCCACAACTTCGCGAGCGGCGGAGGCGCGCAGCACCGCTCCGTCGAGGTGGACGAAGGTGAAATCTTCGGGCCGGATGACGTACGGGGCCTTGGAACCGTTGGAAACGGCCACCTGGAGAATGACGTATTCGTGCAGGCGCTGCGGCAGCGTGGCGAACATGATGGTCACGCCCGATTTCGTAAGCGTCTGATACTTAAGGCCATTCGACTCGAATTCGATGACCTGCGCGTGGCCGCGCCCTACCCACAACACGAGCGCCAGGGCACCTGCCCGGAGAAACCGGTTCATGAGACAATTCTACGATACGGGCGCATGGATTCGGACATGGGGATGCGGCATTCGCGGGAAACCATTCTCTTCCGCCGTCTATAATAAGTGCTTATCGCCAATTCCGAGGAACCAACCATGTCTCGTGAACTTCTCGTCCAGTGTCCGGATGGGCAGATGAAAACCGTTCCACTTACCGGGGCGCGCCTGTCGATTGGCCGATCCAGCGCGGCCGAGCTCTGCTTTCCCGAAGATGCCGGCCTTTCGCGCCAGCACTTCGCGTTCGAACCGGAAGGCGACGATTGGACGGTGCAGGACCTGGGCAGCAAGAACGGCACCTTTGTCAACAACATTCCCCTCAAGGCGCGATTGATTCTCAGGCCCGGCGACCGCGTGACCGCCGGCCACCTGGCGATCGTGTTCGCGCCCGACGAGGCGGGAACTGCCGCCGGCGTGGTGGTGTTCGAAGGCGAGCCCAGTTCGCCCACCACGTCCACCGTGGTCACCAGCCTGGCGGGCGCGCTCAACCAGACCATGACCATCGAGCGCGCCGGTTCCAAAGCGTCGGCCCCGATGCAGGCGTTGATCCGCGCCGGTCAGGAACTGAGCGAGAACCGGCCGCTGCACGAACTCTTCCCCGTGATCCTGGACCTGGCTATACAGGCGGTCAACGCGCAGCGCGGCGTGCTCATGATCCTGGAAGGCGAGGAGCTTGTCCCCCGCGCCCACAAGGGAGAGGGATTCCGCATCAGCAGCGCGGTGCGCGACCGGGTGCTGAACGAGCGCTCGTCGATTCTGGTGCGCGACGCCCAACTGGACGACGCCTTCAAGGGCCGCATGAGCATCGTGGAGCAGAAAGTGCACACCATGATGGCGGTGCCGTTGCAGGCCAAGGAGCGCATCGTCGGGTTGATCTACCTGGACTCGCCCTTCATTCTGCGCGAATTCACCAAGGACGATCTGAGCCTGCTCACCGTGATGGCCAACATCGCCGCCATCCGCATCGAGAACGCGCGCCTGGCGGAAGTGGAGCAGGCGGAGCGCATCATGGCGCGCGACCTGTCGCAGGCGGCGGAGATTCAAGGGCGCATGCTACCCGAGAAGGCCCCGGTGGTTCCGGGCGCCGACCTGGCGGGATTCAACATGGCATGCCGCACGGTGGGCGGCGACTACTACGATTTCTTCACCTATCCCGACGGCCGCGTGGCGCTCGCCCTGGGCGATGTTTCGGGCAAGGGCATGCCCGCCTCGCTGATGATGATGGCGCTGCACGCCCGCGTACAGGTGCTGGCCGAGGATCCCGGCAACCTGGCGCACTTCATGACGCGCATCAACAAGGCCACCTGCGCCAAGTGCCCGAGCAATCGCTTCATCACCTTCTTCTTCAGCGTGCTCAACGCGGTCACTGGCGAACTGGCCTACGCCAACGCGGGGCACAATCCGCCGATCCTGGTGCGCGCCAACGGCGATGCCGAAATGCTGGAGGGCGGAGGCCCGGTGCTGGGAGTTCTTTCCATCGCCCCCTACAGTGAGATGCACGCCCAACTGGATCACGGCGACATGCTGGTGCTCTATAGCGACGGTGTGACCGAGGCCAACAACCCCGCCTATGAGGAATTCGACGAGGAGCGTTTCATCGAAGTGCTGAAGACCCACCGCACGCTGCCGGCCACGGAAATCGTCCAGGCCGTGATCCAGGCCGTGACCGAATTCGCCGCCGGAGCGCCGCAGGCGGACGATATCACCCTGCTGGTGGCGAAGCGGCTATAAGTGCTCACCGACCTGGTGCAAATCAAGCTGCTGGGCGAAAAGAAGCGCGCGGAGAACGAGCGCTTCCGCAAGCACATGAAGAGTTTCGATCACTCGGACCGCATCCTGCGGCGGATTGCCGAGGGGATCGAAGATTCCATCGATTGCCTGGAGTGCGCCAACTGCTGCCGCGTGGCGACGGCCAAGGTGACGGAGCGCGATGTGGAGCGCCTGGCCAGGTATCTTCGCGTCAAGCCGGCGCGCGTCATGGCGGAATACGTGGTGAAGAGCGCCGAAGAGGGTCTTATCCTGCGGCGCGACAAGCAGACCGGCTGCGTCTTCCTGAGCGGCAACGAGTGCACGGTCTATGACGCGCGTCCCGAAGGCTGCCAGAAATTCCCCCACGTGGTGCGCGGCAACGGGTCGATTGTGAGCCGCATGTGGGAATTGATCGACCGGGCATGCTATTGCCCGATCGTGTATAACTCGCTCGAAGCGTTCAAGGACGAGATGGAGTTCAAGCGGTAGG
>Ga0182021_10000698_pt1 | contig 36950 bp, 22 predicted proteins | sample 612E3MmetaG_FD_120493 | JGI IMG/M metagenome (GOLD analysis project Ga0182021, IMG submission 120493) | Permafrost microbial communities from Stordalen Mire, Sweden - 612E3M metaG (Illumina Assembly) | ecosystem: Environmental > Terrestrial > Soil > Wetlands > Permafrost | place: Sweden...
ACCTATCATATATGATAGGTTTTTTTATTTAAATAATATATTTGTATAATACTTATTCATTGCCTTATTCCTGTATAGTCCAATCGTCATAACCAAACTGAAATACGACTCTGAAGCAATTCTGGAAGGAATTTTGACCATTTAGTAATAAATTTAGTAATAAAAAAAGGAATATTTAATTTTTTTGTAATATTAAAATATTAATATTATAATTACATTAAATAAATAATCTTTAGGAGAGAATGTTATGAAAAATATATTTTCTAAGCCCTTCATGATTATCTCATTTCTACTTATATATAATATAATATTTAACATTGATAATTGTAATAGCCAGTGGATACAGACGATTGGCCTCTCATCAGGAAGGAATAAATTTTATCAATTTTAAGATTAAATTATTTTGCAAACTAAAAAACTAATATTACTCAAATGAAAAAACTAATTTATTCTTTAGCGTTTGTTTTAATTTTAAATTTTACGTTGACTATTGAAAATTGTCAGTGTCAGTGGGTGCAAATGGCAAATGGTTTAGGAATAAGTCAATCAGTTTGGTCCTTAGCCGTCAGTGGTAATTATATTTTTGCAGGAACGGGTCTTTATCCTACTTTAACAGGTGTATATATATCTACCAATAACGGAAATAACTGGACTCAAACTTCTTTGAATAATCTTGAGGTTGATGCCCTTGCGGTATCCGGGAATTATATTTTTGCAGGGACAGATGGTAGCGGCGTTTATATCTCCATAAATAATGGTACGAACTGGGCTCAAACTGCTATGAATAGCAAAAGTATCAATTCCCTCGCTACATTCGGAAATAATGTTTTTGCGGGAACAGTTTATTTTGGAATCTATCTCTCCACTGATAATGGTACGACATGGGCTCAAACTTCCTTGAATACTCAATTTATTCATGCTTTTGCAATAATCGGAAATAATATTTTTGCGGGAGCGCACGACGGCAGCATATATCTTTCCACTAATAACGGTACAAATTGGACTCAAACTGTTGTTAGTACTGAAGGTATTATTTGTCTTGCGGTGCTTGGAAATAACATTTTTGCGGGTACAAATGGTAATGGCATTTATCTATCCACTAACAATGGTATAAACTGGACTCAAACTGCTTTGAGTGGTAAAGGTGTTTATTCCTTTGCGGTACTTGGAAATAATATCTTTGCAGGAACTACAAATTCTGGTGTATATCTCTCCACAAATAGCGGTACGAATTGGACTCAAAAAAATGAAGGATTCACATCTTTATCAGTTATATATTCATTATTAATAACAAATAATTATATCTTCGCCGGAGGATTCCAGTTTTCCGCCTGGCGTCGTCCGCTATCAGAGTTAATAGTGGGAGTGAAAAATATAAGCAGCGATATTCCGTCGGGATTTTTATTGTCACAAAATTATCCAAATCCATTTAATCCGACTACAAACATACGATATGAAATTCCTAATAGCGGATTTGTAAAACTTATTATATTCGATGCACTAGGTCGAGAAGTTGAAACACTCGTAAATGAACAGCAATCTGTAGGCGTTTACGAAGTAACATGGAACGCATCACAATTTCCAAGCGGTATTTATTTTTATAAATTGGCAACGGAAGGCTTCAGCGAGACGAAGAAGATGATTTTGTTGAAATAAATCAGCTGTTCTACATAAGGCGGGGTGGATTTTTTTAACTCCGTCTTATAATATTTTTCTTATTGAAACCAAACTTTGCTTCTACTATTCTCTGAATAATTTCTACTATGAATTACTCTTGAATATTGAATTTATTTGAAGTAAAATTAAACAAATACAAATAAATACAATTGTGAGCATTTGGGGAGACCACAATTCTAATTCATTTCTTTACTTCAGTGTTGATACTTGAAGTGGACCCTGAATTAATTTTTAAATTATTACCACCGAACCAATAGTTTTACAAAAATCGAAATTTGAATAGTTAGTTATAAATACACTTATAATAAATTTGTTATCATTTTAATTTATTTATTAACAAATCTTCTGATTTGCTAATGAATTACTAATTATAAATGCAAATAACATAATAATATTCGTAAAACTATATCGTAAAATCATATAAAATTGAAAGGACTGATTATGAAAAAAATGATTTACACATTAATGTTTTTAGCGATTGCAAGTATGGCGAATGCGCAGTGGGTGCAAATGTCAAATGGAATAGGAACAAGTCAAACAGTTTGGTCCCTTGCCTCAAATGGAAATAATATTTTTGCAGGAACCGGGCTTTACCCAAACTATACAGGTGTATATTTATCAACAAATAACGGGGTAAACTGGGACCAAACTGCGCTAAACAATCGTGAGATTTTTGCTCTTGCAACACTGGGAAATAATATTTTTGCGGGGACAGGTAATTCTCCGGTCGGTACTGGCGGTGTCTATCTCTCCACAAATAATGGAGCAAACTGGACTCAAACCGGTCTAAATTATCATACTATTAGATCACTTGCAATACTTGGAACTACTGTTTTTACGGGGACAATGGATTCCGGAGTTTATCGTTCAACAAATAATGGCACGAACTGGATTCTAACTTCTTTGAATAATCAAGATGTTTTGAACCTTGCAGTAAATGGTATTAATATTTTTGCAGGAACGTACATCAGTGCTAGTGTATATACTTCCACAGATAACGGAGCAAACTGGACTCAAGCTGTTGTGAATAGTGAGGCTATCATTTCTCTCGCGGTATCAGGAAATAATATTTTTGCAGGGTCAAATGGCAATGGTGTCTATTTATCCACTAATAATGGTACGAACTGGACACAAGTAGGATTGAGTGGTCAATCTATTAGTGCCTTAGCGGCAGTAGGAAATAATATTTTCGCAGGGGGAAGTTCTTCCGTTGGTATTTATTTCTCGTCAAATAATGGCACAAGCTGGGCTTCTATAAATCAAGGATTTCCTGCATATCCAAATTTACATACACTTCTAATAACAAATAATTATATCTACGCAGGAACAAGCAGCTATTCTGTCTGGCGTCGTCCACTTTCAGAATTTACAAGCATTAAAAACACCAGCAATGAAATACCTGATAAATATATATTGTCGCAAAACTTTCCAAATCCATTTAATCCTTCAACAAACATTAGCTATGAATTACCAACAAATGGATTTGTCAAACTTATTGTATTTGATGTTCGCGGTCTTGAAGTTGAAACACTTGTAAACGAAAATCAATCCGCAGGAACCTACAGTCTTGATTGGAGCGCTTCTCTGTTTCCCAGCGGAGTTTATTTTTATAGATTAACGGTGGATGGATTTAGCGAGACGAAGAAGATGATTTTAATAAGATAAAAACTCTTTTTATATTAATTTTAAAAGCCGGCAGTTATTCACTTCCGATTTTTTTTACACTGAAGAAATTACCAACCGGGTTTTACCACATTCGCATTAAATCGATGGGAAGAGATTAAGAAAAATTGGAGAGGAGTTTTTCACTAATGAAAATCTATGATAATCCGGGTTGGGAAATTGCAACGCTGGCCAATGAATTTAAAAAAGCAGGTACATATAAAACTCAATTTTCAAATAATCAATTTACAAATAACCTATTACCTAGCGGAGTATCTTATTAAAAATTAACTTCCGTGCAGTTCAGCAACGAAAAAAATGTTTTATTAAAATAACAATGAAGTCACCTTGCACATGTACTTTCAATTACTCTGCAGGTTCTTATAAAAAAAGCAGACAGGTTTTTCTGTAAGCACTATAATAATTAATTTAAAGTTTTACCAAATCATCAGGATTAAATACTTTAACAATTAATAATTATTTTAACTGTATCATTTTCTTCGTCATAATAAAATTCTTCCCGTTTACAGCATTTACAATAATCCTGTAGAAATATACTCCGCTCGAAAGTTCCATTCCGTTAAGCTCCGAAGTGTAATATCCGGCTTTTTGATTTTCGCTGACGATTTTCTTTATTTCTCGTCCGAGGATATCATAGACTTTAATCGATACCATACCATCGAACGGAAGTGCGTAATCAATCTTTGTAACGGGATTAAAAGGATTCGGATAATTTTGGGATAACTCATATGATGTTGGTACCCCTATCTCGACCATATCAACTAATTTGTAATACATATAATTTCCGTTTATATCAATTTGTTTTAAACGATAATTATATTTCCCTGTATTGAGCTTTTTGTCGTCAAATGAATAATTAACGGGTTTATTCGAGTTTCCGATTCCTTTAATTAATCCTATTTTAGTCCAGTTGATATCCGTGACATTTTTTCTTTCTATATCAAAACCAAAATTATTCATTTCTCTTGCCGTTATCCAGTTTAATTTTATATCGCGAATATTTATACTGAAACTAAAACTCGCTATCTCAACAGGTAATGATGAAGTACTGCTTGTTAATGTAAAATTTGAAAATGAATTTAACCCATACACATTAATCGTTTTACAGGTATTGTTTAGCTGGTACTGATTCTGACCTGTACCATTGAAAGAATATTCTGTCCAGGATGTTTCGGCTTCACCTTTCTTAGCTAACCTTATGTTTGCCTCATTTGAAATCTTAAATATTATACTGGGGTCATAATAAAACGTAACATCATAAGTATAGTTTGAGCCTGTTCCACCTGTATTTACTGTCCAGTATGCATTACTGTAATCCTTTCCCGTCGTATCACCTCCGGGATTAGTACCCGAATAATACCACACATAATTAACTGTCGGAAATACAGCGGAACCTCCGTTATGCCATAATATTGTACAAATAGTCCTCCCTCCGAATTTCCAGGTGTTTGTTACACCTTCCGCAGGAGTTAACCCCGAAGTTTCCGTAGCACCAAGGGGATTAGTCGTTGTAGTGAACTCATTAGCTCCTATATCCACTGCACCGCCGCCAACAGATGAGCTTCTCGCATTTGAACTGTAATCATCACTAACAGTTGATATAGGTATTCCCTTTCCGTTCACATACCAGCAAGCCTGGTTAGATGTATTGATTAATAAATTTCCCGATGAAGGTGCAGTGAACAGAGAATTTTCATTCACGTTTGAATATAATTCATTCCAGCTGTTTGCATCGCAACTCGTATTTGCCTTCCAACTCGCAAAAGTGTAAAGAGCCCCATTCCAAATCCCGATATAAGAAGAGCCGTTATTGCATACTATGAAATTGTAATTGGATGCACCTGCTCCCCAGCCGGTTGCAGGAGTACCGTATGTATTATTTAAAGCAACGTGCGTACCTGTTCCCCCGCTTCTTGAATTGAATAATACATTGTTCTGAATTGCTACAGATGTAGATGCTCCATTTCTATAAAAAGCTGCTGAGCCATTTGAACCTGAAGTAACTGTTCCGTTTATTAATATTGTATTATAATAGCAAGGTATTGATGTTGCAGTTGCATTATTTAATATTCCGTAAATATAAATATTGTTTGCAACATTAGCCCCAAGAGATATCATATTATTAATAATATTGTCCGTTCCTGAACTTGAGGCACCTTGTATTAATATCCCGCTGACAACACCTGAGGTTGATGCATTCGGATTTTTCAGGTCATAAATTTTATTTTTTGTAATAGAGCCGGAACCGAAATTAGTTATGCCCGATACGTAAGTAGCCGCAGAACTTCCCGTACAGCTTATATCGTAGATTGTATTTCCTGCAATATTTATACTATTCCCGTCACTGGCGCTGTTTGCTATTCCTGTTGCAGAATTCAAAGTATTATTATCCGTATTTGTACTTGCTGTCGTTAAAGTGTAAATAGTATTATTGTTTATAGTAAAGCCGGACGTTATATAAAAATTATTCCAAATTCCTCTGACTGTTGTAGTGGTACCGGTTGAATTATTTGTAAAATTGTTTATCTGGTTCCCGTTCATATTTCCGGAGATATAAGTAGTGCCTGCGGTGCAACTGGTGTAAATTCCTTCCATATCAGTATTTGTGTTTGTACTGGCAGAAGTAAAATTGTTAATTTGGTTATTTGAAATTGTGGTAGGAGCACTCCCGTAATTTCCCGACATATTCAGTCTTATTCCCATTAATAATGCACTGGAATTTGTCCCTCCTTCTGTAAAATTGTTAATCTGATTATTCGTAATTGTTGTTGTATAAGAACTGTTATCGTTGGAATATGTAACATACATACCGTATAATATACTGCCGTTATTCGTAAAATATGTTAATACGTTATTATCGCAATAAAATGATTTGCTGTTTGATGAATAAATTCCATATGTATAACCTGTAGTAGAATTAGTTATATTTTGCATCGTATTATTACTGATTGTTGTCGGCGGACCAGTCGAAGCAGCTATCAAATACTCACCATAAAAATTAGTTGCATAAGAAGCCGTGCTTGCCTGTATGCTGTTTGCATTTGTTCCCCCTAAAGTATTTCCCTGTATGTTCAAATTATTATTACTGGGTGCAAGGTTGTTGTATATGTATATTAAATCAAAAATTAAAGTGCCCGTTGTTCCGCTTCTGTTTACTGTTATTGAACCCATAAAATTATTCCTGATATCAATCTGTCCCGAATAGTTTGAATTACATATTCCCAAAATATATGAGTTTATATTTGAAGAAAAAGAAGAAGTAATATTTATTGAGCCCGTTGAGGAATTTTCTCCAATATAGTTACCTGAATTTTTACCTATATTAACATTTCCATAGTATATTTTTATAGCGTAAAAAAGTCCCGCATCTAATGTAGATATTGGTGATGATGTAAAATCAAAATTTTTTATCGTATTTCCGTCTATATTACTTGCCGCTGTTGATGAAACTGATAGATAAATCGCGTAGAAAACATTCGCCACTGACCCGTTTATTACCCACTTTTGTGAACTGCTTCCGCAGTTTGGAGCAGAGCCGCCGATATAATTATCCCTGATATTAATATTATTGCTCGAGCTATTATCAACTAAAATTCCGAAATGATTAGTTGCATTTGTATATGTACAGGTTGAAAGCTGGTATATGCTATTCCCCGTCCCTGCACCACCTATAGTAAAATCCGTATTACCAGATTTAATATAAATCCCCGCATCAACATAAGAATCATCTCTGAAAAAATTATAAATATTACAACTCTTTATAACAAATCCTTTGTTGTCTGCCGGAGCCGATAAACCCAATGCGTATACACCAAATTGAGGATTACCTCCGCTGCTTTCGTGGATATTACAGTTATTAATTATATTATAATTATTCCCGGAAGTAGTACCTGAACCTATAAAAATTACACCTTTTGTGAAACCTGTACAAGCCCCTCGTAAATCACAATTTTTAACGATATTATTGCATGCATCACTTACGAACTGCACTGCCGCACTCGTTGTACTTGTGCTGATAATACTTAAATTTTTTGTGGTTCCGCCTGCAGTATTTGAACCATCTATTATATAAAAATTTCCACCGCTAATACTTATTGTGTTCCCTGTACTTGTTATCATAGATGTGACCCCATTTGCAGGTTTTATCGTAACTGTATTTGTAGAGCTCGCACCAAGATAAGTTGATAATGCAAGAGTTTCTGAATATGTTGCATCTAATAAAGAAAATGTAACCGGTCCCGAAGCGCCTCTTGATGTTAAAGCACTTATAGCATCGGTAATGCAAGTATAAGTCCCTGATGATGAACCTACTGTATATGCACCGCTTAAAGGTGCTGCAGATGTGCCAATCCCAAAATATTGAAGTGTAGTATTATATGTGTCTGATGTTATAGTAGGAGATGATACTGTTATAGTACCTCCTATACTGTTATATGTGCCGTTTACTGTTGCAGAAGTACCTATTACACATCCGGAATATACGCCTGATGAAGTTAATCTGATTTGTGCATATGTAAAATTACCTGATGTTACAGTTGAATACCAATAAGGAGATGAAAACAAATTTGTCATTCCGCTTCCTTTAGTCCCTCCGCTAGGCGAATCAAAGGCTTCAACCTGAATTACAGGTGTTGTAGCTCCTGTGTATGGTGATATTAATTCAAATAAATGATAATAATCTTTTCCAACCGGAAATGTATATGTGTACGTGCCATGTAAATTTGCGGCAAGCTTTCTCGCAAGAGGTCCCTTAACATATGATGCAACCGAACCTCCGGAAATACTCCCCGTTACTGTTCCCGATAAAGTTAACAAGTTAGTTGAACTGGTAATTAATATCCCGCTTGTTAATGTCAGTGTACCGGAAATGGTTCTTGGAGCGTGCAAAGTTACTCCGGATGAACTTGTGTTATTAATTGTTAAACTAGATGGTCCGTTTGTCGCGGGAAAGATTACATCATTTGTAGTCTGTGAGGATGTACCGGCAAATTCAAGTGTAGACCCTGACGAAGCATAGCTAACGTAACTCCCTGTTCCAAAAATAATATTTCCGGAATTTGCTAATGTAAGATGACCGTTTGATGTAATTACTGCCAAATTTGCTGTCGTCAAAGTCCCGGAAACCGTATGAGTAAATGTTGCACTTAAAGTCATATTCGAATTCAGTGTATATGCTGAACCCGGATTGAATGTTACATTTTCAAATGATATTCCTCCTGTACCTCCCACAGTTTTATTAAAACCTATAAATGTTATCTTTTGAGTTCCCGTACTGTATGTAATCGTTCCATTTACCGTATAATTCCCGTTTACAGTAAGCATCCCTGTAAATGTAGTTGTTAATGTAACACCGCTCCCCACCGTAAAATCCAAGCAAGATGTTGCTGTAGTACCGGAAATAGTTGACCCCCAATTTCCTGAAGTACTCTCAAAAGAAAGATTTTGAAAACTGTTACCTTCAAAATAAACTGCCGGAGTTAATGATGATGAGCCCCTGTATATCATATTTGAATTAGTTCCCCAGGTAATATTTCCTAATATAGTTGATGATAATGATGTAGTATTATGAACATAAGTTCCATTTACAGTTATAGTATAACCTGATGTAAACGTACCGGTGGTACCCTGGTGAATCAGTGTAACACCTGAAACAAGAGTCAAACTGCCTGTCTGGTTATTCCACGTGTTTCCGTTTAAAATTGTAATTGTATTTCCGCTTACAGCATTAGATGGCGCACTGCCTGCCGTAACCCAAGTGGAACCATTATAATACTGCCAGTTTGTGGAGGAACTCAAATCGACTGTTCCGTTGCTTTTATAATCACCCGCTGTCTGAGCAATTGATATTCCGTAAGTAAAAATAGAAATAAAAGCAATTAGTATCACTTTTTTCATAATTTACCCCTTCGAATATTTGTAAGAATTAAATATTAATAAAATAATATCTTTTATACAATTCATTTTATTTGTAACAGAAATTTTAAAATACAAAATTCGTAACTTCGGATGGAAACCGTGAAAAATACGTTTTCTAGGTTATGCATATATTTTACCATTAGTCATATCTCTTATTGCTTACGGAATTGTATGGCTTAACGGATTTGCAGAATCTACGAGCAAAGAAATAATAAATTACAAATGGGCTAAGATGATTGGTTTCGGATTGCATGCTCCTTTTATTATTGGCTTACTCTCAAAGATGTCATTAGGATTTCTTTTAACGTGCATTCCGGTTCTTTGTGAAGAAATCGGTTGAAGCAGTTTTCTGACTCCAGAGCTTCTGAAAATATTTTCTGTCCCTGTAACATCTTTAATAGTTTGTGTTTTCTGGGTAGTCTGGCATTACCCTGCAATCATAGGCAGATTCTATGGTCAAGGGACTCCTTTGTGGGTGGCATTGCCCAGTTTCACACTTTGTTTAATTGGTCTTTCTTTTGTAAGAACTGTGCTGGTATTAAAATCAAAAAGCTTATGGGCAGGTGTGGTTTTGCATTAAAGTGATAACATTGTTTTAATGGGTGTATTCTGGGAAATGACTGTTCAAAAAGGATTTGCGGCATATATAGTTTCAGAGACAGGAATATTTACGGGTGCTGCTTATATTTTAATTGCTATAATATTTTGGAAAATGCAAATGAAAAATCAAACAGTCTAAGAACATAATATACCAAGAAAAATGATTTTAGTAAAATAAATTTTGATTTAACTTAATATTGTAAGTCGGGAGTCTTCTTCCGGTTTTTTTTGTGAGTAAATCTCGTGCAATCTGAGGTAATCTGGTGCAATCTGAGGTAAACTGAGGTAAATTAATTTTAAAAAAGTGCAATTTTAAACCGTTTTTGAGGTTTTTTTCCACCCTTTCACGGTGAAGATTTGCGGGTTCAAATCCCGCTGGGCGTGCAATCTAAAGCCCTGTAAATATTAACGTTTACAGGGTTTTTTGTTTTGTATCATTTTGAGTTGGTAGTCGAATGGTAGTCGACACTAATTTTCATTCAAAGTTTTAATGCCATTCAGTTGACTTTTTATCATATTTGGGGGATTTAAACCGTGAATATCCGAAATGGGATCATAAGCAACATTTCCATTTACCCATAAATCTAATGTTAATTGGGCAGTTTTCCAAAAACACAAAATTATTTACATTCTCTCATAATTATATAATATTATAAATTATTATCATTATTTTATTATCCGATATGATAACAATAATTAATAAATATGTTTATATAGTTGACATATAATATTATTTGTGTTATTTTCCTAATAATAGCACAAAATTTCAGTTCTTTGATTTAGCAATTTAGAATAATTCACGAATTTATAAATTTAATTTTTTTTTATGAAAAACAAAAATACAAGATTTATAAGATTTTTATTATTTATTATTGCTACTTCTCTAATTCTCTCACCTTTTCCGGAGAAAGCAAATGCACAATGGACACCAACGAATGGGGTAAGCGGCGGTTTCATTTGGTGCATAACAAGTTCAAGTTCAAATTTATTTGCAGGGACTTTTGGGTATGGAATTTTTAAATCAACCGATAACGGCGCGAGTTGGAATCCCTGCATTAACGGATTGAAAAACACTTATGTATTCTCTTTAACTACTTCAGGTTCAAATATTATCGCAGGAACCTGGTTAGGAATTTATTACAGTTCAAACAACGGGGATACCTGGAACGTCGGGGATACGGTTTTAACTGCAAGCAAAATCGTTTACGCTGTATCTACGCTGGGAACAACAGGAACTGTTTTTGCAGGTACAAGTTATCACAATGCTTCAGACCCAAAAACAACTTTTATTTCAACCAATTACGGTATAACCTGGTCTTCAACGACGACAAATCCGCAAGTAGCAGGTACAAATGTCGGCGTATATTCATTGATAGAATTTGGTGGAAACCTTTTTGCAGGCACTGCGGGTGCGAGTGTATTCAGAACAGTAAATTACGGGTCAACCTGGAATCAGATGACAGGCGGTACAATGGGAACCACACAAAATGTTTACTGTCTAAGTGCAATTGGTACTACGAAATTATTGGCTGGAACTTATCAAAACGGGTTTTTCTGGTCTCTGGATAATGGTGCAACATGGAATCCTCAAAATACCGGATTACCTGCCGCTCCTAATAACACAATATATAATATAACTACCATTGGTTCTAACATATTTGTTCCGTCATTTGGTAATGTAGTTTACATGGCAACAAACGGTGTAACTTTAACCTGGACTCCAACTACGTCTACAGGATTATTTAACAAATCTGTCTACTCAATTTACTCTTTAGGTTCTACACTTTACGCAGGAACATGGGGTGCCGGAGTATTTATTTCAAATAATAATGCTTCAAGCTGGTCCCGTTCTAATAATGGTTTAAAAGATGTCGTTGTAGGATGTCTTTCTAACAATGGGTCAACATTATTTGCCGGTACTTTGGGTAATGGAGTCTTTTTCTCTACTAATAATGGTGATAACTGGGCTCAGGCGGATAATACAGCATTGGCTGATCCTAATATTAATACTATAATGCCGTATAGCACTAATATATTTGCCGGCACTAATAACGGTATATATCTTTCTGGAAATAACGGTGTTACTTGGACATCCTCATCGACAGGATTACCTGCCAATACACAAATTAATTGTATAATACCTGTTAGCTCAATTTTATTTGCAGGTTCACAAAATAATCACGTATATAAGTCTACAAATAATGGAGCAGTGTGGACAGATCTCGGATCACCAAGTTCCGGTGCGGTTACCTCATTCGCAACTATAGGTATAAACATTTTTCTTAGCTGCATAGGAGGAAATGGAATTTTTTATTCACTTAATGGAGGAACAACATGGAATCCTTCTACTACCGGATTAACAAATCGTAATGTCCATAGTCTTAGTGCACTGGGAACTACAAATATTTTTGCGGGAACCGAACGCGGTGTTTTTCTTTCAACTAATACAGGCGCGACATGGTCCCGGGTAAGTAATAAAAGTAACGGAATGGATTCTGTTTTAACCGTATATTCTATTGTCAACGACGGTACGAATGTAATTGCGGGAACCTTTAATGGTGTATACCTGACTTCTAACATGGGTGCAACCTGGCAGAAGAAAAATCAGGGGCTTGGAGCAGATACATTATTTGTTAGCTTATTAATTTATAATAACAATGTTTTTGCGGGAATGTGGCCGATGATTCCTAATAATAGTCTGGTTTCTCCTTTAGTCTGGAAACGTTCTATAGCCAATATTTCAATTGGTATTAAGAACATCAGCACAACCATACCTGATAAGTTTAATCTGATGCAGAATTATCCTAATCCTTTCAATCCTGCTACAACAATTAAATGGAGTATAAAAGAAGGGGCATTCGTAACTCTAAAAATCTTTGATGCGACCGGTCAGGAAGTCGGCTCTTATGTGAATGAGAAATTAAATGCGGGTGTTTATGAAGCTAATATTGACGCATCCAATCTGTCAAGCGGTGTATATTTCTATAAACTTCAAGCCGGGAATTTTACGGATACAAAGAAAATGGTGTTGATAAAATAATTATTTCAATTTGAGTAAATGATTAAGCCGGAGGTTTTACTTCCGGCTTTTTTATTATTCTTAGATCTCTTGTAAGTAAAATTTTGATTATTCTTATTAATCAATTGCCAGGATTGCTCTTTTTAAATCTTCGATTCCAATGTGAGTGTAGTTCATTGTTGTCTTTAGGTTAGAATGTCCGGCTAATACCTGAACATAATTTACATTGATTCCTTATCTTTGATTGTAATTTCATTTATCGGTTTTGTTCCAATTAATTTCTGGAAATTATTGAATGTATTTTTGTAAATATTAACAGTTCTTTTTCTAAGGTTATTTGTAACATAAAACATTACTTTTTGTTCAAGTTCTAAAAAGTTTTTTAGTGGCTTGAGTGAGGGGATTGGTGAATTTATTTCTTTCATCTCGTTGGCAAATGCAATTAAAAAAGCTAGTGCATCAGCCTTGTATGCGGTACCTGTTGAGACAGCTTTTCTTTTTCCAGTCTCGTCTAATATCTACCATGAGTATTTTTATTTTTTGATAGGAACATAACAGTATCCTTTCTAATATTTTATATTAGATATATTATATCCTTTAAAATATTCAAAATAATGAAGTGACGAAAGAGTTTAGCAGGCTGGAAAAAAGCTCCAAAAATAGAGTGGAATTAGTGTTTGCAGTAGTGCAGCAAACCGGGGCAATTAATTTGATAACGATGAATCCTCCGAATTTTTTGGGTTATATATAAATTTTAGACCTCCTATTTAACTAATTACGAATTTTTAAGAATTTTCCAGTATTATTCCAAACTAGTCTATTCGGATTAGATATTCTTTCATTACTCTGGACTATTATTTATTCAGTTGCATTTTCGTATCTTATTAATAAATTTAATAAATTTCCTAAAATTATGATTTTTTAGTCGCTATAACAAACACAATTAAAAATTTAAAAAAGAAAGATACATACTTATGTTGAACACACAAGGTACATCCGATACTGAGGAGAAAAAGAGTTTTTTAAAATGTAATGGAAATTCTTATGATATAACAAGCATTAAAGGCTTAAGCTTAGTCGAGAAATTGCAGGCAATAGCAAGAGATAACGGAATCAGTAGGTTTGATATTTATGACTCTAACAATAAAAATCTGAGCCCTGATGACATCGAATCAGGAAATTTCTTCGGAGACATATCATTACACATTGAAAATTTACAATAGATCTGCACCCTTTTTCACCGGTATAATACAGGTAGAAGTTACTGTAAGTTTTTTTGTTTTTTGAGATGAACATTATGCCTCCTTATTGATTTAATATATTATACCTATATATGTAAATAAACAATAAAAATAAGTTGGTTGTCCGTAAGTGCAGACTCTGAAAAGCTTTGATTTCAGTGTGTTTTAGGAGTGAGCGTGAGTTACCTAAAATTATGCCTAAAATAGAAACGCAACGGTTAAGCAGGCTGAAAAAACACTGGAAAATCAGCGAAGAAACGAAATAAGCAAGAGTTCAGGTAAACTGAAGTAAGTAGTAATAAAACACTATAATTCTTCTTTGATAGTATTGATTACTAGTCAAAATATGTAATTTATATCGAATGCTTCGATAAAACTAAAATACATTATTATATTAGTACCTCTCTGTAAATTTAGGCAAAAAAATATTAAAATTTTTCAAAATTCGAAGTTTTTCAATTTTATTAATTCCATTTCATGGGGATTTTTAAGAATATTGAGGCAAATAATAAATATTTAATTTTAAAAATATATAGCTTATATTCATAATTAAATTAAAACTAATAATATTATGTAACATTTAGTTACATAATATTACACAAATAAATATTATATATCACTATTTTAATAGAATTAATATAATGTATAATAATAGTTTATTAATCTAAAGAGAATTATTGATAAACAAATGTTCTACTGAAAAGAAACAAATCAATAATTAGTTCATCTGTAACCCACTATAGACAGAAATATATTAGTACAAAAAAAGCATAGAACGACTAAATTATAAATTAGTTTAAAATAGAAATTAATACCTGAGCAATTGAGTTCATAATAATAATTTATTAAAAATTGTTAGTTTTTCTTGATTGTTTAAATATTTATAAACATACCTGGAAAACAAAAACTTTACCTTTGATAAATTTATTAGTTGCAATGAGAGTATTTTCTTAATTTTTATATAATAAATAATTGTTGTTTTAAAGTAAATTGGTTTTGAAGTAAAAAAATCTTAAATGATTTTATAATTAATATTATAATTAATATTATAATTAATATGACAATAGGCGAGGGAACTAAATCTGTATATGCTTTAATATTTATTTTTCTTTTCTTCTCACTAGATTGCTTTTCTCAAATTTATTCTACTCATAATTACACACCTGAAGATGGCTTAGCCGCAAGAACAGTTTACGATATCACTCAAGACAGTACCGGACGAATGTGGTTCGGAACTGGAGTGGGTATATCCAGATATGATGGTTTTAAATTTGAAAATTATGATTTTACAAAGGAAGTAAATAAGATATCATACAGAAGAATAAAAACAGATGAGAAAGGTTTTGTATGGTCTATATCGTATTATACAAGAGATTCGATTCGGGTATTCAAAAACAATCAATGGTTTAGTATCCCTCCCCCGGGTATTTCAAATATATATGTTGAGAATTCAGCTATTGATATATTTTATGATAACAATAATCCTGTTTTTTGTTTGGGAACAAGTGAAGGAATTTTTATAAACAAAGATAATGTCTGGAGAAGGTATGGAGAAGAAAATGGATTAATTTGCAATTCTGTTATAAATGTTTGTGTATTCGATAAGAAATTTTACATTGCAACAAAAAAAGGGATATCTGTTTTTTATTCAGATTCATTTGATAATTCATTAAATAATATCATTTCGAAAGAGCCGACTAACATACTAAAAGTATATTTTCAGAAACTCAGTGTGAATAACAAAGAAGAAACAAAAATGTGGATTCTTATGCCCAATAAACTTGGATATATAGAGAATGGAATATTTAGTATGCTAACAACTGATTTTGAGATTCCGGATATTAGTAGTTTTATCAGCTATTCATTGGTAATTGACGAAAGAGATAATATTTATTTTGGCAGTCCTTATGTAAAGTATTATATAAATATAAATAATCGCAAAATAGTTCAATTGTTCAAAGAAAATGGATTAATATCTAACGGCTGCACATCAATTTTTATAGACATAGAGGATAATTTATGGGTATCGGATACCAGAGGATTATGTAAACTGAACAGTCTTGCATTTCGCAATCATAACAGCAGAATAGGATTAGAAGAAGATGAAGTTACTGCTGTAAATGAAATTAGTCCGCAAAAATATATTTTTGGACATAATCATGGTATTACAATTTCCGAAAATCACAAATTTAAATATATTTCTTTCAAAACATTAAAAAATTACAAATCAAATTCGAGCAGAGTTCTGGATATATTTAAAGATAAAAAAGGTAATATATGGTTATCAGCTTTTAATATGGGAATAGGAAAACTTAATAATACCGATAACATAGAATGGATGAAGGTACCCGATTCCACAAGATTTACTTCGGTAATTTCAGATGAAGATGGGAATATAATAGCGTCTTCTGACAATGGAATCTATATTTATAATAAAGGAAAATTTGAAAAATATTATAATAATATACTGACTAATGTGAGGAAATTATTCAATTTAAACGACGGAAAAATTTGGGCTGCAACATCGAGAGGGATTTATATTATAAAGAATCAAAATACAAAACTTATAAAAAGAAATGACAAATTTGAAGCAAATAGTATCTACTCAATTTTTAAAGATAATAAGGGGAGAATTTTCGCAGGTACTCAGGACGGATTGTACATAGTTCAAAATGATTCTATGATTAAATTCAGAGAAAATAAATTTGCAATTGATGATGCAGTTTTTAATATGGTTCAGGATAAGAATAATAATTTTTGGTTTGGAACAAACAAAAATCTTGTTTTTTGGGATGGAAATAATATCATAAAGGAATACAATTCTAAAAACGGACTTGTTCCGGGTGAAATTAACAGGTCAGCTTTGTTTTTTGATTCGGATAACAGGCTTTGGATAGGCACAGATATGGGAGTCTCCCGGTATATTTCCGAGTTGGATATTAAGAAATCATATATTCCTAAAGTTGAAATAATCAGTATAATAGAAAATGGGGGTAATATCATTTCGATTGATAAAGATATAAAGCTTGGTTATAAGAATAATAATTTAAAATTCTTATTCAGGGGAATTTCATTTGTAAATGAAAATTCGATTGAATATAAAGTAAAACTTGAAGGATTTGATAAAGACTGGGTAGATTTAAATCAGAACCATATAGATGACATTAAATATTTGAATCTGAAACCGGGGGATTATGTGTTTAAAGTAAAAGCTCGGAATCCTTCCGGCGAATGGAGCAGCGAAGTTGCTTCAAAAATTATTACTATTGAAAATCCATTCTACTACAAATGGTGGTTTATATTACTTGTTATGGTGTTTGCTGTGACAGGTTTGTATGGATTATTCTATCATCATAGTAGAACGAGATATCTTTCGAAAATTGAAACCGAAGTTCAAAAAAGAACAGAAGAACTTGCAAAAGCGAAAAATGATTTGGTAACAGTTAATGAAAGTCTTGAAGAGAGAGTAAAACAGAGAACGAATGAACTTTCAGAAAGCGAAAGTAAGTACCGCTCAGTTGTGGAACAAGCTTCTGACGGTATAGTAATCTACGATATTGAGAGCAGAAAGATTTTACAAACAAATATAGCTTATTGTAAAATGCTTGGATATGAAATGGATGAAATGCTGTCACTTACTCTTTATGATATGATAGCGCATGAAAAAGAAAGTGTTGACAGCTTCGTTAAAAAGATTATTAATGAAAAAATAGTTTTTATCGGAGAAAGATTCCACAAAATGAAAAATGGGGATTTTTTGCCTGTTGAAGTAAGTGCAAGAAAATTTTGTTATGCAGGCAATCCTGCAATATGTGTTTTTGTGAGAGATATCAGCGAAAGAAAAAAAGCTGAAGTTGCATTACGTGAATCGGAAGAACGTTACAGAACACTTGTGGAAAATGCCGATGATATAATATTGACGTATGATTTGAATTTTAAATCTATGCAAGGGAATAAGAAGCTTACAGAATCTTTGGGCATTGAAAAAGGAAATTTGGCAGATTTATACAATCGGTTACACCCTGATGAAATCAAAGATATAAGAGAAGCCCAAAAGAAATTACTCAAAGAAGGCAGACATGAGAGTGAGTTCCGGTTAAAGCAAGCAAATGGGAATTGGCTAAATATTTCGGGAAAATCCGTTGTAGTAAGAGATAGTAACAATAATCCTTTATATATTCTGTCAATATTCCGTGATATTTCCGGAAGAAAAAAGATTGAACAGGCATTATTCGAAAGTGAAAAGAAATTCAGGGAACTAGTAGAATTACTTCCTGAAATTGTATTCGAAACAGATAAAAACAGCAATGTTATTTTTGTAAACAAAGCAGGTTTAACACAATTTGATTTATCTTTAGAAGAATTGAGTAAAGGTTATACTGTTTTAGATTTTCTTGCTCCCGAAGTTCATGAAAAAGCAAAAATAAATTTCTATAAAGTTTTTAGCGGTGAGCCTTCAAAAGGTAACGAATATACCGGTCTAAAGAAAGACGGTAGTAAATTTCCGGTTTATATTAATTCTGTACCCATTGTTAAAAATAATGAACCAACAGGAATCAGAGGAATTGTGGTTGATATTACAAATCAAAAAAACACTGAAGAAAAATTATTAAAAATTTCCGAAGAACAAAAAGATCTGATTGCTGCTAAGGACAAATTCTTTTCGATAATAGCACACGACCTGCGGAATCCGTTTACCGGGTTATATGGATTTTCTCAAGTTTTGCACGATGAAGCCTTGGAATTATCTAGTGAGGAAATTGTAAAATATTCGGGTCATATAAAAGATTCAGCTGAGAATCTGCTGAACCTTCTTGATAATTTACTGCAATGGGGGAGGTTACAAACGGGAAAGATGGAAGCCAGGCTGGAAAAAATTAACCTTTTTAAAAAAATAGAGAATAGCATTTCTCTGTTATCTCACAATATAAATAAAAAAGAAATTTCCATTTCTAATTATATTAAAAATGATATTTATGTATTTGCTGATAATTTTATGTTAGATTCTATTATTCAGAATTTACTTATGAATTCAATTAAATTCACACCAAGAAAGGGTGAGATAGAATTTTCTTCTGATATTTCAGATGGTTTTGCTTATATATCTTTATCTGACACGGGTATCGGATTATCAACCGAACAAATTGAGAATATATTCCGAATAGATAAACGAAATACAACATTAGGCACTGAAAATGAACCCGGTACGGGTTTAGGGGTTATACTTTGTAAAGAGATGATTGAGAAACAAGGTGGTAAATTAATAATAAAATCAGAAATTGGTAAAGGTTCAGTTTTTATATTTAGCTTGCTTTTGGTGTAAACTTTAATTTTTATTTTTTAAAAATGAAATTTCTATTAGCACTTTGTTAATAAACTGTAAGCAATCTGAGATAATCTTAGGTAAATTCAGGTAAACTAATTTTAAAAAACCCTAAACTTTCGCTGTTTTAGAAGTTTTACACCGCCCATTTACGGTGAAGATCACGGGTTCGAGTCCCGTTGGTAGTGCTACTCTTCTATCGGAACATATAACTTATATCTCTAATTTGACACATTTCTGCCGCGGATAACAATGCTGTTCATCTATTATTTAAATATATTTATTTCCGGATTAATTTTTACTTCAGCAGGATCGGATTTATAAATATTCTTTTGTTCACCCATAATTGTTTTGTCAATTGTAATTCCGCTTTTCATTCCCATAATACCTGTTACCTTACCTTCGGTAACATAGGGACCTATTCCGCCTTCTATTCCTGCTTCGCCTTTATTACCCATATCAAGTATTGTAAAATCACTTCCAAGTTTGACAAACGATCCTACTTTAATACCTCCTTCAACTCCGCCTATAAATGTTCCCTTTCCGAATAACTCAGCACCAAGCCCGACAAATAAAGTCATTTGGCCTGTTTTATAGTCCTTTTCAAATCCCCCCATTATCAATTCACCCCCTTCGATTTCATACCCATTGCAATCCCACTTAACTTTACCTGCTCCTAATGGTACAGCAATCTTGACAGGGCATACAGGAGATGGAATACTGTCTTTCACAATCTTTTCCTTTGTTGGTTCTTTCACTTCTTTACAGTGATTTGCGATATATTCGGGTTGAGCAGTAAGGGTTTGCATCTCATCATAGCCGTGAATCGCCTCAAAAAAATCGCTTACATAATTTGTATAGTACATTTTATATTGTTCTTCATTGGAAAGAAAGAACCACCAGTAAAGAGATTGATTTGCCCATTCGTACAGTTTTGGAAGTGTATTTCTCTGATAGTCTTCATGATTTTTTGCAGATTTCTGCAGGTAGTTGTTAAGGAAACCTATTTGTTTCTTACATCCATCATTATCGTACCCGGCCTGAAAAGATAATTTTTCCAATTCAGAATAATACTCTTTTTGAATCGGGAGATATTGGTTTTTAAAATCTTTTGCAACAAACTCAGAATATTCAATCCCGATAAGGTTTAACATTAATTGAGATTTTTTTGCAAAAGGCGTATTAGACAGATAACCGCGGTTTCTATCCGCCATTTGAATTAAACTTTCGTTTCCCATCTTGTTATTCTGTTCATTATTTACCTGTTCTTTCTTCTGCATCCAAAGGCGCATATAATCTTCAAATTCTTTTCTTAAAGCTAAAGTTGGTTCCACATTTTCCATAGTGTACGCAGGCGGTACGGGTTTGAATTTTTGAGGATTAAAATATTCCGGTACCTCCTGTTTGATATCGCTGAACTTAATATCCATTTTATTTTTTTTCAATATTTCGTCTGCAGTTTCTGAATATCCGTTCTTTAATGACTTTTTAATGTAGGGTGTTGCTTCGACGATATTGCCTTCCTCGGATAACAGCAGACCCATACCGCAGTTCGCCTCACAGTCATCGGGGTCTTTCTGCAGGCAGGCCCTAAAATACATGCCGGCATTTGTAGTATCTCCCAATGATAAATATGACTGCGCCAGGTTGTTTAAAATCAAAGAGTTGTTATTCCGGATAAGCAGATATTGAAGTATTGGCAAAGATATCTGCGGATTTCCTGTTTGATGAAGAATTACCGCCATGTTATTCTGCAATAAAATAATTTCAGGTTTTGCCATTGCAGTTTTGATAGCTGCATAAATTGCAGCAACTGGTTTTTTCTGCATGAGAAGAATCGTTCCTAAATTAACTAATGTCCCTGTGTTATTGCTGTTCTTTGAGATTAACTCGTCAACTTCTGCAATAATTGAAGGTTCAATATTATTTTTACATTTACTTATGAGGCTGGACAGGTAATCATTATATTGCTGAGGTGAAGACAGGGTCGGAACTTCGCTCAGTATCTTGTCCTGTCTTTGCGGTATTGAAAGACCGTCTCCTGTTGTGACATTACCGGTTATACCTTTATCCTTCATATCCTTTGCCAGTTCCATTGCATCCTGAAATTGTTTTTGTTCTTCAGGGCTCAACTGCTTCATTATTTCTTCCGTCATCTTTTCATAAGTTTTAAGGCTGTCTTTTCCATCCATTGCCTTCAGGTCATTGAAATTACATGTCCCAATAATCAGCAGCAGTATATTTATAATAAGATACTTTTTCATATTGTTTTCCTTATATTAATATTAATTATTAAAAATCTTTCTATTACAGCATTTCATTTATACGCACATAGTATACGTATTATTGTGTAAATTAATTTTTCCACTTGTTTTCCTGAAATTATTCAATTATTAAATAAAATTCCACTTTGTGCGGAATCTATTTCTTATTCCTGATAATTTATAGAACTAAATAAGCTCATTAAAGTTACATAGAATAATAAAAAACCTGCAACTATTTCGCCGTTGGGAGCAGTTTTTCAAATCATTACCAAGAGGGAATTGTGCCGGGCTTTTTTTTCAATGCCTTGGAATTTTCTTGTGGAATATTTCTGCGGAATAAAATTTAATGAATTTGTTCAAGTTAAGAGAATGGGGTTAATAAAATAATTATAAATAATATAATAGGCCGGAAGATTATTCTTCCGGATTTTTTTTGTGAGTAAATTTCGTGCAATCTAAGGTAAACTGAGGCAATCTGAGGTAAATTCATGTAAACTAAATTTTGAAATCTGCGTTTTTTTGCTGTTTTAGCGGTTTTTCCTAACCCTTTCATGGTGAAGATTATCCTTAATAATTCCAATTTTGCTTACCAAATGAATAGAAAAGTGGATATAAAATTATTCGCTTTTAAAGTAATTTCAAATCTCATTCGTCTATATAATTATATGGACGATTTAACAGCAATACCAATGATGCATAAACAGCAAAGTATAATAAATATAATACAGAGTTATGGGAAGCGTTTGTTTAATTATATTCGCAGTCGCGTAAAAAATGATGAGGATGCCGAGGATATTTTGCAGGACGTATGGTACCAATTGACTTCCATAATTGATATCCAGCCTATCGAACAATTGAGTTCGTGGCTTTACCGCGTAAGCAGCAATAAAATTATAGATAAAAAACGAAAGAAGAAACCATTATTGCTCGAAGATTTTGCTTACGAAGATGAGGATGGAGAAATGGTATTGCCTGAGGGATGGCTTAAGGATAACACGAATCCTGAAAAGGAATATGAAAGTAAATATATTCGTGAATTGTTTTTCTCTGCTCTGAAGGAATTGCCGGAAAAACAAAGGCAGGTGTTTTTGTGGAACGAACTTGAAGATTTGACTCTGCAGGAGATTGCCGATAAGACAGGTGAAAATATTAAAACGATAATATCGCGTAAGCAATATGCAGTTACAAAGTTACGTGAACTTTTAAAAAATATTAATAAAGAATATTAACTATAAAAATTAAAATATATGGAAAATACGATGTGTTTTGAAAAAAAACGAGGAGTAGGTTTTTGGATTAAAAGAATTATATTCATACCTATTGCAATTGCTGCCGGGTTTTTTGTATTTGGTAGCCTGGTAATGTTCTTATGGAATGCTATTCTTCCGGAAGTTTTGGGAGCTGGAATTATCACTTTCTGGCAGGCGCTTGGAATTTTATTGTTATCTAAAATCCTGTTCGGTGGATTTCCCGGAAAAAATAATAGACGGCCGTTTCACAGACATAGTCACGATATCAGAGAAAAATTTCATAATTTGAGCCCAGAGGAAAGAGAAAAGATGAAAAAAGAATGGTTTGATAGATTCGAAAATAAGGCGAATTCATAGTAATACTTAACTCTTATATAAAAAACATTTTTTCCCTTACTCCATAATCCTTTATTATTTAGAAAATTATAATCATATGATGAAGGCTCTGTTTTTAAGCATTCCATATCATTAGTATAACCTGATAAAAAGAAAAGGAATTTTTAATTAAATTTTTAAATGAAAGGATAAATCTAATTAATATATATAGCATTGAAGTCAAAAACTTTACAAAAGAATTCGGTAAATTCAAAGCAGTAGATAATATTTCTTTCGATGTCGAGCGTGGTTCTATCTTTGCGTTTCTCGGTCCAAATGGTGCAGGAAAAAGCACTACGATAAATACATTATGCACAATTCAGGAGAAAACATATGGAGAATTAAAAATCAACGGAAATAATGTTACTAATCAAAAAGACAAAGTAAGAAATGATATCGGAATCGTATTTCAGGAATCTACACTCGACGGTAAATTGACAGTGGAAGAAAATTTAAAATTACATTGTGATTTTTATAAAGTGCCAAAAGAAATAGTTAAGGAACGAATAAATTTCGTGCTCGAACTTGTGGATATTATGGATAAGAAAAAAGCAATTGTGGACAGTCTTTCAGGCGGTATGAAAAGGAGAGTTGAAATTGCCAGAGGCCTTGTACATAATCCCGATATTCTCTTTTTAGATGAACCTACAACAGGTCTGGATCCGCAAACAAGAGCAAATGTTTGGGATTATATTCAGAAACTTCAAAAGCAAAAAAATATTACTATCTTTCTTACTACCCATTATATGGATGAAGCAGAGATTTGTAATAAAGTGGCAATTATAGACCATGGTAAAATTGTGGCTCACGATACGCCATACAACCTGAAAAATAAATTTACTATGTCAACTTTAAAGATTATTATATCAAACCGGGATAAATTATTTCAATATCTTCAGGAACATGCAATTAAATACAAACTCGATAAAGAACAGGTTGTTGTTTATGCAACAGGGATAAATGATGTACTGGAAATCACAACAAGATTTAAAGAAAGTATAAAAGACATTGAAATAAACAAAGGAACTCTTAACGATGTATTTATAGCTATTACCGGGAAGGAGATTAGAGAATGATACGGCCTATTAAAGCATTAGTGATAAGAAATTTGATTAAGCTTAAAAGAGATAAAATGAAATTGTTTCTCAACATTTTTATGTCAGGACTATTTCTTTTTATTTTCTCGTTTGTAATCAAATCTACCGCTGTCGGTGTAGAACATCCGATGAATTATCTGATTTCCGGCATTATTATAATGACGGTTTTTCAATCATCTTTGACAAATTCAATGAATATTCTTGAAGATATTTCCACAGGGTTTATGAAAGAAATTCTGGTAGCACCAATCTTCAGGTGGCAAATTGCTATCGGTCATGTTCTATCTGCTACTATAATATCCTTTCTTCAGGGGATAATAATAGTCATTATTGGATTTTTTATGGGTCTCAGCATTAATTTTTTAAATGGACTGGAAATGATTGGACTTATGCTTCTGGTAGGATTAACTTTTAGTTCCCTTGGTTTATATTTAGCAACCATATCAAAAGAGTCTGGAAATTTTCAGCTGCTCATTGCAATTATTTCTTTCCCGCTTACTTTTTTGTCAGGTGCATATATTCCAACGATGGCTTTACCAAACTTAATTCAACCTCTGGTTTATTTGAACCCCTTAACATATACAACTGCGGCTTTTCGTTTTATATCTCTGGATATGGGAAATATGTCATCTGAAGCTCTTGTCAAAGCCGGCATTGCTTTTAATATTTTCGGGTTTACCATAACTCCGTTTTATAGTGTTCTTGCAATCTTTACTATGTGTTTCATATTTTTTAACCTGTGCGTCAAAAGATTCAATTATGCTGACTTCTCAAGAGTAAAAGTTTTCAGACACAAACACTAATTTTAAGTTAATAAAATTGCTTTTTAAAAAATCCTGTATCGTTTTCTGGTAATCTGATGTAAATTCAGGTAAAATAATTTCCTCTCGTTCCTAACATCATTGTTGAGAACGCCACAATAAATTTTTCGCATTTATTTGTAACTTCCCGGAAAATAAGAATTTGAATAATTTTTAAAGAATGTATCGAGTAGTGTCGGAGTTCCAAAGAGCGGAGACTCCCAGGCATAAGAAAACAGCTTTATAATGCTGTTTTCCATTTCCCGGTTGCGAATGGCATTCAAGGGATCACCAGTTCGATCCTCCTTAGCTCCAAGTGAAACCCGATAAATCCGGTATTTATCGGGTTTTTTATTTTTTATACGATTTCTCCGCTCTATTCCTGTTATCTGAATCATAGGAAAATATAGTATTGTTGAATATTAATAAGGTTATTAATGTTATATACTTAAACGTGACTAAATGCTGCTTGTTGGCGTTATCAGCTGTCACGGCAAAAGCTCTGCAAGAAATAAAAAAGAAAATATTTATAGCAAAAAGTAATTAATCAAATTAAAATAAAGAATAAATGAATATTGATGAAAAGTGTATAAATACAATCCGCTGTCTTGCAATCGATGCAGTGGAAAAAGCAAATTCAGGACATCCCGGCACGCCAATGGCATTAGCTCCTGCCGCATATGTATTGTGGATGGAGCATTTGCGTTATAATCCTGCCAATCCAAAATGGTTTAACCGCGACCGTTTCATACTTTCAAACGGACATGCCTCGATGCTGCAATACGCAATTCTGCATTTGACGGGATATAAAATAACTCTTGATGATATAAAAAACTTCAGGCAATGGGGAAGCAATACTCCCGGTCACCCTGAATACGGACTTACACCGGGCGTCGAAATTACAACCGGTCCATTGGGGCAGGGATTGATGAACGCAGTCGGTATGGCAATCGCCGAGGCGCATCTGGCAGCCGTATATAATACTAAAGAGCAAAAAATAATTGACCACAATACATATGTATTTTGCAGTGATGGTGATTTTATGGAAGGTGCTTCACACGAAGCCGCATCTATTGCAGGACATTTTGGTCTGGGAAAACTTATAGTTTTATATGACGATAATCACATAACAATCGAAGGAAACACATCACTTACTTATTCGGACGATGTTGCAAAACGTTTTGAATCTTATCACTGGCATGTACAGAATTTAGGCGATAAAGGGAATGATATAAAAGCTATATCAGATGCTTTTGAAAATGCAAAAACTGAAACCGGTAAACCCTCTTTAATTATACTGAGGACACATATCGGTTATGGCTCTCCGAATAAACAGGATAAACCGGATGCCCACGGCTCTCCATTAGGAGAAAAGGAAATAAAACTTGTAAAGAAATTCTACGGGTGGCCTGAAGATAAATTTTTTTGGGTGCCTGATGATGTGAAAGAACATATGAAGATAACTATAGAAAAAGGAAAAACTCTTGAAGAAAAATGGAATAAAGAATTTGAAGATTATAAACGAAGTCAACCTGAGCTTGCGAAACAATTAAATGATTCCATTATGCAGGTTCTGCCTGAAGGATGGGATAAAGAAATTCCCGTTTACAATCCGGCCGGAGGACAAAAAGCAACAAGGGAAATTTCTTCGGATGTTATTAATGCAGTTGCAAAAAATATTCCTTGGTTGATGGGGGGAAGTGCGGATTTAGAGCCTTCTACCAAAACTCTGATTAAATCATCAGGCTATTTTGAAAAAGGAAAATATGAAAACCGAAATATGGGCTGGGGAATAAGAGAGCATCTGATGTGTGCTGCCAGTTCAGGAATGAGTGCGCACGGGGGAATTCGTCCTTATGCTTCGACGTTTTTTATTTTTACTGATTATGCGAGACCGGCAATACGGCTTGCCTGTATTATGAAGTTACCTGTTATTTATGTCATGACTCACGATTCCATAGGTCTGGGAGAAGACGGAACTACCCATCAGCCTATTGAGCATCTTGCTTCTTTAAGAGCAATACCGAATATGTTAGTAATACGTCCTTCCGATGCAAATGAAACTGCATATGCCTGGCGCGCCGCAATGCAGAATACAAAAGGTCCGACTATGCTGGTTTTATCAAGGCAAAAACTTCCAATTATTGATAGAAATAAATATGCATCGTCTGAAGGATTGATGAAAGGTGCATATATACTATCTCCGGAGCAAAGTAAGATACCTGATGTAATTTTAATTGCAACAGGTTCGGAAGTGCAGGTTGCACTCGAAGCCGGGCAGGAATTGCAAAAAGAAAAAGTAGATGCCCGCGTTGTAAGTATGCCAAGCTGGGAATTATTCAGAATGCAGGAACAGGAATACCGGAATAAAGTTTTACCTCCGGAAGTGAAAAACAGGATTGCCATAGAAGCTGCTTCCCCTCAGGGATGGTGCGAATGGGTTGGTGATAGTGGCAAGGTAATTGGTATTCCAAAATTTGGAACAAGTGCTCCTTATCAGGAGATATATCAGCACTATGGTATTACGGTCAAAGATATTGTTAGTATATCAATAAAAATGGTAAGAAAATGAAAATAATTATTGCTTCAGACCATGCAGGCTTTTATTATAAAACCTTGCTATTAAAAAAACTTCAGGAACAGGGTTATGAAGTAATGGATTTAGGCGCTTATAACGACGAACCATCCGATTATCCCGACTATGCAGAAAAAGTAGCCAATTCTCTATTAAAAAAGGAAGGAGAAAAAGCCGTAATTATTTGCGGAAGCGGCGTCGGAGTGTGCGTAGCAGCTAATAAATTCAGAGGAATACGGGCAGGCGTGTGCCACGATACTTATTCGGCACATCAGTGTGTCGAGCATGATGATGTGAATGTACTTTGTATCGGACAGCGTGTCATAGGTATTGAACCTGCATATGAGATTGTTGATGCTTTTATAAATGCAAGGTTTATTGATAAACCCCGCTATAAGAAAAGGCTTGAAAAAATAATTGCGATTGAAAATAAAAATATGAAATAGCACGAACAATAATAAAACTTTTTAAAATCAATAGAATGAAAAAATAAATAATGGAACAACAACTTTATGATTACGGAATGATAGGATTAGGTACAATGGGATTAAACCTTTTATACAATATGTGTGACCACGGTTATTCGGTTGCAGGATTTGACAGTGATATATCGAAAGTTGAGAATCTGAAAAAATCAAAAGGGGACTATCAAATTTACGGGGCGCAAAATATTAAAGAATTTTTGGATGTGCTGAAAAAACCCCGAGCAATTATGTTATTGGTTCCGGCAGGTCACATAGTGGATTTAGTTATAGAAGAATTAAAACCGTTAATTTCACCTTCGGATATTATAATGGATTGCGGGAATTCTCATTTTACCGATACTGACAGAAGGATTGAGTATCTGGCAAAAGATAATATACATTTCATGGGTGTCGGAGTATCAGGTGGGGAATCAGGCGCAAGATATGGTCCCAGCATTATGCCAGGCGGATCAAAAGAAGCATACGAACGTGTTGCTCCAATGCTGGAAGCTGTTTCGGCAAAAATCAAAAATGAACCTTGTGTTACATACATTGGAAGGGGTTCGTCGGGACATTATGTTAAAATGGTGCATAACGGAATCGAATATGGTTTAATGCAACTGATTGCGGAATGCTATCAGCTTTTAAAAGAAATTACAGGGATAAGCAACGAAGAATTGCATGTAATATTCTCAAACTGGAATAATGGACCTCTGCAGTCTTATCTTATCGAAATTACATCATTGATTTTTACTCAAAAAGATGATTTGACTCAAAACTTTCTTATTGATATGATACTTGACAGTGCCCATCAGAAAGGGACAGGCAAGTGGATGTCACAAAATGCGATGGACTTGCAGATACCGGTTCCTGCAATTGATGCGGCAGTATCTGCCCGTGATTTATCAGCTTTTAAAAATGAACGAGTATCAGCTTCACAAAAACTAAAAGGTCCTGTGACTAATTTGTTTAACAATAAAAATGAGTTTGCAAAAATAATTGAGCAGGCACTTTATTTTTCAATGATTACAACGTTCTCGCAGGGTATTTCTTTAATGCGTCTGGCTTCAATTGAGTATAAATATGATTTGAATCCGGAAGAAGTTGTAAAAATCTGGAGGGGAGGATGCATTATAAGGGCATCACTATTGGAAAATATCAGGTTGGTTTTTCAGCAAAATCCCGAATTGCAAAATTTAATGGAAAGCGGAGAAATTTCAGAAAAATTAAATTCATCGCAGGAAGAAGTAAGAAAAGTAATCAAAATTGCAGTTGATAATGGTATACCTGTACCCGGTTTTATGGCATCACTTTCTTATTATGACGGATACCGTAAGGGATGGCTCCCCTCAGGTCTTTTGCAGGCTCAGCGGGATTTTTTCGGTGCTCACACGTATCAGAGAATTGACAGGAAAGGTAATTTTCACTCTCAATGGAATCAAAAAATTTAATCATGGAACAAATAAAAGCAGGACCGACAATAATTATTATTTTTGGTGCAACCGGTGACCTTACCTGGCGTAAACTGACCCCTGCATTATACAATCTGTATCTCGATAACTGGTTACCTGAAAATTTTTATGTACTGGGTATAGGGCATAATGATTTGGATGATACCAAATTTCGCGAGCATTTGCTTGATGGAGTGAACAAATTCTCACGCAGAGGTGAAACAAATAAAAATGAATGGGATGGATTCTCCCGTTTTTTAAATTATTATAAGGGAGAATTTGACGATATAAATGTATACCAATACATTGAAAAAAAAATTCAGGAATTGAAGAGTCTCTGGAAATCTCCCGTTAACCGCATATTCTATATGGCAGTACCTCCGCAATATTTTAATGTGATTACTACAAATATAGGAAATAGTCAGATTGCAAGAGATAATAAAATCAGCAGAATTGTTATCGAAAAACCTTTTGGCCATGACCTGGAAAGTGCACAGAGTCTAAATAAACAGCTTCACAATTTTTTTGATGAGTGTCAGATATACAGGATTGATCATTACCTTGGAAAGGAAACTGTTCAGAATATTTTAGCTTTCCGTTTTGCAAATGCAATGTTCGAGCCAATCTGGAACCGGAATTATATTGAGCAGGTGCAGATTACGGTATCAGAACAACTTGGAGTTGAAAACAGAGGGAATTATTACGAAACTGCCGGTGCGCTTCGTGATATGATACAAAATCATATTCTACAATTGCTGTGCCTTATAGCAATGGAGCCTCCAGTTTCTTTTAATGCAGATGAAGTGCGGAACCGAAAAGTAGATGTGCTGAATGCACTCAGACAGTTCAAGACTGAAGAGATTCGTAAATTTGCTGTACGCGGACAATACGGAGAAGGATGGATACAGGGTAAAAAAGTTATTGACTACCGTCACGAGCCGGACGTAAAAATAAATTCAAATAAAGAAACTTTTGCCGCCGTCAAACTTTATATAGATAACTGGCGCTGGCAGGGAGTGCCTTTTTATTTGCGTACAGGCAAGCGTCTCGATGAAACTATTTCCGTAATAACAATTCAGTTCAAACCCGTGCCGCATCAGTCTTTTCCGGCTGAAGCCGCTGAAAACTGGCAGCCTAACAGGCTGGTGTTGAATATTCAGCCGAATATGGGAATACGTCTTCAGTTCCAGGCAAAACAACCGGGGCTTGAGATGCTGCTTTATCCGGTAGATATGTTGTTCAGGTACAACGAATCGTATACTTCCGGAACTCCTGAAGCTTATGAGACTCTGCTTTTAGATATCATGCAAGGAGATTCGACATTGTTTATGCGAGCAGACCAGGTTGAATCTGCCTGGGATATATTAATGCCGATTATCAGGGCATGGGAGAAAAACCCTCCCGTTAATTTTCCTAATTATTCTTCAGGAACACAGGGACCTCAGGATGCAGAAGCCCTCATTGCAGCCGATGGCAACAACTGGCTTATAATACCGCTTGCAAAAAATGATAAGTGAAAGAAAAAATAATATCAGGGTTTTCAGGTCGGTTGAAGAAATGAATAATACTTTAGCAAACCTGCTTGCTGAGATTGCTGAAAAATCTGTGAGAGAAAATGGCCGTTTTCTCTTATGCCTCTCAGGCGGTAATACACCTAAAAGTTTCTATAAATTATTATCTGCGAACCAATATCGGGATATTATTCCCTGGAAAAACACGTTTGTCTTCTGGACTGATGAACGCTGTGTTCCGATGGATGATGAAAAAAACAATGCTCATATGGCCGGAGAAATATTATTAAAAAAAATTGATATACCTTCTTCCAATATTTTCCCGGTACATGTGAACCTAACTCCGTCTGATGCAGCAAATAATTATGAGCAGACGCTAAAGGATTTTTTCGGAATTAATCCGCCTGCTTTTGATATTATTTTGCTTGGGCTTGGAGAAAATGGTCACACAGCTTCTCTTTTTCCCGGTACTTCTGTAATTTTCGAAAAATCACGCTGGGTAAAAGAAATTTTTGTTGAAAAATTGCAAGCGTATCGAATCACAATGACCGCACCGTTAATAAATAAGTCACATAATATTTTTTTTCTTATAACGGGCGAAAAAAAATCACAAATTCTTAAAACTGTTCTTACAGTTCCCTATGACCCTGAAAAATATCCTGTGCAGTTGATTAAACCTGAAAATGGAGAAATAATCTGGTTTGCAGATAGCAAAGCTGCATCGAAATTACTGAATATACATCCGGAAGCATAAAATTTGAAAAAATTAAGCCATCTAAATTTTCATTTCTTTGAATTATTTTCAGGAATTAAGAAATTTATCTCAATTTCACTGCTTATAAAATAACCACTAAACACCGCATTTACATGGAGTTATTACGTTAATTATTTTTTACCCCCCTTGAGGGTAAAAATTTATACCAACCCGAAGGTTTTTTAATTTCCCCGTGTCTTATTAGTAAAAATGAAGATGATGAACAACATAATAAAAAATACAGAAACTGAAGATTTAGAAAAATCAAAATCAAATTTAATTAAAAGGAACTTTAATATAAGGGAAATTAAAATGAAAACAAGAATTCTTTTTAGCGTGTTGCTTACTGTAATTTTCCTTGTTGCATTCAGCGGATGCAACATCACAAATAAAAAGGCAGCAGAAACAGGTACGGTAGGAAGGGTATTAATTACCTCCGATTCAAATTATTCCGATAATAGTGATGAACAAATACTTAACGATAACGCAGATTACAATGCACAGGGTATGAATAATGGAAACTCAGAGTACATTAATAATAATTCAGAAGATAATTTGAACTATCCTTATATGGAAACCGTTGGTGACAATTCAAATAACGGGGATGAAGAAATACTGAATGATAACCCGAATTCGGACGGAGAAGTGGATAATATAGAGACTTTTGAAAGCTCGCTCTCCAACGACGGAAGCTTTATAAATGTCACACAGGAAGAAATCGACCCGGATAATAATACTTCACTTGAACTGGCAAATGTAGATGAAGATATTTTTCCGAGTACAATCTGGGTGCCTAATTCAGAATACGTAAGTGCAGGATGGAATCCTTACACAAACGGAAGATGGGTCTGGTCAAGTTACGGCTGGTACTGGAAATCTAATTACAGATGGGGATGGGCTACATATCACTACGGTAGATGGTGGTATTCGCACAGATACGGATGGGTGTGGTCACCCGGACGCAGATGGGCACCGGCCTGGGTAGAATGGGGTCACCACAGAAACTATGAGGGATGGCATCCGATTTCTCCAAGAGTCCATATACAAAAAAGAGGTGTCATATCTCCTGTAATGCCGCACGGTCCGCAAAGCGGATGGGTAATTGTAAAGAAAGAGGATTTCACGAAGACAGTTAACTCTTCGACGATAGTTCCAAATACTAAGAAGAACGATATTATTAAGAATTCGACTTTATCTGTTACTTTAAAACAGGATGGCAAGAGATTATTTAACGAAGGTCCGGATGTAAATTTAAAGAACAATGAAATTAACAAGAAAAAAACTGATGAACAAAATTCGATTAATCAGGTCTTAACGAATAAGAAATCAGATAACAATAATAATTCATCAGTAAAGATAACCAAGACAAAGCAAAATAATACTAATGTGGTAAATAGTACTTTACAAAAGGAAACAAAGAAAAACAGCGTGAATAAAAAGAATGCAAATGTATTAACAGTACCGAATAATACTAAAAAAGAAACTCAGAAAAAGGTCACAGAGACCAAGGGTAATGTTAATGAAAATACGGTTCCGGTTAAAAAACAGAATAATACGGTAAACACGACTAATAACAACTCAATTGAAAAAAAGACAAAGGAAAATACTAAAGTAACAGCAACTCCTGTTAACAAACAGAATAACAGTACGGTAAATACTAATAAAAGTAATACTTACGAAAACAAGACGACTGTAAAGGAAACTCCGAAAAAGACAACTGAAACACAGCAGATAAACAGGAATAGCAATGTTAATTCAAATTCGAATAATACTTATAGTAGTACAAGAACCGAGAGTACATATAAAGTAAAAGAAACGCCCAGAGTTACCGAAACACCTAAAGTAAAAGAAAGTCCAAGAGTAATTGAAACACCTAAAGTAAAAGAAAGTCCGAGAGTATCAGAAACTTCTAAAGTAAATAAGACCCCCGAAGTCAATACTCAGCAAAAAAATGTGAACAGAAAATAAGGAAAGACAGGATTAAATACGATAACATGTCTGAAGCCCCGATTAAATCGGGGCTTTTTTTTATGTTCCGATTTCCAAAATTACGGGAATTGCATACGAAATCAAAAGCAGAGAAAAAATCAGAATTACAATGTAATGCAAAGCCGGTTTGGACTTAATCTCTTCGGGATATTTGAAATAAAAAATCTGCCATATAGTCCTCCATAACCAGAAAAGCGAATATAGCAGAGTTATCCCAAAAGCCGGTCCGGTGCAGACTGCCAGCTCTTTATAATATACAATTGAAATAGTGCTGAAGATTACAAAAAATAATATCAGGGCGATATGAATTGTATAAAATATATTGCGATTTTTCAATTGCATTTTTTCGAATTCCGTTTTCCAGCCGAATAAATCATAAAATTTCATATGAAAAATTAACATTGCAAAGGATAATATCCCTCCTGTTAAAATAGAAAATTCACTGATGTTCATTTTCGGTAATATTTAGTTTTTTATATTTATTATAATAGTAAAAAATAGAAATTGAAATTAATACTATTCCTGTAAACATTATCACATATCCTGCGTTTATAAAATAACTCATGCTGCTTTGCTTTGGGACTCCAAAGTTCTTGAATAACATAACTCCTATGCTTGTCAGGTATGCAAATGAATCCGCGAAGTAAATCAGGAATCCTGAATTGCTTTCATATTTAAAAGTTGCGATTAATCTATCGAAGAGAATTGCATTAAAAGGCACGTATCCCAGAAACGCTCCGAATCCTGTCAGAAGTATCCAGAAATAAGGAGAAATAATTTTCCCTTCAAAAAGAAATGTGCTTAACCCTATTATCAGAACTCCTGCAAGAACTGCAAGGTGATTAACCAGAAGGGCTTTGAAATTATTTTTTATGAGCATTATCAAAGAAAGCGAACCGAGCACGCCTATTGTTACATAAGCTTCAGTGGAAGTGAACATACCCGATTGATTGCCATAGCCGAGCTCTTTCCAGATATCTGCTGCGAAATTATCCCTGAAATCCTTGTATGCATTGAACATCATGTAAATCAGCGTCAGCACGATTAAACCGAATGCAAATTTTCTAAAGAAAGCAACCCTGTCTTTTGCAAACATCTGGATTCTTTTAGTCCTGAGTGATTCATCTTCTTTATTCGGGTCAGGAATCCGGTTCAGCATCCATACAAAAAAAATGTAAGGCAGAATAAATAATACTCCTGTTACAAACGGCATCGAGAATTCACTGAATCCCCAGTCGAGCATTACAATTTTTCCTAGTGTTTTTGCAAAACCCGATGTAATTATAAATGCTGCGCTTAGACCCGCACCAAGAACTTCAGTAAATCTTCTTCCTTCCAGGTAGCTGAATACAAGTCCCCAAATCATTCCGAGAGGCATTCCGTTCGTAAACATAAATATCAGATTGTAGGGAATTGGCGTATATGCAAAAATAACAAGAGAAATTTCTGCAATGAGTATCATTAATATAAGCATAAAAGCTCTTTTGCTTCGGGGCATTTCTGATATGAATTTAATCCCTAAAAATTTAACGAGTATATATCCAAGCAAATGGCTGATTACCAGTGCAATTTTATAATCTATACCAAATACACTCAGTCCTTCGAATAACCCGACTGTAAAAGGTCTTCTGAATCCTATCATGCAGGAATAAGTACCGAATGCAGCTATTACAGCATACGCCGTAAATACAAAACTGTTTTTGGCAGATAATTTTTTATTGAGATTTATCTTCATAACAATAACTCAAATTATTATTTTTTAATAACTAAAGAAAGTCCGATGTTTTTGTAATAATTAAATTGCTGAAAAATAAAACAAAAATGAATAAATTTTGTTAATATTTATAGGTCGGGATGAGGCCTAATTGAATATAAATATGATATTTAAATTTTTATATTGTAATAATTAAAGGAATTTATTTTTTTTAAGAGTGAGTACAAAATAATTTTATGTCTGAAAAGCTGTTTTTAATAGATGCAATGGCGACAATATATCGCGCATATTTTGCGCTGATATCGCGTCCATTAACCAACAAGGCGGGTAAAAACACATCTGCCGTATATGGATTTTTAAATTCCATCGTTAAAATTCTCGAAGAAGAAAAACCCGACCATATTGCAGTATGCTGCGATACCGAAGCTCCTACTTTCAGGCATAAAGAATATCCATTATATAAAGCTCAGCGCGACGAAATCCCCACCGATATGCCGTGGCAAATCAACAAGGTAAAGGAAGTCGTAAGGGCAATGAACATTCCGATGATAGAATTTGCAGGGTATGAAGCGGATGATATAATAGGCACGCTTGTTAAACAGGCAGAAAAAGAAAAAGTAATAAGTTATATGGTCACTCCGGATAAAGACTACATGCAGCTAATTTCGGATAAGACATTTATGTATAAACCTTCGAGAAATATCTCTGGAAATAAATATTCCGATTTCGAGATAGTCGGAGTGGAAGGTGTGAAGAATAAATTCGGTGTTACACCCGATAAAGTAATAGATGTTTTAGGATTAATGGGAGATGCCTCGGACAATATTCCCGGTGTAAAGGGTGTGGGTGAAAAAACAGCAACTGCTCTTATTCAGGAATTCGGCTCAATCGAGAATATATACAAGAATATAGAAAAAGTCACAAAGGTAAAATTAAAGGAAAATCTTTTAACGTATAAAAAGGATGCTTTTCTTGCAAAACATCTTGTTACAATAAAAACAGATGTTCCTTTGAAAATAAATTTTCACCAGCTGAATAAAAAAGAATTTAAATTTCAGGAATTAATTGCATTGCTCGAAGAACTTGAGTTTAAATCTTTTATTAAAAAGTTTTCTGCTGTAAAACACGACCCGATTCCCGAGCATATAGATAAAGAGAGTGATGCATTAATCCCTGCTGAGCTTGAACAGGAAGAAGCTTCCGATGATATGAAGATTACGATAAAAGGTATGAAGCTCGATGATATA
>Ga0182021_10000699_pt1 | contig 36948 bp, 33 predicted proteins | sample 612E3MmetaG_FD_120493 | JGI IMG/M metagenome (GOLD analysis project Ga0182021, IMG submission 120493) | Permafrost microbial communities from Stordalen Mire, Sweden - 612E3M metaG (Illumina Assembly) | ecosystem: Environmental > Terrestrial > Soil > Wetlands > Permafrost | place: Sweden...
GTCGGCCTCTGGTCGAAGACCGACAGCACGAGCTACTTCAAGGACTACGTCGTCAGCCCCCAAAAGTAGGAACTCGACGGCGGTAACACATGCGCGAGCTGCGCGCCCATAGGCATGAAAAGCCCAGCCCTTGCGCGCAGCGCCTTGGATTGCGGCGGCATGAGGCCGCTTTGAAGCCTCACAAAGCGGCCTCATGCCGCCGCAATCCAGCAGGGACGGAGTTCTGCCTGATCAGACGGGTGAATACTGTATATACACAAATATGTTTGCCTGGGACGGCGGAAAGGCTAAAATCAACATTGACAAACATGGCGTCTCCTTTGAATAAGCGTCCACTGTCTTTTTCGACCCGGGCGCGCTCGACTGGGAAGATTTCGGGCACTCCGATGAGGAGAGGAGGATCAAACGCCTGGGTTTCTCAATCGCGCGCCGCATGTTAATCGTTGTTTATACGATTCGGAGGATCCCGGATGGCAAAGAGACGATCCGCATCATTAGTGTGCGACAGGCAAGCAGGAAAGAGCGCGCGGCATATTCCGGATAGCAGCATCGACTTTTCCGACATTCCGGAATCGACCGATCTGGAACTGAGACGGGCCCGGCCCGTCGGCCGCCCCAATAGTGGAGAGGCCAAGCAGCTGATCGCGATCCGCATTCATCCGCGGGTGCTGGCTAAACTGAGGCGGTTGGCTGGACAGCAAAAGAAACCCTATCAAACGCTCATACACGAAATCCTGGAGCGGGCTGCGCGAAACGTGGCATGATTTCGGTACCACATGATTGGAGTCGCCATAAAAACCGAACCATTTGCTACCAAGTTACCATCGGATCTTACCGCCCAGCTCGACGCCGTCTGCAAAAAGCTGGGACGGCGGAAGAATTTTGTCCTCGAAGCCGCGTTGAGAGAGATACTCGAGGACCTGATTAACGCTGCAGATCTCCGCGAAGCCATGAACGAGGCCAGCGGCTTCCATGCCTGGGATGCGGTAAAGAAAGAAGCTCGCCGGAGTGACAACAAGTGACCTACGAAATTCGGTGCCTGTCACCGAATTTTCCCGTTGAATTCTTTGACGGCGTCGAACATGGCGGCGATGTTCCGAATGGGAACGTTGGCCTGGATGTTGTGGACGGCGTTGAAGACGAACCCGCCGCCCTTGCCGAAAACCTCGCATCGGCGCAGGACCTCGGCGCGCACCTCCTCAGGCTTGCCGAAGGCGAGCGCCCTCTGGGTGTTCACGCCGCCGCCCCAGAAGACGATGTCCTTGCCGAAATCGGCCTTGAGCTTCTCCCCTTCCATGCCCGCCGCCGAGACCTGGACGGGATTGAGAATGTCGAAGCCGCTGTCAATGAAAGCCGGAATGAGGGACCGGACGGCGCCGCAGCAGTGCTTGAAGGTCTTCCAGGCGGTGTGCCGATGGATCCAGTCGTTGATTTGCCTGTAATACGGCAGGTAGAGCTCGCGGAAGGTCGCCGGCGAGCAGAACGTCGACTGCTGCGTGCCGAAATCCGTGCCGCAAATGAAGACGGCCTGGACCCGGTCGCCAACGCGAGCCCGGATCCTCTCGATGTTGGCCAGGGCGATCTCCGTCTGCTTTTCGAAGATGGCGTGGACGTACGACTGGCGGGTCAGGGTTGAGATGTACCATTCCTCGATGTCCCGAATACCTCTGGGGTGGGTGAGGAATGGCGCCGGCACGAGCGCAATGTCGCCGAGGGCCGTGCCGCCGAAGTTGGCGATGACGCCCCGGCCGGTGGCCGCGGCGAGGCGGCTCGATTCGTCGAAATGATCGAGGGCCGCGTCCGAAATCGGCCCGAACTCCTCGAGGTTGTCGGCGGGGTCGAGCCGGGACTCGTCGATCGGCTCCTGGCGAATGATGGTATCGAAGAAAAAGCCGTTCTTCGGCAGGCGGCCGGAGGGCGGGGCGCTCCTGTCTCCCTTGGGGTAGATCAACGTGTCGCCGTTCGCGTCCTTCGTCACCTGGAAGTGCTCGGAGACGAGGACCTCCTGGCCGTTGTCCATGCGCCAGGGCTTCCAGTTCTCGTTCCGGAAGCCGAAGAGCGTTTCGAATCCCCAAACCCCCTCGACGTCGAGGCCGAGGACGCGCTGGAGGTCCTCGTCGATCCAACCCAGCATCTGGTACGGCTCGTGGACCTGGACCAGGCGCTTTTCGAGCCCGTAGTGCTCGCGCAGGCCGATGACGCAGGCAACGTGCATGCCGGTAACGGCCGTGCCGTTGAAGTCGACGGGGATCGCGTCGGGCTCCTTGTGGTTGAGGGCGGCGACCAGCCGCTCACGGCTTGTCATCGTCATGGTTGTCCTCCCGGGTTTTCCCAGCTTAATCATTTTGACCGGGGTCCGCAATGACGGTGACATGTGCCGGAGGTCCGTGTCCCCCTCATTTGTGCGTGTGCGCGACCTCGCGCCCGGACGTTACCATGGAGAGGGGCTTGACGATAACTCACCGCGTCACGACAGGGGATCGGCGGCTGAAAAGTTTGGAGTTTGCCTCAGGCGCCGGACGTCGGGGAGACGGCTTGGGGTGCTTGATGAACGTGCCGTTCCGGTATTCGCGGAAGGCCGTCCGAAACTTCTCCTGGGTATTCATGATGATCGGGCCTTGCCAGGCGATCTCCCAGGGGAGGGGTTTTCAGGAAACGAGGGGGAAACGGAAGCTGGAATGCCCGGTGGCCGAGGCCGAGAGCTCCTCGCCTTCCCCGAACAGAACGACCGTTGGACGATCTGGTGGCACGCTATCAGATGTTCAAGGAAAAGTGCCAACGCATCACCCTGGTTTTCGGCAAAGGGAACAATTCGGAAGACAACATCCGGGCTTTGGATGGCTCCCCGTACCATTTCATTGGCTCCCTTGTCCCCACACAACACCAGGACCTTTTGGACATCCCTCTGGAACGGTTTCATTCTCTGAGAGACCCCCTCTTCGAAGGGGTTCGAGTTCATCGCACCGAGAAAGAGGTGTTCGGACAAAAGCGCACCATTGTCATTACCCGAAGCCGCGCCCTGTTCCAAGGTCAACTCCGCGGCATACGACAGCATCTTTCCAAAAAGCTGCGCGCTCTGAGTGATCTTCAGAGCCGTATCAGCCGCAGCCATGAGTCTGGGTGGAAAGGCAAGCCTTATACGGAGGAAAGCATTCAAAAGAACCTGGATACGATTATATCTGGCCAATACATTCGTGATTTTCTTTGGGGGAAGGTTACTCGCACGAAAGGGCGGCTTGGGATTGAATTGGGAATCGACGAAGAAGCGTACAATCAACTGAAGAAGCGTGTTCTCGGCAAGAGGATTCTCTTCACCGACCGCCAGGACCTTACGAATGAAGAGATCATCTTTGGCTACCGCGGTCAACACCACGTCGAGCGAGCTTTCAGGGACATGAAAGATCCCTACTTCATCAACTTCTCTCCTCCTCGGCATTGGACGGACCAGATGCTTCGCGTGCATGCGTTCTACTGCGTTCTCGCGCTGACGCTTGTCTCTTTGCTTCATCGCCGGGTGTATCGTGAGGGCATCCAAATAAGCCAAATGCGCCTCTTGGAAGAACTCAAGAGAATCAAGGAGATCACTAACTATTATTCGGCCCAGACAGCTGAGCGCCATCATCTTGGGGGGCGTCCCCGCTCGGAGCGTACCCTTACACGTCTGAACAACCAGCAGAGTCAAATTTTCCGCGCCCTGGATCTGGACCGGTTTGTGGCCAGTTAGTATATACAATTCTCGCCCGTCTCCCATCGCCTCAAAACCAGCGCCAATAGGGCACCTTCAGCCAGATCTACGTGGAAATTTGCTGCGTAACTAGGAAATTTCCGCTAGTGCAAGGACCAAAAAGGTTTCAATGGGAATGGGACGCTTTCCACATCTCACAAGCTGGGTTGTAGTCGCGGCGGGCTCTGGCTTCCAGTAACCTGGAAAGGGCGGCGAAATTCCTCCCGGAACGCAATGAGTGGGGAATGGGGTCGGATCACGGCAAATTGAACGATTTTTTAAAGATACCTTTTATAGATCCCCGTAAAACCAGGGTTGCGCTCAGTTGCAAGCGAATGCTGCGTGGTGGGATCGGGGACGGCTACGCTTTCAATATCTTCAGAATTGGTGAAAGCGTAGCCTGTCCGGGATTTTCATCAATCCGGGCAAATCCATAGAGTATCTATACAAACAATAGTATTGACAGTCATTGGATTCCTTGGTATTTCTCTGTTTGGGAGGAACAAGAATGGCTGAAGCCGTCGCGGAGAAACTCTTGAAGGTTGCGGATGAATGTTGGATTGCACTGGCTAAACTTTTGCAGGAGCAGCCAGCTCGTTCATCCTTCTCCGCGCGTGAAATTCTCGACCGCGTTCGCCGTGAGGCCGCCCACCACGAATTGCGCCCGGGCGTCCAACCCCACATTCATCTGCACAATGTCGCCAATCTTGCGCCCAACACCGCCCGGTACCGTATGTTCTATCGCCTCGACGATGGAACTTCCCGGCTGTACCGTCCCGGTGACCCCCAACATCCGGAGCGCTCGGGGAAAACCCATCCAGCTCGAGAGGATCTACCCGTCCAGTATCACGGTCTTCTGGATTGGTACGAATCGCAGTATTGCAGTGGCCAAACTGTGAAATCGACTGTTATCGATCCGATTCGGAGATTGCGAGGCCTCGGCAAGGAAATCTGGGCCGGCGTAAACACGGATGAGTATGTGAACGAATTAAGATCCGGCTGGCAAGCTCTGCCAGCCCCTTCCCCCGGGCAAAAACCAGCCACTGACTCGGACGATGTGTGGAGCAGAGTGGTTCGCCATCAGGGCGCCGAATTCAAGACAATTCGAGGGCGCCCATTCACCTACGAAGTCGAGGGCTCCAGCGGCATCTGGTTTTTCCTGGATGGCCGCAAAGTGAACCGGCGTCTATGGCGAGGGGAACTGGAAGATGCGCTCAAACTATGTCCGCTCACCGCGCCTTCGGAATTGAAATCATTTCAGGATCCCTCTTATCTCTTCGGACTGCTGACCGATCCGCGTATCATCGGCCGCGGGAATTGAGGGGGCTTGGCAAAGATCTTCTGGGATACGAACCTGTTCATATACCTGTTGGAGGATGAAGGTCCGCTGGCGGAGCGCGTCACTGAGATTTGGGACGGCATGGCCGCACGAGGCGACCGTCTCTATACCAGCGCGCTGACGGTGGGTGAGATCCTTGTCAGGCCGGCTCGCATCGGCGCGCGTGATGTGGAACAACAATATCTGCATGCCTTCCGCAATCCTGGGATTACTGTGATTCCCTTCGACCTGCGGATCGCACCCCTTTACGCCCGGGTCCGCGGCGATCTGACCATCCGTCCGCCCGACGCCATCCAGCTTGCATGCGCCGCGGCCGCCGAAGTCGACCTGTTTATCACCAACGACGAGCGTCTGAGCAAGAAGCAGATTCCCCAGATCAAGTTCATCACCAGCCTGGAACGAGCCCCAATCGCGTAACGAATTAATTTCGGGGACAGGCACCATAACCTCGAAATTACTTGCAATTCGACGAACCTGCATAAAAGCGCACTTGCCGGAGTTCTCATGGCCGAATCGTAAGATGACCAAATCTGCCACCTTGCAGAGGCGACTTCCATAGAGTTAGACTGTGAAGGCATTGGTTGATGGGTATCCGAGAGCACTATGGATTCGATCAGGAACGGGGTGCTGTCGGTCAAGCAGAAGATCAGCATGGAGTTTCCTGCGACCAGGGACGGATGCGTGAGCAAGCATAATAAGCTATGGTTATAGATTCTGAGCGGAACAGCGGATACAAATGTATCATTTCTGGATCTATGCGCCTTAATGCATCACCCTGGGGTTTGCTGTGCGCATCCGAGGAAGCCATCATATTTTCACACGGATCGGCATGGATGAAATCTTGAATCTGCAGCCCAGAGGCCACAGCGCAAAACCCTATCAAGTACGCAGGCAAGTCCGTGCCATTGTCCTGAAATACAGGCTGGGAGGGGATCTGAATGCCCAAATATGAGGTGATTATTTACTGGAGCGAAGAGGACCAGGCGTTTATCGCTGAAGTTCCTGAGCTACCTGGATGTGCGGCAGATGGGGCAACCTATCAGGAAGCTCTGGGCAATGCTGAGACCATTATTCAGGAATGGCTTGAGACCGCGCGCGATCTCGGCCGCCAGATTCCTCAACCAAAGGGTCGCTTGGTCTTTACATAGAAGGTGTTGAAATCGGGGCTCGGGGGCGCCGCCTCTGCGCCTCTTGCCCCCGGCTACCGTCTCTGTGCGCCTCCGGCGCACGGCCCGCTCATTACCCCTAAAACCGGTGTCAGGCAACTATTTCACCAAATGCGGGGACGGCCCGGCTTTCCGTATATGGCTTGGGAATTATGCGGAACCCTCTTTTTTGAGGGCTTCGTGCAGGAGCATCTTGATGTAGGTCTGATACGGAAGCCCCTTCTGATGCGCGAGGTCCCGGGCAGTCTTGATATCGGGCACCGGGAGCCGCATGGTAACGGTCTGCAAGGGAACCGCCCGCCTCGCTTTGCCGGACTTCAGCGCGCGTTTCATGATCTCCGTGGCCGTTTCCGGATGGTCGTCCCACCACTTGGCCTCTTCGGCATCGGTGACGAGCCTGTTTTCCATGAAATCTAGAGGTTATGGCGCCTGTCCCCGAAATTCTTAAACAGGATTCAATTCACGAGGAGATTGATATGATAAACAAGTCGCGATGGGTGGAAATCATGCGTGCGGCAGGCCTCAGCGAGGATGACATGCACAACTGGCACGCTAAGTTTGAGAAGATGGAGCCTCAGGCTCATCAGGAGTTTCTCGAATCCCTTGGGATCGAGCCTGACGAGATAAAAAGGATACGGGAACACAGCCGGAAGCAGCCTTGACCCTACCCTTACAGGCGCTTGATTACCGCGGATTCAGCGGCGCCTGATACAAATGAGATTTCCTTTGACGCCCGAGTCAGCCGGTTGGCAATGAGGCTGATTTCGCGGGTTCCTGCTCCGCTCAACACCAGAAAAGTGCCGGTGCCTTCAACGGCCGTGCACGATTGGATGATGCCGTCGTTGACATTCTCAAGACGCATGGCAGGCTGATCCTGCTGAGGATTGCGATCGGTGAACCGATAAATTTCCAGGCCTTTCACCTCGGCCACTGCCAGGGCAGGTCCTTTCCCGGCATCAATCGAGACGTTGTCGAAAGTCATGCCGGCAACGTTGGAGCAGGAAATGCCGGCGCCGGCGCTTGCCTGGAAGTTGCTGATGCTTAGCGACCGGATCGGCATTTCGGGAAGGCCCTCGATGAGCGCAGCGCGTTTGACGTCCGTTGCAGTGATGTCGTTCAGATGGATGTTGCGAAACATGGGAGTGCGTTCGTCGAGAGGCTGTGCGGTGCGCGGGTCGCTCGCGTTGTAAAACATGGTCACCGAAAGCGCGTCGCCGACGCCGCGCATCACGACATTGCTGGCGCGGAAGTTTTCCACCACACTGCCGCGCCCGCGGGCGGTCTTGAAGCGGAGTCCCCGATCCGTGCCGTCGCAGAGGCAGTTGCTGACGGTTACGTTCCGAACTCCGCCGGCGGTTTCACTGCCGACACCGACGCCGCCGTGTCCGCGCGCGAACACGCAGTTGGTTATCGCGATGTTCTCGCTGGGCAGATTCGTTTTCTGAAATCGATAACCGGACTTGATGGTGATGCAATCATCCCCCACGCTGATGTAGCAGTTCGAAATGCGCATGTTTTTGCATGAGTCGGGATCGATGCCGTCGGTGTTCGGCGAGTCGGGGGGAGCGACGATCGTCACCTGGTCGATCGTGACGTTGTCGCACAGCACCGGGTGAAGATTCCATGACGGCGAGTTGACGACCGTCAGGCCGCCGATCAGGACATTTTTGCATCGGTAAAGGTTGATCATGCGTGGCCGCGGCCACTTGAGCGGAGAACCCGGGGGATTTTCGGGTTCGCGCTCCAGGAGCCCGAGTTTCTGGCGCATCTCGCTCACCACGCGGAAGGCCTTCCACCAGGCATCCCCCTGTCCGTCAATTACGCCGCGGCCGGTGATGGAAATGTTTTCGAGGTCCAGTCCCGTGAACATTGATGCGTAAACAACGCGGTCGATTCCTTCCCAACGTCCGGCAATAGAGGGCGTTTTATCGAAGTCCGTGCTGCCGAGCAAAACCGCGCCCGCGGGCACTTCAACATGGACGTTGCTTTTCAGAAAAATCGGCCCGGTGAGGTACCTGCCCGCGGGGAAAGCAACCTTGCCGCCTCCCGCTTTCGCACACGCGTCCACTGCCTTTTGAATGCCGGACGTGCACAGGGTTTTCCCGTCGCCCGCGGCGCCGTAATCAGCGACGTTTAACACTAACGCGGCACTTGCAAGTGTCTTTTGCGAGACTGCAGCGGAGGCATCTTTAACCGATGCCATGACTGGGAACATCGCGGCCGATCCTATCGCGAAATTCCTGACGAACTCACGCCGATCGCCCTGTTCATGCCACATATTCAAACCTCCATCACGAGAATCTGCGATTCAGACATTGGCGATGGCTGCACACGGAATTGCCATTTGAGACTGTAAGTGCCGATTGCGATAGCGATACCGATACCGATTTGAAACGATCACTCCAATCGTCAGGAGATCTCGCAATTTGCATCGGCATCGCAATCGCTATCGCTATCGGTTTTTCCTCACCTCATTAGCTCACAGTGTCTGAATCACAGCATGAGAATAATAAAAAAGATGCCTTGTCTTTGAAACCACGGATCTAGCGCGCGACGCGGGCAGCGGCTCCCTTCATTACTCTCTCAACCTCTTCCAGAGTGGCCATGCTGGTGTCCCCCGGCGTGGTCATGGCGAGGGCGCCATGAGCGGCTCCGCACTCGACTGCCCATTGGGGGTCGCGCCCGCTCAGAAAACCGTAGATCAGTCCCGAGGCGAACGAATCGCCGCCGCCGATGCGATCATAGATCTCCAAGTTCCGGCGCGTGGGTGCGCAGTACAGGCGCCCACCGCAATAGCAAACGGCGCCCCAATCGTTGCTGGATGCCGTCCGCGCGTTCCTCAGTGTCGTAGCGACGACCTCGAGGTTGGGATACCGCGCGACCAATTCTTCAAACATGCGACGAAAGTTCTCCGGATCGAGGCTCGAGAGATTCTCGTCCATATCCGCGACGGAAAAGCCGAGAGCCGCGGTGAAATCCTCTTCGTTGCCGAACAAAACGTTTACACGCGCCGCCAGTTCACGATTGACCTCCTGCGCCCTCTGCTTGCCACCGATGGCCTTCCAAAGAGACTCACGATAGTTCAGGTCGTACGAGGTGATTACGCCGTGGCGGGACGCTGCCTTCATGGCTTCTTCGGCGACCAATGGCGTGGATTCGGACAAGGCGGCAAAGATGCCGCCCGTGTGAAACCAGCGCGCGCCATCGTGTCCAAAGATCCCTTCCCAGTCGAAATCCCCGGGCTTGATCTGGGATATTGCAGTGTGGCCGCGGTCCGAGCAGCCCAGCGCCGCGCGCAGCCCGAACCCGCGCTCGGTGAAGTTGAGGCCGTTGCGCACCGCGCGGCCGACGCCGTCGTACGGGACCCATTTGACATACCTTTGGTCGACGCCTCCCTGGTAAATCAGATCCTGAATCAGTCGTCCGATGGGATTATCCGCGAAAGAGGTCACAACTGCACAATCAAGCTCGAAGCATCGCTTTAGGCTGCGCGCCACGTTGTATTCACCACCCCCTTCCCATACGCGAAAACTGCGGGTCGTATGAATGCGCTCCTCGCCTGGATCGAGACGAAGCATCACCTCACCCAAACTAATGATGTCCCAGCGGCACTCTTCCTTCGATCTTATCTGCAGCATGGGTTCCTTTCGGCCTTAAGCTGTTTCGAGTTTCGCGGGTTCAAGCTTGGGCACGAGCACGTGAATGATGCCGAGGGCAATCAGATAAGCAGATCCCGCGATGATAAAGATAATGAGGTACGACCCGGTCCATTGCAGGATATAGCCGACGATTTTTACGAGCAACATGCCGCCCACGGCGCCTGCCATGCCGCCGATTCCAGTTACAGAGCCTATGGCGCGGCCCGGAAACATGTCAGTTGCGATCGTGAACAGATTGGCCGACCAACCCTGGTGCGCGGCGGTGGCCAGGCTCACAAGCGCCACGGCAACAAACAGATTCGGGGTGCTGGATGCAAACACGATCGGCACAACCGCGAGCGCACAAATAAGCATGGCGGTCTTGCGGCTGGCATTGATGTTCCAGCCGTGACTGATCAGTGACGAGGAAAGCCAGCCGCCCGAGACGCTGCCTACCGTGGCCGCGTTATAGATGATCAGGAGCGGTACCATCATGCCCAGAAGATTCACGCCGAAATTGCGGTTCAGAAAATCCGGGACCCAGAACAAGTAGAGCCACCAGATCGGGTCCGTCATAAACTTGCCGATCGCGAAGGCCCAGAGTTGGCGATGGCCGAGCAACCCGGTCCACCGAATCGAAGTCGTCTTCTCGGCGGCGTCACACCTGATATAGGCCAGTTCCGCGGCTGTCACGCTGCGATGTGTGTCCGGAGACCGGTAGAAGGCAATCCAGAGCACAAGCCAGAGAAAGCCTATGGAGCCGGTTGCGATGAAGGCCCATCGCCAGCCATAGGTGACGGTGAGCCAAGGGACAACCAGCGGCACAATGATGGCGCCTGCATTGGTTCCGGAGTTGAATATGCCTATGGCGGTCGCGCGCTCCTTTTTGGGGAACCACTCGGTAATGGTTTTAATCGAAGCAGGGAAACTGCCCGATTCACCCAGGCCGAGCGCAAATCGGGCTGCGCTGAAACCGAAGATTGAGCGCGCAAACGCATGAGCCATTGCTGCGAGGCTCCAGACGAACACCGCCATGGAAAAGCCTTTGCGCGTGCCCAGCCAGTCCATCACACGGCCCACTACCATGAGGCCGACCGCGTAAGCCGTTGTGAAAGCAAGGATGATGTTGCTGTAGTCGATGTCATTCCAGCCGAATGCGGCCTGGAGCGTGGGTTTCAGCAGGCCGATCACCTGGCGGTCGATATAGTTGACGGTTGCGGCGAAAAACAGCAGGCCACACACCATCCAGCGACAATGGCCTACGGCAGGAACTATGCCAAGTTGTGCCGCGGGCGTATTCAATGCTGCTCCTTCCTCTCTGGGCCTTGCCATGCCATCCTCCCCTCACTTTTGCCAGACATCATAGTGAACATGAGAGCTTGCCGCGAATTGCACAAACGGAACGGGGAGCGCGCGGCTGGTGCACGCTCCTTTTCACTCGATAAAGCCTAAATTCAGCGAAATCTCCTGGCAGGCGGCCATGACTGCCTGGGCCAGAGACTTCTTGCCCGCGAGGATCCTATAGGCTGGTCCCGAAACGCTGATGGCGGCGATGGGCACGCCCGCGGCATCCAGGATCGAGGCGCTAATGCACGCCACTCCAGGTTCGTTCTCCTCATTGTCGATGGCAAACCCACGCTTGCACGCTCGCTCCAGCTCTCGTTGCAGCGCCTCCCTTCGCATGGGCGTCAGCTTCGGAGCCAGGGCAAGCGCTTGTGAGTCGGATTGATCCGCCGTCAATCGTGCGAGCATCGCCTTTCCCATGGCCGTCTTATGCGCGGGCATGCGACAGCCGACGGTTGCCATCATTCGAAAAGGACGGGACGTTTCCAGGATATCAAGGTAGAACACATCCCCGTGATTCAGCATCCCAAGGTTCACGGTCTCGTTGAAGCGATCGTGCAGCTTCTGCATGTATGGCCGGGCAAGTTGCCTGAGATCCCGACGCACATGGGCCGAGCGCTCGAACAAACTGGCCCCCAGCTGATAGCGAGATCGCTCCGTGCCCCGGTCAATGTATCCGCGTTCAGCGAGGGTATGCAACAAGCGGAATGTGCGGTTCTTATTGAGGCCTACCCTGGCGCAGATTTCGCTCAGGGGAAGTTCCTCGGACCCGTTGAACGCTTCGAGAACATCCAGGGCCTTGGCGACGGCTTCAATACTGTACTTTCCCGTGGTAGTCCGAGGCAGTTTCATAACACTCACTCAAACGCCGCTGTAAGCGGAGAAGCCGCCATCGATCGGCACGATTGTGCCGGTAACGAACGCCGACGCTGGGGAGAGAAGCCAGAGCACGGCGCCCAGGAGATCTTCGGGATCCCCGAACCGTTGCATGGGTGTGTGTGCCAGGATCGATTGGCCGCGCGCCGTCAGCTCACCCGTTTCGCGATCCCGGAGCAGAAAGCGATTCTGGTTCGTCTGGAAAAAGCCGGGAGCAATCGCATTGACTCGAATGCGCGGCGAGTATTCCTGGGCCATATGCACCGCGAGCCACTGCGTGAAGTTGCTGACGCCGGCTTTCGCCGCCGAATACGCGGGGATGCGCGTCAGCGGGCGAAAGGCGTTCATCGAGGAGATATTCAGAATCGTGCCGCTGCCGCGCTCCGCCATGATCCTGCCGAAAACCTGGCAGGGCAGAATCGTTCCCAGTAGGTTCAAATCAAAAACCCAACGCAAGGCGTCTACAGGAAGGTCGAAGAACCTCGACTCGGCGCTTGTGGTGGCTTGGGGCCGGTTGCCGCCCGCGGCATTGATCAGGCAATCTACCGTGACGAATCGCGCCAGCACTTCTTCGGCAGCTCTGTGCAGACTTTCGCTACTCAGCACGTCGACCTGGAGAAGGGCGACTTCCGATGCGCGTTTGCCCAAGCGTTCCAGCAGGGCTTTCCCGGGCTCGAGGTTCTGGTCAAGAATCGCCAACCGCGCCCCGCAACCGGCAAGTGCACACGCGATGTCGCTTCCCAGTATTCCCGTGCCGCCGGTGATCACGACGGTCTGTCCGGTGAAGTCGTACCACCGCATCAATGTTTCCAGGCTCATCTTGGTTTCAATCATAACCATGCCTCACATGATTCTGGCCTCCGGCTCCTGGCTTCTCGGTTCCAACGCGAACCAGTCCAAAAAAACACAGCCGAGCATGTTTTGTCAAATACAATCTTGTTATAGTTGATAAAACGAGTGGAAATGGAGATTGCCCTGCAAAATGCAATGTCGTAGCATAGGCGTAAGAGGCGCGCCCTGCTCGCGGGCGAGGTTTCTGGCGGCGGCCGTGGAGACTTCGCGCTTCATGAACAGCGCGTCGGAGCGGAGGGGACTTTCTTATGCCTTTCATTCAAGAAGATTTTCTGCTGCAGAATGATTTCGCCCGACGCCTGTATCACGAGCACGCGGCTGCGCAACCGATCCTCGATTATCACTGCCACATTTCTGCAAAAGACATTGCTGAGAACCGCGCTTTCGCCAATCTGTCCGAGATCTGGCTCGAGGGCGATCACTACAAGTGGCGAGCCATGCGCGCCAACGGCGTGCCGGAGCGCTTCTGCACCGGTTCGGAAGCGCCCTACGAAAAATTCATGGCATGGGCGCGCACGGTTCCGAAAACGCTGCGCAACCCTCTTTATCACTGGACACACCTCGAGCTGAAGCGGTATTTCGGCATCGATCAACTGCTGGATGAGAGCAGCGCCACCGGAATCTGGGAGCGCGCAAACGCGCTGCTGAACACCGATGCGCTGCGTGTGCACGGAATCTTGAAAAGGTTCAGGGTGATGGCGCTTTGCACAACCGACGACCCTTCAGACGATCTGAGCCATCACAGGAGGATTTCTGCGTCCGGGATCGAAACGAGAGTGCATCCGGCATTCCGCCCGGACAAGGGGCTGGGAGTGAATAGCCCTGAGCCATTCAACGCCTGGGTCGACCGTTTGTCGGCAGCCAGCGATATCGACATCCGAGTGTTGAGTGATTTTCTTCTCGCGCTGCGGCGCAGGCATGATTATTTTCACGAGATGGGGTGCCGGTTGTCGGACCACGGGTTGGCCTGTTCGTATGCCGACTTCCCATCCGAACGGATCGCAGCCGGGATCTTCGAAAAAGTTCGCCGCGGCAAGGCCGCCACATCCGCCGAGCAGGGAAGATTTGCGTCCTTCATGATGCTCTTTTTCGGACATCTCGATGCGGAAAAGGGTTGGACCAAGCAGTTGCATCTGGGCGCGCGCCGAAATTCCAACAGCCGCCGTTTTCAGGAACTGGGGCCGGATGCGGGGTTCGATTCGATTGGCGACTGGAATCAGGCGGATGCCTTAGGAGCCTATCTCGACCGGCTTGACCGGGAAAATGCTCTGCCGAAAACCATCGTCTACAACCTGAATCCTGCCGACAACTACGTTTTCGCCACCATGATCGGCAATTTCCAAGATGGCTCGATCGCCGGCAAGATTCAATTCGGGAGCGCCTGGTGGTTCCTCGACCAGAAAGAAGGCATGCAATCGCAGATCAATGCCCTGTCGAACGCAGGCCTGTTGTCAGGTTTTGTCGGCATGCTCACGGACTCACGCTCTTTCATGTCCTATCCGCGCCACGAATACTTCCGACGTATACTGTGCAATATGCTCGGCACGGACATCCAGAACGGTGAGTTGCCGCCGGACGAGGCGTCCATTGGGTCAATGGTACGCGATATCTGCTACAATAACGCCCACCGGTTTCTGAACCTCCCGGAATAGCGATTTTGTTTCTAAGGAAATCCACTCTCGTTCGTTGTACCTGGTAAGAGGCGGGAAACCAGGCTGATGGACGACACTCTCATGGACATCTTCGATTCGAAGACGCCCGGCGCAGACTCGACGGAGACCACTCCGACGGAACTCTCCGACGCTGAATTTGCACAGTTGGCCCTGGTTGAATACGAGCGGCCACTGACGCGTTACGCTGCCCACCTCGTGGGCAATCGGGAACGCGCCCGAGAAGTCGTCCAGGACACGTTTCTCAAGCTCTGCACCCAAAAACCCTCTCGAATTCGGAATCATCTGGCGCAGTGGCTCTATACCGTCTGCCGCAATCGTGCCCTGGATGTTCGCAGAAAGGAGAGCAGGATGACCCCCATCAGCGATGCCCAATTGAGCATGCAGATCGATTGCAGGACGGAGCCCTCAGCGCTTGCGGAACAGGAGGAGCAATTGAATCGAGTGCTGGCTGTTCTCGGCACTCTGCCTGCAAATCAGCAAGAGGTGCTGCGACTCAAGTTCCAGGGGGACCTGAGTTATGACGAGATCAGCCGCATTACCAGGCTTTCGGCCGGGAACGTCGGTTTTCTCATTCACACGGGATTGAACGCCATCCGCGAGAAGATCCACGACCGCCCGAGCGCAAAAGCCGTGAGGAGGGCGAAATGAAATTCGATGCCAACGATCCCCGATGGACTGCTTTTGCCTTGGGTGAATTGAAAAATGAGCAGGATCGGGCGGAAATCGAAGAAGCCTTGCATCAATCCGAGGAAGCACGCCGCCTGATCGAGGGGATTCGAGAGACAGCCCAGCTTCTGGCGAGGGAACTGCACGATGAGCCTTCAGAAGTGCTCTTGCCGGAACAACGGCAGCGAATCGAAGAGAAGATCAACGCAGCGCACCGCTGGTTCAGCTTCCATAATCCGTGGGTTCTCGCGGGCATGGCATCGGCGGCAACCGTGCTCCTGGTGGTGCTTGTCATCGGGCATCGCATGTACCAGGCATCGCCCGGGACTCTTGGGTCGGTCAGCGCAAATAAAGGCACCGGCGCCAGTGCGACACCGCGACAGGCATCGGCATCGAGCAGCGCTGCTGCCCTGCAGCTGTCACCAGCGCAGCAGCAGAGCATCCTATCAAAGAGCGTGACTCCGGAAGTCCAGAAGGGTGTGCCATCCGTTGCCTCAGCCCAGCCGTCTCCTGTTTCTCAGAATCCAGCGCCCAATCAGCCCCAAGATGCTACAGGGAAGCCTCCATTTCAGATCATTCCGGCATTAAACCCTCCAGTCCTGCAATCGCAGGCTGCGAACGTCGCCGCAGACAAACTGACGGCCGTCAAAAACGCTCCACCTCCAACAGATTCTGCAGTCTCGCAATCGCAGGCCATGAACGTGGTCATAGACGGTGTAACGACGGCTGGCGGCACTCCACCCAAAATCGTGGGTGGAACCGTGGGAGGCGTCGTGGGAGGTACCGTAGGTGCCTTAGATTCCGTAGGCGGAAGAATCCCTGTGACAGTACAGGCCGGTAATCCTGCCAATGCGGACCAATTCGTGGGTAGAGGCTACGGCGCCGGTTATGGCCCGGGAAGGGGCGGCGGTGCCGGCGCTGGAAACCTTGCAGGGAGAGGTGTAAATCCCATCTGGAGATATCTGCGTCCCTTCTACCCAGGCTCGAATACCGAATCGTATGATCAGATCAATGATAATCCATTTTTGGACGTCGCACAGAACGCGCTCTCGACGTTTTCGATCGACGTCGACACTGCCTCCTACTCTAACGTGCGCCGGTTTCTCAATTCCGGGTCATTGCCGCCCAAAGATGCGGTGCGCATCGAAGAACTGATCAACTACTTCAACTATGACTATGCTGGGCCAGCAGACGGGAAACCTCTCGCCGCCTATTTTGACGTGACGGAAGCACCCTGGAAGCCCGAGCATCGCCTGCTGCGTGTGGCCCTCAAAGGCCGTGAACTGCGCGGCGACCGTCCGGCGAGCAACCTGGTCTTTTTGCTCGACGTGTCGGGATCCATGGGCGAACCGAACAAGCTTCCTCTGGTGAAGGAATCGATGCGGATGCTTGTGAATCAACTGACGGAGAACGACAAAGTCGCGATCGTGGTGTATGCAAGCGATGCGAGAGTGATCCTCCCTCCGGTCAGCGGCGATCAAAAATCCAGGATCATGAGCGCCATCGACAGCCTGCAGGCTGGAGGCAGCACCAACGGCGGCTCAGGCATCCAGCTGGCTTATCAGGCCGCGCAGGACGGATTTATCCGGGGCGGCATCAACCGCATCATCTTGGCCACCGACGGGGACTTCAACGTCGGAATCACCAATCGCGGCGATCTCACGCGGCTGATCGAGGATAAAGCAAAGAGCGGGATTTCCCTGACCGCCCTGGGCTTCGGCATGGGCAACTACAAGGATGCAACGCTGGAATCTCTGGCCGACAAGGGAAACGGCAACTATGCCTATATCGATACGCCGGACGAAGCCAGGAAGGTGTTCGTGGAGAAGCTGAACGCCACGCTGGTCACGATCGCGAAGGATGTAAAGATCCAGATCGAGTTCAACCCGGCCCAGGTGAGCTCGTACCGACTGATAGGCTATGAGGACAGACAGCTTGCCAAAGAGGATTTCAACGACGACACCAAGGATGCCGGCGAAATCGGCGCAGGACATGCAGTCACTGTCTTGTACGAATTGGTGCCGGCGAATGCAGCGGATTCCACCCCAAGAGTGGACCCGCTCAAGTATCAGCAGCCCACGCCTACCACACCGGCTGCCCGCTCAGGTGAACTGGCAACTCTAAAGGTGCGCTATAAAGAACCGGACCAGGACAAGAGCATTGCATCAGAGTACGTGATTCGAGATGCAGAAAAGAAGTTCGCATCGGCTACCGCAGACTTCAAGTTCGCGGCTGCGGTTGCCGCCTTCGGCATGGTTTTGCGCGAATCGCCTCACAAGGGCAACGCCACGCTGGGGAGCGTTTTGGAGTGGGCTACGTCGGGACAGAGTGCGGATCGGTACGGTTACCGGCTGGAGTTTATCCGCCTTCTGCAGCGGGCGATCCTCATCGCTCGCTAGAAGCGAGCGATCAAGCGATAATCACCACATCCGGTTTGGCAATAGCGCGCAATTTTCCGAAAGCAGGCACCACGCCAAACAACTGTTCGATGGTCAATGGCGGTTTATCGTAGTGGCCGGCCTTCTCCCATTGATTGGGGTAGAAGACCTTGATGCCGCGATACTCGAGGAAGGGATAGACAATCGGGTCGGCGATTTTATTGTACTTCACGATCTTCAACTGCGGCGTTCCGAGGCCGTCCATATCGACCACCAACTCGACATTCTCAAAAATCTTAAGATCCTTCTTGTGCTCGATCATAAAAGGGACGCCGTCGTGGATGTCTGCGTCACCGAACTGGTGGACGATCAGGATCTTTTTTGTCTTAAGACCCTGTGTCTTCACATAGTCATCCAGGACCTTTTGCACCTCATTAATCTGTGAAGCCTCAACGGTCCCAATGGGGACGCCCGGGTTGGTCCTATCCGGGTAAAGGTGGAATTCGGGATCGATCGCGACGTGAACGTTATCGTACTTCAGGTAGCCTTTCTCAATCATGCGATTAACTTGAGCCAACGGAGTGGAGCGACCCAACTGCGTGTCGAGAATCACCACCCAACCACGTGCGGCCGCGGGCTTGATATAGTCATCGACGAGGCTATGGACGGCGCCCTCCAGGTAATTGAGACAGTCGGGGCGTTCCTGACATGGCGCCGCCATGGCATAGATGAGGTGGATGCCGGGCACTACCGATTTGCCGTCATTGTACTTTTTGATCTCTTCTGTCCACTTGGGGATGTCGGCGGCCATCATGTCCAAATCCTTATAGGTGCCGAAATGTCCCAGGATCGGAGCTCTGCCGAAGGCGCGGCCATAGACCGTGAAAACGGTGCTTTTCTTGAGCAGGCTTGTAGCGGCGGGCGGCGGCATGGGAGGCGGAGGCTCATGGATGACTTCCCCTGCCTGCGGCCGGGCCGGCATGCCGGCCCCAGACGCCGGCGCATTCAGCAGCTTTTGCGTGAACAGAGGGGTGAGCAGGAGAAGAGCCAGGGCAATCACCCCCAGACCGATCCACAACCTGCCCCGTCGCGGCAATTTCAGAATCATCGAAGGTGATGTCATTTCTCTTAGCTCTTACCCCATGTCATTTACTGCCGGGTTAGTCATCATAATGGGGGGCGCCCGGAATGTCACCTATTTCCTGCGCAATCGGCTGAATCACAGCCGGCCCTTAGGATTTCTTGCATTAAGCGACCGCGTGTGACAGAGTTTTTGGGAGGGGAGTCGGAATCCGCGCATTCATCTTAGATCCATGAATTCGATTACTGAACTGATCCCAGGATTGACAGCAGAACACGCGATCTCGACCTACCTCATGATCGGCTGTTGATCCGGAGGACCTCGTCTGCGTTGTTCAGTCCTGGCCTTTTTCGACGCCATCACATTTTCAGGGAGGCTCTATGGCAAAGAGGCTGTATGTTGGAAACCTGCCGTACTCGATCACCGAGAGCGCGTTGCAGGAAATGTTTTCAGAAGCAGGACCTGTCGGTTCCGTCAAATTGATTACGGACCGCGATACAGGCCGGTCCAAGGGATTCGCATTTGTCGAGATGGAGACGGAGGAGGCGGCGGAGCACGCAATCGCCGAGTTTAACGGGCGAAAGCTGGAAGGACGTCCACTGACTGTCAACGAAGCCAAGCCCCAACAGCCGCGCGAGGAGCGTACGGGCGGCGGCGGCGGACATCGCAGGCGAGGCTTCAACGACCGTTGATCCGGGTGCGGATCCGTTTCCTGATTTGTTCTGCATCGCTTCCCTCAGATCCCGCGAGACATCTCCTATCCTGGAGGCATCTGTTCTGTTGCATGCCGGTCGAAGGGAGTAGTACACTGCCGCCGCTTGCTGCCGATATGGGAGAGGCGGGCAATCCCTGATTTGTTTGCCGGGAGGCAATATGGAAACACTCTGGTCCCAGCGCTACGCACTGCGAACGCGACGCATGCAGAGTTCAGTCGTACGCGAGTTGTTGAAGCTGATCGACAAGCCCGATCTGATCTCGTTCGCAGGAGGATTGCCCGCGCCAGAAGTGTTCCCTATTGAGGAGTTTCGCGAAGCCGCCGAGCGCGTTCTCCGCGAATCCGGCCCACAATCATTGCAGTACAGTACGACCGAAGGCTGCCTGGGGCTGCGCGAGATGATTGCCAGGCATACCGCCCGTTATGGGATAGTGATCAAACCTGAAAACATACTGATTACCAGTGGATCACAGCAGGCGCTCGACCTGATAGGGAAAGTATTCCTGAATTCTGGGGACCGCATCGCTTTGGAGCGGCCGACCTACCTGGGTGCACTCCAAGCCTGGAATGCCTACCAAGCCCAATTTCTTGGCATAGGCATGGACGACGAGGGCATGCGGACGGATGAGCTTGAATCGGTGCTGCGTGCCGGTCCGAAGTTTTTGTATGCCCTGCCCAACTTTCAGAACCCGACCGGCGTGACCTTGTCGCTCAAACGCCGTGAGATCCTTATCGAGATGGCGGACCGTTTCGGTGTGCCGATTATCGAGGACGATCCGTACGGCCAGCTACGATACGATGGCGAACATCTCCCCTCTCTTTCCGTGATGGATGCGCGTGCCCGCGGTAACAGGCCGTTCAGCGGGAACGTGATCTACCTCAGCACGTTTTCCAAGACTCTGGCGCCCGGCCTTCGTCTTGCGTGGGTTGTCGCACCGGAAGAAGTGATTCAGAAGCTGGTTCAGGCAAAACAGGGAACCGACCTGCACACCGGCACATTCGTTCAAATGGTCGCGTTTGAACTCGCGCGCGGAGGCTTCCTGGACAAGCATGTGCTGCACATCCGCTCAGTGTACGGCGTGCGCAGGGAAGCCATTCTGGCTTCGCTCGCGAAACACATGCCGGAAGGCGTACGCTGGACTCGTCCTCAGGGAGGCCTGTTCATTTGGGCGGTTCTCCCGGAATATATGGATGCCGCCGCACTCCTGCGCGAGGCGATCAAAGAGCACGTGGCCTTTGTTCCGGGTGCCGCGTTTTATGATGATGGCTCCGGTAAGAACACCATGCGTCTAAACTTCTCAAACGCGACCCCTGATAAGATCGAGGAAGGAATCGCGCGCCTGGGAGGCGTCATCAAGCAGGCTCTTGCGCGGCAAGATGAACCGGTTTTGCAAAAAGCCTGAGTCAGGATTCCAGTTGCTTTCCGCCTTTAGCGATAACTTGCGATGACCTGGTCGATGACCTGTTGATTCACGCGGATCTTTTTGGCCTTCTGCAGACTGTCGATGGCGCGATTGAGAAACTCCTCGAAGTAAGCTTCCTTGGCTGCGCCCAGCGTCTGTTCCCGCAATGTTGACTTCTGTTTCTGATATTCCGCCTCGTTGAAGGGGCTTTTAGACTTGACCTGCAACACAGCAATTTGCTTGCCGCCGCCGATCGTGATGGGGTCGCTGATGCCGGCAACAGGCAGAGTAAAGGCCGCGGTTGTGAATTCAGGAGCAGAGCCAATTTCCGGCGCCGGTGCAGCGTCCCGCTTGAACGAGGAACTGGTCTTTATCGCCTGCCCCTGTTTTTGTGCCGCCTTTGTCAAATCGCTCTCTTTCTTAGCCTCGTCGGACAGCTTCTTCGCATCTGCCTGGAGCAGTTCCGTTGCTTTCTGATCCAAGTAGTCCTTCTTTACCGCCTCCTGGACATCCTTGAATTCGGCGGGCCTGGGCGGATTGACCTGAAGCAGCTTCGGCAGGGCAAAGCCTGCGGGCACCTGGACAGCTTTGCCTACGGAATTGATTTCCTTCAGGGTGAAAATCTGATCGAGGAATTCCTGCGAGACTCCGTTGGCAAATGCATCGGCGCTCTGATTGAGGAAACCGGTCTCTTTCATCTGCGTCGGAACGCTCATCTCCTTGGCGATCGCTGCCAGGTCACTCTGCTTTTCCGCCAGCTTCTGAGCCTCTTCCGCCTTCTGCTTCACGATTTCCGTGGCTTTTTCGACCTGGATATCGTGGATCACAGATGGACGGCTTGACTCCAAGGTCGGGATCTCGTGACCGCCCACCTTGATGATATCGTACCCCTGCTCGGTGCGGACCAGGTCCGAGATGTCGCCGGACTTCAATGCAAAAGCAACGTCGTCGAAGGCTTTCCCTTCCTGCCCTTTGGGAATCAGCCCCAGACTGCCCCCTTTCGGAGCCGAAACCTCATCCTGCGAATTCTTTTTCGCCAGATCGGCAAAGTTCTCGCCAGCCTTCGCGCGTTTCAAGATTGCTTCGGCCTTAGTCTTCACCTCTGCATCTTTGGAAGGATCATCAACCTTGAACAGGATTCTGCTGGCCTCGACCTTCTCCGGATGATCGATCTGATTCCAGCTGTCATTGATCTCCTGATCGGTGACCTTGATGGTCGAGGCTACATCGGCGATAGGGAGCAACAGATACTGTACACGCCGCTCCTCTTTGATGTGATACTTGTCCTTGTTGGCATCGAAATAGGTGTGAAGCTCAGCCTCCGTCGGGTTGATCCGTTTCTTGGCTGCCTCTTTGTCAAAAAGGACGTACGTCACCTGTGCCTCTTGATTCTGGCGCCCAAAGTTCTCGCGCAGGTGCGATTCGGGAATGCTGATGGAATCCGTAAGCAGATTCATGAGCTTCCGCGCGAGCAGCATGTAGCGCTCTTCTTCCTCGAATTGAGCGAGGTCTATGCTGTTTTGCGCGAGCACTTCCTTGTAGGCATCCACGCCGATGAACCCGTTCTGGTTGCGGAGGTTGGGATTCGATTCGATTGCCTGGCGCACTTCGTCGGGAGTCACGTCAAGGCCGAACTGCTTGGCCTGATAAGTCACAACCCGTTGCTGGACCAGAGATTGCAACACCTGGCGGTCTACTCCGAGGCGTTTCAGCGTTTCCGCATCGATCTTGTTTCTGCCGTTGTTGGTGTAATTCTTCACCATTCTCTGATATGCGTCGGAGAACTCCTTCACCGGAATAGTATCTCCGGCTACGGAAGCGGCATAACTGTCGAACGCCTGTGTTCCAATGTCTGATCTGGGAACAAAGAGCACCAACATGCCCAAACCGAGACTGATGATAACGAGCCATAATACGAGCTTCAGCCGCTGTTTGCGGCGCATGATGTCCAGCATGCTAGGTTTTGGCCTCCAATCGGAATGACAAAAACCAAAACTATACCACAGATTCTCCTGGTTCAAGTGCCGGATTCTTGCGGAACTGTAACTTCGATAGTGACAAGCCACGAGAGGGGCGGAACCGCTACAGCCAGGGCGTGGGCCCTGGGCTGTGGATGCTGGACCCTTTCGGGGTCAAAACAGCAACTTTCTTTGCTCTGCCAGCTTTCCTGAGCTTGCCGTCTGTTTCAGTGTCCAAATCGAGGGTTGAGAAATTTGTGAGTTGTGGCATTTTTTCTTGGCTTGCGTTTGGTTATAATGTGAGGTTTATAGTGGATTGATCATTAGGGTCGACAGAGGGGTACCGTTTCTGACGGGGCAACCCGGTCCTATTAGTTAAATATATAGGAGTTTGCAGTTTCAGCCGAAGACAACCAGAAGCTAGCTGGCTTCTTGCCGGATGTTGTCTGGCATGAACATCCTGCTGGCTAAGGGCGTGGCACACTGCGCGGCTCCTTATGCCAGAAGAGGGTTGCATGATCCATTTCGCAGAGACAAATGGCCCACCCGGGGCGCGCACGGTAATGGCGACCCGGCCGTTTGCGGAAGTGCTATATGTCTGACGTTCTGAAAATCGGTGTAGTCTATAAGGCCCACCTCCCGAAGATGCTCGAGGAATCTGTTTCCGAAGAGCTGCCGTGGCATTTCGAGTTCTTTTCCGAGAGCGCCATTACGGGCATGCCGGTGGCTCCACGTACGGATTTAATCGCCATTTTCTCCCCTGAAGATGGGATTGCTGGGGACCGGGACTGCCTTGCGAGGATTTTTCCGGGGGCAGAAATCGTCAGTTATATTCATAACGACTTCGCGGACCACATCGAGCCGATCCGGATGAATGAAGGTATGCCGGTTGTGAAGTTGCCGATGACCTATTCACTGGCCGCCTTCCTAGTGGAGAGCCTCTCCGCACTGCATGCGAACCGGAGAGAGCAAGCACAGATGCGCGGGCAGTCCGATGACCTGCGCATGTTTTTCGAGGCGTTCATCAAGACCGTCGAGTCATCAGGCGACATCGTCGATCGCGTGCCGGCCATAAACCGCCTGGTCGGTAAGATCATCGGCAGAGTGCGTGCGGAGGAAGGCCTGATATACCTGTGCGATGAAGCCGGAATGGTTCTTCAGCGCGCCTACGAGACCTCCAATATTAAGGACATAGATCTGTTCGAACATCAGGCTAACAGCGGCCTGGTGGATCAGGTCTTGCGGACCGGGAAGCCGTATCTGGACAATGATTGCCGCTACGAAATCAAAATCCCATTCAGCAATGACTATCTGATCGTGCGCTCCATCCTCTGTCTGCCGCTGGTGAATCGAGGACAGAAAATCGGCGTAATCGAACTGCTCAACAAGAAAGGCGGCATTTTCACGGACGCCGATGTAAAGGTAATGGAAATGCTGGTGGGGCCGGTTGCGGTGGCGGTCAGTACGATCAGGCACCTGGACAGTGCCGAGCGCCTCACGATTACTGATGACTTGACCAAGCTGTACAACTACCGGTACCTGATGCAATATCTAGAAGCTGAGGTGAAGCGTTGCCTGCGATACAAGAAGAAGGTGTCGCTGCTCTTCATCGATGTCGACGGGTTCAAACGGGTCAACGATACCTTCGGGCATCTTGTAGGCAGCCTCGCGTTGTCGGAGATGGGGCAGGTGCTGCTCAAGATCCTGCGCGAGACGGATGTGGTGTGCCGTTACGGCGGAGACGAGTTCGTCATTGTGTTGCCGGAGACGCCGGTAAACGGAGCTCTGGTGATCGCGGAGCGCATCCGCAAGAGGGTTGAGGATTACGAGTTTATTGCCCAGGATCTCAGTATTCACCTGACGGTCAGCCTCGGTGTCGCGAACTGCCCGAAGCACACGCTGACCGCCGAGGGTTTGATCAAAAAGGCCGACGCTGCCATGTATCGCGCGAAGGAACTCTCCAAAAACAGCATCAAGGTTGCCGTGTAGGGGTTTATGCATTTCAGATCTTTGTTTGGCTATTTCTCCAGCGATTTGGCCATTGACTTGGGAACCGCCAATACTCTTGTGTACGCCAAAGGGCGCGGTATTGTAGTCAACGAACCATCGATCGTTGCCCTCGACAAAAAGAACGGGCGGATTCTGGCGGTTGGCAGGGAAGCCAAGGAAATGCTTGGCCGCACCCCGGCGGACATCGTTGCGGTCAAACCGATGAAAGACGGCGTCATCGCGGACTTCGACGTGACCGAGGTGATGCTAAAATACTTCATCAAGCAGGCGCATCGGCGCAATCACCTGGTCAGTCCGCGCATCGTGATCGGCATTCCCGCGGAAATCACGCAGGTGGAGAAACGAGCAGTCCAGGAGTCGGCTTTGCGCGCCAAGGCGAGTGAAGTCTTCCTGGTTGAGCAGGCGATGGTAGCCGCCATCGGCGCAGGCCTGCCGATCACAGAAGCATGCGGGAACATGATCGTGGACATCGGCGGGGGAACCGCCGACATTGCGGTGATCTCTCTGTCCGGCATCGTTTACAGCCGGTCCGTGCGCGTGGCAGGAAACGAAATGGATGAGGCGATCATCCAGTATATAAAGAGGAAGCACAACCTGTTGATCGGGGAACGCACCGCCGAGTCGATCAAGATCCAGATCGGTTCGGCCGCACCGCTAGAACGTCCGCTGACGATGGAAATCAAGGGCCGCAACCTGATTGAGGGCGTGCCCAAGACGGTAACGATCGGGGACGAAGAGATCCGGGAGGCCTTGAGCGACAGCATCGGCATCATCATCAATGCCATCAAGGTAGCACTAGAACGCACGCCGCCCGAACTTTCTGCCGATATTATGGACAGAGGTATCGTGCTCACCGGTGGTGGCGCGCTCCTGAAGCGTTTCGACAAGAGAATTGCGGATGAGACCGGGCTGCCGGTATTTATCGCCGAGGATCCGCTCTCCTCGGTCGTGCTTGGAACCAGCAAGATGTTGACGGATTTCAAGCTGCTCCGGAGGATATGTGTCCATTGATCTCGCGTCGAAGGGAGAAGGGCGTCCCCTGTACGTGGTCCTCGCTCTTCTTCTCCTGCACCTGACGCTGATTTCCATTCAGGTCCAGGATCCATCGGGCACCCTTCTGTTCAAAACGTGGGTGATGGTGGCAGGCACGCCTGTACTCAAAGGTTCTTCCGATGTTTCACGCGCGATCGACAGGCTCTGGACGGGATACGTCTGGCTGCACGGGACTCGCGCCGAAAACGAGCGCCTGAAAGACGACATGCGCCAACTCGCGTTACTCAACAGCGGCCTCGAGCAGGCGAAGGAGGAGAACGCGCGGCTGAGGCTCCTGCTGGCCTTTCGCGACAACCTCGGCTGCCGAACTCTGGGCGCGCGCGTGATCGGGCGCACCCCCAGTTTTTTATCCAATACTCTGTTTCTCGATCGGGGGTGGCAGGACGGCGTCCGGCCCGACCAGCCGGTGATTTCCGAAACGGGAGTCGTCGGGCGAACCGTGCTCGTGACCCGCGACAACTGTCAGGTCCAACTTCTGACGAACGCCGACGCCTCCGTCGGTGTGATGATCGATCGCACGAGGACGCCGGGTGTCGCGCACGGCACAGAGAATCTCCTGCTCGATTTGAAATACGTCGCCAACACCGAAGAGGTGAACGACGGTGACTATCTTCTCACTTCCGGACTCGACGGCATTTACCCAAAGGGGCTGCCGGTCGGGAAAGTCGTCGATTCGCAAAAAGGGAAAACTGGATTCCGCGAAATTCGCGTCGAGCCCTCCGCGGACATGGTCCGGATTGAAGAGGTTTTGGTCCTCCTTGTCACCCCGAAGTCCATGGCAGACGCACCCGCACCTGGTGCGGGCAAGTAGCGTAGGGCGCATTATGAAATACCTGTTTTTAGCCGGCACTTCGTTTCTGGCGATCATCGCCCAGATGATCGCGGGAAATAACTTTTTCCTCTTCAATTTCGTCGATCTGTCGCTGCTCCTCATCACCTACTGGGCTTTGTATCGCAATCGGGCCCAAGCGCTCTTTGTCGGCTCACTGACGGGAATCTTGCAGGATGCGGTTCTCGGCTGGCCGCTCGGTTACAACGGTTTCGGGAAGACCCTGGCAGCGTTCGTGATTGCGGAAGCTGCCCGCCGATTTGTAATCGAAGGGGTATGGATGCGTTTTATTCTGATTGCCACTTCCTCCTGCCTGAGCTCTCTCAGCATCTTCGCTCTCTTTTATCTCCTGCAACGATCCACCAGCAGCCTGTTTTTGGGGGCATCGCTCATGCAGGCCCTGATTACGGCCGGGCTGGGAGCATTGCTTTTTGCGGCACTCGATACCTATCATCAGGCCTACGCCAAAAGAGTTAGTTGATGGTCAAGCTTCAGCTGGAAGTCGGCCGGCAAGCAATCCAGCGGCGGCTGAATTGGCTTTTTTACCCTGTCATTCTGATTTTTGCCCTTTTCGCCGTGCGCCTTTGGGAACTGCAGATCCTGCAAGGCGCCGAATATGAGCGATTGGCAGAGCAGAACCGCATCCGCAGCGTACAGGTCACAGCGCCTCGGGGACCGATTCTCGATCGTGCTGGCGTCCCTCTCGTCGAAAACCGGCCTTCATTGAACATCGTGATCGATCGGGAGATGATGAAGGATCCCGCGGGCACAGCGGACTTCGTCAGCCAGAAATTGGGAATCTCCACGGAGGATCTTGCGGTTTTGTTGCGCCGAGCCAAACGTGCCGGTGCTTTCCATCCGATCGCCATCAAGGACGACGTGGGAATCGAAGAGGTCTCGGTCGTCGAATCACATAAGCGGGAACACCCTGAAATCCAGCTCGAACCTGTTCCGAGGAGGCTCTATCGTTTCGGCAGCCTGGCGGCTCAAGTGCTGGGATACGTCAGTAACGTCACGGAAGACGATTTGGCCGATGATGTGTTTCCCGGGATCCAGCCCGGCGATGTCGTGGGTCGAACGGGAGTCGAACGCACTTACAACCAATGCCTGATGGGCCAGAATGGCGCGCGCCAGGTTCTCGTCGACAGCCTGGGCCGCGAATTAGGGCAACTGGATGAGAAACCGGCCGTCATAGGCGGCGATTTGCAGCTCACCCTTGATTATGATTTACAGAACCAGGCCGAGAGTCTCCTCGCGGGCAATGTCGGTGCGATCATTGCCATGGATCCGCGCAACGGCGAAATCCTGGCAATGGCCGATTCACCCTCCTTTAATCCCAACAGCTTCGCGTCTCACATATCCGCTAAAGACTATAACGAACTTGCTAACGACCCGAACCATCCCTTTCAAAACCGTGCCATTCAGAACACCTATCCGCCCGGGTCGATCTTCAAGCTGGTCATGGCCGAAACCGGATTGGACGAGGGTTTCGTTGACGAGAGCACACACGTCATTTGTCATGGGTCCGCGGTTTTTTTTGACAATGTGTTTCATTGCTGGTCTGAGACGGGCCACGGATACGTCGATTTGGAGGCGGCAATCACCCATTCTTGCAATATCTTTTTCTATACGCTGGGCGCGCGGATGGGAATCGAACCGATCGCAAAACATGCCTCAGCTCTGGGCTTCGGGTCGCCCACCGGGATCGATCTTCCCGATGAACATGCCGGAATCATGCCTTCGCCCGAATGGAAGATGAAGACGCGGGGAGAGAAGTGGTTCGGCGGCGAGACCATTTCCGTGGCGATCGGACAAGGGCCGATTCGCGCGACGCCGCTGCAGGTCTTGCGCGCGGTCTGCGCCATTGTGACCGATGGGAGACTGGTGACACCGCATCTGGTGCTGCGTGCAGAACGCGGTCCTGTTCCTGATTCGTGGCCCGTTCAGCAGCTGCCGATCAAGCCGGAAAATGCGCGCAGAATCCGTGCGGGAATGTGGGGAAGCGTCAACAACAACGGCACCGGCCACAGCGCCGCGCTTCCGGGCCTGGATATCTGCGGCAAGACCGGAACGGTCCAGGTCATTAGCGCAGAGCACAAAAGGGAGATCAAGACGGACCTGTCGGATGTCCAAAACCACGCTTGGTTCTGCGGTTTCGCCAACCGCGACGACCCGGAGATCGCCGTGGTTGTTTTCCTGGAACATGGCGGAGGCGGCGGCGCCAACGCTGCGCCGATGGCCAAAGAGATGTTCCGGACGTATTTTGGCAAGAGAAACCACCCGGAACTGCTGAACAAGGACAATGCCGGAGGACCGGGCAAATGAGACTTGACCGGCGCCTGCTGATGAACTTTGACTGGCTTTGGTTCCTGTCCCTCCTCCTGCTGTCTGCGGCAGGAGTTGCGGCGATCTGGAGCACGACCCAGGGAACCAACCTCAGCTATTTCGTCGGGAGGCAGGTCATCTATTTGTGTATCTCGCTCGCCGTCTTCCTGGTTCTGCTCTATTTCGATTATCGTGTCTACGCCGACTACATTACGGTTGCCTACCTTGTCGGCCTCGCTATTCTCGGTCTGGTGCTGGTCGTCGGTCACACAGTTCATGCCAACAAAAGCTGGCTGAGCCTGGGCTTTTTGAGTTTCCAGCCGTCGGAACTGGTTAAGATCCTCGTCATCGTCGCACTGGCGAAGTTTTATGCTGAGGTCGATCGCGACTACCTGGAACTGCGCGAGCTCGTGACCGCGGGTCTTATCGTTCTTGCGCCCATGCTCCTCGTCATGTTCCAAGGGGACCTGGGTACAGCGATCACCTTTGTTCCCGTCTATGTGGGACTTTCCTTTTTGGCAGGACTGAAGCGCAAGCATGTGGTGGTGCTACTCATAGCGACGGCATTGGTTCTGCCCGCAGGCTGGATGATGCTGAAGGGCCATCAAAAAGGGCGCATTATCGCGGTGCTCAATCCATCCAGTGATCCGCACGGGTTGGGATACCAACCCCAGCAGTCCAAGATTGCCATTGGTTCCGGCGGCTTTCTTGGCAAGGGATGGAAACAGGGAACTCAGGGGCAGCTCGGGTTTCTTCCGGCACGCCACACCGATTTTGTTTTTGCAGTCTTTTCCGAGGAAAGAGGTTTCCTCGGCAGCATTGGGATGTTGGGCCTCCTGCTGTACGTCTCGATTCGTCTTCTGCGCGCCGCGCGCGAGGCTAAAGACAAGATCGGCGCCTTGATCATCATGGGAGTGTTTTCACTCTTCTTGTTTCACATCCTGATCAATGCGGGGATGGTAATGGGCCTGGTTCCCATCGCCGGCATACCCCTGCCATTCGTGAGCGCAGGTGGATCGTCGCTGCTGTCTTTTTATGCCGCAATGAGTCTGGGCCTCAATGTAAACATGCGGCGCTTCGTGAATTGATAACGCAACTGTAGATTTGACGGCCTGGATTGAAATTGAAATCGTGCACCACCTCCCCTATAATGCAATTTCAGGCAAACACTAGGGTTATTTGAAGATAGCAGAAAGGATGTTTGCCAAGAGATTTTTTCGTCTACGCGAGGCGGCCCATCGGCCACATCGGGCACATAAACCGACCCGGAACTGGGCTTCCGACGCGTATTAGGACATTGATCACACATTGATTTGCTGGGCAAGGGATTGAACTAAGTTCGAACGCAAACCACGAAACAGAGGTTGCGCACGGCTGGAAGAAAATAAATTTAACCGAGAGGTTTGGATTTCAGGAAAACCGCGTACAATCCGCGGCAAACATCGCGTGGATGTGCATAAAGGCGCGTAAACATAGAGGCTGCCTTGCTGTAACTGCAGCCGCAATTGGAAAGGCGGCTCACGCTTCCGGCTTTAAGGGGACCGTGGAAATGGCCCAGCTCTAATAGTCCATCGAGTTCGATGACATGGCGAATGGGCTTTCCCTCCCGCCGATAGTAGATGATCCGTCTTTCCGGCTCCTGTTTTCCAATCCTGAATTCATCCTACTGCCCGGAACGCCTGCAATAGGCTAGCTGGTCGCAGGCAATCCGGCCGGATAAAAACGGATAGAACTCAACGTCTTCCGCCCGCCGCCCGCCTGTTTCTGCAACATTTGGGAGCAATTCATGATCAAGGAGATGATCGTTAACAGCAGCTCGCTGGAGACGAAGATCGCTATTCTGGAGGATGACCAGCTTGCCGAGCTCTACATTGAGCGCAACAGGAACAGGGGCATTCTCGGAAACATCTACAAAGGGAGGGTGACGAAGGTACTCCCCGGGATGCAATCCGCTTTTGTGCAGATCGGTCTGGAGAAAGATGCCTTTCTCTATGTTTCGGACTTTGTCGAGGAATCCGAGGAATTCGACAAAGTTTTAGGTGAGGCTGAAGAAAAGGCTGAGGAAAAGGCGGAAGCAGAGGCCACGGAGGTAGAGGTTCAGGATCGTCCTGTACACCGGGATCGTGACCGCAAGGTCGATAAGCCCCGCTGGCGTGACCGAAGAGAACGTCAGGATGCCGCCAGATCCGCTCCTGTTCCCGCACCTGATGACGCTTTGATCCCAGCCACCGTGGAACGCTGGAATTTGAGCCAGGAGACAGAGCGGGTTCTTGATTACGACCCTGAATCGACCCATAGCTTCGAGCCCTCGGAAATCCCAGAGCCTTTGCCCCTCACTCCTCACGAGGCGTCGCATTCTGGAGCGCCGGTTATAGAAGAGGTGCCGAGCGAGCCCGTGGCTTTGCCGGATGCGCCAGAGAATCCGATGCCGGCCCCGGAATCGAGCGATGAGCCGCCTCTGGACAATGCGGCACTTGGGAATCATGGCGGCGAGATTCTGCCATTTTCGGTCGAAGGAGACGGGGGAGTGAGCGGTTTCAATCCGCGACACAGAGGAACTGGAGCCCGCCGCAAGCGATTCGCCGCGGCGCGCCACACAAGGAAGCCGGAGCGGCAATCCATCGACGACATGCTGCGTGAGGGGCAGGAGATCCTTGTGCAGGTGGCCAAGGAACCCATAGCGAAAAAAGGGGCCAGAGTCACCAGCCATATCGCGCTGCCGGGCAGATATCTGGTGTATATGCCGACGGTCGATCACGTGGGCGTTTCGCGCAAGATTGAGTCCGAGGCGGAAAGGGCCCGTCTGAAGGATGTGATTCTCAAGCATCGCGATCGGTTTTCGGGTGGGATCATTGTGCGCACCGCGGCGGAAGAGCACAGTGAGGAAGATCTGACCAACGACCTTAATTACCTTGTCAAGGTTTGGGATGACATTCACGTGCGTGCGGAAGGAGTTTCCGCTCCCAGGATGATCCATTCAGAACTGAGCCTGGTGCAACGCCTTCTCCGCGACCAGTTCTCCTTCGAATTTGCCGCCATTCGCGTCGATGACGAGGTGGAATTCCAGCATATCGTCGAGTTTGTCGACAAGATCTATCCGAACCTGGTCCACCGTGTGAAGCTCTATACCAAGGAGAATCACATTTTCGATGAGTATGGGATCACGTCCGAGATCGACAAGCTTCTGCAGCCGAAAATCTGGCTGAAGAGCGGCGGTTATATTGTCATCAATCAGACCGAGGCCCTGGTCAGCATCGACATCAACACCGGCAAGTTTGTGGGTCGAGGCAACAGCCTGGAGGAAACGATCACACGCACCAACATCGAGGCGGTCAAGGAAATCGTCAAGCAAATCCGCCTGCGCGATCTGGGCGGCATCATCGTCATCGATTTTATCGATATGGACGAGCGCAAGAACCGTAAGCGCGTCATGGAGGCGCTGTCGCTGGAACTCACACATGACAAGGCGCCCAGCAAGATCCTCGAATTCAATGAATTCGGCCTGGTTGCGATCACCCGGAAGCGGGTCAAGCAGTCGCTCGAGCGCGCGCTTTGCCAACCCTGCCCTTACTGCTTTGGATCAGGGATGGTCAAGTCAGTTGCCACGACGTGCTACAACATTTATCACGAGCTCGAGAAAATGAAGCCGGCCTTGGACGAGCATCATGAGATCATGATTCGGGTTCACCCCGAGGTGGCTCGGGCGCTGCGCGAAAGCGAGTCGGTTGTTTTGGAGGAGATCCGCGGCCTGCTGCATCGCGAAGTGCTCATCAAATCGGATTCCAGCCTGCACATCGAGCATTTCAACATCGTCACCTGACGAATTAATCCGGGGGACAGGCTGCGCAACTCCCGAATACCGGATATGTTGAAATACTTGCCAGGCTGAATTCGGGAGTTGCGCAGCCTGTCCCCCGGATTCGGGCGGGCTTCTAGGATTCCTGCTTCTTGGCTTGATCCCACAAGGCGTCCATCTCGGCAAGAGAGGCATCGTGCAGGCCTCGTCCCTGCCGTTTGATGTTCGATTCGATGTAGCGAAAGCGCCGTTCAAACTTCCTGTTGGTGCGCCGCAAGGCCGTCTCGGGATCGATGCCCAAAAAACGCGCCACATTGACTGCGACGAAGAGCAGGTCTCCTACCTCCTGGGCCGCATGGCTGGCGTCGCCAGCGCTATGAGCGGCGGCGAGCTCGGCAGACTCTTCCTGCAATTTGGCTAGAATCTCTTCGAGATTCGGCCAGTCAAACCCGACCCGTGCGGCTTTGGCTGTCATCTGGTAGGCCTCATGCAGCGCGGGCAACTTTGAAGGCACGCCGTCGAGCAGTGACTTTTCCGAATCGGGCAAGGAGGAGGAAGGGACGCCTTTTTCATTAGCCTTGATGTCCTCCCAATTCTTCAGGACGTCCTTGGCGGTTTTGAGATCTGAGTCGCTGAAAACGTGCGGATGACGGCGTATCATCTTTTCATGAAGCCGGTCGATGATGTCGGCCAAGTCAAACTCCCCCTTTTCCTTTCCAATCTGTGCATGGAACACCACTTGAAATAGGAGATCTCCCAATTCCTCCTTCAGTTCTGCCGGGTCGGGGCTATCCAGCGCATCCAGCACTTCATAGGCTTCTTCGATGAGCATCGGCTTCAGAGTTTCGCGCGTCTGCTCTCTATCCCACGGACATCCGTCTTTGCCGCGCAGGCGCGCGACCAGATCGACCAGCTTTTGAATGTCGGCTTGCTTTTCCATCCACCCTTCCTTTTGCCCGTAACTTTCGAATCTTGCGCCGGAGGCATCGGCGCAAGCACTTAAGATAGTACCGCAGCCCTCCGCGCTACCGCATGGTCAATTCAATTAAGGTATACCAGCTCCTCTGGCGGTGAGACACGAAAATGCTCTGCCGTGCCGGCGCTGGACAAATAAGGGGGCTGTGAGAAATGCGTCTGTCTGATGCTGGCCGATCCGCGCCCTGGAAGGGCGGAAAGAGAATAGCCCCGGGCAAGCGAAGAGGCGGTGGCCCCGTAGCGCAGCCCGGGGTTTGGGGAATCATTGGAACGAGCCCTGGAAGGGCGGCAGACAATTCTTTCGCCCTTCCAGGGCTGTTGAATTGCTTGCATGCCTGATTCCGGGCTGCGCTACGGGGCCACCGCCCCTTCGCTTGCCCGGAGCTACTGTCTCTGGCGGGGCGAGTCAGGCCAATGCTTCCTTCGAGGGTGCTTCCTCATGCCACAAGCTATACGCGTGGTCATGACCCGGACGGGGCAATTTCGCTTGAGACCCTGGCTTGCGGGTGATAGCATTTTTCGCCAGTATCGGTGTCGTCTAACCGCGAGGGGAGGCCATGTCAAACGAAGAACAGCAGGATCAGAGCTTCAAGGTCACGGATAAGCGGTTGTTCAGCGAGGACGGGCAACCGCGCGAAAACGTAGCAGAGCGAACTCAGAATCAGCGCGAACCGGCAGGAGCTTCCGCGAGTCAACTGGGTGGAACCCCTTCTACGGAACCGCCTCCGGGGACAGGCGCGCGCATCGATTTTCCTTCCTACATCCTCTCATACTACACGCAGAGCTTGGTGCTGTTGGGCGAGGTGCCCAATCCCTATACCAACAAGAAGGAAGAGGATCTGGAAGCTGCCCGCCATACCGTGGACATTCTTGGCATGCTCCAGGAGAAGACGAAAGGCAATCTCTCGTCCGAGGAGAATCAGCTTCTGGAGAGCGTGCTTTACGAAGTGCGCATGAAGTACATGGCCAAGATCAACCAGATCAAACTGCCATAGCGAAAATCATCGCGGGCAGATCGGCTGGAGTAAGCACATGAAGGTAGTCTGCCGCTTGGAGGAGTTGCCCCTCGATTTTCCGCGCGTGGTAGCGACCATAGGCAATTTCGACGGCGTGCATCTCGGGCACCAGCAGCTCGTGCGCGATCTTGTGACGCGCGCCGCGGCCATCGAAGGAACGCCGGCAGTCGTGACGTTTGATCCGCATCCGCTGCAGGTGCTGGCGCCGAACAATGCACCGCGGCAGATTCAGACACTGGATCAGAAGCTGGCGGTCATGGAGGCCCTGGGCATCCGCCTGGCGGTGGTGATTCCGTTCACGAATGAGCTGGCCCAAACCAGCGCCCTCGATTTTGCCGTCAAGATTCTCAAGGTTAAATTAAAGGTTCATGAGATCTACGTTGGGCCGAACTTTGCCTTCGGCCACAGGCGCGAGGGCAGCTTCAACCTGTTGAAGGAAATCGGCGCCAGGCAGGTTTTTTTTGTCGGCAGGATTCACCAGGTGCACTTCCGCGGCAACCGGGTTTCGAGCACTGCCGTGCGCCAGGCGCTGGTCGCCGGCCAGGTGGCTCTGGCTCGCAGGCTGCTGGGACGCCCTTTTTCACTCGTCGGTGAAATCGTCCACGGGGCCGCTATCGGAACGGAGATCCGGGTACCGACGGCAAATCTGCACACCGCGAACGAGCTGCTTCCACGCAATGGCGTATATGTCTCGGGACTTACCGTCGAGGGGCGCCGGTATGGAGGCGTCACCAACATCGGAGTCAGACCGACGCTTGCTCAGGACGGTTCCGTTGTCGGACAGACTATCGAGACTCATCTCTTGGATTTCGAAGGAGATCTTTACGGACAGTCAGCCACGCTCGAGCTGCTGCTCTACTTGCGAGAGGAGCGCCGATTCGTGAATACCCGGGCGCTCGTAAATCAGATTCGCAAGGATGTCGTCCGGGCGCGCCGTTATTTCGGTTGGTATCTGAGGGCTGCTCCGGGCGTGAAAATGGAAAACATTCCGGATTTGGGCCGCGCGCCCGGCGCTTGAGGGCGAGGGAGGCCTGCGGTGGAAATCACACGCACAGAGGTTCTGAAAATCGCCGAACTTGCGAAACTTCATTTTTCCGAATCGGAATTGGATGCTTTTCTCGTGCAATTCCGGCGCATCCTCGACTACGTCGCGAAACTGAAAGAAGTGAACGTCGCAGGGATCGAACCGACCAGTCAAGTCGCACTCTCCGGTGCTCACGGATCATGCCATCATCGCGCTGACGCGACGCGTTCCTCCTTATCGTTGGAGGAGGCGCTGATGAATGCCCCGGACCGCGTCGAGGATCATTTCGCAGTTCCCAAAGTCATTGGATGATGGGGGACGTGGTGGATCTCGCCAGTGCCTGGAAAATTCGCGACGCGGTTAATAAAGGCACGATTTCCGCGGCCGAAGTGGCGCGAGTTGCGCTGCAGCGCATCGAATCTTCGGATCCGACGCTGAATGCCTTTGTGACGGTCGAACCCGAGCGTGTGCTGACGCGCGCGGCAGAAGTGGATCGCTTGGTGCGCGCCTCGGGCGCTTTACCTCTGGCCGGAGTGCCGGTTGCCGTCAAAGACAACATTTGCACACGGCTTCTGAGGACCACGTGCTGTTCGAGAATCCTGGAAAAGTTCGTTCCACCTTATAACGCGTTCGCAGTGGAACGAATGGAGGCCGCCGGTGCGATCGTCATCGGCAAAACCAATTGCGACGAGTTTGCCATGGGGTCCTCGACCGAGAACTCGGCCTGGCATGCCACGCGCAATCCTTACGACCACGACCGTGTCGCCGGCGGCAGCAGCGGAGGCAGCGCCGCCGCGGTTGCTGCTGGAATGGCATCGCTGGCGCTGGGTTCGGAAACCGGCGGTTCCGTGCGCCAGCCCGCGTCGTTCTGCAATGTTCTCGGTTTGAAGCCGACCTACGGGCGGATTTCGCGATACGGCCTTGTCGCCTTCGCTTCCTCGCTTGATTGCATCGGATTGATTGCGCGCGACCCTCATGACCTGGCTCTTCTCTTATCGGTGACGGCCGGCTGTGATGAACACGACTCGACCTCGACGGCGGAGCCCGTCCCCAACGGCGTTGCCGCAATGGATCAGCCGGTGGCGGGGATGCGCATCGGAATACCCA
>Ga0182021_10000701_pt1 | contig 36882 bp, 11 predicted proteins | sample 612E3MmetaG_FD_120493 | JGI IMG/M metagenome (GOLD analysis project Ga0182021, IMG submission 120493) | Permafrost microbial communities from Stordalen Mire, Sweden - 612E3M metaG (Illumina Assembly) | ecosystem: Environmental > Terrestrial > Soil > Wetlands > Permafrost | place: Sweden...
ACCTTCAATCTCAGCGGGCTGACCGGCAATACGAAATACAGCCTGACGGTGAAGGCAACGGACGCCGCGGGCAATCTCTCCGCAGCCAGCGCGGCGCTCGCGGTGACGACCCTGCCGGGGCCGCCGAGCCCGCCGACCGTTCTGGTGGCCAACGCCATCACCGCGACCTCGTTCACCCTCAAATGGACGGCCTCGACCGGGGGCACCGGCGGCATCGCCGGCTACAACGTTTACCGCAACGGCGTGCTCGTCGGCTCGCCGACCACGACGACGCTCGCCTTATCGGGACTATTGCCACTGACCGGCTACAGCATGACCGTTGTCTCTCAGGACAAGGCCGGCAACGTTTCCGCGGCCAGCGCGGCCCTGACCGTGACCACGGCAGCCGACACGACCAAGCCGACGGCGCCCACCGGGCTGGTTGCCACCAACGTCGATTTCACGTCGTTCACCCTCTCGTGGACGGCCGCCACCGACATTGTCGGTGTCACCGGCTACAACGTCTACCTCGGCGGCACCTTGGTGGGTTCGACGACCACGGCGACCACCTTCAATGTCACCGGGCTGACCAACAATACGAAATACAACGCGACGGTGAAGGCGAAGGACGCCGCGGGCAATCTCTCCGCGGCCAGCGCCGCGCTCGCGGTGATGACCTTGCCGGCCGACACGACCAAGCCGACGGCGCCCACCGGCCTGGTCGCCGCCAATGTCGGGGTCACGTCATTCACGCTCTCGTGGACGGCCTCGACCGACAACGTCGGCGTCACGGGCTACAACGTCTACCGCGCCGGCACCTTGGTGGGTTCGACGACCACGGCGACCACCTTCAATGTCACCGGGCTGACCGCCAATACGAAATACAGCATGACGGTGAAGGCGACGGATGCCGCGGGCAATCTCTCCGCGGCCAGCGCCGCGCTCGCGGTGACGACCCTGCCGGTCGACACGGCCAAGCCGACGGCACCCACCGGCCTGGTCGCCACCAATGTGGGAACCACGTCGTTTACCCTCTCGTGGACGGCCTCGACCGACAATGTCGGCGTCACCGGCTACAACGTTTACCGTGACGGTACTGCCATCGGTTCACCTGCGACCACCACCTTTGGTGTGACCGGATTGGCACCGGCAACGACCTACAACATGACGGTGGTGGCGGTCGATGGTGCCGGCAATGTGTCGCCGCCCAGTGCCGTGCTCTCCGTCGTAACCAGCGCCACGCCCAATCAGCCGCCGTCCGTTACGCTCACGGTGCCAGCAACGGGCAGCAGTTTTACGTTGCCGGCCACGCTCGGCCTCACCGCGGTTGCCACGGATCCCGACGGCACCGTGGCCAATGTGGAATTCTTCCTGGGCGCGACGAAACTCGGCGACGGCGTACTCGGCGCGCCCAACACCTACTCGCTGAACGTCTCGCTGGGCTCAATTCCTGGAATCGCGATCCTGACTGCGCGCGCCACCGACAACGCCGGTGCGTGGACCGATTCGGCGCCGGTGGGCGTGCAACTGGTGCCCAGTCTGCCCTACATTACCGATTTTGAGGCCGGGGAAGGCTATTCGCTCGGTTCCATCAATGGCCAACTGGGCTGGGTCGTCGTCAGTGGAACGGCGGCGATCGTCAACACCACCGCCGCCATTGGCACCCAGTCCGTGGCCTTGGCCGCGGGGTCGACGGCCGCGCAGATCAACCAGGAGTTTGGCTCCGGCTTGACCAATCCACCGATCACGTTTGTCGACTTCATGGCCCAGCCGGTCGCGAGCACCGATCCATCCACCAGCACGATGTATGATGTCGAGGCTGCGCGGGTCGCTTTTGTGCAAAATGCCGGCTTCGGACAGATGCAAGTGCTCAAAGGCAACGGCGCGGGCGCCGGTGTCTGGCAGTCCGTCGGGCCAGCGTTGCCGCTGGCGGCGGGCGGGATTGCTGCAACCTGGCACCGTCTCAGCCTGCGCCTCAACTACCCGGCGCACACTTGGGACTTTTACCTCGACGGAGCGATGGTGGCCTGCGATCTGAACTTCCGCCTCAATACGGCGAACCACCTGGCGTTTTTCACTGCGACCGGGCAGGCTGCGACGACCGGCAATATCGACTATTTTTATGCCGGCGCCATCAATCCGCTTTTCGCCGATGTCAACAACGACGGCATCGACGACGTTTGGGAAACCGCCTACAGTCTGAGCCTCGCGACTGACAACCGCAACGTCTCGCCCACCGGCAACGGAGTCACGGTGGTTCAAGCCTACATCCAGGGAACCGATCCCAACGATTATTACAACAGCACGCTGCCCAACCTCGCTTCGCTCGTGGTCAATGGGCAGATCGGACCCCAAGGGATTATTTCCGTCAAGGTTACCCGGGCTTCCGATGGCACCCCGCTGGTCGGCGCCCCGCTCACATTCGCCGTCACGACTGGCGCGGCGACCCTCTCGGTCACGGCCGGCGGCACCGGCTCGACCCAGGTCTCCCGGCTGACCAATGCGCAGGGCATCGCTTCCGTGTATGCGGCCTTTACGTCTCTCACGTCCGATATCGTCAACGTCACCGCCCAAAGCGGGGGCCAGACGGCCAGCTGCGCGATCGCGATTTCTCCGCCGATCCAGTTGCTCATTGCTGGCGCGGACGAATCGCTTTGGCAGGATGGAATGGGCGTGGCCAGGGTCTGGGGCCGCGATGCGCAGGGGCAGCTCGGCGACGGCGCGACGAGCGATAGCTTCCAGATGCATCGCATGGCGCAAATCGCCCAACCGCTGACTGGCGCCGCCTTCGGTCCCTTCCATGGGCTGGCCGTCACCGCGTCGGGTTCGGTGTATAGCTGGGGCGACAACTATTTCGGCCAGCTTGGAACTGGAAATACGGCGAGTCTGCCCAGCCCCGTGCTCATTCCCGGCCTGGCCAATTTCACCCAGGTCGCCGCCGGCGACGAGCACAGTCTGGCGCTGAAGAATGATGGCACCGTGTGGGCCTGGGGCGGCAATCAATCCGGCCAGCTGGGCGATGGCACCAAAGTAAATCGCGCCGCTCCGATGCAGGTTTCCGGTTTGCCCAACATCATCGCGATCGCCGCCGGCGCGCGACATAGCATCGCCTTGGCGGCTGATGGCACGGTTTGGGCGTGGGGCTCGAATGAATTCGGCCAGTTGGCCAATGCCACGATGACGGACAACTCCCAGCCCGCGGCGGTCAGCGGTTTGAGCGGGGTGGTAGGAGTAGTTTCCGGACGTCAGCATATTCTGGCGCTCAAAGCCGACGGCACGGTATGGGCTTGGGGCGACAACCATGCGGGTCAACTGGGCTTGGGCACGACGACCATGGTGATCGCGCCGCAGCCGGTTTCCGCTTTGGCTGGAATCAAAACTCTGGCCGCCGGCAGCAACCATAGCGTGGCCCTGGATAGCAGTGGCACGGTCTGGGTGTGGGGCGCCAACGATGTCGGCCAGCTCGGCACCGGAGACAATGTGGCGAGCGCCACGCCGGAGGCGCTCGATTTGGGCGGCGACGTGTATGCGGTGGCCGCGGGTTACGACCATACGATCATCTTGAATGACGACAGCACCCGATGGGCATGGGGCCTGAACCGCTTCGGCCAGCTTGGTAGGCGGACTGCGGGCATATGCAGCGTCGCTTCCATTCCGGTGGCGCCGCCAAACGACTGATCTTCCGGCGACCATGCTCAAGCGAATTTCCAGTTTTATCATCATGGCCGGACTGCTGGCCGGGTTGGCGGGCGTTTCGCTACGGGCCGATAGCGGCATCTGTGCGCGCGTGGTGATCCAGATCAAACAAAAGCTCACGATGGAGCGACAGGGTTTCGAGGCCACACTGGTGGTGGACAACGGGCAGCCGGCGTCCCTGGACAGTTTCAGCGTAGCGCTCAATTTTAGCGATGCCAGCGGCAACCCGGTGGCCTTTGCTACGGATACGGCCCCCAACCCCGTGGGCCGGTTCTACTATCGGGTGCAGACGGGCTACACGGTCCCGGGTTCGATCGCCGGAAGCTCTTCCCAGACGATGGTGTATTTGATTGTCCCGGCCGCAGGTGCGGCTGGCACCACTCCGCAAGGCAGTCTCTATTACGTGGGGGCGACGATTCAGTATAAAATCGCCGGAGCGTCACAGACCGTTAACGTTTTGCCGGCCTCGATCACGGTGCAGCCGATGCCCCAACTCGCCTTGCAATACTTCCTGCCCGGCGACGTCTATGGCGCCGATCCGATGACGGCGGATCCGACCAACCCCGACAGCTTCGCCCCGATGGTGCCATTTCCCCTGGGGGTGCGCGTGGTCAATCATTCCTCCTTTGCGGCCGCCCGCCAGGTGGCGATCCAGTCCGGCCAGCCCGAGATCATCGAAAACAAGCAGGGCCTTTTGATCGATTTCCGCATCATCGGCTGTCAGGTCAACGGCGCGCCCGCGCAACCCACGCTGCTGGTCAATCTCGGAGACGTCGCGCCGAATCGCGCGGCGATGGCCGATTGGGTCATGGTTTGTTCCCTCTCGGGGAAGTTCGTAAAATTCACCGCGCAAATTTCCCATGATCCCGCCCTCGGCGGGAACCTCACTTCACTGATCCCCCAGAGCGCCATCAGCACGCATCGGCTGCTCGGGGTCGTGCGGGCGGACCTGCCTGGCCGCGATGCGGTCCCCGATTTTCTGGCCACGGATGTGATGGCCGGCAATTACACCAGCGTCCGCCTGTATGAGTCGGACAACGACGAAGACAGCGAATCGGTCGACTATTTCGAGCCGGGCAACGGAGCGGTGAGCCTGGCCTCCGGGGCCAGTTATACGTTATCGGTGAACACGACCAGTGCGGTGATGTATGTGCGCACCACCAGCCCGATCGCGGCGGATCAAAGCGTCCGCGCCCTGCGATCCGACGGCAAACTGCTGGCCTCGTCCAATTGCTGGGTTTCAAAGAGCCGGGACTCCAACAACAATTGGGTTTATGGGCTCAACCTCTTCGACACCGGGGTGGGGGCCGGCGCCCAGAGCTATACGCTCACTTTCAGCAACCCCGTGGATACCACGCAGGCGCCGGTGTTGAGCATTCTGGGGGGGCCGGTTTTTCAGGTGGCGCCAGGTCATCAGCTGACGATCCAGGTCAGCGCGACGGATAATTTGATTCCGATGCTTTCCTCCGCCGGTCTGCCGGATGGAGCAGTTTTTACCGACAACAAGGATGGCACGGGCCAGCTGACGTGGACCCCGGCCGTCGCGCAATTGGGTAATTACGCGGTACAATTCCGCGCCACCGTGGGAGCCTTTTCCGATGCCAAGACCGCACCAATCCAGGTGGTTGCTTCCACCGCAGGCATGGGCGCATGGCAGAACAGATATTGGCCCGGTGTCACGGATCCCAAAATCATCGGGCCCAACGCCGACCCGGATGGCGATGGCCTGAACAATCTCCTGGAATATGCGCTGGGCGGGGATCCGACCAAGCCCGACGACTCCGTCCTGCCGGTGGTCGGAATGGATGCGGTGAACGGGCAGCATTTCCTGACGCTGACCTATCGCCAGCGCCCGGACGATCCCAACCTCCTCTATGAAGTGGTCAGCTCCGACGATCTTTCCGTACCGCTGGCGAATTGGACGGTCCAGACCCAGGTGGTTTCGACCAGTCCGTCGCCCGATGGATTGAATCTCGTGAAAGTCCGCGACAGCACGCCGGTCGAAACCGGCCCGGTTCGTCACTTCCTCAAACTGCGCGTCACTCAAACCAGCAACTGATGAAGGCCTCACTTTCCCTCATGCTTTGTTCGTTGGTCCTCGCGGTTACGGTGCGGGCGCAAACCACGACCATCGCCGCCACTCCCGCGGCCGGTTATTCCATGCTGACGGCCCGCGGCGCGAGCGACAGCCTCGTCTCCATTCCGCTCGTGCCGCGTTCGGCTTTGGTCGCGCGCATTGCCGCCATCGATTCTGCGATGGTGACGGTGACCGCCACGGGGGTGGTCGACGGAAGCTATGCGCCCGGCGGTTCGGCCGTCTATTATCTGCAATTTGTCTCGGGGAATCTTTCCGGTCTTTGCTATAAGATACTCAATAATCACGCGAATGCCTTGACCCTCGACTCCCGGGGGGATGACTTGACGCACCATCCTTTGGGCGCGGTCAGCGTGGGCGCATCCGGCGACTTGGTGCGCATCCGGCCCTGCTGGACCATTGGAACGGTCTTCGGGACCGATCCGGCGCAAATCCTCCTCGATCCCGTCGCCAGCCTCAACCGCTCGATTTATTCGGGAGCGGACGCCGTTTTGCTCCCGGACAATGTTTCGGCCGGGACGGAAAAGCCACCGGCCAAGGTTCTGGGCTTCGTCGCTGGCTCGGGCTGGCGTGAACGCCGCGATCTTTCCACGGATGCCAGCGCGACGGAGTTGTGGCCCGGCGTGCCTTTTGTGGTTCGCCGGCAAAACCCGGCTCCGGTCGGGATTCCCGTCGTTGGCTACGTCTCGGCGGATCGCTTGGTGAAAACGATTCCGGCCCTGGCGGACGGAGCGGATTGGGACCTGGCGGCTTCGCTGGCTTACCCGGTGCCCGCGACGCTGGCCGGCTCGGGGCTGCTGGCCGCGACCGCTTCGGTCATCACGCCCTCCAGCGACGCTTCGCATCTCGGCGATGTCGTGCTCGACTATCCGGACAACCGCCAGGGCTTTTCGCTGCCGCCCGCCCGGCGTTTTTATGCGATCGGCGCCGGTTGGTTCGAAAGCGGAACGACGGCGGATCAATATGCCTTGCAGCCGGAGTCGGGATATGTCCTGCGGTTCCGCGGGGCCCATGCCGTTCGCTATTGGGTGCAATCGCCGCCATGAGCCTCCGGCGTTTTTTCCTCGCAGCGTTGGCCTTCCTCCCGGGCGGCTGGTCCGTTCAGGCCAGGACGGTGCCTCTGGGGGTGGTCTTCAAGGGGGATGACACAATTTTTTATCTGCCGTATGTAAACCGCGGCCAGGCCTCCGTTCACATCGCCCACGCTACGACGTACTGTGACTGCCTGGAGATGCTCCAGGCGCCGGGCGATGTTGCCGCGGGGGAAACCAAGGAGATTCCCTTGGTTCATCACGCGGCCAATGTCGGCACGATCGAAGTGACGATTCAATTGACGGGCGAAGACGCTTCGACGGTCATTGCCACCGATACGGTCACGGGATTTGTGGCCGATCGTTCGTGGCTTTTATCGCCGCGCGAGGTGCAACAGGACCAGAGCGTGGCGTTGATCGACACCCGCAGCCCCGATGAGTTTGGCCGGTTGCACATCGCGCACGCGACCAATATTCCCACGTTCGCCCTCAAAACGAAAACCAATTTGCGCCTGGGCAAGCTGGTGCTCGTGGACGACGGCGTTTCGTCGGTCGAATTGCTCGCCGAGGTTGCGGTCCTGCGACAGCAGGGCTTCGCCCAGGTTTTTGCGCTCAGCGGCGGCCTGCCGGCCTGGATGCGTGCGGGGGGCAGGGTGGAGGGTTCCGGATCGGTGTTGGACGTGGCGCGGATATCCGCCGCGAATTTTGTCCGCGCCAGCCGGGCCGGGAAGTGGCGGGTCGTTGAAGTAAGCGAGACGGATGCCATCGAGCGCTCCCTGGTTGCCCTTGCGGCGGATGCCGCTGGAGGGATGCCCCCCCATATCCTCATCGTGGCGCCAACCAATGCCAGTCACGCGGCCATCGAAGCGCATCTGGGCCAAGCCGGACGGTTGCCCGTGTTCTATTTGACCGATGGGGCCCCGGCCCTCGCGCTTTTCCATGACCAGCAAATCGCCGCGGCGCGCAACTCCGTCCAGCTGTTTACGACCAAGGCGGCCAACAACGCCCCCGTGATCGCCGGCGGCTGCAGCTCGTGCGGGAAGTAAATTTTCAGGAAACAATTCAGCATGAAAATGGGAGACATGATTTCGGCGGCCTTTCGCTTCCTTCCCGTCGTGGCCGCGTGCGTGCCGTTGGTCGGCGTGGCCCAGACCGCGGCGCTTCCCTATGCCACCGACTTTGAGGCGGCGGAAAGCTATGCGCAGGGTTCCTTGCAGGGCCAGCAGGGCTGGAGTGTCAGCCAGGGCTCGGCCCTGGTCGCCAGCCAGGATGCTTCCTCCGGCGCCCAATCGATCGTGCTCCAGTCCGGCAGGATCCCCGCGCAGATCAGCCGGACATTTTCTGGCGTCGCCGGCCAGGATATTGTTTATGTTGATTTCTATGCCAAGCCCGGAGCGGAAATGCAAATCGCGGCCGCCACTACGTTCGATGTCGGCGGCGCGCGCTTTGCCTTTTCCCGTGGTCAATATTATGAGGATGAAGGTTATGGTCCTGCTCATTATGATGATGACCATATGGGCACTTTGCAGGCGCTCGATGGCGACGGCGCGGGCGGCGGCAACTGGCAGTCGAGCTATTTTAGGGTGCCGCTGGCCCGCGACAGTCAGCCGGAGGATTGGATCCGCCTCACCGTCAGGCTGAACTACGCGCACAAGACCTGGGACCTGTATGCCGATGGCAACATGGTCCTGGCTGACCAGGGTTTTCGCGACAACACCTCCGGGGCGGACGGTCTTTTGCCTTTTGTCGTGACGGGAGACGTCGGCTGCGCTTCCCGGCTCGATCACTTCAGTGTTGGCGTGATCAACCCGCTGTTCGGCGACGTCAACAATGATGGCATCGATGACGCCTGGGAGCAGCAGTACGGCCTGAGTTTGTCGGTCGATGACCGCAACCTCGATGCGGCGGGCAACGGTTTCTCGACAGTGTTACAGGCTTACCTCAACGGCACCGACCCGACCGATTATTATAGGGGTAACATGCCGCTGATCCTGCCGCTGATCGACCGCAGTGGCCAACTCGGCCCCCGGGGGCTCATTTCCATCATGGTCATCGACTCTTGGGGCATTCCGCTGGCCAACGCTCCGCTCACTTTGTCCGTGACGAACGGGGTCAGCCAATTGTCCGCGACCCCGGGCGGCGCGGGAGCCGCGCAAATGAGTGTGCGCACGAATTCCGCCGGGCTGGTCCAGGTTTATGCCAGCTTCAGCTCCGCTTCATCCGATGTGCTGGTGGTGACTGCCCAAAGCGGCAGTCAGACTGAAACGATCTCGATCAATATCAGTCCCGCAACTTCGGCGTTTCCCTATATCACCGATTTTGAAGCGGCTGATGGCTATGCGCTCGGTTCGTTGGATGGCCAGCAGGGCTGGAGCGTCAGCCAGGGATCCGCCTCGGTCACCGATCAGGACTATTGCTTCGGAGCGCAATCGGTGGTGCTTCAGCCCGGGTCGAGTCCCGCCCGCGTGGTTCAGACCTTTCCTGCCGCGACCGGGGGGAATATTGTATATGTCTCATTCTACGCCAAGCCCACGGCGGAGACCGACATCACGACCTCCACCACGTTCGATGTCGGCGGGGCCCGCTTGGCCTTTGCGCTCGACAGTTCCTCGCAACAGGGCGTGCTGAAGGCATTCAATGGCGACGGTTCGGGCGGCGGCAGTTGGGCTGAAACCGCCTGCTATAGATATTATTGGGGTGATGATTCTGGTAATGTCAAGCAGTCGTCTTATTGGATAAACTTTACAGTGCGATTGGATTTTACGCACAAAACGTGGGATCTTTATGTCGACGGCGGAATGGTGGCGGCTGATTTGGGCTTCCGCGACAACACCAGCACCTTTCTTTCATCCTTGGCCGTGACCGGTGACGCCACCTGCGCCGCGGGACTCGATCATATCATCATCGGATCGCAAAGTCCGTTTTTTGCCGACGTCAACAACGACGGCATCGATGATGGGTGGGAACAGAGATATGGTCTGAGTTTGTCGGCCGATAACCGCAGCCTCGATCCCGACGGCAACGGCCAGACGGTGGTGCAGGATTACATCAATGGCCGCGAACCCAACAATTTCTACGCTGGCACGGATCCCCTGCTCACGTCTTTGGTGGACGTCACCGGCGTGCCGGGTCCGCAGGGCCTGGTTTCGGTCAGAGTCACGGATTGGAATTTTCGCCCCGCCACGCCCATCGTCAATGCCCCGATTACTTTCGCGCTCTCCGCCGGCTCGAATCAGATTTCCGCCACCCCGGGGGGCACGGGCGCCACCTCGGTGACCGTGCGCACGGACGCCAACGGCATTGCGCAGGCCTATGTCACCTTTGCCTCCCCTCAGGCCTCTGATGTTCTCACGGTCACGGCACCAGGCGCTTATTATTACGGCCAATTGTCCCTGTCGATGGTCATCGGCCCCTCAATTTATTTGACCGATTTCGAGGCCACTGAAGGCTACGCTCCGGGTTCTCTGGACGGACAGCAGGGCTGGAGCGTGCCCCAGGGCTCGGCCTCGGTCACTGACACGGGTTCCGCTTTCGGCTCGCAGTCGATCGTGCTCCAGCCCGGCACAACTCCCACGCAGATTGTCCGAACGATCCCCGTCATCCCCGGCGAAGATATCGTCTATGTCGATTACTATGTTCCACGGACGGGCACTCCGGGCGCTACTACATCCTACGATATTGGTGGTGCGCACTTCTCTGTCACCCCGAGCTGGTGGTGGGGGGATATTTTCGTAGAAGTCCTCAACGGAAATGGTCAGGGTAGCGGCAATACAGTATCGCTTTGGGCCGCACCGGGACGCCAGTTGCCCGATCGCGATAATCAATATTGGATGCAGCTGACCGTCAGGCTGGACTACACCCACAAGACATGGGATCTGTATGTTGGCGGTACGATGGTGGCGGCTGACCTGGGCTTCTGCGATAATAGCGTCACCACGATGGTTTCCTTTACCATGACGGGCGACGCCAGTCATGCCACCAATCTCGATCATCTCTTCGTCGGATCGTTTAATCGGCTGTTTATCGATGTCAACAACGACGGCATCCCTGATAGTTGGGAACAGGACTACCATCTGAGTTTGACGACCAACGACCGTAACCTCGATCTCACTGGCAATGGGAAGACGGTGGTACAGAATTACGTCAGCGGCACCAGGCCGAACGATTATTACGCCGATATCTATCCTTATACTACGCTCACTTCCCTGGTGGATCCCAGTGGCGCACCCGGCCCGCAGGGCCTGGTGGAGTTGCTGGTCACGGACAGCAGCGGCCAGCCGGTCGTCAATGCGCCGGTTGTCTTTGATGCATCCTACAGCCCCAACCTGGTCTCGGTGGCGCCAGGGGGCGCTGGCTCTACCTACGTCTCCGTGCGCACGGATTCCAACGGTATTGCCCGGGCTTACCTTGATGTAACTCTTGTGGCCGTTGGCGAGCTGATAGCCGGAGCGCAAAGAGATGATGAAACTGTGGGCTATCCGGATATATCGATCGATATCGATCCCTTGGTTTATGCGACCGACTTTGAGGCCGCGAAAGGTTATGCGCCCGGTTCTTTGGACGGACAACAGGGCTGGACCGTGACCCAGGGCGCGGCCTCGGTCACCAATCAGGACGCCACCTCCGGCTCCCAGTCGATCGTGCTTGCGCCCGGCGCGACGCCCGCGCGGATTGTCCGGACGTTTCCCGCCCTCGCCGCGGTCGAAGATATTGTTTTTGTCGATTTTTACGCCAAGCCGGTGGCCGAGGCGGACCTCGCTGCCGCCACCACATTTGCCGCCGGCGGCGCGCGTTTTGCCTTCCTGCTGAGCGGCAATTCTCAGGGAACTTTACAGGCTTTCAATGGCGACGGCGTGGGCGGCGGCGTCTGGCAACCGACCAGGTTTACGGCCCCGCTGGCCGCGAACCACCAGTCGCAGAATTGGATCCGCCTGACGGCCCGGCTGGATTTCACCCAGAAGACCTGGGATCTTTATGCCGATGGGAAGATGGTCGCGGCTGACTTGGGATTCCGCGACAAGACGAGCGCGGCCATTGATTCGTTGGCCGTGACGGGCGACATCGCTGCGCCCACCGCCCTGGATGATATCTATGTCGGGCCCAAGAACCGGCTGTTTACCGACGCGAACAACGACGGGATCGACGACGACTGGGAGAGGGCTCACACGTTGGATCTCTATAGCAACGACCGTTACTATGATTTTACGGACAATGGAGTGACCGTGGTGCAGAATTACATCAATGGCACCGATCCGAACGATTTTTACAGCGGCATGCGGCCAGTGCTTACGTCCTTGGTCGACCCCAGCGGCGTGCCGGGGCCGCAGGGTCTGGTCTCGGTGCGGGTCACCAATCCGGATGGCACGCCCCTCGCCAACGCGCCGCTCACGTTTACCGCGACGACCGGGGCGACCGTCATCGCGGGCTCAGGTGAGACTGGCTCCACCCAGCCCATGCCGGGCATAATGGCGGACTTTTCCGGCGGGAATACCCAGGTGAGCGTGACGGCGGATTATTCCGGCGTGGCCCAAGTCTATGTCAATTTTACCGTTTCCGCACCTGACGTGATCGTCGTCACCGCCCAAAGCGGCGGTCAGACGGTTTCCTTGTTAATCAACATCTGTCCGTCGAGCAGCCCGCCGCCCTCGGCTCCGGCCAATCTGACGGCCAACGCGTTTTCCGCGACCCAGATCGTTCTCAGCTGGACGGCGTCGGCGACCTTTGGCGTGACCTATGTGGTCGAGCGCGCGGTCGACGGGGTGAACTTCACTCCCATCGCGAGCGTGCCGTCCGGCTTGAGTTATGTCGACACCGGGCTGACCGCGAGTACCAGCTATGCCTATCGGGTCAGGGCGCAGAACGCCGCGGGCATGTCGGATTATAGCCATACCGCATCGGCTACCACCCTCGCCGCAAGTGCCGGCGGCATGCCCGCGGGAAATATTTGCCTCTGGTTGAAGGCGGACGCGGGCACGAGCGGGGTGGATGGGTCCGCGGTACCGGTCTGGCCCGATCAGTCGGGTCTGGGCCAAAATGCGACGCAGCTCAGGATTTACAGCGAACCCACGTTGATGACCAACCAGCTCAACGGCCATCCGGTGGTGCATTTCGACGGGGAGAACGAGTCCTTTGACTTGCCCAACGTATTAGCTGGAGCCGGTGCGGCCGAGGTGTTTGCGGTGGTACGGGCGAGTTCGGCCCATCCGACGACTCTTCGTCCGCTCTGGAGCCTGGGCGGGCGTGGCGCCGCCTACTATCCAAATTACGAATATTATTACAATTATGCGCAGCCCAACTTCCTCTCCGACGGTTCGCTCTCCAGCACGTCGCACGACCTGGGCCTGCCGGGCGTGCCGATCACCAACTTCAACGTTTACAATGTAAGTTCGCAGCCGAACGACTGGGAGGTGCGAATGAACGGTGTGCTGCTTTGTCAAGACACGGGCAGCACGGTGCCGGATGACAGCTCGCCCTGGATCTTGGGTGGAAGTGGTCCCGATTATGACTATAACAGATATTATTTTTCCGGCGACATCGCTGAGCTGATTATTTTCAATCGCACCCTCAGCGCGGCCGAGCGCGAGGTCGTCAATGCCTATCTGGCGCAGAAATACGATCTCTATACTGCGCCGCCCGCTCCCGCCAACCTGCTGGCCATCGCTTTGTCCGCCACGCAAGTGAGCCTGCAATGGCAGGCGCCATTGCGCGGCGACCCGGTCACTTATCAGGTGGAGCGCTCCACCGACGGGGTGAACTTCACTCCGGTGGCGAGCGTGGCCGGCGGCCTGAGTTGCATCGACACCGGGATGGCCGCGGGTTCCAGCTATACCTATCGGGTCCGGGCCCAGGGCTACGCGGGCACCTCGGACTACAGTGGCACGGCCAGTGCCACGACGCTGCTGACGGGAACGGACATGCCGCTGGATTCGCCTCAGGGCATGGCCCTCTGGTTGAAAGCGGACACCGGCACAGGCGGGCCCACGGGTTCGCTGCAGCCGCTCTGGCCGGACCAGTCCGGCTCGGGCCACCACGCCACGATGAACATCGCCTCATATGAGCCTACCGTGGTGGAAGACCAGCTCAATGGCGGTCCGGTCATGCACTTCGACGGGGTGCGCAGTTATTATCATTTGCCGTTTGACCTCCTGTCCGGCGCCACCGCGGTGGAAGGGTTCGTGGTCGTCAGGGCCAGCGCCCCCTTGCCCACGAGCCCGCATACTTCCCATACCTTGTGGTATCTGGGGGGCTATAACGATACCGAGGGCTACCCCTATGTCGACGATGATGGCAACAGCGTCATCGCGGATGGGTTTGCCTCCACCACCTTGCACAACGCGAACCAGCCGCCCGCGCCGATCACCGGTTTTAACGTTTATAACGTGAGTTCGCAGCCGGATGACTGGCGGTCCTGGATGAACGGGACGCTTTTGGGCCAGACCTCTGAGAATATAGTCACAACAGACTTTTATGCACATTATTATTGGTGGGCTAACGATGTACCGAGTCTGGGGGCGAATGCCCTGGGGGAATATGATAGTAATAGCAATTCCTGGTATTGGTATAATGATAATTCCTATAACTGTTTTGCGGGAGACATCGCCGAGGTCATCATTTACAACCGCGCGTTGACCACGGCGGAACGCGAGACGGTCCGGAGATATATTGCGCTCCGTTACGGCCTGGGCCTGGAGCCGCCGGCGTTCAGTCCGGGACCCGGGGTGTACAGCAATCCATTTTCCGTCACGCTGCTGCCGATCCCGGCGGATGCGGTGATTTATTATACCACGGATGGTTCCGACCCCATCCCGTCGGTTTCGCCGGTTTACCGCAGCCCCATTCCGATTGCGGCGCTCACCCGCATCAAGGCCGTGGGGGTCAAGGACGGGCAATCGAGTGCCGTGGCCGACGGGGTGTTCAATGTCGGCCTGGCGCCCACCCCGGCCACGCCGACGTCCGGCTTTACCGGGGTCTATTATCAAACCGCCAATTTAAGCGGGACATCGGCGCAACGCTTCGACAAGGAGATCAATTTCTCGAACTCCGACCCGGCGGCCGCGGGGACGCTGCCCGGGGGCATGCGCAGCGTGGTCTGGACGGCCACCTTGACGGCGCAATTTACCGACAACTACACGTTCAATATCACCTCCGACGGCAATCCGCGCCTGTGGATCGGCGGCACGCTGGTGATCGATGGCTCGGGCCCGGCTTCGTATCAAAAGCGTTTCGGCACGATGGCACTGGTAAAGGGCCAGACCTATCCGGTGCGCCTGGAATATGTCGTCGCCTCGGGCGACTCCAGTGGGGAGCGCGTGCTGCTGACCTGGAGCGCCGCGGCGAACTTTGCCGAGGAACCGATTCCCACCTGGCAGCTCGTTTCGGGCCTCGCTTATGTGAACACGGTGTCCACGCCGGACGCCGCGCCGGCGGCCGGCGCCGTTCTCGATGGCGCCAGCGTCACCCTCAGCACGAGCGCTCCCGCCAACGCGAGCATCTACTACACGCTGGACGGCAGCGCTCCGACGACGGCCTCCACCCGCTACACCGCACCCATTGTACTGCACACGAACGTGACGCTCAAAGCGCTGGCCACCGCGACGCAGTATAATAATAGCGGCATTTTGGTCGCTGCCTATACGATGGACAAGGTGGTCCCGAAACTTGCCAATCTGACCTTTGACGGCGCCGCGCTTCCGGGCACGATCACAACCAGCGGCACCTTGGGCGTCACCGCCACCAGCAGCCTCGGCGTGCAGCGCGTGGAATTCCGTCTGGATGGCCAGCTCATCGGCATCGACGGCAATGGGGCCGACGGATTCTCCCTGCTGCTGCTTACCAACATGTTCCCAGATGGAGCACACACGCTTGCCCTTCAGGCCTGGGACAATCTGGGATTGGCCTCGGACGTCTTGACCGCTTCGATCACGATCGCGTTGGCTCCGCCGCCGGCTCCGGTCATCACGGCGCCGCCGGATGGCTCCAAGGTAAACACCAAAACGGTAACGCTGTGCGGCACGGCCGAGAGCAATTCGCTCGTGACCATTTATGCCGGCGCCACCGCCGTGGGCTCCCGTCACGCGGGCACCGATGGTTCATTCGCGCTCGCCGTCGCGCTTGCCGAAGGGACCAATCAATTCAAAGCCAATGCGCAGAACCGCAATCCCCAGCCCAGCGCGTTCTCCAATACCATCACCATCACTTACGACAACACGGCACCGAAGCCGCCCACGGCGTTGAGCGCGCAGGCCGCGGCCAATGGCACGGTCCGCCTGTCTTGGCATCCGCCGTCGGCCGGGGTGGCGAGCGGCTATTATCTCTTCCGCTCGACCTCGCCGATTCCCGACGACGCCGCGATCAGCCCGGCCAATGCGATCGGCGGACGTCTGCAAGGCCTGTCCTATACCGACACTACGCCTGGCGACGGCCATTATTATTATCGCCTGGTGACCTCGTATATGGTCGGTGCGGGCGAAACCCTCAGCGCCCTTTCCAACCAGGCCGAGGCGATCACGGACAGCACGCCTCCCACGGCGACGGTCACCCTGCAGCCCCTGGGCGGCCTTGCCGATGCCGCCCATCGGCGGCTGGGTCGCGGGCTCGTGCAGGCGACGTTGGTTCCGAGCAAGCCTCTGGGGGCCATTCCCTTTCTTAATTTCAGTGTGGCCGGGGGCGGGGCGATCGCGGTCAATCTTTCGGTTGCCAGCGGCAACACCTATTCCGGGGTCATTACCATCGGCGCCAGCACGCCTTCGGGCCCGATTACGCCGGTCTTCTCGGGAATCGATCTCGCCGGCAATCGCGGTTCCACCGTCACGCTGGATGCTCCCTGGGTAATCGACACCGCGGGACCAGGCGCCACCGGTCTCACGCCGGTCCAGATCGATCCATCGGGCGCGGTCCATGATTTGCCGGTAACCGATGCCTTCAAGAATGCGCCGGTGGCGCCCGCCACCGCCGTGACCCTCTCCTGGCGGCTGACCATCAACGAGGCGCCCAAGGCCGGCACGGCGCCGGTTTGCACTGCCACTCTGTCCGGCCATCCCGGCCTGAACCCGGCGGTAACCGTGGCTGGCACCAGCGACGGCAACCCCCTCACGTGGCTGCTCACGCTGACCCTGCCGGCCGATGCCGGGGCGCTGACGGAAACCCTCACGCTCGCCTATACGGTCAGCGACGATCTGGACAATATCGGCAACACGATTGTCCCGCCACACGTCTTCCAGATTTATCAGGGCAATCTGCCGCCCCTGGGTGTTCCGAGTGGCCTGAAGGCCACCGCTCTGCCCGCCGGCGCCATTCATTTGACGTGGAATTCCATCCCGGACGCCGCGGCCTATGCGTTGGAAGTGAAGGGCCCATCCCAGGCGGACTTCCAGGCTCTGGCGGTTCCGGACGGCGCCACGACGGATTATCTCTATACGCCGGCTGCGGATGGCGTCTATTCCTACCACCTTGCCAGCGTCCGGGCCGAGAATGGCGCTACCGCCATCAGTGGTTGGAGCGACACGGTGACGGCGGGCTCCGACCGGGTTCCGCCCGATGCCCCGGGGATCTTCTCGTTGCTGGTCGTTCCGCAGGGCGTCAAAGCTTCGTGGACGCCGCCCGTCAATCATCCCGGCGACGTTGCCGGGTACGCGCTCTACCGCAGCGCCGGCGCGATCACCTCGGTCGATGCGCTCACACCCATCCTGGCCCACATTCCCGCCGCGGCCGTGTCCGCCGTGGACCCTGGCCCGGATGGCCGCCAACCTTACTATGCGCTCGTCGCCATGGATGCTGCGGGCAACCATTCAGCGCCCGTTGCGGGGTTTGCCAACGTCGCGCTGCTGCCCGTGCGCACGCTCGCCGTGGCGCAGACCGATCAGGCCGCGCCCGTGCTGACCTGGCAGCCGGCGCCCGGCAGCTTGATCGATGGCTACAATCTCCTGGTCGATAATTCGCCGGTTACGGTCAACGGCTCGACGCTGCTGCCCGTTTTGATCGTGTCCTTCAGCGATCAGAATTATCGCAGCGGCGATCGCACGTATACGATCAAGACCTTGAGTGGGCCGGCGAGCTCAGCTCGCAGTCTCATCCTGCCCGGCGTATCGATTGCCCTCGCCCCGGACGCCAGGATCATTCGCGGCCTGGTCAACACGGTCAACGTGATCGTCCAGAATCTTTCCCCGAGCGACTCGATCGCCGATGCGCATCTCGACCTGGTCGTGGCCGGCCGCGACCATGGCGCCGCGGATCTTATCTCGCTCGCTCCCGGAGCGCAGCAAACCGTGCCGGTCGTGGTCGGCGGATATGCCGATGTGCCCTCCGGCACGGCGCCGGTTACTGCCCGGCTGACGATCATTCCCAATGAGGGCGAGCAGATCACATTGTCCCGTTCGCTCAGCGCTCCGGTCGCCGAGGGGGCTTTTACGGCGCAAATTATTCCCGCCGGAATCGTCAGCGGCGGTACGGGTAGCGTCACCTTCAAGCTGACCAATCCGTCCGACCAGCCGATCGAATTCAAGGTTGCGGCGCAAAGTGGTTCCCAGCCTTCGGCGGAGGCCCGCCTCCAGGTGCTCGATCTGCAGGGCTCGCTCCTCACCACGACCCCCTTGAAGATTCCGTTGGGCGACGACGTGGTCCAGTTGCCCGACGGCACCACGGTGGTCCGGATTCCGGCCCGGCAGATCTATACCTCGCCGCCGATCTCGGTTTCCGCCCCGCTGAATGTTCCGGCGATCGTCAATGTCGCCCTGGGCATCGACTTCGTCTACTATAATTTCGGCGATCCCGACACTCAGATCACCCTGGTCGGTCCCAGTGTCGTGGCCCAAACCTCCACCCAGGTGGTTCCTTATTCGGCCCAGATCACTTCGATCAATCCGTCCGTCACCAGCGGCCAGACGCCGGTGGTGATGCAAGGGCACGCTTTCTGGCAGGGCAGTGGCGTTGCATCGTCTTCCGCCCCGTCTGGCGTGCCGTTGACGGTATATATCCAGAACGGGGGCTTTGTTCATCGGGATACGGTGATGACGGATGCCAATGGGAACTTCAGCTACACCTATCGGCCTGGCGTGGCGGAAACAGGCGGGATCTATTCGGTTTGGGCTTCGCACCCGTCGGTCACGGCGCCACCGGACAACCCCAGCACCTTTGTCATCAGCAGCGTCATCGTCACTCCGCTGCAATTCAAGGTTCACACGCCGCGCAATTACCGTCAGGTCATCCCGGTTCAGATCAGCACCGGTCCCGGCACCACCGTGCAGAACCTTCGCGCGGAACGTACCGGCATCCTGCCCGAGGCGGTTTCGTTCACCACCACCCCGCTCGCCACGGTCGGCGAAAACCAAACGCTCACGCTGCCGCTTTCCATCGTGGGCCTTGCTCCCACCACCACCTCACTCAATAGCGGCGAGCTCACGTTTAACATCGTGAGCGATGCCCCCGGTGGCGGCACGCAGACTTGGGCCTCCATCAAGGTCGATTACCAGTTCTCCGATGCCAAACCCTATCTCACCTCGACGCCCAGCCTGCTCCAGATCGGCGTGGTGCCTGGCGATACCGCCTCCGGCACGATTGACCTGAAGAATACGGGCCTGGCCGCGCTCGATACCACCACCTTCAGTCTGGTTGCAGTGGACGGCTCCGCCGTGCCCGCCTGGATTCGCCTCGGCAGCCCCGCCACCCTCGGCTCCCTGGACATCGGCAGCGATTTCAACGCCATCGTCACAGTCGCTCCGCCGAGTACCGGCCAGACCATCGTTAATGTTTATAATCTCTATCTGCACGTGCAGGCGGACAACGATGCGCAGGACTTCCCGGTCACGGTGACGGTCGCGCCCTCGGGCCAGGGTGGGGCGCTCCTCAAACTGGTGGATCCTTACTTCCAGCTCACCATGCCCGACGGCACGCCGAATCCCTCCTTCAATGGCGTACCCGGCGCTACCGTGTCCCTGCAAAATGTGACTTCCGACGGCATCCCGACCTTCAGCCAGAGTGGAAACACCGACGCCAATGGCGAAGTCTCGTTCAGCGCGTTGCCCGCTGGCAGCTACCAGGTGCGCATCAATGCAAACAAGCACGAACCCTACACGGGCAATTTCACCGTCCAGCCGGGCGTGATTTACGCCCAGCAGATCGCACTTACCTACACCTCCATTTCCTTCAACTGGCAGGTCGTGCCCGTCACGATCCAGGACAAATATGATATTACGCTGACCGCCACGTATGAAACCAAGGTGCCAGCGCCGGTGGTGGTGATCGAGCCGGCTTCGATCACGCTTCCGCCCATGTGCGCGGGCCAGGTGGCCACGGGCGAACTGCGCGTCACGAACCACGGCCTGATCGATGCGCAGCAGATCAAGATCACTCCGCCGGGCAACGACGCGAATTTTGCCTACGAGTTTTCCTACAATTTCGGTGATACGATCCACGCAGGCCAGACGGTCAAGGTCGCGTACAAGATCACCTGCCTGCAGCCGCTGCCCGGCCAGTGCCCGGCGGTTCCTTCAGTGGGAGGAGGCGGAGGCGGAGGTGGCGGCGGTGGCTGTGTCTATTCCGCGGAATTGGTAATTGGTTATACCTATTATTGCATCAACGGAATCTGGTTCCAAGGCTCGGCGTCATTCTTTGCCATTGTGGCTTACGGAGATTGCCCGGCTTGGGGCGGTTGGTGGTGGGGAAGTGTTTGGGGTGGTTGGGTGGGCGATTGGTCCCCCATTGCGCCGCCTTCCAGTACCAGCAGCGACCGCTGCTTCCCGCAGCCCAATCCTCTCGGGCCGCCGTCACCGCCGCCAGATCCTCCTTTGCCGCCGCCGCAGCCGCTTGGACCTCCTGGACCTTCTGGACCGCCTGGGCCGCCTCAATCTCCTCCACAGACGCCGACAACGCCACCCGATTGCCCTCCCTGTACGCATAGGGATTATAGGTTCTTCGACACATGCGTTGGCAGTTGGGTCAACATGACCAGCCGGCAGTTTCATGATGCGGCCACCGACCTGTTCCTGGTCGTTCCGAATGGGAACATATCCGTCTGGCGCGAATTCCGGTTCAACCACTGGACTTTCCGCACCGCGGATGACTTCTATGCCCTAACTGACGGTGCGCAGAGTCCCTCCGTCTGTGCCCTCGTCCTGAATGGCGAATACTATGTGGATCCCTCCTCCTCCGTCGGCCTGCCGCAAGGCTCGGCCATTGGCCAGCCCCAGTATTTCGAGGGGGAGACCTTCCTCGAACTCGGCACCGGGTCCGGAAAGATCCAGGCCAGCCACGGCCTCTTTGTCTGGACCGACGGCACGGGCAATGAACGCGACTACGATCCTGCCACGGCCCGCCTCGTCGCCACCAAATTCCGCGGCCTGCTTGTCGCCGGCTATAATTACGACAGTTCCGGCCGCCTGGCCACGGTCACCGATCGCGATGGCCGCACGGTCCTCACCTTTGCATACTCCGGCAACAATCCGAATCCCGACACGGTTACGGATTTCACCGGGCGCCAGGTCAGCTATGCCTACGATTCCGCCGGCCGCCTCACGACGGCAACCGATCTTGTCGGCACCACGACGACCTACACTTACGACAACTGGTCGAACATCACCAGCAAGCTCATCCACATCGCCAATACGCTGCCGGCCCAGGATCACCTGGAGACGATCACCTATGACATCTTCGCGTCGCCGCCAGCCACCCCGGCCGCCCTGCCGGTGCGCGTAGTGCCGGGCAGCCCTTATTTCAGCGAGGTCATCCACGGCCAGGTCATGAAAGTCAGCCACAATACCGGTCGTGAAATGTCGTTCGAGTATCATTTCAACGATGCGGACCAGACTTACTACATAAAGACCACGACCAAGGAGGGCGTCGTTATGGAATACCTCTTTGATCAGAACAACTATCTCCTCTCCAAGCTCGTCAACGGCCAGCAGGTGTACCAGGCGCAGCAGGACGCCACGACGCGTATCGTCACCCGCGGCTCGAGCCGGACTACCGAGGAACTCGACGCCATGGGCAACGTGACCCTCCGCGCCTATCCCGACCAGTCGGTCGAAACCTTCGCTTATGATCCGACGGTCAACCGCGTTTCGCGCTACACCAATCCGCTCGGCGTCGTCACCACCTACACTTACGACGCCCTGGGCAATGAGCTGACGCGAACTGAGGCCGTGGGCACGCCCCTCGAGCGCGTGACCACCAATCAATATTATCCGGGGACCAATCTACTGAAATTGTACACCGACCCGCTGGGCCGCCAAACCGCCTACGACTACGATTCAGCCGGCCATGCGACGCGCATTTACGATCCCGCAAACCCCGCGCACCACACCACCTATACCTACAATGCGCTTGGCTACCTGGCGACTCGAACCGATGCGTTGAACCGTGTCACCTCGTATGCCTATGACTCTTCCGGGCGACTGGTTTCCTTGACCGACCCCCTGCAGCAACAGACGCTCTATACCTACCAAGGCCTCGCGGTCCAAATCGAGACCGGCCGCACCGCCGCTGCGCCAGGGCGGATAGTTCGCCATGTCTACGATTTGGAAGGACATTTGACCGTCGAAAAACGGGTCGATGGCCAGGGCAATGAAATGGTTTTCAAGACCTATGCCTACGACAACGATGGCCGGCTGATTTCGGCGACCAATGCGCTCGGCCAGAGCACCACCTTTGCATACGATGCCTTTGGCAATCAGAACGTCGCTGGCCAGCCCAATGATGAAGGTGGAATTTCGCAGGTGCAGACCACTTATGACGCACTTGGGCATGAGAACGCGACCTCGGATCCCGTGGGCGTTATCGCAACGAAGACCTTCGATTCGCGCGACCGTTTGCTGAAGAAGTCCGAGGCCGTAGGCTCGCCGGTCGAACGCAGCACCAGCTTCACCTATGATGCGCTTGGGAATACTCTGGCTGAGAAATATTCCGATGTCCGAGAACCGGCCCGCATTTATACCACGACCTATGCTTACGATGTTTTGGGCCGGCGCACCTCTACCGGCGGCGACCATAGTTATGCAGAAACGGATGTCTATGACGCCGCCAATCAGTTGGTCAGAAAGACCGATGGACTGGGCCGGATGACCACCTTTGACTTCGACAATTACGGCCGGATGCTGAACACAAAGGTCAACGCTACGATCATCCAGACCGGCGAGTATGATTTGGTCGGCAATCTTGTCACTCAAACTGATGGCGTGGGCAACCATATCCATTATCGTTATGATGCCTTGAACCGCATGACTGATACGTCGGTTTTGCTGCCTGCGAGCCAGACCGTTCCGGATGGCTGGTGGAATCAGCCGGGCTATGTGCAGCAGGCGACTACCTACACCGCTTGGGGCGAAGTCGCTTCGACTTCCCGTTACACGGTAAGTAATTCGAATGTCCAATCGGACGTGACCTCTTTTGATTACGACGGCTTTGGTCGTAGAGTGAGTGAAACCGATCCTGCCGGCCTCACGCGTACCAATACCTACGATTTGGCGGACAATCTCATCGCCGTCACTTATCCGCCTGTGGCCAGCTCGGGCCAGGCCCTCCCCACAGTTGAAACCTACCTGCGTTCACCGTACAATGATTCGCTGGTCGATGCATTCCAGGACCGTTCCGGCCATGTCACCTATTATGCTTATGACAAAGCCTGGCGTCAGCGCAAGATCACAACGCCGGTGGGCGGGGTGACCGACCTCACGGTTGATGCTTTAGGCCGAGTCGCGACCAAGACCGATCCTGCGGGTGCCACCCGCTATGAATACGACCTGTTCGACGATCGGGTGAAGGTCACATTCCCCGATCATGTGGCGGGCACGCACGAACGCATCCAGACATTCAGTTACGATAACTTTGGCCAGTTGGTGCAGCAGACCGGCGCGGGCGATTATCCGATGACTTATGGCTATGATGCCGTCGGCAACCGCATCGCGATGACCGATGCGAATTACCACGAGACCCAGTGGACCTATACCGATCGCGATCAGGTTCAAACCAAGACTTATGCCGATGGCACGAGTTACACCTACACCTACGACAGCGCCGGCCGCCTGCAAACGCGAAGGGACGCCTTGGGTCGCACTACGACCTATGCCTACAATGCGTATGGTTCGCCCACTAGTATTACTTACCCAACCGATCCCGCCATCGCTTTTACTTACGACCAGCAGGGTCGCCCGTTAACCATGACCGACGGTAGCGGCACGACCACTTGGACTTATGATTCGCTTGGCCGCCTGGCCTCGGAAACCCAGAGCCGATCTCACCGGACGCTGACCTATAGTTACGATAGCTACAGCCAGCGCGTCGGCCTGAATGTATCGAGCACGGATGCCAGCGAGTCGCCCTGGCAGACCAATTACGGCTATGACAATGCCGGCCGCCTCCAGTCGATTTTGGACAATCGCCTGCCCGCCGCGCAGCCGTTTATTTATGCCTATGCGGCCAATTCGGACTTGGTCTCCCAGATCACCACGCCCACCGGTCTCAAGACCACCAAGGCCTATGACAATCTCGGACGGCTCGTTTCCATCTCTGCCCAAAACGCCCAGCAATCGACCATTAACTCCTTTAGCTACACTTACGATGCGGCCAGCCAGCGTAGCACGGAAACGACGTCGGACTACCAGCAAGCCTTCACCTATGATGCCCAGCGCGAAGTCATCCAGGCGACACCGGCGAATCCCACACTCCAGCGTCCTAGCTATCAATATGCCTATGACGGCATCGGCAACCGGCACAGTGCGGCCTCAACTGCCGGCACAGCGTCATCGAGCACTACCTATACAACCAATGCTGTTAATCAGTATGTCTCTCTCCTGAATTCCGGCGCCTCCACTCCTGACTCCTTCAACTACGACCTCAACGGCAACACAACCGCACTGCTCGGCATGAATTTCCGCTACGACGAGGAAAACCGCCTCGTCGAAGTGTCGAACTCTGCGCACGACAGCGTTTACGTCTACGATGGTCTCGGCCGACGCGTGGAAGCCAAAGTGTCCTCTTGGAACGTGGCCCTTGGTACTTGGAACTTGTCCAGCGACACCTATTTCGTTTACGACGGCCGTCGGGTGATCGAGGAACTAGCTTCAACTTCCAACTTCAACGTTGTCCGTTCTTACACCCGCGGGCTGGACTTGGCCGGTTCGCTCGAAGGTGCGGGCGGCATCGGCGCCTTGTTGGCGATGGCGCAGCCAAACGGAAGCGCCTTTACCGCTGCCAATTATTTCTACGACGGAAACGGCAATGTCATCGATCTCGTGGGCGATGACGGCAGCTCGCAGGCGCATTATCAATATTCGCCCTTCGGTGAGCGCCTCAGTGCGACGGGAACACTCGCGGATGTAAATCCATATCAATTCAGCACCAAGGAACGCGATCTGCTCACTGGATTCTGTTACTATGGACTAAGGTATTACGACCCCAGTGCCGGAAGGTGGCTAAACAGAGATCCCAGTGGCGAGGAGGGTGGGGATAACCTGTATGCTTTTGTCGCCAACGATGGCATCAATTCTTTCGATATAAACGGGTTGTGGAAGCCGCTGGAGCACAGGGATCTTGTTTACGGAGCAGTCGGAGCATTCATTGGGTCGGGCGCAGGCTCCTCCCTGTCGTGGAATTGCATTTGGCAAATGCTGGGTACGCTTGTAAATGCCAATATAGAACAAGATACAATTTATCTTTACGATAACAAACGCCACTACAACAGAGATTTTGTTTGGATGCGAAGGGAGACGGATTCAGACAAGCAAGCGGCCGATTCGGCCTATGCAAGATATCTCATTGAAGAGATCAACAACTTTAATCATGCCGTCTATAGTGGTTCTTGTAAGGAGGCGCTACAAGCTCTCGGAAGAATGTCGCATTCGTGGCAAGATTTCTATGCGCATGCAATCCGACGTGATGGCAGGGGTGGAAGACAAGCAAGCAGTGTTCCGGGTTGGGATGCATGGTCAGTTGGCGTAACAGGGAGTCCCGACAATAGGACAAATTTTTGGCCTTCGAGCTACTCATTTGTCAGAGAAGGTGAGCATCCCATTACTGTCGAACCAATCAATAAGTATTCCAATGAATACTGGAGTCGTTATAATGCGGCGCAGGCCTTCACGACACAGGAGTTTACGCAATATCTCGGTACGTGGGTTGGTCAATGTGGATGCAAATGCAGCAATAAGTGATTAGGGCAAAACCCATCGCAGGGGTCAGTTCTCACTCTTTGTTATTTCCTGCACTTGCTTCGCTTCCAGCCGGCACGCCCCGAAAGGGGCTAAAGGGGTCACGTCTTAACTCTTGACAGTACGCCTAAAATTTCACCTACGGAATCGAAAACCTTAAATCGAATCAGGTTTGAAATCTATGATTGCGGATTGGAAGCACGTTAGCCCCTGAATTCTTCGGCGTTTGGTGTCGTACAACGATCATTATCATAAATCTCCATTGATACATATTACCCACCTATGAAGTCCAATATCCTGCAATTAGTCTCGATCAGTGCGCTGGCTTGTATTGCCGGAGGACCAGTGCTCGCCGCGCCAGCGCAACCTGAGAGCTTTGCCTTCGGCGGGCAGCCGTGGGCGATGTTTGTCCCGAAGGAGAGTGAGCCCGCCAGCTGCCGGATGGCGGGGAATTGCTCGAGTACGCACTCGGGCCAGCCGGGAGTGATCCTGGCGTCCAACGATTTTGCGCGCTATGGCATGCGACCTTATACCAAATCCATCCCGGTGATTGGCGGAGAGCGGTATCGACTGTCAGCCTGGGTCAAAGCCGATCAAGGATGCCGCGTAGAATCCGGGACGGCGGGTCTGCTTTTGCGCGCCACGCTCTTTGTCGGACCCGCCGTAGATTACCCGGGAGGCCATTATTATGTTGGTGCGAAGGGTGTCGTGTTGGGCGCCGACCCGGCACCGCTGGCCGATGCTCCCCTGCCCAGCGAATGGACCAAGCTCGAAGGCGTGGTGGAGATTCCGGCGGGAGTCCGGACGATGATGCTTTTCGTCTTTTGCTGGAAGACTTCCGGCCAGGTCTGCATCGACCAGGCCACCATCGAGAAAGTGGATGGCAGCACGCCGCTGACCAAGGTCCTGGCCGTCCGGTAATCCATTAAGGCCGCGGCCAGCATCGTTCGCGTACGCCCCGAGGCAGAGACAAACGTAGAGCGGCCAATTTCAGTCCAGTTTCAAGATGAGACGAGTCCGTGCCGCGGGCCAAAGGCCCGTCCAATTGCCAGCCTGGGCCAACGGCCCAGGTCTATTGAGCGATGCCAATCTGAGGGCTGAAAGTCCGGTTCACCCATGATAAACCGGGCTTTCAGCCCTTGCCGAATGTTGGCGAAGATTTCCTGGGGCATTGCCCCAGGCTTTGATAAGCACGCGCCGTTGGCCCTCCGTGCCGGCCGAAAATATCGCATTTCGAATGCATATGGGAATGCCTGCAGTAGATGATCGGGTGATTGCCCAGAACCCCAAGGTCTCGGTGGTGATTCCGGTGCATAACGAGGCCGGGACTTTGAATGCTTTGGTCGGCGAATTGCAGACCCACTTGACCGGACTGGTGGGCGACAACTGGGAGATTGTGGTCGTGGACGATGCCTCCACCGATCCCGTAGTTTTTCCCGACCGGATGAGAGCAGATGACAGATTTGTGCTGCGCCGACTCCCGCAACGACGCGGCAGCGGCCATGTCCGGCGGTTGGGCTCGGCCGAGGCCAAAGGCGATTGGATTGCGTGGATCGATGGCGACGGAACTTATCTGGCAAAAGATCTCTGCCGGTTGCTGGCGCAGTTGGCCGAAGCCGATCAGGTAATCGGCGCGCGGACGGACGATCATGGCCCATGGCGGTTCCTGCGTCTGGCCGTGAAGGGTGCGACCTGTCGGGTCGCGTCCTGGCTGTGGCGCGCCCGTATTCCCGATCTGAACTCAGGGCTGCGGGTTTTCCGGCGGGAAAGCCTGATGGCCTTTCTGCAGGAAGTCCCCGATGGGTTCTCCTGCGTGACCACGGCCACGCTGGCCGCCATGAATCGGGGGCAGAAAGTGGCCTTTGTGCCGATTGCCTACCGCCCGCGCCCAGTCGGCTCGAAAAGCAAATTTCATCCATTATGGGACACGCTGCGTCTCTGGCGCGTCATCCACCGCCAATGGCGGTTGCAGCCGGCTCGACCGGCCAAGCGCTAGGAGTTTGTCGGGCTCAGGATATAAGTTCGGAAGGAGCTCGATATCCCGTCGCGAATCAATCCGCCCCGACCGGCAAACTCCTTAAACCGCCGCAAAGCGGCGGAAAAGCGAAGGAGAAAACCGGTTTTTCGCAACGCAGGGCGCGGCGACCGGGCCGGCTTGCCAACCCGCCGCGCAAACGATGCAGTTCCTGCGGCCTCTTTATGCTCAGCGTTCCCAAACGGCTCCTCCTCGTTCACGGCGCATTGCTTGCCCTGGTCGTGGCCGCCTATGCCCAATGGGTCGCGGCCGAATGCGGTTTTTTCAGTCGGTTGGGAGCGTGGGTGGTCTTGGTGGCTCTGATCGGTGTGGGCGCGACGCTGGCCTGGCATTTGGCCGCCCAGTTGGCCCAAGCCATCGGCGCATGCTCGTACCGTGCAGGGCGCCTTGGTCTGCTGCTGGTGGCACTGTTGCTGGGCGGAGCGGCCTACGGGCATTTCTTCGCAATCCCCTCGGAGCGTATCACCGCCAACAATGACCAGGGAACCTATGCGTTGCAGGCGGTCACCCTCGCTCGCACCGGCTCGCTGGTCCTCCACGCCCCGGCTTTGGCGGAGACCGATGCATCCTTCCATTCCCTGTTGTTGATCCAACGCCCCAGCCAGGCGCAACGCGATGCGGATATTCCGCATCTGCGCGATTACTATTTGGGTTTCTTCGTCAAGGATCGTTCCACGGGAGAACTGGAGTCCCAATTCCCCACCGCTTATCCGGTCTTTCTGGCGTGTGGCTACGCCACTTTGGGGTGGAGTGGATTGCAGCATGTCAACCTGGCCTGCCTGGGCGTGGCGGTTCTGATTGCAACCATCCTGGCCTTGCAGTGGTGGGGCGTGCTGTCGGCCCTGACCGTATTCAGCGGCTTTTTGTTTTTCCCGCTGCACGTCTGGATCGGCAATACGTTCTTTGCCGAACCCAGTTTAATGCTGCTTTGGCTGATCGCCATCCTGGTGATGGCTCAGAAGGCCGAAGCGGACGAAGCCGTGGCACGGCTTTGCACCGCCAGTGTCGTGGTGGCCCTAGCTTTGGCGTTGGCCGTCAAAATCGATGCGCTGCCCGCCACCGCGCTGCTCGCCGTCCTGGCCTGGGAGAATATCCGGCGGCCGTGGGACAATCGGAGAGGGTTTATCGCCATCGTGGGCGGTCTGATGGTCGCAGTCCCTCTCTATTTTCTGTTGCGAAAACAAACGGCCTACGTGAGCGAGACCCTTTCCTCGCTCTTGAATTCCGGGAAACTGCTGCTGTCCGACGGAGTGATGCTGGGGTGCGCAGGGGTTCTGTTTCTCGCGTTGGGTCTCCTGGTGTGGAAAGCGAAGAAAAAGGCCGAGGGGAACGGCCAACCAAATCGGAACTCAGCCAGAATCCCGTGGCTCCAAAGGCCGGCGGATTGGTGGCGGAAGAAACCGCCGGTGATTCGCTGGCTGATTGCCATCGGACTTCTCGGCGTCCTGGGGTATATGTATTTTGTGCGTCCGCGATGGACCGGGACCGATCAGTTTTATTATTGGCCGCACCAGGCAGTGATCAAAAGCTATCGTGAAGCCACCCTGCTTCGGCTGGCCTGGTATTTTTCACCGGTGGTCCTCTGGACCGCCCTTGCGGGGTGCCTGCTCCTGGTCATAAAGGGCAGGGGACGCGCGCAGTTCTGGCTGCTCCTGCTCGGGTTGGGCTCGCTCCTGCTTTTTAGTTATGACCTTCGTAATAACCCGCTGCAGCCTTATGCTATGCGGCGTTTTTTGACCTTTGCCTCGCCGCTCTTGATCTTTGGATTGGGCGTGATCGTAGCGCAGATCGCCCGCGTCGCAAAGGTCGGCGTGGCCCTGGCGCTCGTGGCCATCGCGTTGATCAGCGCCGCGTTGATTCGCATCGATCTGCGCCTGAACACGACCTCCGATAGCGTCGGATTGATCGGACAACTGCAAACGTTGGCGAATGCGATGCCGCCGGATGCGATCGTCATCACGTATGGCGATACTTCGCTCGACGAATTGGCGGCTCCCTTGCAATTCGTTCATGGCCGAACGATGGTTTCCCTCAGCGCGGCGGCATTTCTGCCCGCCAATGCGGGCAGCTTGCGCCGCCAATTGGCGATCTGGCAGAAGACTGGGCGGTCAATTTGGGCTCTCACTCCGCCCGGATATCGGCCGCTGCGGGCGATCTTTCAGGACATACCCGCCTCCCGTAAAAACGGAGTCATCGTGGTGACCAGGATCGCCGAGTCTACCGACCATGAGCCCTTCGAAAAAGGCCAGCGCCATTGGCAATACTACCTCCGGCAAGTGAAGGTGCCAAACGGCGATTCAGGGTCGATCACGCCGTCTAAGTTCTGATGCGAATTGAAGACATCGAAGTTGTTTTCTCCGTAGGCGATCGAACCGGCGTGAACGTGAAAACGATCACGGTGACGACCGATGAGCCAGGCATGTGTATGCGCTCATCAGGTAGAAGGCATGCGGGGCATCGGCGTGTTTTCGCGGGGAAGGGTGAAAGCTCCACAGCAGAACCTGCCATGAGGCGTGCAGCGACCGAAAGAGGGCGCCCACCAGGGCAAGACGCCGGCGATCAGCGATCGCCAGGCGCGGCAGCTCCTCGCCGCGCCGTCGGAAGCCACGCTCACCGGGAAGCGCGACCGGGCGATCCTCGCCGTTTTTCTTTTTCACGGGCCGCGGCGGGCCGAGGTGGCGGGGCCAAGGGTAGGGGACCTGCAGGACCGGCGCGCCCACATAGCGAGCGAAGCGACGTCGGACAACCCACGAAAAGACACGAATGGACACGAAAGAGTTCGAGCGTAGGGGCGCAGACTTGCTGCGCCGTGGTTCGACCGCAGATCGATCTCGTCACAGCGGGCACGGAGCTCGAAGGAGGTCACGGTGCTGGATGCATTCCTCTGTGCACTCGACCTAAGTCTCTGTGCGCTCTGTGTCTCAACTCCGTTGCTTTGGTTGCGCCTCCGCCGCGCCAGATCGTCTGCGGTTAGCCTATTCCTCTTCATCCTCGACCTCGGGCGGTTTGATCACAGTGAGCAGGCGCTCGAGTTCCGTCCGGGTCGGATTGCGGATGGAAAGCACGGTCAGAATGGCTTCTCCGGCGGGGAGCATGACCTTGGTGGGAGCGTTGGTCGCCAGGCCCAGCACGGCCGTGGCCAGGGGAGAATTGTACGGCAGGCATTCGATTCCCGATTCTGGATCACTTGCCGTCTCACCACGCGTCGTTACGAGAAAAGTGAAACGGTGTATTCGTTTCGTCGCCACATCCTGCTTTTCGATGGTGGTCACGTGCCCGAGTTGAAGGGTGGCGGTCGGATGGGTGAGCCAGGTGGCGGGATCGACCTCGGTGAAGATGTTGCGTGCGACGAAGCGGTCGAGCGCGCTCATCTTGCGGTCCACGGCGCGGATCGCCTCCTTGGCGGCCTTGAAGCCGAAGTTCTCGCGCAAATCGCCCTGGCTGTATGCCTCGACCTTATCCTTGACCAAACCGGCGCGTTTGACCTTGAGCGCCTCGAATTCCTCGGCCAGCACCCGGTTGTAGCCCGGCCGCACGTAGATCGTCAGGGCCTGCGGAGCGGCGGGGCGGAAGATTCGTTTTCGGGAGATGGGCATGCGACGCCTGGCCAGCAAGGGGCCGAAAAACGGGAAAAGCAATCCGCCGGTGCCCGGGTCGCCGCGTCGTTTGGAGCAGTCGGCTGCTCGACTGGAGAATTCTCCTTCCCTCGGTATTCAATCCTGTCTAGCTGGCGACATCGCGAGCATGTTTTCCCCCATCGTTAGGACCGTTCTTACCGCCGCCCTTTTGCTCCTTGGAGGAATCCCGCGGCTCCTTGGTGCCGAACTCGACCCAATCGGACCAGGTCCGTTTTCGGTTGGCAGTACCAATATGGAAGTCATGGCGCCCGCCGGTCAGCCGATGGGCGATTTCCTCAACGGCAAGGTGACGCCGCAGCACCCGGTCTATCTCGCGGATATACTCACGCACCCTGAATCTGCGTTTGCGCTTCAAGTCGCTGTTCCCGCCGACCGTAAGACCTTCGGCGCGCACGCCGGCACCCGGATTCCGCTGGTACTCTACGTCCTGTACCCGACAACGAAGGACAATCCGCGGGCCGACTACACTTTCCCTTACACCGAAACCGGCGACAACGTGTTTCCGCACATGCAGCGCGCCGGAGAAAAGCCGATCTTCCCCGATGCTGCGGCCCGGTATCCGCTGATCGTTTACTCCGGCGGGTACAACACGCATGGGCTGTGGCACCTCAGCCATTTGAAGTGGCTCGCTTCGCACGGCTACATCGTGGTGGATATCTTCCATGGTGACAACCGGTGGGAGAGTTTCGGCAGCGCCATGGCGGTGCGCCCGCTCGAGTTTCGGGCGGCGTTGGATTTCGTCCTGCAGCACGCCGACTTCGTCCACGCCATCGACGTTGGCCGGATTGGCGCTTCGTCCGCCAGCGCCGGTGGCCACACCATCCTCTGCGCCATGGGCGGCATCAATCCCGCGTCGCCCAACCCGAGTTTAGCCGATCCGCGCATCAAGGCGGGGTTTGGCCTCGTGCCATTCATGGGTTCCAGCATGGGCATCTGGCCGTTCAAGCAGGACGCCTGGTATTTCGGCAAAGATTACGCCGGACTGCGGAGCGTTCGCGTGCCTTTTTTCGCCGTATACGGTGAGAAAGATGGCAACGTTGTGCCGGCAGGGGTGGAAGCGGGAGTGCGGGCGATGTCGGGTCCGGCCACCGCGGTCATGCTCGACGGCGAAACCCACAGTCTTTCCGGGAGCACCACGAGTGATGTGAACACGTGGGAAATCCTTTTCTTCGACGCCTGGCTGCGCGACGACGCCCACGCCCACCAGCTCCTTGAGACCGGCACGTCCGTTCGCGGTGGCGTCAATGATCACCGTACGATCCAACACGGGGCGCGTACTCAACGTTGAGAGGGCGAGCTTGGCAGAACGCGAGTGGAGAGTTTGCGGTCGTCAAACCAACCCGTACGAGAATCGATTGGGCGCCGGCAGGCACTGGTTTGTGCTCGGTTCACTATCTCCGAGTTTGTGGTCTTCCTGCGGGCATTTTATGGGGCGCTCCTAAAAACCGCGATTCTGAGTAGCGCAGGCATCCTTGCCTGCTTTCTTGTCCGATGCAGGCTGGAAGCCTGCGCTACTTCCAGCGAGATTAAATAGGAGCGCCCTATAGGATGATTTTCGCCAGTTGCTCTATGTCCGAGTGAGCCACTACCCGCAGCGCCGGAATCTTCCGCGGATGGTCGCGGATCGGGTGGCAACCCATCCGCGCTTATCCGCGCAATCCGCGGGAAAGTCATTCCTCTGTTTAGGCTGCGGCCTCCTGTAAAATCCAGATCTGGTTCGGTTGCGGCTCCGCCGCGCCAAGACCTCTGTGGCGAGATCGATCTGCGGAATTTAGGTTCATCGTGCGGGGGTTGGCTTGTCAGGTTCAATTTACTGCACGTCGTAAACCTCGATCAGCGCAACGCCGGAGTCGCCGACGGCGCCCGCGACCTGCGCCGTGTAGAGCCCCGGTTGCAGGGTGACGAGCAAGGCAGAGTCGGCCGAACCGGCGGCCCAGGTGAAAGCACCGACTCTGGCCGCAGCCGCCGTAATCGCGGGATCCGATCCCCAGCCGGTATTCTGTTTGATGACCGTGGAGGTGCTGTCGAACAGCTTGAGCATCGGGTCCGGCAGCACTCCGGTTACCCCGTGCGAAGCCAACGCCGGGCCACTGGCCCGGATCAGCACGGTCTTCGGCTGGGTGCCCAAGATGACGAAGCCGGCGATCTGGCTGTTGTTGCCCGACTCGACCAGCGACCGCGTGGAGATGCTCATCAGTGTGCTGGAACCCGAGTCCGCGTCGTAGACTTCGATCAAAGCAACGCCGGAATCTCCGGAGGCTCCGGTAACCTGAGCGGTGTACAGCCCCGGTTGCAGGGTGACGAGCAAGGCAGAGTCGGCCGATCCGGCGGCCCAGGCGAACGCACCGACTTTGGCCGCAGCCGCCATGATCGAGGGGTCCGATCCCCAGCCGGTATTCTGTTTGATGACGGTCGACGTGTTGTCGAACAGCTTGAGCGTCGGGTCGGGGAGCACGCCGGTCACATGGTACGCTGTGAGCGCCGGGCCGCTGGCCCGGATCAACACGGTCTTCGGCTGGGTGCCCGAGATGACGAAGCCGGCGATCTGGCTGTTGTTGCCCGACCCAACCAGGCTTCGCGTCGACATGGTGACTAAATGACTGCTGGCGGCGGTCAGTGTTGTCAGGGTGGCGGCGTGGCTGATGGCCGAACCAACGGCACTGGTGGTCACGCAGCGGAATTGGTCGCCCGGCATCACCGCGGTGGGCGCGGTGATCGTGAGGGTCGCGCCGAGCACCCCACTATAACTGCCGCCTTCTGTGAGATCAGTCCAGACTGTCGAGCCGAACGCGAGCTGCTGCCATTGATACGTCGGCGCGGGATTGCCGCTCGCAGCCACCGTGAAGCTCACACTTCCGCCAGGGCCGTAAGAGCCGGATGTAGGCTGAGTGGTGACCGTAGGTGGGGTGATCGGTCCGAGGCCCGTCGCTGCGACGCCGATATCGGCAGGCAGAGTGGCTCCCCGCCCGGGAACGGCGTCGGGACCGTTGTCGATATCCTGATAGCCTTGGAACTTGTAGTCGCGCGTGGCGCTGCCCACGAGTTCGAACGCGAATCCGCGGTACGTCCGCCAATCGGTGCTACCGGTCGGCAACGTAACGGCCACGCTGTTGGCACCACGAAACGCGTTCGCCCCGGTGACGCTCCAGCTGGAGGCTGCGGGAGTCGACAACGCGCAGGTGGACCCGCTGCTGCCGGCGGCCTGCACGGTGGCGCCGGTGACCGGAACCGCGCCGGTATCACCGGTCCCACCCGTCGGCAGGAGGCGCAGGTTCGCGATGGAATAGGTGTAGGCGGTGGCCGGAGATTCGAAGTTGAAAACAACGGAGTTTACGACTGACAGGTCGAGGGGAACCTCCCGCTGGCTCCAGCCCGGCTGGACTAGTTGGGAACACAGGATTTCGACCCGGCGCGGGCCCGGGGCCAGCGGGATGGTGGTGCCGAAACTTGCGCCTTCAGGAACCAGCGACAGAGGCTGGTTGAGCGACACGTCAATCGGGAACGGCTCCGCCGCCAGATTGTGCGCCAGGATGCCCGAGGACATGTCGACCCCGTCGGTCGAACTTTGGGGAATCACGCCGAGACCCTGGTGCTGCACCGCCACGAACGTGTTGTGCTCAACGCGCAGCGGCCCGGTGATGTTGATCCCGTTCCATTGCACATCGTGCACATAGTTGTCGTGCACGTAGAAATTCTTGGAACCCGCATCCAGATAGATGCCGGCGCCCCAGCGGCTATGGTTGCCGTGGATTTCGTTGTAGGCAATTTCCGAGCCCTGCCCGTCCATGGACCAGGCCCCGATGTCGCCGCAATCCTCGAAGTCAATGGCGGCCGTGTCGACGAGGTTGCGCAGAAAACGCGAGACGGGGCCCATGGTCAGACCGGTGCCGGACGACCGGAGAATGGTGCAATTCTCGACCGTGGCCCGGACGCAGAACACGGTGTCGATGGCGGCGTTGTTGGTCCAGTTCCACCCGCAATCCTCGACCAGAATCTGGCGGACGGTGTTGTCACTGCCCGTCAGGTGAACGCCGCTGCGGCCCGCCAGGCGCACCGAACCGCCCTGCACGACATTGCCGGATCCCGAGACGTCGACGCCGCCAAGGTATGCGACCGGCCAGATGAACCATCCGTCGAATGTCCGGAGCCAGTTCGGTGCAACCAGGTTGCAGCCATTCACCACGCACCCGGTGCAGTTCTGCAGGTTGAACCATCCGCCCCGCGCACCCAGGCCCATGACCGTGATGTGGGACTGGCCGCTCAGGCTCAGGACGGAATCCGCCACGCCCGCTTCCACCCGGTTCGCCGGCGGTGCGCCATCCGGCGTCCAGACATACAATTGCTGTCCCGCCGGATCCCACCACCACTCGCCCGGTGCATCGAGCAACTCGAGTTTCCCGAAAACATAGAACCGGTTGCCCCGCCGGGGCTCCAATACCGAGGTTTGGTTGATGGGCGAGGCGAACGTCAAACGGCCGGAGGCTCGGTCGTGCGCAGCGATCTGCCGGCTGTAACCGACCCACGCCTCGCCAGCCATGATCTGCACCCAGGCGCCCGTCAGGTCGACCGCCGGGAGATTCGCACAAACAACGTCATTGATCGACCCGTCGTCGGTGAGTGCGCATGCCTGCTCCCCGAGATTGTCCGGCAGCGGCGCATTCGGCCAGCGCGCTTCGTTGAGCAGGCGTCCATCGCAAAACACCTCGACCGGCTGCGTCGGCCACGGCGCCCGGTAGATTGAGCCAGCCTGGACCGTCCAGGTTCCGGTTACGGGCCGGGACCCCACCAGAGTGGGTGTCTCCCCCGGAAAGGCCTGGATCAGGATCGGCGCGGCGGCCGTGCCGGACCGGTTCACGGTGACCGCTTCATGGTAGTCGCCGGCGCGCAGGACGAGCACGTCCCCGGGACTGAGCTTGCCGACCCCAAATTGGACGGTGGCAAACGGCGCGGACTGGGTGCCCGCGGCGGCGTCGCTGCCGGACGGCGACACGTAGTAGGTCGAGGCCAATGCCGTCGCCGCAACTTCGGCGAAAGCCAGCCATGCGAAAAACCGACCGAATAGGGTATTCATAAAGACGATTGGGTGGAGTGGAGGTATCGATTTCTACAGCGGCGTCACTCGGCGCGCAGCGCGATCATCGGATCGATTCTCGCCGCGCGGCGGGCCGGCAGCCAGCAGGCGAAGCTGGCAACCGCGAAGACGAACAGGGCGACGCCGGCAAAGACCGCGGGATCATGCGGGCTCGTGGCATAAAGCAGAACCTGCAGAATC
>Ga0182021_10000702_pt1 | contig 36828 bp, 38 predicted proteins | sample 612E3MmetaG_FD_120493 | JGI IMG/M metagenome (GOLD analysis project Ga0182021, IMG submission 120493) | Permafrost microbial communities from Stordalen Mire, Sweden - 612E3M metaG (Illumina Assembly) | ecosystem: Environmental > Terrestrial > Soil > Wetlands > Permafrost | place: Sweden...
CATGCCTTGCAGTTCTTCGACGTGCTGGGCCATGCGGGCGTATTCGTCGTCGAAGTCGTCGCCTCCGGTGAACTCGTTGAGGCTGGGCTCGGGGTACTCGCCCTCCTCGATCTCCAGGTTCCGGTAGTGGGCCATGCCGGTGCCGGCGGGGATCAGGCGGCCTAGGATCACGTTCTCCTTGAGGCCACGCAGGTAGTCCACGCGGCCTTCCAGGGCGGCCTCGGTGAGGACACGGGTGGTCTCCTGGAAGCTGGCGGCCGAGATGAAGCTTTCGGATGTCAGCGCGGCCTTGGTGATGCCCAGCAGCAGGGGCTCGCAGGTGGCGGGCTGGCCGCCGTCCTTGAGGGCCTGCTCGTTGATCTCCTTGAAGCGGTGCTTGTCGACCTTCTCCTCGACGATGAGCTGAGTGTCGCCCACGTCGGTGATGAGGACCCAGCGCATCATCTGGCGGATGATCACCTCGATGTGCTTGTCGTTGATCACCACGCCCTGGGCCCGGTAGACCTCCTGGACCTCGTTGACGAGGAAGGCCTGGAGGGCCCGGTCGCCCTGGACCTTTAGGAGGTCGTGGGGGCTGACGGCGCCTTCGGTGAGCTTCTCGCCGGCGCGGATCTCGTCGCCGTCCTGCACCTGGATGTGCTTGCCGCGAGGGATCAGGTACTCGCCCTTCTCGCCCGTCTCCGCCTCGACCACGACCTTCTGGTTGCCGCGGACGCGGTTGCCATAGCGGGCGATGCCGGTGACTTCGCTGATGATGGCGGGTTCCTTGGGCTTGCGGCCTTCGAAGAGCTCGGTCACGCGCGGCAGGCCGCCCGTGATGTCACTGGTCTTGGCCTGCTGGCGGCTGGTCTTGGCGATGACGTCGCCGGGCAGCAGTTCCTGGCCCTCTTCTACTTCGATGTAGGCGCCGGTGGGGATGTTGTAGCGCTTGAGCACCTTGTGGTTCTCCCCCTTGATGTTGATGTGGGGGTGGATCTTGTCATCGGTGGGATCGATGACCTTCTTGCGGAAGTTGCCGGAGATCGGATCCTTTTCTTCCTGGTAGGAGACGTTGACTTCGAATTCCTTGAAGTCCGCGAGGCCACCCGCTTCGGTGAGCAGCACGTCGTTGTATGGATCCCACTCGGCGAGCACGGTGCGGGGCTCGACCTTCTCCTTGTCCTTGACCTTGAGGATGGCGCCGGAGGTGATCTTGTAGCGCTCGCGCTCGTTGCCGTCCTCGTCGGTGACGAGGAGATAGCCGTTGCGGGTGAGGGCCACGGTCTCGCCCTTGCGGTTGACCACAGTCTTCTTCTGGTCCTTGGTGTTCTCCAGGCCATCGAACTTCACGATGCCCGCGATCTGGGCCTCGTGCGTGCTCTTTTCGGAGGTGCGGCTCGCGGCGCCACCCACGTGGAAGGTCCGCATGGTGAGCTGGGTGCCGGGTTCGCCGATGGACTGGGCGGCGATGACGCCGACAGCCTCACCAAGGTCCACCAGGCGGCCAGTGCTGAGGTTCAGGCCGTAGCACTTGGCGCAGATGCCGCGGCGGGCTTCGCAGGTGAGGGTGGAGCGGATCTTGACCTTGGGAATGCCGCTGGTCTCGATCTTGAACGCCAGTTCCTCGGAGATGAGGGTGCCGGCGGGCGCGATGGCCTTGGTGGCATCGTAGGGATCCACGATGTCGTCGAGGCAGACGCGGCCCATGATGCGGTCGCGCAGGCGGGAGCGGATGGTGCCATCGCTGTTGACAATGGACTCGACCTCGATGCCGCTGATGGTCTGGCAATCATCCTCGTTGACGATGACGTCCTGGGCCACGTCCACCAGCTTGCGGGTGAGGTAGCCCGAGTCGGCGGTCTTCAGCGCGGTGTCGGCCAGGCCCTTGCGAGCGCCGTGGGTCGAGATGAAGTAGTCGAGGACGGAGAGGCCTTCCTTGAAGTTGGCCGTGATCGGGGTCTCGATGATGTCGCCGCTGGGGCGGGCCATGAGGCCTCGCATGCCGGCAACCTGGCGGATCTGGGTCTTGGAGCCACGGGCGCCGGAGTCAGCCAGGATATAGATGGAATTGAGGAATTCGCCGGTCTCGTTGCGCTTCTCCAGTTCCTTCATCATGTCGGTGGCGACCTGATCGCTGGTCTTGCCCCACACTTCGAGAATCCGGTTGTAGCGGGTGGAGGCGTCGAGCCGGCCCTCGTAGGATTCCTTCTCGATGGCGCGGACTTCATCCGAGGCGACCTTGAGCAGCTTGGCCTTGGACGCGGGCACGACCAGATCGTCGATGCCAACGGACACGCCGGCGCGCATGGCCCACTGGAAGCCGGTGTCCTTCATGGCGTCCAGCATGCGGATGGTCACTTCGGGGCCGTTCAGCTTGTAGGCGCGGTTCACGAGGGAGAGCAGGCCCTCCTTCTTGAGCAGGCCGTTGATGAAGGGCACTTCCGGGGGCAGGCTGCGGTTGAAGAGCACCCGGCCCACGGTGGTGGTCTTGAGCTTGCGATTGACGGTCTCGGCGGGGGCCTCGAAGACCTCCTGTTCGGAGTTCTTCTTGGGGTCCTTGGCGTGCCAGGCCTCGGTGTCCACCCATTCGCCGGTGTGGCGGATCTGGATGATGGCGTGGGTATCGACCACGCCGGCCTCGTGAGCGGCGACGACATCATTGACGTTGGCGAAGACCATGCCCTCGCCCTTGCGGCCGACGCGCTTCTTGGTCAGGTAGTAGCCGCCGAGGACGATGTCCTGGCTGGGCACCACGTTCGGGCGACCGTTGGCGGGGTTGAGGATGTTCTGGGTGGACATCATCAGCACCTTGGCCTCGATCTGGGCCATGGGGCTGAGGGGCACGTGCACGGCCATCTGGTCACCATCGAAGTCCGCGTTGAAGGCGGTGCAGACGAGGGGATGGAGGCGGATGGCCTTGCCTTCCACCAGTACGGGCTGGAAGGCCTGAATGCCCAGGCGATGGAGGGTGGGTGCGCGGTTCAGCAGGACCGGGTGGTCCTTGATGACCTCTTCCAGCACGTCCCAGACCTCGGGACGGCCTTCCTCGACCATCTCTTTGGCCTGGCGGATAGTGGCGGCGTAGCCCTTGTGCTCGAGCCGGTTGAAGATGAAGGGCTTGAAGAGCTCGAGCGCCATCTTCTTGGGCAGGCCGCACTGGTGCAGCTTGAGGTCCGGGCCCACCACGATGACGGAGCGGCCCGAGTAGTCCACGCGCTTGCCGAGCAGGTTCTGGCGGAACCGGCCCTGCTTGCCCTTGAGGGCATCGCTGAGGGACTTGAGGGGACGGTTGCTGACGCCCCGGAGGAGGCGGCCGCGCTTGCCGTTCTCGAAGAGGGCGTCCACGGCCTCCTGCAACATGCGCTTTTCGTTGCGCACAATGACATCGGGGGCCTTCAGTTCGAGGAGTTTCTTGAGGCGGTTGTTGCGGTTGATGACGCGGCGGTAGAGGTCATTGAGGTCAGAGGTGGCGAAACGGCCGCCGTCGAGGGGCACCAGGGGGCGCAACTCGGGGGGCAGCACAGGCACCACGTCGAGGATCATCCACTCGGGCTTGTTGCCGGAGCGGTGGAAGGATTCCGCCACCTTGAGGCGCTTGGCGACCTTGCTGCGCTTCTGGCTGGAGGTCTCCTTCTTCATCACGTCGCGAAGCTCGATGGTGAGGGCTTCGATGTCCACCTGCTTGAGCAGTTCCTTGATGGCTTCGGCGCCCATCTGGGCCTTGAAGCCTTCGCCAAACTGCATGCGGTACTCGCGGTACTTGTCCTCGTTGAGGATCTCGCCTTCCTTCAGGGTGGTGCCGCCGCTCTCGGTGACCGTGTAGGCCTCGAAGTAGAGCACGCGCTCCAGATCCTTCAGGGGGATGTCCAGCAGGTAGCCGATGCGGCTGGGGACGCCCTTGAAGAACCACACGTGGCTGACGGGGCTCGCCAGCTGGATGTGGCCCATGCGTTCGCGACGCACGGACTTCTTGGTGACTTCGACGCCGCATTTGTCGCAAGTGACGCCCTTGAACTTCTGGCGCTTGTACTTGCCGCACAGGCATTCCCAGTCGTTCACGGGCCCGAAGATGCGGGCGCAGAAGAGGCCGTCGCGCTCGGGCTTCAGGCTGCGGTAGTTGATGGTCTCGGGCTTGGTGACTTCGCCCTTGGACCAGGAACGCATCTTCTCCGGGCTGGCCAGGGACACCCGGATGCACTCGTAGGCGTTGATGTTCTGCTGCTCTGGATACATGGGGACCTCTCGGGATTCGTCGGGAACGGAAGCGGTAGGAGATCAGCCTTCGATGGAGAAGGCCGCGGGCTCTTCTTCCGCCAGGGCCGGATCCAGTTCTTCGCGGGTGAGCATCTCGACATCGATGCAGAGCGCGTTGAGTTCCTTCTTGACGACGTTGAAGCTCTCGGGGAGGCCGGGATCCTTGATGGTCTCGCCCTTGATGATGGCCTGGTAGATCTGGGTGCGGCCGTGCATGTCGTCAGACTTGTAGGTGAGGAGTTCCTGCAGCACGTGGGCGGCGCCGTAGGCCTCGAGGGCCCACACTTCCATCTCGCCGAAGCGCTGGCCGCCGAACTGGGCCTTGCCGCCGAGGGGCTGTTGGGTGATGAGACTGTAGGGCCCAATGCTCCGGGCATGGATTTTATTGTCGACAAGGTGGTGCAGCTTAAGCATATAGACGCAGCCGACGTTCACGGGCTGCTCGAACATCTCGCCGGTCATGCCGTCGTAGAGCCTGGTCTTGCCAGTGACGTCGGGACCCAGCTTGTGGTTCTTCTCCCAGGCCTGGACGAGGAAGCCCTTGATGTCGGCTTCCCGGGCGCCGTCGAAGACGGGCGTGGAGAAGTGGATGCCGAGGGTCTTGCCGGCCCAGCCGAGGTGGCACTCGAGCACCTGGCCAATATTCATACGGGAAGGCACGCCGAGGGGGTTGAGCACGATGTCCACGGGGCGGCCATCGGGCAGGTAGGGCATGTCCTCCACGGGAAGGATGCGGCTGACCACGCCCTTGTTGCCGTGGCGGCCGGCCATCTTGTCGCCGACCTGCAGCTTGCGCTTCACGGCCACGTAGCACTTCACGGTCTTGAGGACGCCGGGCATCAGCTCGTCGCCCTTGAGCAGGCGTTCCATGCGCTCGTTCAGGATGTCGCGGAGGACCTTCAGCTGGCTTTCAGTCTTGTCGAGGATGTCGAGAACTTCAGCGTTGATGCGGTTCTTGGCAGCGGCCACGGAAACCTGGCGGAAGCGGTGGTAGGGCACGGCCTCCAGCATGTTCTGGGTGAGTTTCTTGCCCTTGGGTAGCAGTTCCTTGCCCTTATCGTCATTGAGGACCTCATCGAGTTCCTTGCCCTTGAGCAGGGTCACGACCTTCTTCTTCGCCTCGGCGCGGATGATCCGCTCCTCGTCGGAGAGATCCTTCTCCCACTTGGCCATCTGGTCGCGCTCGATCTGCTGGGTGCGGAGGTCCTTCTCCTGGCCCTTGCGGGTGAAGACCTTGATGTCGACCACGGTGCCTTCGATGCCCGGGGGCACCGTGAGGCTGGCGTCCTTCACGTCGCTGGCCTTCTCGCCGAAGATGGCGCGGAGCAGCTTCTCCTCGGGGGAGAGGATGGTTTCGCCCTTGGGGGTGACCTTGCCCACCAGGATGTCGCCGTGCTTGACCGTGGCGCCGGTGCGGATGATGCCGCTGTCGTCGAGGTTTTTGAGGGCCTCCTCCCGGACCTGGGGGATGTCCCGAGTGATCTCTTCGGGGCCCAGCTTGGTATCGCGGGCGTGGACCTCGAACTCTTCGATGTGGATGGTGGTGTAGAGGTCTTCCTTCACCACGCGCTCGGAAATCAGGATCGCGTCCTCGAAGTTGTAGCCGCGCCAGGGCATGTAGGCCACGACGAGGTTCCGGCCCAGGGCCAGCTCGCCGTGGTCGGTGCAGGGGCCGTCGGCGAGGATCTGGCCCTCGGTGACGTACTCGCCTTTCTTCACCAGCGGCGTCTGGTTGAGGCAGGTGTTCTGGTTGCTGCGGGCGAACTTGACTAGGGTGTAGATGTCCACGCCGGACTCGATGCCCTCGGTCTCGGGATCATCCTCGACGCGGACCACAATGCGGTTGGCGTCCACGGTCTCGACGATGCCGGAACGGCGGCACACCACGCAGGCGCCGGAGTCCTTGGCGGCCACGTACTCCATGCCGGTGCCCACGATGGGGGCCTCGGTGCGGATGAGGGGCACGGCCTGGCGCTGCATGTTGGCGCCCATGAGGGCCCGGTTGGCATCGTCGTTCTCAAGGAACGGGATGAGGCTGGCGGCCACGGAGACCACCTGCTTGGGACTCACGTCCATGAGGGTGACCTTGTCGCGGGAAACGATCTTGGTCTCGCCGGCGACCCGCACCGTGACGTCCTCGTCCTGGATGGCGCCGTCCTTGTCCACGCGGACGTTGGCCTGGGCGATGATGTGGGCGTCCTCCTCCCACGCGGAGAGGTAGAAGGCGTGCATCTCATACTTGGCGGGGCGCTTGCCGGCCTTCACGAGCTTCTTGTTCTCCTCTTCGAGATCGGCGAGGCGCACCACTTCCATGTAGCCCAGCTTGGAGTCGCCCACGCTGGTGACCTTGGCGAAGTGGACGATGCGGCCGTTTTCCACCTTGAGGTAGGGGCTTTCGATGAAGCCGAACTCGTTGATGCGGGCGTAGCAGGACAGCGAGCTGATGAGGCCGATGTTCGGGCCTTCCGGCGTCTCGATGGGGCAGATGCGGCCGTAGTGGGAAGTGTGCACATCGCGCACCTCGAAGCCGGCGCGATCGCGGCTCAGACCGCCCGGTCCGAGGGCTGAGAGGCGGCGCTTGTGGGTGATCTCGGACAGAGGATTGGTCTGGTCCATGAACTGGGAGAGCTGGCTGCTGCCGAAGAACTCCTTCATGGCCGCGATGACCGGCTTGCTGTTGATCAGGTCGTGGGCCTGCACGGGATTGTTGGGATCCTGCGCGATGCTGAACTTCTCCTTGATGGCCCGCTGGACGCGCACAAGGCCCACCCGGAAACCATTCTCCAGCAGTTCGCCCACGGACCGCACACGGCGGTTGCCGAGGTGGTCGATGTCATCGGCGCGGACAGGGGCGATCTCGCCGATGTCCTGGCGGGTGGTGTCGTACTTCTTCAGACGCAGCAGGTAGTGGATGGTCTGAATGAAGTCGTCGGTGCCGAGGGTGCGGTAATCCAGGTCCGTGGCAAGGCTCAGCTTGGCGTTGATCTTGTGGCGGCCCACCTTGCTGAGGTCGTACTTCTGGGGGTCGAAGAACATGCCGAAGAGCAGCTTTTTGCTGGATTCTAAGGTGGCAGGCTCGCCGGGCCGGATTTTCTTGAAGAGTTCCTTCGCGGCCTCTTCGCTGTCCTCGGTGTGATCCTTCGCCAGTGTCTCGGAAAGGACCTTGCCGGTGACGTCCGCTTCGGGGAAGCACACGTCGAAGGAGTGGATGTCGTTGGCGAGGAACATCTCGAGGTGGGTCTGGAGGAAGGGCTCGTTGGCCTCCATCAGCACCTCGCCGGTATTCATGTTCACGATGTCCTGCAGAAGGACGGCCCCATCGAGCATCTCTCGGGATACGGGCACGTCCTTGATGCCGGCCTTCTCCATATGCTCGAGGATGCGGCGGGTGATCTTCTTGTCCTTGGCCAGCACCACTTCCTTGGTCTTGGGATGCTTCACGTCCTCTTCGGTCTTCTTCCCCTGGAGGTGCTCGCCCACGGCGACAGTCAGCTTGCCTTTCTTCAGGAAGAAGGTGGCGGGGGTGTAGAAGTGGCGGAGCATGAGCTCGTTGGAGCTGAGGCTTTCGGCGAACAGTCCCAGGGCGCGCAGGAAGGTGGCGCCGAGGAACTTGCGCTTGCGGTCGATGCGGGCGTAGAGCAGGCCCTTGGCGTCCAGCTCGAACTCGATCCAGGAGCCGCGGTAGGGGATGATCTGGGCGCTGTAGAGGCTCTTGTCCGAGGCGATGCTGAAGAAGACGCCGGGACTGCGGTGCAGCTGGCTCACGATCACGCGCTCAGTGCCGTTGATGATGAAGGTGCCACGGTCGGTCATGATCGGCAGGTCGCCGAAATAGACTTCCGAATCCTGGCTCTGCTTGAAGCGGCGGTTCCCCTTGTCGTCCTTGTCGAACTGATTGAGGCGCACGCGGATCTTCAGGGGGGCGGCCATGGTCGAGCCGCGCTCGACGCACTCGTCCATGCCCATCTTCTGCTTCATGGCGACGGGTTCCTGGCACACGTCGCAGATGGTCGCGGCATTCTTGTTGCGGGTGCCGCACTTGGGGCAGTCCACCGTGGGATCCTTCGGGTGGTCCGACACGATGCTATGGCCGCAGTGCTTGCACTGGGTGCGGAGATGGTCGAGACCCAGGTACTTCTCGCACTTGCAGGCCCAGTGGCCAACGGTGTAATCGAGGAACTCCACTTCGAGGTTGGCGTCGGTGCCGTCGGGGTTCTTGCCGTTGTGCACGGGGAACATGGACTCGAATACGGCCTTGAGGCCGCGCGGTTCCCGCTCGCTGTGCAGCAGGTTCATCTGAAGGAATTCGTCGTAGCTCCGCTTCTGGATGTCGATCAGGTTCGGGATGGGAACCAGGGAACGGATCTTCGAGAAGTTGTGGCGCTGGCGGTAGATGTTCTGCTGAACACTCATGGTTCGCTCCAGGTGAAGTAGGCGGAACCTTCTATGGACGGCACACAGCACGGCATTTCATGGCTGCGGGCCCTGAGCAAAGACGGCTTTGTCCCAGGACCGTAGTCCCGGGACGGAATCACATGCGACAGTGCGGTAGGTCCCAGTACGAACCGATGGCCATCCTTCCACTCGACGGCGGAAGGAACGGCCCAGGAACGAGAATGGCGCTGCGACGGCGGGCGTTTGGCAACCAGGGGCCTTTATGGAGGCGGAGTCCGTACGGGAATCCGGACGGAAGGAATAATCGTACCACATCCAGACAACATCGCAAAGCGCAAGGTGCGAGACGCACCCCACGCTTTGCGTTATTGCTGTGATAGAAGTTACTTGATCTCGACCTTGGCGCCGGCGGCCTCAAGCTTTTCCTTGATCTTGGCAGCCTCATCCTTGGCCACGCCTTCCTTGACGGCCTTGGGAGCGCCATCAACCAGGTCCTTGGCTTCCTTGAGACCGAGTCCAGCAACGATCTCGCGGACGGCCTTGATGACGTTCAGCTTGTTGGCACCAGCCTCAAGCAGGATGACGTTGAACTCGGTCTGCTCTTCGACCGCAGCGGCCGGAGCGGCGCCACCAGCGGCGGGCGCAGCGGCAGCGGCGGCAGAGACACCGAAGCGGTCCTCGAGGGCCTTGACCAGGTTGGCCAGGTCGAGCACGGTCATGGTTTCGATTTCAGCGATGAGCTGATCGGCAGTGAGAGCCATGATGGCCTCCTAAAATTCGAAATGGGGTTTTGGATTCGGGGTGGAGGAGCTACTCGCCGGCCTTCTGTTTGCGGATGCCATCGAGGGCAACCGTCAGACCGGAGATGGGGTAGGTCATGAGGTAAAGCAGCTTGGCGATCAATATGTCGCGGCTCGGCAGCTCGGCCAGGACCTGAAGTTGCTTGGCATCGAACAGTTTGCCATCCATGACGCCGGCCTTGAAGGTCGCCGCGGGATTGTCCTTCAGGAAGCTGTTGACGGCCTTGGCCAGGGCGATGACATCCGCGCTGGTCGTGGCGATGGCGCTGGATCCCTTGAAGGAACCGCCCAGGGCCTCGAAGGACGTATCCTTCACGGCCAGGCGGAGCAGGGTGTTCTTGCTGACACGGTACTGGGCCCTGCTTTCGCGGACGCTCTTGCGGAAGGCAGTATCTTTATCGACCACGAGGCCCTTGAATTCGATCACGACCGCCGAGGTGGCGGACGCGAAGGTCTCCTTGAGCACGGCGACTTCAGCGATTTTCTGGTTCTTTTCCATGGTCAGCCTCCTACTTCTCAACGGCTGTGTTGACGGTGACCGAGGGGCCCATGGTGGAGGCGATGTACATCGTCTTCACATATTTGCCCTTCGCCGTGGCGGGCTTGGCCCTGTGGACGGCATCAATGAGCGCCTTGGCGTTCTCTTCCAGCTTTTCGACGCCGAAGGAGAGCTTGCCGACGGGCGCGTGGATGATGCCGGTCTTGTCGACCCGGTACTCCACCTTGCCGGCCTTGATCTCCTTGATGGCCTTGATCACGTCGAAGGTCACGGTTCCGGTCTTGGGGTTGGGCATGAGGCCTCTAGGCCCGAGCACCTTACCCAGCCTACCGACGCCCTTCATCATGTCGGGGGTTGCGACGAGGGCATCGAAGTCGAGGAATCCGCCGGCGATCTTCTCGACCAGGTCGTCCCCGCCCACGATCTCGGCGCCCGCAGCTTCCGCTTCCTTGATCTTTTCGCCGCCTGCGATCACCGCCACACGCATGGTCTTGCCCGTTCCGTGGGGCAGGACGATGGTGCCGCGGACCATCTGGTCCGCGTGCCGGGGATCCACACCGAGCCTCATGTGGACTTCAACCGTCTCGTCGAACTTGGCGTAGGCCGTGTCCTTTACGACGGTGAGAGCGTCCTTCAGCTCATAGGGGCGATCTTCGATCTTGGCCGCGGCAGCCCGGTACTTCTTTCCAGGTTTTGCCATTTTGGCTCCATTCGAACAATCTCCCGCGATAACGGTCGCGGTGGCCGGGATTGCCGCACGACGCGGCTTTCCAATAAAGTGTTGCAAGTGCTCGCGTGGGTTTGGGACCCACGCGATAAAGGATTAATCGATGACTTCGACACCCATAGAGCGGGCGGAGCCGGCGATGGAACGGACGGCGGCTTCGAGGCTGCCGGCGGTTAGGTCGGGCATCTTAACCTTGGCAATCTCAGCGAGCTGGGCCTTGGTAATCTTCCCGACTTTGTCTTTGTTGGGGGTGGCGCTGCCCTTGGCCAGGCCGAGCTTCTTCATGATCAGCACGGCGGCGGGCGGGGTCTTCAGGATGAAGCTGAAGCTGCGGTCGGCGTAAACGGTGATGACGACGGGGAGGGTGGTGCCCTTCTCGACGGAACCCACGGACTTCGCATTGAACTGCTTCACGAACTCCATGATGTTGACGCCGTGCTGGCCCAGCGCGGGACCGACGGGAGGGGCCGGGGTGGCCTCGCCCGCAGGCAGTTGCAGCTTGATGTAGCCAGTGATCTTCTTTGCCATGTCTGGTTCTCCCGCGGCTGATTCCGGCGCATGCCGGCGACGGCCGCCTTAAAGGGCGGAAAACGCCTCAGCGTTTTTCCACCTGGATGAAGTCGAGCTCCACGGGGGTGCTGCGACCGAACACCGTCACCATCACCTTGATGGTGGAGCGCTCTTCGTGGATTTCGTCCACGTCCCCCTCGAAATTGGCGAAGGGGCCATCTATGATACGGACCTTTTCGCCCTTCTCAAAGTGGTATTTGGGCTTGGGCTTCTCTTGGGTCTCTTCGGTGTGGTGCATGATCTGGCGGACTTCCTCGTCTGTCAGGGGCGTGGGCCGCTTCTTGTTGGCCCCCACGAAGCTCGTGACCTTGGGCGTGTTCCGCACCAGATGCCAGTCGGCATCGGCCATCTCCACGGAGCCATCGGGCTTGCGCTCCACCTGGATCTGGACCAGCAGATAGCCAGGGAACGACTTGCGCTTCTTGATGACGCGTTCCTTCTTGCCGGACTTGGCGTCGACTTTCATCTCCTCATAGGTCTCTTCGGGGATCTGAATGTCCCCGAAGCTCTCTGAGCGCTCTTCCATCTTGATGCGCTGGCGAAGATGCTCCATCACCTTGGCTTCGTAGCCGGAATACGTATGGATGATGAACCACTTCAACTCGCGGCCCTGAGGCTGGACCGTTGCGTCCTGCGGGATTTCCTGGGGGATGCTGACGAGATCGGTCATGTCTGCCTCCGCTTCAGCGGGTCTTCAGGAAGAAGAACGCGAAGCCCTTGGAGAGAATCCAATCCGCGAACCAGAGGTACGCCCCAGTGAATACGGAGATGATCACAACCGTCCAGGCGGACGTCATCACCTTCTCCTTGCTGGGCCAATCCACCCGATTGAGCTCAGCCGCTAGATCTTTAGCCTGTTGCTTGATGGCACCGATCACGATGGACCCCGTGGAAAGGATGTGGATCAGAAAAACCTGGCCCCGAGCGAGATCGCCGGGGCCGGGAAGTGGCAGGGGAGACAGGCTTCGAACCCGCGACCTGCGGATTTGGAGTCCGCTGCTCTACCAACTGAGCTACTCCCCTGTGGGAACCGCCCGGCTGTTGGTAAAGCCGGGCGGGCACCCTCGGCACCGGAGGCTTACTTAGCCTCGCGGTGAATCTTGTAACCGCCACAGAAACGGCAGAACTTGTTGAATTCAAGTTTGCCTGTGGTGGTCTTCTTGTTCTTGGTGGTGCTGTAGTTCTTGCGTTTGCACTCTTGGCATTGCAAGTGAACGATGTCGCGCATCTGAATCTCCTGAGTCGGAGGGCGGACTGGTTGTTAAGCCAGGATCTCGCCCACGTTGCCGGCACCCACCGTACGACCACCCTCGCGGATGGCGAACTTCAGGCCCTTGACCATGGCGATGGGCTGGATCAGCTCCACCGTTAGGGTGACGTTGTCGCCGGGCATCACCATTTCGCGACCCGCCTCGAGTTCGATGGAGCCGGTCACGTCGGTGGTGCGGAAGTAGAACTGGGGACGGTACTTGTTGAAGAAGGGGGTATGACGGCCACCCTCTTCCTTGGTCAGCACGTATACCTGGGCGTTGAACTTGGTGTGGGGGGTGATGCTGCCGGGCTTGGCGAGCACCTGGCCGCGCTCCACATCCTTGCGCTCAATGCCGCGGAGCAGGAGGCCCGCATTATCGCCGGCCTGGCCCTGATCCAGGGACTTGCGGAACATCTCGACGCCGGTCACGACCTTCTTCACGGTGTCCTTGAGGCCGATGATCTCGACTTCCTCACCGACCTTGACGATGCCTGCCTCGATGCGGCCGGTCACCACGGTGCCACGGCCGGTGATGGTGAACACGTCCTCGACGGGCATGATGAAGGGCTTGTCGATGGCGCGGACAGGATCGGGAATGTAGGCGTCAACGGCGGCCATGAGCTCATGGATGCAGGCGCAGTCTGGATGATCAGGCGTGTCGGCGTGGTCGAGGGCCAGGCGGGCGGAACCCTTGATGATGGGGATCTCGTCGCCGGGGTACTGGTAGGAGGACAGCAGGTCGCGGATTTCCATCTCAACCAGCTCGGTCAGTTCGGGATCCGCGATATCCACCTTGTTCATGAAGACCACGATGTAAGGCACACCGACCTGACGGGCCAGCAGGATGTGCTCGCGGGTCTGGGGCATGGGGCCGTCCGTGGCGGCCACCACGAGGATGGCGCCGTCCATCTGAGCCGCGCCGGTGATCATGTTCTTGATGTAGTCAGCGTGACCTGGACAGTCCACGTGGGCGTAGTGACGCTTCTCGGTCTGGTACTCGACATGGGCGGTGTTGATCGTGATCCCGCGGGCCTTCTCTTCCGGCGCGGAGTCGATCTGGTCATAGGACTTCGTCTCGCCGCCGAACTTCTTGGCCAGCACGTAGGTGATGGCGGCGGTCAAGGTGGTTTTGCCATGGTCTACGTGGCCGATGGTGCCGATGTTGACGTGGGTCTTCGAACGATCGAATTTCTCTTTGGCCACGGATGCCTCCTGAAAGGTGGGAGAGAAGATGAAGGGGAACTGTGCAAAAGGGTGGAGCCCACAACCGGGCTTGAACCGGTGACCTCTTCCTTACCAAGGAAGTGCTCTACCACTGAGCTATGTGGGCTTTGTACCTTCCCGCCGCCTGGCGGGTAACTGGACCGTCTGCCGGATGGAATCGGCGGGCGGGGAGGGTGGAGCGGGAAACGGGGTTCGAACCCGCGACATTCAGCTTGGAAGGCTGACGCTCTACCAACTGAGCTATTCCCGCGGTGGAACTCTGAAAACGGGATCCAGTGCTCCGGATGAATTCCGGGGAACTGGTGCCGAGAGAAGGATTCGAACCTCCGTAACGCGTTGCGTGGCAGATTTACAGTCTGCTGCCATTAACCACTCGGCCATCTCGGCATGCTTTTCCGGCGCCCCTCCCGGGGCTTGTCAATGCTTCCCAACGGAGCCCCTGTCGGGGCTTCGGGTCAGGGTCACTGCGAGGCAGGGCTTTCCTGACAGGGAACTCGAAAGGTATCACGGCAACGGAACACCCTCAAGAGGAAACTTCCGAAGAGCCCGTGCCGCGCCGAGCGATCACACGGAACAACGTCACCGCGGCGGCGGCGGACACATTCAGGCTTTCGATGCCGCCGGGCATGGGAATGTGGAGCAGACCGTCGCAACGTTCACGGATCTTGAGGTGGAGCCCCTCCCCCTCGGCGCCCATGACCAGCACCGTAGCGCGATCGAAGGGTTCGTCCAGATAGTCCCGGCTGCCTTCCCCGGCCGCCAAACCATAGATCCAGGCGCCGGCCTGTTTCAGGTCGTCAAGGGCCCGGCCAAGGTTCACCACCCGGCAGATCGGCACCCGGCCCGCCGTGCCGGCGCTGGCGCGGATCACGGTCTCGTTTACGGTCGCGGAACGGCGTTCTGGGAGCAACACGCCGTCCACCGCCGTGGCCGCGGCGGATCGCAGGATGGCACCCAGATTGTGGGGATCGGTGATGCCATCCAGGGCCAACACCAGCGTGGCGTCTCCCCTGGCCTGCACCTTGGCCACCACCTCCTCGATCGATGCGTAAGAGAAGGGCCCGCCCTCTCCCAGCACTCCCTGATGCCGCTGACCCTGGCTGCGTCGGTCCAGACTCTCCATGGGATCGCGGTGGACGACCACGCCCGCGGTGCGAGCTTCGGCAATCAGCTTCGCGACCCGGCCAAAGGCTGCGGGGGCAACCCAGAGAGAGTGCAGTTCTCCCCGAGCCAGGGCCTCCTCGCAGGCGTGGGGGCCGAGGAATTTCATGGCTAGAAGCTCATCCTATAGCCGAGAGCTAGGAGGTGTCCCATGCCCTCCATCCGGACGCGGTTGACGGGGGTGGCCTGGAATCCCGAGGCGCTCCAGTCGCCTGTCAGACGATGCGTGTCCTGGTCCTGGCTCTGCCGGTACTGATAACCGAGGTTCCATTCCCCGCCCCAGATCTTATAGCCTGCACCAATGGAGAAGGCCGCGGTGGGTGCTCCGCCGAGCAGGGGCTCCGTGTAGGACACATCGACGCTGCGCTGGTCCAGGGAGAACCCGGCTCGCAGGGTCCAGAATTTCCCGAGTTCCAACTCCGTAGAAGCATTCAGCGCCAGATGGCTTTTGCCGTGCGGAAGTTCCCCTGGGGCAGAGACCATGCCCGAAGGCGTCTGGACGGCTGCGAAGGAAGGCACCCTCAGGTTGGCCGAAGTCCATCGGAGGTCAGCCTCCCACGTCATGAAAGACATGTTGCGGTGGCGAACGCCGATGGTGGCCTGGGAGGGCAGTTCCAAGGTCGAGGCTCCCGTAGCCACGGGCTGGGATGCAGCCAGGAGGGTCGCGGCCCGGGTGTCGACACCGATGGGAGCCGTACTCAACCCATCGTTGGCGAAGAGACCCAGGTTCGCATCCCTGAACCCGGCCTTCAGGTCGAGGTCCGCCTTCAATGCCGACTGGTAGGTGAAACCCATGGTCCAGCGGGGGTTGAAGGCCCAGCGAAGACCCAGCGAGTAGCTGGGCACCACCTTGTCTCCACTTTGTCCTACCCGCTGTTCCACCAGACCGTTCACAGCGTTCGCGGCAGAAGCAGGCAGGGTTGGATCGTTGGGAACGTTGAAACGCATCACGCTGGTGGATGCATAGGATAGGCGCGCCGCCCCAATCCCGAATCCGACCGATACGTTCGGGTTCAAGGCCCAGGCAGCCTGGGCTTCCATCCGGCGGGCCAACAGATCGATTCCGTCGCCCAGGTATCGGCTCGGGGCATCATCCAGAAGGCTCCCGTGACGCAGGTAGGGCTCGTCCAGTTTCAGGCCGAGGGTCATCGTGGGCGTCAGGCGTGCGGCCAACCCGAAGGCGCCGATGGTGCGGTTGCGATCAAAGCTGAACAGGCTTTGCTGGGTGGATTCCATGGTCTGCTGAGTAGAGGACATCTCCAACCCGGCGGATAGGTAGATCCCCCATTTCTCCTTCACGGAGGCCAGCAGCGCGGGATTGGTGGCAGCGGCCTCCAGGCTGAAGCCATAGGCCACCTGGGCGCCGCTTCGGGAGATGCCCACGGGATCTGCAGCCGGCAGGGCCATGCTCTGGGCGGCGACCGGAAGGGCGCCCACGCCCAGCAACAGCCCCAACCCGATGACTTCACGAACCACTTGGGCCATACCCTACGCCTCCCGAGACACGCTTCTTGAATGGTCCGAACCCGGAAAGGGTTCAAGCCCAAGGTTCCAGGATCGCCAAAAGAGCCCGAATCACCAAGCGAAGTGTTCCAGACAGGGCCCCCGTCAGTGCTCCGCCTCGCCCATGAAGCGCACCAGCAAGCGGTCCACCAGTTCCCATACCTCAAGCAGGGCTGCCAGGCACATCACCAGGCCGAACCCCAGCGCCAAGGCCCGCCCCCAGGGTCCCGTGAGTGCCCGGCACAGACCTGGCCAGTGCCAGAAGGGGGCCGGTAGTCTCAACCGCCCATAGAAGGCCAGCGTTGACAGAAGCATCCCGCCCCACAGCAGGTAGAAGAACCGCAGCGCTCGAAAGAGGACGTCCCAGGCGAAGGGACGAGGACGGGGGAAAGGCATGGAGGAACCAGCATACATTGGGTGGTCGTTGGGGGCTGGAACGGAAGCTGGGTTTCGATGAAGGATTAGATGTGCAGGAGCTGCCACCCCAGTCGGAGGATCAGGGCTCCCACCACCCCGATGAACACGCCCCGGACCCAGCGGCTGCCCTTGCTCAGGGCCACCCGGGCCCCAACGTAGCCCCCAAGGCCGTTGGCCGCTGCCATGCTGAGGGCAATCGAGGGGATCCAGCTTCCCTGCCAGAGAAAAAGCCCCATTGCCGCAAGGTTCGAAGCCCAGTTGACACTCTTGGCCAGGACCGAGGCCCGCAGGAAATCGAATCCCAGCACTGCCACGAAAAGGAAGATCAGCAGCGACCCCGTACCGGGACCAAAGAATCCGTCGTAGAAGCCCAGGGCCATCGCGAGGAAATTGGCCAATCCCCGCTGGTGGCTGAGCCCGAACCGGGGCGCATGGATGTGCCCCAGGTCGGGTTTGAGCAAGGTGAAGGCCAACATGGCCACCAGGAGACCCAGCATGACGGGCCTCAGAAAGTCGCCATGTACCCGGTACGTGAGCCAAACCCCTCCGGAGGCCCCGAAGGCTGAAGCCAACACAGGGCCGACCATCTCCCGCCAGGACATGGTCCCCGACCTCAGGAATTCTCCCGCCGCCATCGTCGTGCCCGTGCAGGCAACCACCTTGTTCGTACCGAGAAGGGTCGGAAGGGGCGTCCCGGTGGGCAGCGCAATCATCAGCGCCGGCACCGTGATCAGCCCGCCCCCGCCCACGATGGCATCGATGAAGCCCGCGAGCAGGGCGGCGAGCATGAGGAGAGGAAGGGCTGGAAGGCTGGGCACAGCCTCAAACCTTGAGTATCTCCGCTTCCTTGTGCTTCATGGCCTCGTCAACCTCCTTGATGTGGGCGTCCGTCAGCTTCTGGATGTCTTCCAGCAGCTTCTTCGCCGAATCCTCGGAAATGTGAGCCTCCTTGGCCTTCTCAAGCTTTTTTACGTCCTCATTGGCGTCCCGGCGGATGTTGCGCACGCCGGTCTTGATCTCCTCGCCCAGGCGGTGGAGCACTTTCACCAGTTCCTTGCGGCGCTCCTCCGTGAGCATGGGGATGGGCAGACGGATCACATTGCCATCATTGGATGGATTGATGCCCAGGTCCGACTTGAGGATGGCGGTTTCCACGGCCTTGATGGCGCTCTTGTCGAAGGGCGTCACCACCAGCATCCCGGCCTCGGGAACCGTCACCGTGCCCATCTGGTTCAGGGGTACGACCGATCCGTAGTAATCCACGTGCACGTTGTCCAGAAGGCTGGCATTGGCCCGACCCGTGCGGATGGTCGCCATCTCCTTCTTCAAGGCCTCCACGGACGCATGCATGCGGCGCTTGGTCTCCTGCAGGATGGCATCGGGGGTCTGGACGGACATGGGCACCTCTGTGTTGGACAACCTTCCTTTATACAACAGGGGAGAGCCACCGCAGGGTCTCACCTGCGTCTGGAGTCAGCCCAAGTATTCGAATGCGGGGCCTTTCAATTGCTTGGACAGGCTCCTAGAGTGAAGGCACGTCCCCGAGGTCCCCATGCGCATGACCCACCTGCTGGCCCCCTTGGCTTCCCTGGCCCTGTTGGCCGCCCCCGCTAACACGCTCACTTCAACAGAGATGGCGCTTACCAGCTCGGATGGGTTTGCCCTCAAGGGCACGCTCAATCTTCCCGCGGCCAAAGGCAAGATTCCCGTCGTGATCCTTGCCCATCAATTCCGCTCTGACCGCTCGGGGTGGAATCCCCTTATCGAACGCCTTGCGGCCCGGGGCATCGGCACCCTGGCCCTGGATCTGCGCGGACACGGCGCCAGCACTATGAAGGGAGGGGTCGAGGTGACCGCTTCCGCGGACTTCATGGCTTCGGCCAAGGCGGTGGGATTCGACCTGATTCCCGCTGATCTCGCCCAGGCGGCAGTCTGGCTTCGCGCACAACCCGGCGTGGATAACCGCCGTATCGGCCTTGCGGGTTCCAGCGTGGGCGCCTTATCGGTCCTGTTCGCCGCTCCCGACGTAAAGCCGGTGGCTGTCCTCAGCCTCAGTCCCGCGGGCCTTGGCGCATTCGGCGAAGGTGCCCGAGAAAAACTGAAGAACGCTGTGGTGCAGGGGAAAGCCACGACCCTGGTTCTCGCTTCCAGCAGCGACAAAGATGCCTATGAGAATGCCCTGGCCCTGAAGGATCTACCAGGGGTGTCCCTGACGCTGATGGAAGGGAATGAGCACGGCTTTGCCTACTTCAAGGAGCACGCCGACCTCATGGCTGTGTTCTTCGGCGAGTACCTGACCTATCACCACACCGGCAAGACCTACGCGGCCTCCGTGGCGAAAAAGCCCGCCACCCCGGGGAACGTCATCAACGACCAGACCCTGGCCGACAAGAAGAAGGCCGTGGCCACGCCGTAAGGCGCCACCACGGCCTGCGTCCTTTCGACCACGGCCTAATGAAACTGCTGGGCTTCCGTGGAACCCGCCAGCGCCAGGGTGGAAGCCAGCCCGCCGCTGATGGCCTGGGCCACTTCGTCGAAGTAACCGGTGCCCACTTCGCGCTGATGCTTGGTGGCGGTGTAGCCGCGCTCCTCCGAAGCGAATTCGGCCTCCTGCAGCCGGGAATAGGCCGTCATGTGCTCGGTGCGGTAGGCGTTGGCCAGCTCGAACATGCCGTGGTTGAGGCTGTGGAAGCCAGCCAGGGTGATGAACTGGAACTTGTAGCCCAGGGCGCCCAGTTCCTGCTGGAAAGTCGCGATCTCCTCATCTGAGAGCTTCTTCTTCCAGTTGAAGGAGGGTGAGCAGTTGTAGGCCAGCAGCTTGCCCGGGTACTCGGCATGGACGCCTTCGGCGAATTCCCTGGCCTCCTTCAGGTCTGGCGTGGAAGTCTCGCACCAGATGAGGTCGGCGTAAGGCGCGTAGGCCTTGGCGCGGGCGATGGCCATGCCAACGCCGCCAGTGATGCGATGGAAGCCCTCGGGTGTGCGCTCCCCCGTGAGGAAGGGCCGGTCGCGCTCATCGATGTCCGAGGTGATCAGGCGGGCCGAATCCGCGTCCGTGCGGGCGATGATCAGGCTGGGCACGTCCATGACATCCGCCGCCAGGCGGGCCGCCACCAGGGTGCGGATGAAGTGGCCCGTGGGGATGAGCACCTTGCCGCCGAGATGTCCGCACTTCTTCTCGCTGGAGAGCTGGTCCTCGAAATGGACGCCCGCGGCACCAGCCTCGATCATGCCCTTCATCAGTTCGTAGGCGTTCAGGGGTCCGCCGAAGCCGGCCTCGGCATCCGCCACGATGGGCAGGAACCAGTCGCGGCTCACGCCGCCCTCGCCGTGCTCGATCTGATCGGCCCTCTGGAGGGCGCCGTTCAGGCGCTTCACCAGGGCGGGGACAGAATTGGCAGGGTAGAGGCTCTGGTCCGGGTAGGTTTGACCCGACAGGTTGGCATCCGCCGCCACCTGCCAGCCGGAGCAGTAGATGGCCTTCAAGCCAGCCTTGGCCATCTGAACCGCCTGGCCGCCACTGAGGGCGCCGAGGGCGCGGGTGGGTTCCTCATTCTGGAGCAACCTCCAGAGCTTGCGGGCGCCCATCTGGGCGAGGGTGTATTCAATGCGGATGCTGCCGCGGAGCTTCTTCACCGTCTCGGCGCTGTAGGGACGGGTGATGCCCTCCCAGCGGTGAGCCGAAAAGTCGTCTTCGATGGGGGGGATGGGAAAACGGGGGGTCATGGAACACCTCATGTTAGGGTTGGGGGGTGGCGCTATGTCAAAGATTGACCTATTCTGTGCTGAGTCAATGAACAGTTGATTTGATAGGGGTTGAATTGAAAATTTTAGTCAATTATCTCCATAGATTTTGTAAAGTGATGTAAACGAGGTCGCATGCCATCCACCGCCCCCACCAAGCCCGCCGCACGCCTCGGCGCCAAGATCCGCCTCCTCCGCCGCCAGGAGGGCCTCAATCAGGTCCAGTTGGCGGCGGCCCTGGGCATCAGCCCCAGCTACCTGAACCTCATCGAGGGGAACAAGCGACCCCTCACGGCGCCGCTGCTGATCCGCCTGGCCCAGCAGTTCAAGCTGGATCTCAAGGCCCTGGCGCCGGAAGAGGACCAACGCTTGTCGGATGACCTCATGGAGGTCTTTGGCGACCCGCTCTTCGAGCCCCTCGGTCTCCAGGCCCAGGATGTGCGGGAACTCGTCCAGAACAGTCCCGATCTGGCCCGGGGCGTCTTCGAGCTGTATCGCGCCTACCAGCATGCCCAGGACAGCCTCGGCACCCTCTCGTCCAAGCTAAGCGATGGCCAGGGCTTCGATCCGGAGGCCACGCGGCTGCCCTCGGAAGAGGTCGGTGACTTCATCCAACAGGGGATGAACCATTTCCCGGAGCTGGAGTCCGCCGCAGAATCCTTCTGGACCAGCATGGCCCTGGACGCCGACTACATCTATCCCGGTCTCGTAGCGGCTTTCGAGATGCGCGGGATCACCGTCCGCGTCCATCGAATGTCGGAAGGCCCGGGTCTGTTGCGCCGCTTCGATCCGGAGCGACGGATCCTCAGCCTGTCCGAACTGCTCCCCCAGCGCAGCCGCAGCTTCCAGTTGGCCCACCAGCTAGCCCTCATCGAACATAGCGACCTATTGGACCGGCTCATCATCCATCCGTTGCTGCGCACCAGCGCCTCCCTCTCCTTGGCCCGGGTAGCCCTGGCCAACTACTTCGCCGGCGCGGTGCTCATGCCCTACGACCGATTCCTCCGGGCCGCCAAGGCCGAGCGCTACGACATCGACATCCTGGCGCGACGCTTCCAGGCCAGTTTCGAGCAGGTCTGCCACCGCCTCACCACCCTGCGCCGCCCCGGGGCCGAGGGGGTCCCCTTCCACTTCCTGCGCCTCGATATCGCCGGGAACATCTCCAAGAGCTTCTCGGCCTCGGGCATCCGCTTCGCACGCTTCTCCGGCGCCTGCCCCCGCTGGAACGCCCACGCCGCCTTCCTCACGCCAGGCCTGATCCGCACCCAGATCAGCGAGATGCCGGATGGCCGGAAGTACTTCTGCATCGCCCGCACCCTGCAGAAGGATACGGGCGGCTACCGCGGCCAGCACGCCATGCAGGCCGTGGGGCTTGGCTGCGAGATGGGTCACGCCAAGGAACTCATCTACGCCGATGGGCTTCGCCTGGACCAGCCGCCGGTTCCCATCGGCGTCACCTGCCGCCTCTGCGAGCGCACGGACTGCGAACAGCGCGCCTTCCCACCCATGCAGCAGGCCTTCAAGGTCGAGGAGAATCTGCGCCGGACCAGCTTCTATGCGCAGATCGAGGAAACCTAATTAAGCGCCCGTCTGGCTCGCCCCGGCCTGTCCCAACCGCGCCATGGGTTCCTCAATCCAGCGATGTGCCAGCGCCGCGCTCAGAATCGCCAAACCCAGCGACAGGCTGAAACCCAGGCCACCGGACACATGGGGCGCCACCAGCCTCATGGTGAAGGGGTGCAGCAGGTAGAGGCCATAGCTCCAGTCGCCCAACCGGGAAAGCACCTGGCCGAACTGTCCGGGTTCGCCATTCCTGGTGAAGGCGGCCAGCGCCACCAGGAGGGTGACGATCAGCAGGTAACCGTACCGGAGCCAGCCCGTCAGTGCCGTCATGTGGTCAAAGAACTGGGGCGAGGGCCGCACCAGCAACCACAGCAATGGCAGAGCCAGCAGCAGGGCCAGTTTGGGCTCCAGCCTCTTCTCCGTGGAAGCATGCAATCCTGCAAACAATCCACCCCAGGCCAGTAGGAAGACCTGGTTGGGGGCCAGCACGTACGTGTGGAAGCGATTCCACTGGGCCTGATCCATGACGCCATGCAGCGTGGAAGGCAGGCTCCAGAGCCAGAGCCCGATGGCCATCGTCCCAAGGAACCAGAGCCCGCCCTGCTCCCGCAACCAGGCCAGCGCTGGGTAGACGAAGTAGAGCAGGGCCACCAGACCCACGTACCAACCTCCCGTCACCAGGGCGTGGTTGGGATGGATGGCCCCGAAGGTGAGTGTGACATTTTCGAGGATGCGCACCCAGGTGGGATCGGGTCCCATGCCCAGATGGAAGGCGAGGTTCATCGCGCAGCCCAGGTAGAACACGGGCGCCAGCCGGAAGTAGCGCCGCAGCCAGAACCGGCCAAAGCCCTCCTTCCGGAGGCGGGACCAAGTGGAAGTCCGGAACAGCAGGAATCCGCTCAGCACGAAGAAGGCCGATACGCCGTAGTTCCCTAGCTTCGCCGTGGCCATGTTCAGACCGGAGCCCGAACGCGACAGGTCGAACCACACGCTGAGATGGTAGACCGCCACACATAGCACCAGAATGCCCCGCAAGGGGTCCAGGAAGCCAAGGCGGGTGGGAGGTTTACCGGTAGCGGACAACGCCAGAACCCGGGATCAGGCGCCCCAGCACCCAGGCGGGTTCTTCGGCAGCATGGAGGTCGGCGAGCACTTCATCCACTTGATTGGCTTTCGCCACCAGCACCATGCCGACGCCCAGATTCAACGCCTGGCGGGCATCATCGATGCCCAGGCCGCCCTTCTCCATGAGGAAGCAGAACAGGGCTGGAATCTGCCAGCTTGTGGTGTCGATCTCGGCATCAAGGGTTCCGGGCAGCACCCGGGGGAGGTTGTCGGTGAGACCACCCCCCGTGATGTGGGCCATGGCCACCAGCTTGTGCGCCTTCACCAGGGGCATGACCGGCCTCAGATAGCTGCGGTGGATGGCCAGCAGGGCCTGGGCCACGGTCTGAGAGGTTCCAGGCAGCGGATCATCCACAGCGAGCTTCTCCAGGTCGAAACAGACCTTGCGGGCCAGCGAATAGCCATTGGTGTGCAGGCCCGAACTGGGCAGGCCGATCAGAACATCGCCTTCAGCCATGGCCTCGAGCCTTGGTAGCAGGTCGGCCTCATCCACCACGCCCACGATGGTACCGGCCACGTCCACTTCGCCTTCGGCATAGACGCCTGGCATCTCCGCCAACTCGCCTCCGATGAGGGCGCAACCAGAAGCGGTACAGGCCGTGGCCATGCCCTTGACGATCTGCTCGATGACTTCAGGTTCCAGCCTCTGGGCGGCGATGTAGTCCAGGAAGAACAAGGGTCGTGCTCCCTGCACCAGGATGTCGTTGATGCAATGGTTCACCAGATCCTGACCCACCGTGTCCCAGATGCCGGTCCGCCGGGCCACTTTCATCTTGGTGCCGACGCCATCCATGCTACTGACAAGGATTGGCTTAACCTCTTGAAACCGGGCATCAAAGAGGCCGCCGAAGAGCCCGATGTCGCTGCGGACTCCGGGGGTGCGGGTGGCCTTCACGTGGGATTTGATGCGGCGGAGCGCCTCGTCCTGGCGGTTGATGTCCACACCACTGGACGCGTAGCTGACCTTCTCGCTCATCATTCCTCCCGAATCCCCCATGATCCCACAGGGTACTTCCCGTACCGAGGCCAACGCTCGCGCGGAAAGGGCCTATGCTTGGAAGTGCCATGGACGCCCTGTCAGTCAGTCCCGTTGGTCCAGCCACCTTCAGTGCGCTGAGCGCCCTTCGTCCCGTCCAGGCCTCCCGGATTCAGTCGACCCAGGTCGGAAATCCAGCCGAATCCTCTGCCCTTTCTGCCCAGAAACTGGTCCAGACCCTGTTTCAGCGGACTCTCCAAGCCACCTCCCTTTCCCCGGTAGCCGAACCCGTATCCGGTAGTGCAGGCATGGCTCAGGATGTAACGGCCTCCCTGCTGGCCGCCCTGACCCCTCCCCCAGCCCCGGCGGATGTCACCGCGGCGCCCGAGGTCACCAATCCGGCGGCGCTTCAGAGTTCGGACACCTCTCCATCCACCGCCCCCTCCTCGACCGCCCCCTCCTCGGCTGTCCCTGCCCCCAACGTCCAGGACCTTCCAGCCGCCCAGGATGCCTTCGAGGCAAGCCTGAGCCCGGACTTCGCCATGCAGACCGCCTTGCGCTTCGGAGCAGGCGTCGTGGCCCAGGCGGCAGCGTCCGGGGTACCGGCCGCCGATCTGGGAACGGGTCTGGTACGTGATGCGACCACCGTGCCGCGCCTCGGAAACCTCCAGCCCCGGGCAAGCGGTCCTGGTCCAGAGGCCTTTGCGCAACCCGAGACTCCCACCCAACGGATCCTGCGAACCTACGAGACCGGGTCTGCCCTCTCCGCCACCCAGGGCGGCGGCGGCGTAGACCTCCTGGTCTGAGCGTTTCATGATTCCAGGCGGACGAGGGCGTAGACTAACGAAACCATGACTGACCAGCCCTCCGTTCCTATCGATCGAGCCGCGTCAGAAGCGGCTGTCCGAGCCCTGCTGCTCAGCTTTGGGCTGGATCCGGATGGGCCGGAGCTGAAGGACACGCCGGCTCGCGTGACGGACTTCTGGGGCGAGCGGCTGGCGGGTTACGGGGTGGACCTTTCGGCCGAGCTGAAGCCTCTGCCTGGGGACCTGGCGCCGGTCCCGGTCATCCTCGACCGCATCCCCTTCGTCAGCACCTGCGAGCACCACCTCGCCCCCTTCGAAGGCCACGCCACCATCGGCTACCTGCCCGGGGCCGGCGGCACCGTGGGGCTCAGCAAGCTCGTGCGCGTGGTACAGGCCTACGCCTGGCGCCTGCAGGTGCAGGAACGCATGGCTCGGCAGATCGCAGACGCCCTGCTGACCCACTTGCGCCCGGCCGCCTGGGGCGTCCAACTGGTCGCCATCCATACCTGCATGAGCCACCGGGGCGTGAAGGCCCCGGGCGTCCCCGTGCGGACCACCCTGATGGGTGGGGCCTGGGAGGCGAATCCCCCCGCCCCGTTCCGGGCCTGAACCTCCGAACATGTTCGGAGTCCACTCCGAGGTCCCATGCACTACCTGCTGATGTATGACGTAAGCCCGGACTATCTGACGCGCCGGGCAGAGTTCCGAGATGAGCATCTGTCGCTGGCCTGGCAGTCGCATGGGCGTGGAGAACTGGTGCTGGGTGGGGCTCTGGCTGATCCGGTGGATGGCGCTGTGCTGCTGTTCCGCGGAGATTCGCCCGCGGTCGCGGAGCGCTTCGCTGAGGCCGATCCCTATGTCCGTCACAAGCTGGTGGTCCGCTGGCGAGTGCGCCCATGGATCACCGTAGTCGGCACAGAGGCTGCCACGCCGGTCCATCCGGCCTCCTGATCGGCCCGCCTTCCTCGGTTACCCTGTCCCCATGGCACTACCCACCCCTGAACTGAAACTCGGCTACGAGCTCTTCTCCAAGCTGCTGAACTGGGCGGCGGGGAGACGGCAGTCGAAGCAGCTGGAGGCGCTGAAATCCGCTGCCTTCCAGGAGCTGCTGAAGGGCGACGGGGCCAACCTCGATCTGGTGGCTTCAGTGCTGAAAGAGATCCACAAGGCGGCGGACACCTCCACCAAGGCCATCCGGCTGGAAAGCCTCTACGACAGCGCCACCAAGCCTCCCGCCAAAGCGAAGAAACCTGAACGACGGCGTAAGGATGTGGTGAGTAAGCCCGGGTCTCGCAAGCCCTGACCTTCGGAGTCCCCATGAATCTTAAGCCACGGGCGGGACGGGCCGCCATCGCGCTCGGGGCTCTGTTGGTGCCGCGCCGGAGAAAAGATTGAATTCCCAGGAAGAGCCTTCGGCCACGCGGATCTTCGTGGACGCGGACGCCTGCCCGGTGAAGGAGGAGATCTTCCGCGTGGCGACCCGCTTCGGGCTGAGGGTGCTACTGGTCTCCAATTCACCCCTGCGGCTGCCGCGGAATCCTCTATTCCAGTCCGTGGTGGTGGCCAAGGGCCAGTTCGACGGCGCGGATGACTGGATCGTGGAACAAGTCACGGACCGCGATATCGCCGTCACGGCGGATATCCCCCTGGCGGCCCGCTGCCTCGAAAAGGGCGCCCGGGCCCTGGACGCGAAGGGCCGCGTCTACTCGGCGGAATCCATCGGCGATGCGCTGGCCAGTCGCGAACTGATGGCTCATCTGCGCGCCATGGGCGAAATGGGTGGCGGACCTGCGCCCTTCAGCGCCAGGGACCGATCGACCTTTCTTCAGCGGCTGGACGACCTGATCCAGGCGCTAAAGCGCTTGAAGAGGTAGACTCAGGGAAGGGCGGAGTCGGCTTCAACCTGTTTTGTGATCGGATTCACCATGGCAAGAAAGCCCAACTACAACTTCGAGAAGCGCCAGAAGGATCTGGCCCGCATCAAGAAGAAGGAAGAGAAGTTGCAGAAAAAGGCCTTGAAGAAAGACGCCCAGGGCAATGACATCCCGGATAGTGAGGCCCCTGAGGAAACCACCGAGGAAGGCGAGCCCGGTAACCCCTGATCCAGCTGGTCCTCGACCCCATTCAATTCGAGCCAGGCATTCGGTTTGGCTCCAGCGGGGAGGCTGCAATTCAAATCGATGCGGCCTTTGCGCCGCGTGTGCGCAGCATCCGCAGCACGAGCACATCCACCGTGGGCTGGATGATGCCCAGCCATACCGCCCCGTAGACGAAAGAAAATAGCACCTTCTCCCAGACTGGAATCGCCGGGATCGCCGCGCGGTATAGCCAGACCGGCAGAATGGCCGCGGGGATGCATGTGGAGAACGTGGTCAGGAACACCGTCCGTAGCGTGCCGTTGCTCACTCCAAGCAGCGCCTCGCAGTCGGTGCGATCCTCGCTCTGGCTGACCTGGAAGTAGTCCGCATAGGCCCGGATCAGCGGCAGGTTCCGCCAGGATCCCCCAATCCGTGCCACAGTCTGGACCACTTCGGGCTTAAGGGCCTGGGCAAACCGGATTGCCAGGCCATGCGCATCGCTGCGCACCACTGTGCCCATGGCCTTGATCGCCTGTCCCAGCTTGGTTCCGGGCACCAGAATCGCCACTTCGCAGCTGGTGCCCACCGGCAGGGGCGGCGCGGCAGCCCCCAACAGCATCCCTCCAAGGCTGATGTTCACCGCGAACGCCAGAGCGGCCGTCCGCCCCCTGGGAACCACTTTCACCCGGTGCCCGATGGAAATCCGCTCGCTGGCACGCAGATCAGTGGGCGAATTCATGACAACCCCAGTCGCAGGTGATGTGTGACTGATCATGAGCATACGTGTTTTCCCCTGGCTCTCCTCATGACATATCGATAATTCTGATCTCGGCCCGTCGGGAATCACTTAGGGTCGGGGCCCCAAAATTTCCAGAATTTATTCAATGATTTGACTTATTGTATTGGCACAGAGATGGCTCTACCTTGATGCCGCCCATCGCGGCCCCAAAGGAGACACCATGGCCTTCACTGAATCCAAGACCCACCAGAATCTCAAAGCCGCCTTCGCCGGCGAAAGCCAGGCCAATCGCCGCTACACCTGGATGGCCCAGGTCGCGGAGAAGGAAGGACTTCCGGAAGTGGCGGCGCTCTTCAAGCACAGCGCCGATGGCGAGACGGGCCACGCCCTGAAGCACCTCATGTTCTTGGCGGCTCAGGCTGGCGACCCGGCCACAGGCATGCCCCTGGGCGACTCGCTGACCAATCTGAAATCCGCGGTGGCCGGTGAAACCTACGAGTACACGGACATGTACCCCGAATTCGCGCGCCTGGCCCGAGAAGAGGGTTATGCGGAGATCGCTGCCTGGTTCGAGACCCTGGCCAAGGTGGAGCGCTTCCACGCCGGCCGATTCCAGGACGCGTTGACGAGGCTCCAGTCTGGCGCCATTGCCGCCCCCAACGCCGACATCGCCAAGCACATCTGAGGTTCCCATGCTGCTCGCCTTCGACCCTGCGACCGAACGCGCCCGCTACGAGGCCCGCCAGGCCTTCCTGGCCCACCAGGCAGCCCTGCGCCTGGATCTGGCCGAGGGCATCACATTCCAGCCAGAGACCGCGGAAAGCGTTGAGGATCAGATCATCGAGACCCTGTGGGCCGAAGGGAAGACGCCGGATACGGTAGATGCCGATGAACTTGCCGAGACCCGAGCCTCCTTTGCCGTGCTGGCTCCGCATCGTGAGCCAGGCGGCCAGAGCATCGTCGCCACCTTGTTCCTGGGTTTCCCGGACGAGGTGCGGGATGCCCGGCTGGCTGCACTACAGCGTTTCCCCGACCAACTGCGGCTGGAACTGAACGACGGCTCCTTCGCCGCGCCTGCCGTGGACCGAGGCGCAGCCGGACCAGACGATCGCCTGCCTTCGGTCCTGGCCCTGCGTTATCTCATTCCGGACGGCCTGCAGGTCGCCGCCCTTGTTTCCAACCACGCCGAAGCTCCCGGTCGGTGGACCGCCCCCGCCGCTTGGGCGGCCTGGCCTTCCTGAGGAACCTCCATGGACATCAACATCGGAATTCCCGCCGAGGATCGCAAAGCCATCGCTGATGGCCTCTCCCGTCTGCTCGCAGACAGCTACACCCTCTACCTCAAGACCCACAATTTCCACTGGAACGTGAAGGGTCCCATGTTTCAGACCCTGCACTTGCTGTTCGAAACGCAGTACACCGAGTTGGCCCTGGCGGTGGACCTGGTGGCCGAGCGCATCCGCGCCCTGGACTACCCGGCCCCTGGCACCTATGCGGAATTCGCGAAGCTCTCCAGCATCTCCGAGCCCAAGGGCGTGCCCAAGGCCACCGCCATGATCCGGGAGCTGGTCGAAGGCCAGGAGGCAGTGGTTCGGACCGCCCGCTCCATCTTTCCCCTGGTGGACAAAGTGGGGGATGAACCCACCGCCGACTTGCTCACCCAGCGCATGCAGGTCCACGAGAAGAACGCCTGGATGCTCCGGAGCCTGCTTGAAGACTGATCTGGAAGCGACGCGGCTCGGAACTTCGGAATAATCCGGCAGAGAAACATTAATACCCGACTTTTTTGGTAAGCTACTGACCCGCGCCTTGCGCGTTCAAGGAGACGACCATGGCCTACACTGCCAAATCCTATGACCACCTGAAGGGCGGCGCCGTGAAGGGACTCAGCGACGCCCAGCTGGACCAGCACTTCACCCTCTACAAGGGCTATGTCACCAAGCTGAACGAGATCGAGGAGAAGCTCGCCACCGCTGACAACACCAAGCCCAACTACTCCTTCAACGAATACAGCGAGCTGAAACGCCGCGAGGCCGTGGCCTTCAACGGCTCCTTCCTGCACGAGCTCTACTTCGAGAACCTCGGCGCCGACAACGACATCAGCGGCGGCCTGAAGGCTGCCCTGGCGGCCGTCGGCGGCCAGACCAAGGTCATCGCCGACCTGAAGGCCACTGCCATGGGCGGCCCCGGTTGGGCCCTGCTCACCCGCAATCGCAGAGACGGCAAACTGCACACCTACTTCGTCGCCGAGCATCACCTGGGCCTGCCCATCGAACAGGATCTGCTCCTGGTGCTGGACAGTTGGGAGCACGCGTTCATGGTCGATTACGGCATCGCCCGCGCCAAGTACCTCGATGCGTTTGTCGAGAACATCAAATGGAGCGAAGTCAGCAAGCGCTTCGGGAAGTAACCGACCGCCGGTGGCGGAGCGGGTGACTTAAGGTTACCTGCGAAGTCGGGCCCCGGCGAAGAGGCTGTGCCACGCGCGGGCGGACTTTCGCCTCTCAACGCGTGCTCAAGGTTGGGCCCCCGGGCGGGGGCCCGCCTGTAGTTACCGATTCGCCTGTTCCGACATCCGGAATCCGAAACCCGGCGTATCCATCTGTGTCCCCCCCTAGGGTGGACATCACCTGGATCCGGACCCCACCCGGGAGGAGGCATGCATGGGCTCACAGATGGATCGGCTGACGTTCTTGAGGGTCATGGGCCTCGGTGGCGCCGTGTTCGCCACGGGGCTTCCAGGGTTCTCCGAGGCTCTCGGTTCCAAGGCAGGGGCGAAGGCTTCAGATTTCTACTTCGTGCAATTGACGGATACCCACTGGGGTTTCGAGGGGCCCAAGGCCAACCCGGATGCGGCGGGCACCCTGGGCAAGGCCATCGACGCCGTGAATGCCCTCGATCCGCAGCCGGATTTTGTCGTCTTCACGGGGGACCTCACCCACATCACGACTGACCCCACCCTCCGCCGGAAGAGGATGGAGGAGTTCAAGGCCGAGGCTGGCCGACTGCGGGTCAAGCAGGTCCGCTTCCTGCCCGGCGAGCACGATGCGGGGGATGATTTCGGCACGGCCTATCGGGAATTCTTCGGCACCTCGCGCTATGCCTTCGCCCACAAAGGAGTCCACTTCCTCGCCCTGGACAATGTCTCCCAGCAGGGTTCCATCCTCGGGGATGACCAGTTGAAGTGGCTGGCCTCTGAGCTAGGCCAGGTGCCCAAGAACGAACCTCTGGTGGTCTTCGCGCACCGGCCGCTCTTCGAGCTTTACCCCGACTGGGACTGGACCACCTCGGACGGACAGAAGGCCATTGACCTCCTGCTGGGCCATCGCTTCGTGACCGTGTTCTACGGCCACATCCACCAGGAGCACCACCACCTCACGGGCCCCATCGCGCACCACTCGGCCACCTCGTTGATCTTCCCGCTGCCGGCCCCGGGGTCGGTGCCCAAACGGGCTCCGATCCCCTGGGATCCGGCCCATCCCTATCGGGGCCTCGGCTTCCGCCAGATCCACACCCAATCCGCCCAGCTGAGGGCCGGAGAGGGTCAGGGCTTCCTGGCCCTTGGCGAGATGGCCTTGGCGGAGTCACTGAAGGGAGCGGGGACGCCCGCATGATGCCGGAACACTCCCTTGCTGCCATTGAGGCGGCCGTGCAATCCCGGCGCGCCTTCTGCGCCTCCTTCTGCGCCGTGATCGCGGCCGCGGCCTTGCCTGGGCAGGCTCAAACCCCGCCCCTGGCCGAGAAGGCGCCCGACCCACAACCCGTGAAACTCACCGAGTTGACCCGAGCCGAGATGACGCCAGGCAAGGTGGTGGACTACCGGAAGCTGGGGGCCTTCTACCTCGCGGCGGATGACCGGGGCATCTTCGCCCTGACCGCCATCTGCACCCACCGCGGCTGCCTCGTCCTTTCTGAAGCCCCGACGGGCTTCGGCTGCCCCTGCCACGACAGCGCCTACAACCTCCAGGGGGAAGTCACCGAGGGGCCGGCCAAACTCCCCCTGCGCCACCTGGAAGTGAAGGCCCTGGAGCCGGGGGGTCTCCTGCAAGTGGACACTGCCACCACGGTGCCTCCCGAGACGCGGATTTGAACGAACCCTCGGCATCCGATGGACTGGCGGCGGTGCGTCCAGGGGACCAGGATGGAACCACCATGGCCACACCATCTCCTTCCGGCGCTTGCGGCCCCATCGGGGAAGAAGATGTCGAGCTCATGCGGCGGGTCAGGAAGGGGGAGGAGGAGGCCCTGCAGCAGCTGCATCGGCGCTATGCACCCCTGGTCTTCCACCTGGCCTGCCGCAGCCTCGACCGCGCCGCCGCCGAAGAGATCGTGCAGGACACCTTCCTCGCCGTGTGGCGGAGGGCTGCCGATTTTGATCCCGCCCGGGGATCCTTCCGAACCTGGCTGCTCAGCATCGGTCGCCACAGGATGCTCGACGAGCTGCGATCCCGGTCCCGGCGTCCCCAGACGTCCGGGGAACAGTTCCTCGACCCGGCGACCCTGTCCGCCGAGGAACCCCACCCGGATGAGACTCTGTGGCTGGAGTACCAACGAGAGGCGGTCTCCGGAGCTCTCGCCGCCCTGCCGGAACCCCAGCGCGCGGCCCTGAGGCTGGCCTTCTTCGCGGACCTCACCCATGAGGAGGTGGCCAAGGTGCTCCAGGTGCCCCTGGGCACGGCCAAGACTCGGATCCGTACCGGGCTGAGGCTCCTGGAGCGGCATCTGGGAGGGCTGGTGGCCGTCCTGGCCCTGGCCCTCATCGGCTCGGGCACCTGGCTCTACCACCGACATGCCGCCGGGGATTACCAGACAGGACGGGCCCTGCACCTGCTGTCGGACAGCCAGACGAAGGCCCTGCGTCTGGTTCCCGATGGCGCCGTTTCCCCTCCGGAGACCGGCATGCATGCCACCTTCCGGAGCGCCCTCGGCTCGGACCTCGCGGTGCTGACCTTGACGCATTTCCCGGACCCACCCTCCGGAGCCCACTACGTGCTCTGGGTCCAGAACGCCCAGGGATGGCGGCACCTGGACCTGCACGGGCCCGATCGCGAAGGCAAGGCCCTCCAGATTCTCGAAAGTCCTGGACTCGTCGAGGCCTGGCCCCTGGAGCTCCGCATCACCTGCGAAATCCACCTGGCCGGCGGACCTTCAGCACCGGGGGTGGCGACGTGGCAGCCATCCTCGCACCAGGATCAGCTCGCACTTCCCTGAGCGGAACGGGAGGACCTCAGCACAGCCCTGAAGACGTCCTCCACGCCCTGGGCATCGAGACCCGCTTCCCCAGCCCAGGAGCGGCGCGCCTGAAGCTGTGAAGCTTCGCGCTCGGGGTCGTGAACGGGAAGGTGGAGCTCAGCCTTGGCCCGGCCGGCGCGGAGTACGAGTTCGGTCCGGCGGGCCAGGAGGCCCACCAGCTCCTGGTCCAGGACATCGATATGGTCTCGTGCCTCCTGCAAAGCAGGCGAACGCGCGCCCAGATCGGGGATGGACAGCTGCTCGCCCCCACCGGTCTCGGCGGCCTCCGCGAGACTTTGGTGAATGGCAGACAGGGCCTCCAACAGGCCCTCCCGGGCTCCGGCGGCGAAGGGATTCTCGTTCTGCAGGGCGGCGAAAAGATGCCCCGCATCCTCTCGGACGGATTCAAGGGTGTGGGCGATGGCGTGGAAGGAGGGGGGCGTGAAGGGCAGCTCGGCCCCGGCCCCGACCGCCAGGAGCCCCTTGGCGATGAAGAAAGTGAGGGCGTGCGTGGTGGCCATGACGCGGTCATGGTCCTCGGGGCTCTGGCGCAGCACTTCGCAGCCCAGGCTATGGAACAGCTCCTCGATCCGCTTCGCCGCGGCTGGGTGTCGGGGCGAGGCGCAGAGCACCACTCGCAGGGGCCGCTCCGCCCGGGCCAGGCTCACCGGCCCGAAGAGCGGATGAGTCCCCGCATGGGGAATGGCCGCGCCGAGATGTTCTTCCAGGAGGGCGCAGGGGCCTACCTTCACGCTGCAGACATCGAAAACCAGGTGATCGGGACCCAGATGGGGCCGGAGGTTCAGCAGGACGCTGGAGAGTGCGGGCACGGGCATGGCCAGCACCAGAACCTCGCTGGCGTCGACCAGGTCGCGAAGACTGGCGGCCCGGTGTTCCGGGGGAATCTCCGCGACCGGATCCCAGGACCGGTAGCTATGCCCGGCTTCCAGGAGCAGTGCACCCAGCGCCCTCCCGAAACGGCCATGACCCAGGATGCCGATGCCCATGGAACGCTCCAGCGATAAGGGGCCATCCTACCGCAGGAAGTCCTGGATGGCGCTCACGGAGGGCACGTGACCCTGGCTCTTCACGATGCCATCGACCACGAGCCCGGGCGTGGATATCAGACCCCGCTCGATACCCAGGTTGATGAGCCGCTGTTGGATCTCGTCCCGGGCGGACCGGAAGCGGGCCCGCAGTTCCCCAGGAGTGAGCGCCGGGTCATCGCTGGCCGGATCGGGAATCGGCCAATGCAGGCGTTCCGCCCGGCCCAGGAAGGCAGGACAGACCTCCTCGGCGCAGAGGGTGATGACCAGGTCAACGGAGGACGGATCAATCTCCGCCACGGATTTCGAGAGGTGGGCCGACGCGTCGATGCCCACTTCCGCCAGGGCCTCGATGGCGTAGGGATTCACGCCGCTGGGGCAGCTGCCTGCGCTCTGGATGCGGAGGCCGGGGAACAGCTTTCGCGCGAGCCCCTCGCCCAGTTGCGAACGGGCGCTATTGGCCACACAGAGGAAGAGGATGGATGGCACGGCAGTTCTCCCTTCAGAGCAACAGTTCCCAGAAGCCCACATCGATCCAACGGCCGAACTTCCACCCGGCCTCGCGCATGTGGCCTGCCTTCCGGAATCCAAGCCGTTCATGCAGACGGACACTCGGATCGTTGGGCAGGGCCAGGCCGCCCAGGGCCAGATGGAATCCCCGCCGCCGCAGGTCGTCGAGCAGAGCTTGATAGAGCCTGGTTCCGACACCCTGCCCGCCATGTTCCATCGAGAGGTAGATCGCCGTCTCCGTCGAGTACCGGTAGGCGGCCCGGGCGCGCCAGACCGAGCTGTAGGCGTAGCCGAGGATCTGGCCTCCCTCGTCCCACACCAGCCACGGGTAGGCCTCGGTCACCTTCACGATCCGTCCGGCCATCTCCTCCGCCGTGACTGGTTCCTCCTCGAAGGTGATGGTGGTGCCCCGGACATAGGGATTGTAGATATCAACCAGGGCCTGGGCATCAGCGGGGGTCACGGGCCGGATCATGGGATTCCTCTAAGAGTGGTGGCTGGGATCGACCACTGGGCAGCAGGTGGCACCCGATAGGTCACCAGGTTCTGCCGGGAACCAGCGCCGCTTCAACCAGAGCGACACATTCACCAGCCCGATGAGGACAGGCACTTCCACCAGGGGACCGATGACCGCGGCGAAGGCGGCGCCACTACCCAGACCGAAGGTGGCGACCGCCACGGCGATGGCCAGCTCGAAGTTATTGCTGGCGGCGGTGAAGCTCAGCGTAGCGCTCTGGGCATAGGTCGCGCCGACCTTCTTCGAAAGCCAGAAGCTCATCAGGAACATCACGAGGAAGTAGATCAGCAGGGGCAGGGCCACCCGCAGCACGTCCGTAGGTTTTGCGAGGATCTGCCGGCCCTGGAGGCTGAACATGGCGACGATGGTGAAGAGCAGGGCGACCAGTGTCACGGGACTGATCTTCGGCACGAAGACCCCGTGGTACCAGTCGAGGCCCTTGAGCCCGCCCAGGATCTTCCGGGTCAGGTAGCCGGCCAGGAAGGGAATCCCCAGGTAGATGAAGACGCTGGTGGCGATCTGCTGGATGGTGATGTCTACGCGGACGCCCTGGAGGCCCAGCTTGGGCGGCAGCACGGTGATGAAGACCCAGGCGTAGACGCTGAAGAACAGCACCTGGAAGATCGAGTTGAAGGCCACTAGGCCCGCGCAGTACTCGGTGTCACCCTCGGCCAGGTCGTTCCATACGATGACCATGGCGATGCAGCGGGCCAGGCCGATGAGGATGAGGCCCACCATGAGCTCAGGCCGATCCCGCAGGAAGAGGATGGCCAGTCCCGTCATCAGGATGGGACCGATGATCCAGTTCTGCACCAGGGACAGCCCCAGCACCTTGCGGTCCTCGAAGACCAGGTGCAGATCCTCGTAGCGCACCTTGGCCAGGGGCGGGTACATCATCACGATGAGGCCCACAGCCAGGGGTACGCTGGTGGTGCCCACGTTCCAGGCGTTGAGGGCCGTATTGAAGCTCGGCACAAAGCGGCCCAGCAGGATGCCAGCCGCCATGGCCAGGAAGATCCACAGGGTGAGGTAGCGATCAAGAAAGGAAAGTCGACCCCTGGACATACAACCGCCTAGTGGCAGTCACAGTCGTCGCCGCAGTCGCCCTTTTCCTTGCCTTCGGCCTCGCAGGCGCAGGCACCGCCACAACATCCGCCGCCCTCCGTCAGGGTGGATTCGGCGAGGGCCATCATGATGGAGTGGGGATCGCCTTTCACCCGGAGGGCCATGTTCACGACCTCGATCATGTTTTCCTTGGACACGCCCAGGGCCTCGAGCCGGGATTGATGGGCCCGGAAGGCCCGCTCGGCGTTGGCGCCGATGGCCGCACCCAGCGCCACGAGGTTGAGGGTGATTTCGCTGAGGCCGGTCTCAAGCTGGGGATCGGTCTGGGTCGTCATGGGTGCTCCTTGGGAGGTGATGTGAGGGAGGAATTCAGGGCTGTGCGGAAGTCAGGGCGGAACAATCGGCGGGGTCGCAGGTCTCGCAGCGCAGCGCCCTGGCCTGGGCGAGGTCCTTGTCCAGCTCGGCTCCCGCGGCGGTCATGAGCGGCCAGAGCGATTCCAAAACGGGGCGGGCGATGGCCTCGTCGGACAGGGCCACATGGACCCAGCGGCCCACTTTCCGCTCCCGCACCAGCCCCGTCCGGCGCAGGTCGGTGAGGTGCTCGGATACGGTGGAAGGCGCCAGTCCAAGCACGTCGGCCACCTCG